>Ga0075419_10000701_pt1 | contig 21356 bp, 17 predicted proteins | sample SoiMetdeltSBSDD3_FD_76900 | JGI IMG/M metagenome (GOLD analysis project Ga0075419, IMG submission 76900) | Bulk soil microbial communities from a Populus tree surrounding site in Tennessee, USA - Soil MetaG P. deltoides SBSDD3 | ecosystem: Environmental > Terrestrial > Soil > Tree plantation... | reverse complement strand
ACCATTTTTTGTAGCTGCTTTCAGGTCAACCTGGTTCACACCAATACAAAAACAGCCAATTGCCTGTAATTTTTTAGCTGCATCCAATATTTTTTTAGTTATCTGCGTTTTAGAGCGGATGCCGAGGATGTGTACGTCTTTGATTTCCCTGGCCAGCTCATCTTCGCTGAGTGCCTTTGTGATTTTTTCTACGTTAGTATACTCATGAGTTTTGAAATTTTTCACCGCAGTATCACTAATGTTTTCAAGAAAAAGTATTCTTATTTTTTCCTTCGGATAACTGGTCTTTTGTGCTTCCATTTGTGCAAATATAGAGTTGTAACTATTAACATTTTCAGCGAGATGGGGAAAAGTGCAAATGATTAGGCATGACTTGTGCTATTATATTTGTCTAAACTGTATTCTACTTGAAAAAACTTCTTTACCCTACTGCAATTATCGCTCTTTTATTGGGTTGTAAGAACTCAAGCCATGCGCCCGTGATAACCCAGCAAGAGGATTCGCTGGAGTATTATCCGCCTACACCAAAAGAATTACCAAAAGAGGAATTTCGCTATTACTATAATGTCGCCAAGAACCATTTTGAGACCTCGCTATTGAATAGGGGTTTCAATGGCCAAATATTAATTGCCAAGAACGGTACCGTTGTTTTTGAAAAGACGATGGGCTTTGCTGATATGAGAACAAAGGATAGTCTTAGCAATACAACGCCCATGCATATCGCCAGTGTGGGTAAAACATTTACTGGCATGGCAATCCTGCATTTGATGGAAGAAGGCAAACTTAATCTTGACGATACGCTGGGAAAGTTTTTTCCTGGGTTTCCTTATGAGGGTATAACCGTAAAAATGTTATTGAGTCACAGAAGTGGTCTCCCCAATTATCTTCATTATTTATCAAAGATCAAAAAAGACGACACCTGTTACAGCAACGGTGATGTGTTGAGCTCTCTTTACACCATTAAACCGGGTCTTGAGTACAGATCAGGTAAGAGGTTTAGTTATAGCAACACAAATTATGTTTTGCTCGCAATGATCATTGAAAATATCACACGTGAAAGTTTTCCTGCCTACATGAAGCGTACATTTTTCGATCCGCTTCAAATGAAAAATACTTTTGTATTCGCGAACCAGGACACATTGGCTCCTACTCCGAGCTTTGAATGGAATGGCCGTTACTGGGCTCCCGATCCATTTGATTGTACATACGGCGATAAAAATATTTACACAACCGCACACGATCTTTTGAAATGGGACCAGGCATTGAGCAGCGGCTTTTTGTTTAAAAAGGAAACATTGGATTCGGCTTACACGCCTCTTAGCAATGAAAGGAGATCGATACACAACTATGGGCTAGGTTGGAGAATGATGATCTTCCCTAATGGAAAAAAATTCATTTATCATAATGGCCGCTGGCATGGGTCAAATGCAGTGTTTGTAAGATTTCCTGACGAAGATGCTACTATGATCGTCATCGGAAATAAATACAATAGAAACATTTACCATGCGGCAGCGAAAGCCTATAACCTTTTTGGTGTTTATAATCCACGACTCAACCAGCAATATGATGACAGCGATGATGCCGACGATACTTCCGTTGGTGAAAATTCAATAAAAGAAGAATCGTATACTCTCAAAACAAAATCCTCGAAAAGAAGACGGTAACTCCATCTCTTTTTGGAAATTCTTTCTCAACTTTAGCCCTTATTTTGGGCTATGAAGATCTTAAATGCTGAACAGATAAGAGCATGGGATCAATATACGATCCAGCATGAGCCTATTACCTCTATCGATCTGATGGAAAGAGCTGCCCTGAAATGTTTTGAATGGCTTGAAGATAATCACTGGTTCGTTTATTCTTTTTCGATCTTTTGCGGCAAAGGAAATAATGGAGGCGATGGACTGGCTATTGCCAGGATGCTGGCAGAAAGGGGTTGTGCAGTTTCAGTAAACATTCTTGAATTTGGTCATAAGGGAACAGATGATTTCCAGGTCAACCTTGCAAAACTTCACCAATTTCCATCGGTAACAATTCAGTTCATACAAGACGAGACAAACTTCCACTCCTTGCCAAACGAAAATGTGGTGATTGATGCATTGTTTGGTTCGGGATTGACAAGACCATTGGAAGGGATGACCGCAAAACTTGTTGAGCATTTAAACAAAAGCCGTTGTGCAATAATTTCAATTGATATTCCGAGCGGGATGTCGGTTGATCAATCGTCGAAAGGCAATATAATCGTTAAGGCGAATTATACACTAAGCTTCCAGTGTTTTAAACCCGCTTTTTTAGTAGCCGAAAATTCAGCATTCCTGGGAGAGGTTGTTATTCTTGATATTGGCTTATTGCCGGAATTTCTTCCGGGGATCGAGGCAAGGTTTGAATTAATAGATAGATCACTTGTCAATACGATTTATAAAGCGAGGAACCCGTTTGCTCATAAAGGGAATTTTGGTCATGCCCTGCTGGTTGGCGGCAGCTATGGAAAGTTGGGTGCTGCAGTTTTATCCGCTAAAGCATGCTTGCGAAGTGGTGTGGGCTTGCTTACCTGCTTTATTCCAAAATGCGGTTATGATATTTTGCAAACTGCCATTCCGGAAACAATGGTTTTAACCGATACAAACTCTTCTATGATCACAAACGTCGATGATGATGTGTTAGAATATGAGGCCATTGGAATCGGGCCCGGCTTAGGCACGGCATCAGAAACAAGAGCGGCCATGAAAGAACTTCTTTCAATATATAAAAAACCGATTGTGATCGATGCAGATGGCTTAAATGGTTTATCAATGGAAAAACCAATAGCCACTCTCCCACACTTTTCTATTCTCACACCTCATCCAAAGGAATTTGAAAGATTGTTTGGTGAATGTACAAATGATTTTGAAAGAATCGGGAAAGCTGTTACAAATGCCAAATTGCTAAATTGTTTGATAGTTTTGAAAGGGCATCACACATGTATTGCCATGCCATCAGGTAAATGTTATTTTAATAGCACGGGTAATGCCGGTATGGCAACGCCAGGTAGTGGTGATGTACTTACAGGAATCCTAACCGGATTATTAGCGCAGGGCTATTCTTCAGAACAAGCTGCGGTACTCGGCGTGTATCTTCATGGTCTTGCCGGAGATATTGCAGCAGAAGAATGTTCGCAGGAAGCAATGATAGCGGGTGATATCGTTACTTATCTCGGAAGAGCTTTTAAACAAATTGAAGCATGAAAAGAATTTTGAATTGCACTGTTTTGGCTTTGACTTTTCTTATGTCCTTTTCACAAAAAGATGTGTCAATTGCATATGCGTTACCAGATAGCGTAAGAGCGATTTCATTTCTTGCAGATATTACTGTGTCTCCTATAACAACAAATAAAGAAGTATTTGCAGGTATAAAAACTGATGTTGTCAGGCTTTCCCTTGAATCTGATAAGAAAGAAAGAGAGATTGTTTTCGAATTCCCAACCGGCTCCCCGGTTATGGCTACGGGTATCGGGATAAAGAAAGAAAAAGATGAATTAAGCTGGAAATATAATTGGATAGAAAAAGAGAACTACAAATTAATGATCGCAACGGCCGGTGATTCGGCAGGAAATTTTTCCTTGTATTCGGGTTATATTTTCTTGCCAAATGAAAAAAAGTGGAAGCTGATCGGCACTTGTAAAATATCGGGACAATGGAATACATTGAAACAACCAGCAGCATTTTATTCAGACAGTAAAAAGAACGCTTTGCAAGTGAACATTAATGAAGCCTGGTGCCAGCGAAACAATGGTTCGTGGAAGAATCTTTTGCAAACAACTCTTCCTACGCCTTTCATAAATCTCTTCTCACATGTCGATAGCATTGCGCAATTAAATCTTGAAAAAAAAGACCTGGAACTCTTCCGGCAGTCAACGGCAAAATTGACCAATGCACCATCACCAATTAAAGAATTTAATGGCATTTATTACGAGGTATTGAAAGCAGGGACCGGAAGGCAGGTCACAGTTAATGATACAGTAACTATATATTACAAGGGTTATTTATTTTTTGATAACGCTGTATTCGACGAAACAAAAGATAAGCCCGCAACATTTCCTTTGAAAAGATTGATCATGGGTTGGCAACTTGGTGTTCCGCTCGCCAATGTCGGAGGCAGAATCAAACTGATAATACCATCAAACCTCGCGTATTCCATCAGGACAAGGGCAGCAAAAATCCCTCCCAACAGCATACTTGTTTTTGAAATTGAAGTAGTGGATGCAAAATCTCCACAATAATGACTTAAACCTTTAATAATTATATCATTTAGTTTATTACATTTACAAAAAATAAGAAAAGATGAAAATATTTGTTGCCGGTCTACCCTATGATCTCGATGATGCAGAGCTTGAAGAGATATTTGAAAAATTCGGCAAAGTAGCATCGGCCAAAGTTGTCATGGATAAGGACACCGGGAAGAGTAAAGGCTTTGGATTTGTTGAAATGCCAAATGATACTGAAGCAAAAGAAGCCATTGAAGGCTTAAATGATATTTCGCTTGGAAAAAAACCCCTGATAGTCAAACAGGCAGAAGATAAACCGGGTGGTGGTTCGCATGGTGGCGGTTCACATGGTGGTGGAGGTTATCGTGGTGGTGGCGGCGGCAGCGGAGGTGGTGGCCGTTATGGAAGACCTGGCCCTCCCAGAGACAGAAATCGTTACTAATTTCCCCAACTATATTTATTCACAATAGAAAGCTTCAAACCATTGGAGCTTTCTATTTTTTATTTTTATCTCCCGCTAAAATTAATATCCTCTTAACTAACCGGTAATCTTCCCGAAACGTTTCTCAATTTTATTTGTGCCATTCAAAAACTAAAACAATGAAAAAAACTTATCTGCTGTTGGCCGGAGTTTTTGTTATAGCGTCCTGTACCAAAACAATCCAGGAACCTCAAACAAACATGGAAGAAATTGCAACTGCTGCCGGAGGAAATTCAAATCATGAATCGGCAACCTTTGGCGAATCCGGTATGATCGATCTTGGTGAGAGCGGCGCTGCCGAGATCAGCGCCTTTGATCCGCTTACCAAAAAACTTTTTGTGGTAAATAATACTGCAGGCAATAACAGGATCGATGTAGTAAATCTGTCCAACCTCTCTACTCCTATCCTGATAACAAGTATACCGGTTTCGCCATACGGCGGATTGGTAAACAGTGTATATGTAAAAAACGGAAAATTAGCGGCAGCAATTGAGGCGACAGTAAAAACAAACCCCGGTAAAGTTGTTGTGTTCAATACAGAGACCCTCGCAGAAATAGCGGTGAGAACGGTTGGCGCTTTGCCCGATATGATAACAATTTCCCCCGATGGTAATCATATTTTCACTGCCAACGAAGGAGAACCCAACGATGCTTATACCATTGATCCTTTAGGAACTGTTTCAATTATTGATATTGCAGATAATTATGCGGTAACCACTCTCGACTTCAGCGGCTTTGCATCACAATGGCCGCAGTTAAAAGCCGGTGGCTTGAGAGTATTTGGACCTAATGCAAGTTTTGCCCAGGATATGGAACCTGAATACATAGCAGTTTCTGCGAATTCAAAAACTGCCTGGGTTACCCTGCAGGAAAATAATGGCATTGCTAAGATCGATATACCAACAAAGACCATTATAAAAATATTCCCCCTCGGATTTAAAGATTTCAATCTTACCATGAATGCAATTGATCCAAGCGACCAGGATGGCGTCGTTGGCCTTTTTAATACATGGCCCGTAAAAGGAATATATTGTCCCGATGCAATTGCAGTGAATCCCAATAACGGGAATCCTTATTTGTTTACGGCCAACGAAGGTGATGCCAGAGAATGGGCAGGTTTTGTAGAAAACGTAAGATTAGGCAATGCCAGTTATGTGCTCGATCCGACTGCATTCCCGAACCGGGCTGCTTTAAAAACCAATGCTCAACTGGGACGCTTAAATGTGACAAGAACATTAGGTGATATAGATGGAGATGGTGATTATGATGAGATCTATGCACAGGGCGCCAGGTCATTTAGTATTTGGAATGGCAATACGGGTGAATTGCTTTTTGATAGCAAGAATGATCTTGACGTTAGAGCAAAAGCCGCAGGAAAATATCCGGAGAGTCGTAGCGATGACAAATCAGTAGAGCCGGAAGGAATTGTGATTGGAAGAGTTGGCAATAAAAACCTTTTGTTTGTTGGTATGGAAAGAGCAGATGCAGTAGCTGTGTACAATATTACTGATGTTGAAGCACCTGTATTCCTTCAATGGCTGAATGTCGGTGTAGGTCCCGAAGGTGTGATGTTCGTTCCTGCAAGCGAGAGCCCCAATGGAAAAAGCCTGTTGATCGTCAGCAGCGAAGTTGAAGGAGTGGTAAAGATATTTACTACGCTATAAACTCAATAAATGCCACGGAGACACGAAAATCTCTCCATGTTTCCGTGGCCATTAAGCTTTTATTTCTTAATCATAGCTGTCGCAAATAACTTACTTTAATGATCGCATGATCCTCTGTTTGTCGTTTCAGTTGTGCATTATCAAAACCTCTCCGGTTAAATACGAGATAGATAAATGAAAGAGGCTGGTATTCCCATGAAAGACGGATGTTGTAGTTACTTGAATTATTTTCTGAATTCTTTTGATAAAACCCGATCAATTGGAGTCTCGGATCTAACGCCAGTCTTCCTGAAACACTGTAGAGATCAACTTTTTTATTTGTAGCAGGATCACCAACTTCTTTAAATTTATTATGATTGAATTGTCCCTGTAAAAATAAATTTGGAATGGGGGCAATGTTAAGAGTAAATGTGCCGGTGCTCAGCTTCCCATTGAAGTATGACCCTGTTTCGAACATGATATTACTACTAATAATGCGAGATGGATCGGTATTAAAATAAAACACGTGTCTTAAATAATTGTACTTGCCATCAGCTATGTATACACCTAATGGGGCAAACGGTTCAGTTAATAACTGATAAGTTGGGGTGACAATGTAACCAAAGAAGCCACCCTTTTGAAAATTGATCCAGATCGGGTTCAATGCAAATCCACGTTCTATCAATTTACCTGTTGATGCCTGGTGATAGAACTCGGGAAATACTCCGGGCTCAAATGCACGGATCCATTTTTTGAATGGCAGATATTTCCCCCGGTAATACCAGAATATTCCAGGCGTGGTACCAATTACATCATTGCGGGAAACAAAACCCAACTCAGGATTAAAATCTGCGGTAACCACAGATTGTGTCCACCACAATTTCCATTGATTACTGGTATAAGTGTATTGTGCATATCCCGCAAAGCCATTTTTATCTTTACCTGTAATCGATCCATCATCCCTGCTTGTGTTAGAATGAATGATCATCGTGTTCAATGCGTGCGATTCGCCCATTCTGAAAAAACCATCAACGGCGCTTACAATATTGGTACCATCAGCATTATTCTTAACGGTCATCAAACCTCCTATCCTGTTTCGTGTTCCAAAATTTTCTGAAAATCGCCCAACAAAAAAGTTTGTACCAGGTGTTGTTTCTGAGCCGCGTTGTCTCATTACCATTAAACCCGCATTTCTTTTTGATGAACGATAAACAAATCTTCCGCCTGCATCCAATGGAATTGGATTGCCAAAATCATCCAAACCGATCCGGCGGCTAAAGAATGGTTGCATTCTCATGTTGCCTCCCGAGCCATCATCATTTGGCCTCACTCCTACTCCAAACAGTGATGCGTTTTCTAAAAAGAATTGTCTGCGCTCGGGAAAAAAGACTGAAAATCTGGTAACATTATTTACCTGCCTGTCTGCATCTGCCTGTGCAAAATCAGTATTTACCGTAACGTCCAGGATCGTGTTTGGATTGATAGCCCATTTTAAATCACCACCGGCACGGAAATTATTTTTTTCAGGATCAATTGTCGCCGGGAAATTTTTATATCTGTCATATGAGCCGAGCACATAAGGCTGGATACGGATATTTGGCCCCGGCGGTGGTGGTTGCAGGTTTTTTAAGATACCAGCATAATCCATTCTTGTAAAACTGAAATTCCTTGGATATGGGGAAAACGAACTGATCTCGTTACTCAGCCGTCTTGTTCTGTAAACGTTAAAGCCCCATTGTTGTGTTGAATCTTTTGTTTTCGGGTAACGAAGGGTTTGCCAGGGAATAGCGATCTCTGCAACCCAACCCTCACCGTTTCGGGTTGTTCTTACTTTCCATAAGCCATCCCAATCCAGATCGGTTAAGATGTCATCAAAAACTAAAAGATCACGCTGCACGCCATAAGCATTTGCCATCAACGCCATTGCATTTCGTTTATCATTAAAGCCATCAAAGGCGATCGCAACATGATCATGGCTGCGAATACCAAAATCTCTTCTGAAATCGGTAGCACGAATAGCTTTTTTTCCAAGTGAATCATAACACACAAAACCGAAGTATAAATATTGACGATTGTACAGCACCAATACTGTTGTTTGGAAATTTGGTGCATCTCCTTGTTGTGGTTCAATTTGTACAAATTGAGGTGATGGCTTTGCCAGCTTCCATTCTTCTTCATCAAGTATGCCGTCAACTTTTATAGTGCTGCTGATTTGCACAGCAGTCATTTCTTTTTTATTCGGGTCGGGTTTAAATACACTTGCATCCTGTGAGTACGAATAAATCGCTGTAATAACAAACACAGCTGTCGTTAAGAGTTTTCTCATAATAATCATCGGGAAAAATAACAAATCTCTTCTAGTCAAAGACGGTGAATTTACCAGCGGTGCTATAGAGATTTTAACGGAATCTCTGTATTGTATTCGTGAATAGTGAATGGTCAATGGTGAATAGTCTCACATTTGCCAATTACCTATTGACCATTAACAATTGACCATTGACAATTGACCATTCACTATGATAAATCAATATCTTTAAACCAACCAAAACATCGCTTATGCTCATCATGGCTTCCGCAAGGGATATGAACTGGCCCTTATGGAAAAAAATACTCTTTCGCTTCTTTTTTATTTTTTTCTCACTTTATTTAACTCCCTGGACATGGCTTAATAGTGTTCCTACTGTTTCAAAGATCACAGGCTGGTATGATGATCTTGAAGACAAATTAGTCCGTTTGGTAAATGCAAGGATCCTCCATATAAAAGATGAACTGGTGCCTGTAGCCGGCAGCGGCGATACGTCATGGGGATGGGCACAGCTTTATACATTTTTATTAATTGCCCTCGTTGGTTGTATCATTTGGTCGGCGATAGATTTGAAAAGGAAAAGTTATAACCAGGCAGATTACTGGCTTTGCCTTTTTACCCGCTATTATATTGCCATGTTTGCATTCGTATATGGTATTATAAAAATATTTGCGTTGCAAATGCCATTTCCGAACACGAGCATGCTTGCTACCCCGCTTGGTGATCTTTTGCCAATGCGCTTATCATGGATGTTCATGGGATATTCTACCCCCTACCAGGTTTTTTCCGGAGCAATGGAAGCGCTTGCAGGAATATTATTGTTATTCAGAAGAACGGCAACTTTTGGGACGGTAGTAGCTACCGGTGTTTTCACTAATGTGATGATGATGAATCTTAGTTATGATATCCCGGTGAAAATATTTTCGATGCGTTTGGTATTGATGTGCCTGTTTTTATTGGCGCACGAGTACAAAAGGATCCTTTCATTTTTTATACTCAACAAACCAACCGACCCATGCAGCATCTATAGTGTACGATTTACGAAAAGGTGGGCACGCGTCACAAGAGTTGTTTTGAAAACGATATTTATTGGCGTCGCCGTTGGCTGGATGTTCTATACCACCTGGGATCGCTATAAGGCAGTGAATACTTCACAACCCGAAGGACCGATCGCGAGGGGTTTTTATGACGTGGAAACATATGTAGTAAATAAAGACACCATTCCTGCATTGATAACAGACACAATTCGCTGGCATGATCTCATTCTCGAAAATGGATTTGGGAGTATAAAAACAGGGGATAGTATTTTTCGGCAGCGTTATAAAAGAGGGTATTTCAATTACAGGCTTGATAGTGCAACGAAGTCGTTGAAATTTCTTAAGTCTTTCAGCGACACTACTCCGATCCTTTTGTTTAAATATGAAATACCCGATAGCAATACCGTGAGACTCCGGGGCAAGCTGAGAAACGATTCTTTATTTGTGGTTTTACGAAAAAGTAATCGTCATTTTCAGCTGGCAGAAAGGCAATTTCACTGGCTGAGTGAAGCAAACAGGTAAATGATTAACTTACGGTAAATCTCACCATATGGCCAACCCTCATCATCGCAAAAAGCACAAAGAACATTTAAAACAATTTCAAAACAGGGCCGCTGCCGGTACAGGTGAATCAAAAGAGAAAGCAAAGGCAAGTTCGGTATTTGCAGTGGGCGGGGCTATTGCGGGTCTTGCCGTGATCTATTTTGCCACACAAGGTGATTTTTTATGGGCAGCTGGTGGCGCAGTGGTTGGAGGCTTCATTGGCTATTTGGTCGGGAAAAATGTTGATAGAACGCCAAAAAAATAGTCAGGGTTATTAATAAGCATGATATTTATATTTTGTCGGAAACAATACTACGAAGCTATAAGGTTTTACGGTGGTTGACTTTGATTCAGTTGGACGGTCAGTGACAACTTCATTGCTAACGATCGATTTGATCCATTCGCCATCACTTAGAGGGATTGTTTGGTCTTTATCAGTTCCATTTAAGCAAATTAAAAATCTAACCTTTTTGTCGCTTAATTCATAAGCTACCACTCCTTCAGGTAAACCTGTTTTAAATCTAATGCCGTTTTGAATTTGTTTGGCCGAGACCATTCTAAAAACCTCATTGGATTTTCGCAAACCAATCAAACCTTTTATATAATAAAAAATGTAGTTATTTTTTCTTTTCAAACTCCAGTCAATAGCATTGATGCTGTCGGGCGATTCAAAACTGTTCTCCACTCCTTTCTTTGTTCTTATAAATTCAGAACCCGCATGGAGAAATGGAATGCCCTGCGAGGTCAGTACAATTGATAGGGCCATCAGATACATATCCTGTCTTTGGGCTTCAGGTGCATCCTTAGCCGAGATGGCCAACTTATCCCAAAGCACATGGTTATCGTGACATTCAGCATAAGTGATCGTATTCCATGGTTGTGCTGAATATGGAGCTTTCGAATAGTTCACTTTTGAATAATCAACCTGCGGATGCTGGCAGGAAGCAACAATCCCAAACTTGATACTTTCTTCCATTCCCGCTTTGCCGCATACGAAACCTTTATCCTTATGTTCAAAAACATTTCCCTTTATTCCATCTCGTATATCATCACTGAACACTGCAATACGATCGAGCTTGTATGCATACTTTTTCAATGCTCTTAATGAGTCAGGTAATGGTGAGGCACCCGCGGTCCACCCTTCACCATACAATAAAATATCAGGTTTTATTTTATGCAGCTCTTTCGATATCAAATTCATCGTTTCAATATCATGCACACCCATCAGGTCAAACCTGAATCCATCGATATGATATTCCTTTGCCCAATACAAAACAGATTCAAGCATGAACTTTCTCATCATATACCTTTCACTTGCGGTTTCATTGCCACAGGCGGTGGCATTGGAGAATTTTCCGTCTTTTGTTTGCCTGTAATAATATCCGGGCACTAATTGATTGAAATAAGAATCTTCCGTGAGTCCTGTATGATTATACGCCACATCCATTACTACTCTTAATCCATTTTGGTGAAAGGCCTGCACCATTTGTTTGAATTCTTTTATTCTTGTTACTCCATCATAAGGATTCGTTGCATAAGAACCATCGGGCACATTATAATTGAGTGGATCATATCCCCAGTTGTATTGCGGTTGATCAAGCCTGCTTTCATCAATTGAATGAAAATCAAAAACAGGTAGCAAGTGAACATGAGTAACTCCTAATTCTTTTATATGATCAAGTCCCGTTGAAAGGCCTTCCGGATTTTTAGTTCCTGTTTCTGTAAGCCCGAGATATTTTCCTTTGTTCTTAATTCCCGAACTGGGATGAATGCTTGCATCTCTTACATGTAGTTCATAAAGTATCGCATCAGTTTTATTTTTAAGTACCGGGCTTTGATCTTTTTCCCACCCGGGCGGATCCGTTTTTGTAAGGTCAACAACCATTGCTCTTTTACCATTTACACCAACGGCTTTTGCATAAGGATCGGGAACTTCATCCAACCATTTTCCATTGATCATGACCCTGAAAGTGTAAAACCAACCTTCAAATTGTCCCGTCATAGCTATCTTCCACGTTCCATTTGCGCCCTTTTCTAAATTATGTTTTGTAATGAGATTGTCACCACTGCCTTCTTTATAAAATGAGATCTCAGCTTTCTCTGCCGTCGGCGCCCAGATTTTGAATAGGAATTCTTTCGATGTATGAGTTAATCCAAGATCATCACCTTTATAAACAGGATAGCTATCATAAACACTTTTCTGTGCTTTTGCTGAAAACAAATTGAATAGCCAGGCAAAAACCATAAGCGTTTTTCTCATTACCAGGTGAAAGATTTTCGTAAACGAATATACGGTAGTGTCTCAGTTTGAAAAAGAATGAACCACATAGCAACATAGATCACTGAAGAAAATACACACATAGGCTTTTCTATGTGAGATCTATGTGGACTATGTGTCTCTGTGGTGAACAAAAATTTAAACTGAGACACCACCGAATATACTATGCTAACGGTTGTGAGGAAGAATTTTAGAAAAAAAATACAACATGAAACATTATCGTGTAAATTGACGGCCAATTAAAAACGATTGCAATCATGGGTGATCTCCAGATCAAAAAACAACCAAAAAAATATGATGCAGTAATTGTGGGTTCAGGCGCCGGTGGTGGAATGGCGGCTTATGTGCTGGCAAACGCCGGTTTGAAAGTTTGCATGCTTGAAGCGGGTTACATGTATGATCCTCAAAAAAATGTTACGCAGTTAAAAAATCCCTGGGATAGCCCCCGTCGCGGTGCTTCCACAAAACTTCGTCCCTTCGGTGATTTTGATGCAAGCTATTATGGCTGGGAAATAGATGGCGAACCTTACACAAAGGCATCGGGTACTGATTGGCTTTGGTGGCGCGCAAGAATGTTGGGAGGCAGAACAAATCATTGGGGAAGAATTTCACTTCGCTTCGGCCCAAAAGATTTCAAAAGAAAAAGCATCGATGGTCTTGGTGATGACTGGCCAATAACTTACGAAGAAATCAAACCCTATTATGATCGCATTGATGAGCTGATCGGCATATTTGGAACAAACGAAGGTTTAGAAAACGATCCCGATGGAATTTTTCTTCCACCACCAAAACCACGTTTGCATGAGATCATGATCAAACGTGCAGCCGAACAGGCAAAGGTGACTGTAATTCCTTCACGTCTTTCTATCCTTACACAAAAAATAAAAAGCACTACTGATCGTAATGCTTGTTTCTTCTGTGCCCAATGCGGTCGTAACTGTAGTATTGCTAAAGCCGACTTCTCTTCACCAAATGTTCTTATTTATCCTGCAATAAAAACGGGAAATGTTGAGGTGGTCGCAAACGCAATGGCCAGAGAAGTATTGACCGATAAGGAGGGATTGGCAACCGGTGTTTCCTACATCAACAAAGAAGACATGCAGGAATACCAGGTTACCGGTCGCGTGGTGATTGTGGCTGCCGGTGCTTGCGAATCTTCACGATTATTATTGAATTCAAAATCTGCAAGACACCAGAATGGTATCGCCAATTCAAGTGGTGTTGTTGGAAAATATTTGCATGATTCTACCGGTGCGGCAATGGGTGGTTATCTCCCGACATTGTTTGGTCGCAAAAGATATAATGAAGATGGTGTTGGTGGCATGCATGTGTATTCACCATGGTGGTTGGATAACAAGAAACTTGATTTTCCCCGGGGTTATCATATTGAATATTGGGGTGGCATGGGTCAGCCTGCTTATGGGTTTGGGGGTGGCATAGAAAGCTTTAATGGAAGATATGCCGTAAATGGTGTACAAAGCGAACCGGGAGGCTATGGAAAAAAATTAAAACAGGATTATCGTTATTTCTATGGTGCCAGTGTTGGTATGGCCGGTCGTGGCGAAGCAATACCCATAGAGTCGAATTATTGCGAGATCGATCCGAATGGTGTTGACAGGTATGGTATTCCGGTTTTACGTTTCAATGTGAAATGGACTGACCATGAGATAAAACAGGCAAAGCACATGAAAGAAACTTTCATGGAGATAATGCACAATATGGGTGCTGTCATTACATGGGGTCATAAAGACAGCGACGCAAATCAATGGGGATTGGCGAAACCGGGAGAGATCATTCACGAAGCTGGTACAGCAAGAATGGGAAGTAGCGCTAAGAATTCTGCGCTCAACAGCTGGAACCAGGCACATGATTGTAAAAATCTATTTGTGGTTGATGGTGCTGCTTTTACATCGCAAGCGGATAAGAATATTACATGGACGATTTTGGCGCTGAGTATGAGAGCAAGTGAACATATTATTGATGAAATGAAAAAGAATAATCTTTAGAACCACGATTAAATGATTAAGGATGATTAGGAGGATAATTATGATACCGGCTGCATCGCTTCGATTAAGCTACCTTGCGACGCTCCGTTCATCGTCCGGTTCGCTAATCATCAATAACGATAAACCAAAAACAATAAACGATAAACTCATATGAAAAGAAGAGAATCGCTAAAATTAATTGTTACAGGTGCCGTTGCCGCGCCGGCTGTTGTTGCCGGTTGTAATACTAATGACAAAAAAGCTGAAGTTACCGCAGCGGACCCAAAGTTTAACCTGGATCGTAATCCTGCGGAATTGGAAAATGAGAAGCGCATTCTTGCGATGGATAAATTTTTTACGGATCATGAAATGGCAACCATCGCTGTGCTGTCTGACATCATCATTCCTGCTGATGAAGTAAGCGGCAGCGCAACCGATGCAAAAGTTCCGGAGTTCATCGAGTTTATTGTGAAAGACATGCCTTATCACCAAACTCCATTGCGTGGCGGCCTTCGCTGGCTTGATGTTCATTGTATGAACCGATTCGGAAAAGCATTTAAAGATTGCGATAGCAAGCAGCAAATTGAAGTTGTAGATGATATTGCATACACGGAAATTAAATATGAGGAAAATGGAAAGGAAGTTGTAAGAGGAAAAATAAAACCAGGCATGCAACAGGGCGTTTCCTTCTTTAATAAACTGCGGGATCTTGTGGCAACTGGTTTCTATACATCCCAGATCGGTGTAAAAGATATTGGTTATTTGGGCAACACGCCTAATCAATGGAATGGGGTGCCCGATGATGTGTTAAAACAGTATGGGGTTGCGTATACAGAAAAGGAGTTGAAAGAATGTGTTAGCTTTGGTAAGCCAAGTGCTTAAGATAATTAATTATTAATTTATTAATTGACTTAAATATGAAAAATCAATCACGAAGAAAATTCATAAGGAATTCAGCAATTGCAGGTGCAGGCTTTTTTGTTGTTCCCCGCCATGTTATCGGTCGTGGTCATATCGCGCCAAGTGATAAACTCAGGATCGCCGGAATTGGTGCAGGCGGTAAAGGAGAAAGCGATCTTTCTTCGTTTGCAAAAAGCCCGAACGTGAGCATTGTTGCGTTATGTGACGTTGATGATCGCCAGGCGGTGAAATCCAGAACTGCATATCCGAATGCGCCCTACTACAAAGATTTCAGGGTAATGCTGGAAAAAGAAAAAAATAATATCGATGCAGTTTCGATATCCACGCCGGATCATACACATGCTGTAGCAACTATTGCAGCCATGCAATTAGGCAAACATGTGTACACGCAAAAACCGTTGACACATGATATTTATGAAGCAAGAATGCTCACCGAAGCAGCAAAAAAATATAAGGTAGTTACGCAAATGGGAAACCAGGGCGGTTCGGGTGATGGCGTAAGAAGAGCAAAAGAGATTTTTAATTCCGGATTGATCGGTGATGTACACACGGCGCATGCATGGACAAACAGACCTGTATGGCCGCAAGGTGTCCCTACTCCTACCGGTCAGCATGAAATTCCGAAAGAACTCGATTGGGATCTTTGGCTGGGCACTGCGCCCAAAATTGATTACAACCCGGCGTATCTTCCATTTAACTGGCGCGGCTGGTGGGCTTATGGCACCGGTGCATTGGGTGACATGGCCTGTCATATCATGGATCCGATCTATCGCATACTGCCAATCCTTTATCCCGATTCAGTGGAATGCAGCCTGGCTACTATCTGGACAAAAATGTGGGATGATTCACAAAACCCCGATGCCTGTCCTCCTTCGTCAATCATTCATTTGAATTATCCAAGAACAGATGGAAAAGGAAATATAAAAGTATCATGGCATGACGGTGGTTTATTACCACAAAGACCAGATGAACTTTTACCTGAAGAATCATTCGGTAACTGGGATGGCGGCGTGTTATTTGTTGGAACAAAAGGAAAATTATTGATGGATTGTTACGGCGCTAACCCACGATTGTTGCCAACAAAATTGATGAAAGAGAAAAAACTTCCGCCAGAAACAATTAAAAGAGTTCCTGAGGGTCATTACCTGCAATGGGTGAATGCTTGTATTGCCGGGTATGGAAAAGAAAAAACAAGTTCTCCTTTCGAATATGCAGGGCCATTTACTGAAAGTATTTTGATCGGTAACCTTGCTATCCGTAGCTTCTTAATGCGCAATCCAAATGGTAAGGGATGGAATGATAAATGGCTTGGTCGTAAGAAATTATTGTGGGATGCAAAGAATATGAAGATCACAAACTTCGAAGAAGCTAACCAGTTTGTTAGGCGACAATACAGGGATGGCTGGACACTGGGAGTTTAATCTTTGTAGAAATTATATTGAATTGCTTTGGGGCTGTGTTAAACTTTTTAATCCGGCCCCATTTAATTTTCGTAACTTCTCATAAATAAATTGCTATGAGAAAGTTATACTTCACAGTAGCAGCAATTATTTTAATTTTTTCTGCCTGCACAAAAACCAAAACAACTAGACCGACAAGAAATCCTTACAACGATCCTCCGGCCATAAAGATCATCACCCCCTCAAACTTACAGACGCAGGTATTTAAACCCTACGATCAGCTAAAGGTGAAAGCAATGATCACTGATATTGACCTGATCGCTGTCGCAGCATGGGAGGCAATTAACGCCGCGCCAGTTTGCGGAACAAACCCATGGATGGGAACATTTAATCCAATGACCTATGAATTTGAGCTTGAGTTCGCATTTACGATACCACCTTTTTTCCCGGGAGATCATATCATCAGGTTGTACGGTGTTGATGCCTCGGGAAATATTGCAATAGTAAACATCCCTTACAAATCGACAAATTAGTTCAATGGGAAAGTTTTTATCAATACCTGTTTTCATTGTAGTTATTATTTCGTGTTCAAAGCAAGCTACGCATGAGCCGGATACCGTAAAACCATTGATCAAGGTTGATTATCCAACCGATAACCCGGCGATACATGCGGGCGATCCGCTTTGCATGAAGGTTTTAATAAGCGATAATAAAAGCCTTGCGAATGTATGGCTGCAGGTAAATGATGGAAATGGATTTGAGAAAGATTATTCAATAACTGGCCGCTCGCTCGACATCATAGAAAAATATACGGCTTCACCTGGCGTAAGTGGCAATTTGATCGCCAAATTCTTTGCAACAGATGAAGCCGGTAATATGAGTTCGGAAGAAATAAGATTTACAGTGAATAATTAAAATGACGAGTATTTGAATTTTTGACCACCCACGGAAGCTTCATACATCAATCCTCCTTTTTCCTGGGTAAATATCATTACACCATTTGCATACTTAACATTGCCCGAAGCTCCTTTGGTAGCGGCAACTGCTGAAGCTTGCGCAGAAAATTCAATTTTATTTTCTTTGAAACGATCCAGTGTTTCTTTGTTTTCAAAGAATATCACTTCTCTATATGCCTGGCCACCCCATTGAAATCCGACCGTTACCTGTTTCATACTTGCCCTGCCGATCGCTGTACCGCCCTGGTAAACGATACCATTACCTGCAGCCCCGCCCACTGCTATTGCTCCCTTTCCAACATTTGGAAAAATGGCATAGCCGTATGAGTTACTAAATAAGTTTGCCATCAATCCATCTGCTTTTATAAATTCTTCTTTTGCTGTCTTACTATCATTGATCAGTTTCGTATCCTTACTTTCTTTTTGTGCGAATAAAGCAGATGCTGTAAAAAGCATGGTGGTAAATAATGCCGGTTTTAGAATGCCATGAATTCTGTTCTTTGCCATAATTATGATTTTAGTTCTAAAATACTACAAACTTCCTGCCACCGCGGATCTTTGCAGGCCGGATAACATTCCGTAAACATTTTCCTGCAGCCTTAAATAATGTCATAATGCCGATTATCGGGAAACCGGTTGTTTTCGTATGGCAATGAATTAACTTGGTAAAGACTAAAACTCAGGACATGGAAAATATCCAACACCAACGCCGCCATTTCATTAAAAGTTCTGCATTTGGATTAATGGGCATCACTGCCTTTGGAAATTTATCTGCCGGAACGAAGATTACCAAAATTCAGAAGGATGATAATGCCGAACCACTTTTTTATCGTTATCCCAGCATGAATGATGATATGGTTAGCGGTATTGTGGGCGCCTCACACGGGAACTTTGATAAAGTGAAAGAAATGGTGAATGCACGCCCCGAATTAGCGGGTGCATCCTGGGATTGGGGTTTTGGTGATTGGGAAACTGCGTTGGGAGCAGCGTCACATGTTGGTCGGCGCGATATTGCCGAATTCTTAATGAGCCATGGCGCAAGACCTGATATTTTTACCTACACGATGATGGGTATGTTGAAAAGTGTACAGGAGATCATTGAAACTGTTCCCGGTATTCAAACGCATGGAGGACCCCATGGGATCACTTTATTGCAACACGCAAAGAATAGATTAGAGGACAAAAATATTTCAGCATCGGATGCGGCTAATGTAAATAAAGTGATCAGCTACCTGGAGAGTTTGGGCAATGCAGATATAAAACCCAAAAATTTGGAAATGACTGAAGAAGAAAAGAAAAAATATTTGGGTGAATACCGTTTTGGAAATGGTGACAACGAAATATTTATTGTTGATCTTCATCGAAGGGGATTCTTACAGATTGGTCGTAAAGGCTCATTCCAACGAGGATTGACCAAGACAGATGAAAATACATTTTCACCTGTGGGTGCTCCTTCCGTCAAAATAATTTTCAAAATTCAAGATGGTAGAGCTGTATCATTAGGTGTTCATGAACCGCAACCATTAGTGACAGCCGTGAGAGTTTGATTTTTATTTCTTTATTGCACTCCTCTGAAAATGCAATGACGGGTACCGTGCTTTAATTGACAAAAATTACTTTGTCGCCTTTGTGCATCCCGATAGCTATCGGGCCTTTGTGCACGTTGTGTTACTTAGAAATATGCAACACGATAAAAGAGGAAAAACACTTAGAACATTAGCGGATTTGTGAGAAAGCTGTAGCAAGCTCTGCTCCCAGCCTTGCATTATTTCTAATTAAGGCAATATTAGCTTCAAGACTTTCACCTTTGGTATGATCGGAAATATATTTTAATAAGAAGGGAGTAACATCTTTCCCGCTGATCTTTTTTTCCTGTGCTGCCTGTAAAGCTTTTTGAATGTGAATTTCCATCTCGCTATGCGGGATCTCCTGGTTGGCAGGAACAGGGTTTGCGATTAACACTGCACCGTTTAATCCTAATTTCCATTTTGTATTTAGCATCGCAGCGATCTCTTCAACGTCGTCCAATCGCAATGGAGATTTGAACCCGCTTTTACGGGAGTAAAAACTTGGGAACTCATCCTGACCTATAGTAACTACGGGAATTCCTTTTGTCTCCAGGTATTCCAATGTCAATCCAATATCAAGGATCGACTTAATTCCTGCTGATACAATTGCTATCGAAGTTTGCTCCATCTCAGTAAGATCAGCGGATATATCCATTGTTTCATTGGCATTTCTATGTACGCCTCCGATCCCACCGGTCACGAGTATTTTTATTCCTGCCATTGATGCGATACGCATGGTTGCAGCAACAGTCGTGGCCCCATATAATTTTTGGCTGATCACATAAGGCATATCCCGCAGACTTACTTTCCACACATCCTTCGCCAGCGCAAAATGTTCGAGTTGTTTTTTATCTAAACCAACACGACACTTACCGTCAAATATTGCGATCGTTGCAGGCACAGCGCCATGGCTTTTTACGATCTCTTCAACCTGGATCGCTGTTTCTAAATTTTGCGGGTAAGGCATTCCATGAGAAATGATCGTTGATTCTAATGCAACGATAGCCTCGCCTTTTTCAAGAACCTCTTTTGCTTCAGGATGTATTTCTAAAAACTGGTTCATTAGTCAGGATAATATTTTGAAACAAGGTGCAATAGTTTTTCCTGGTTCAAATGTGTGGCAATCGCTCCATTTACCTGTAATATTTCTGCCGATAAGGTATGGGCAAGTTTTAAACATTCCTTATCATCTTTTCCTAAAGTTTTACCAAGAATAAAACCGGATAGTGAACCATCGCCTGCACCCGTACAATCGACGATGTCAATTTCAGGTGCATGAAGAGTTAAGGATCTCTCTTTATTGTAAATAGCTGAACCAAGTTTTCCATTATGCAACCAGACATTCTCTACTCCCTTTGCCAGCAGTTCTTCAATCTGGTGTTGAGTAAATAATGCTTTTTCAGAACAAAGAACCGGTAACTCATCTTCATTGGGAGTAACCAAATAAAGACCTTTCAGATTTATGTCTTTGAATTTTCTGGCGGGAGGAATCGACACAGGTTCTAGTACAAGCGGAATTCCGGTTTCGTTGGTAAAAGCAAGCAGCCATTCGCCCGTATCAGCAGCAATATTTGCATCAGCAAGCAGAAAGGAAGCGGTTTGTAATAAGTGTCTGTGTTGTTCTAAATGCTGAGGTGTTATCAGGTGCGTTACAGCATTCGTTAAAAAGGCAGTAAACAATGAACCATCCAGGTTCAGTATGCCGGTGTATTTTCCTGAAAGGCCGTCTTTGGTAATGGAAGCATCCAGTTGAACACCGGCGGCTATGCAGACCTGTTTTAACCAGTCACCATCACTATCATTCCCAAATACACTGATCAGCTGTACCTCCACTCCAAGTAAAGCTAATTGATGCGCAATATTCCGGCTTACCCCGCCTGCTGTTTTAGTTACGGAAGCCGGGACAGTAGAAGCGACGATCATTTCTTCTTTGATATGAAAGAGCTCATCAACAAACGCGGCTCCAATGCAGATAACAGGTTTTGGCATTTGACAAATT
>Ga0075419_10000700_pt1 | contig 21375 bp, 20 predicted proteins | sample SoiMetdeltSBSDD3_FD_76900 | JGI IMG/M metagenome (GOLD analysis project Ga0075419, IMG submission 76900) | Bulk soil microbial communities from a Populus tree surrounding site in Tennessee, USA - Soil MetaG P. deltoides SBSDD3 | ecosystem: Environmental > Terrestrial > Soil > Tree plantation... | reverse complement strand
GTCGCGCAGGCCGCCAGGACCGCTCGGGCGCGAGGCCGCTCCCGGCCGCGGCCACGCCTCCTCGCTGGCGGCGTGATCTGGATCGTCCTCTTCGCGGTGCTGCTGGCGGGCGTGGTGGCGGTCAACGTCAGCGTGCTGCGGCTGAACATCCAGCTCGACCAGGTGAGTCGCGAGCGCTCCGAGCTCAAGGGCGACATCGCCGGTCTCCGCTCCGGGCTCTCGAGCGCATCGGCCACGGCGCGCATCGAGCGCCTCGCCGAGAAGGAGCTCGGCCTCCGGCAGGCCGATCCGGACACGACGACGTATCTGCGGCTGGGGCGGTGAGGGTCAAGGCCGCGAACCGGCGGATCGTCGTGCTCGCCGCGACGTTCGCCCTCCTTCTCGCGGCCGCGCTCGGGCGCGCCTTCTGGCTGCAGGCGGTCAACGGCGACGCCTACGCGGCGATGGCCGTGCACCAGCACCGGGAGACGGTCGTCGTCCCCGCGGGTCGCGGCTCGATCGTCGACCGGAACGGCGAGCCGCTCGCGATCGGGAAGCCCACGACCACCGTGTTCGCGAACCCGCGGCAGGTCGACCGCCCGCGCGAGGCGACGCTGGCCGCGGTCCGGCTGCTGGGCGCCGAGCCGGGGCCGACCTACGCTGCCCTGACCGACCGCTCGCACGGGTTCGTGTACGTCGCCAGGAAGGCGGACCCGGTCCGGGCCGAGGAGCTCGAGAAGCTCGGGTTCGGCGGGCTCGGCTTCTATCCCGAGGAGTTGCGCACGTACCCGCAGGGACCGGTCGCAGCGCAGGTCGTCGGGTTCGCGGGGCTCGACAACGTCGGGCTGGAGGGCCTCGAGCGGTCGCTCGAGAAGGTGCTCGCCGGGCGCCCCGGGAGCCAGACGATCGTCAAGGACCCGATCGGCCGGGCGCTCGACGTCGTCTCGACGAAGCCGGAGACGCCCGGGCGGGGCGTGCGGTTGACGCTCGACCACCAGATCCAGGCTAATGCCGAGGTCGTGCTCCAGGACACGGTTCGCAGGTACGGCGCGAGAGCAGCGTCGGCGATCGTCATGGACCCGCACACGGGCGCCGTGCTCGCGATGGCGACCGCGCCCGGCTTCAACGCCAACCGCTTCGCGAGAACGCGGCCGGACCGCAGGCGAAATCGCGCGGTCACGGATACCTACGAGCCAGGGTCGACGTTCAAGCTCGTCACCATCGCGGCGGCGCTCGAGGAGGGCATGGTGACCCCGCGGACCTCGTTCCGCCTCTCGCCGACGATCAAGGTGGCGGACCGGGTGATCCGTGAGTCGCACACGCGAGGCACGGAGCGGCTGACCGTGCGCCAGGTCGTCGAGTACTCCTCGAACATCGGGACGATCACGATCGCGCAGCGGCTCGGCGCCGGTCGCCTTGCCTCCTGGATCGACCGCTTCGGGTTCGGGAGCCCGACCGGTATCGACTTCCCGGGCGAGTCGTCCGGGTTCGCACTCCCACTCGACCAGTGGTCCGGGTCGACGATCGGTACCGTTCCCATCGGTCACGGCATCGCGGTGACGCCGATCCAGATGGCGCGGGCCTATTCGGCGATCGGGAACGGGGGCGTCCTCGTCCGCCCGCACCTGATCGAGCGCATCGACGGGCGCGAGCCCGGGCCCAGGAAACGGCGGCGAGTGGTCTCGCGGCAGGTGTCCGGGCAGATGATGTCGATGCTCCGTGGCGTCGTGCTCGAGGGAACGGGCACCGCGGCCGCGATCCCCGGCTACACCGTTGCGGGCAAGACGGGCACGGCGGCGAAGATCGACGCGAACGGCCGCTACTCGCACTCGCGCTATGTCGCGTCCTTCGTCGGCCTCGTGCCCGCGACGAAGCCGAAGCTCGTGATCATGGTCATGGTCGACGAGCCACACGGGTCGATCTACGGCGGGGACGTGGCCGCTCCGGCGTTCAGGGAGATCGCACGCTTCAACCTGCAGCACCTGGAGGTGCCCCCGGACGCACCGCGCCAGCCCGCGAAGAAGCGCTGAGCCCGGTCGCGCGACGTCGATCATCTAGCCTCTCCGCAGGTGGAGCTCGAGGCTCTGATCCGGGCGCTCGCGCCCAGCGAGGTGGCCGGAGCACGACCGGCGGAGATTGCGGACCTCGCGTACGACACCCGCGGCGTCTCGCCCGGAGCGCTCTTCTTCTGCGTGCGGGGCTCGAGCGTCGACGGCCACGACCTCGCGTGGGAGGCCGTCGAGCAGGGGGCAGTAGCACTCGTCGTCGAGCGGGAGCTCGAGGTCAGCGTGCCGCAGCTCGTCGTGCCGGACAGCCGCTCCGCGATGGCCGTCGCCGCCGACGCCTTCTTCGGCGAGCCGACGAAGGAGCTCGAGCTCGCGGGCGTGACCGGGACGAACGGCAAGACGACGACGGCGTTCCTGCTCCACGCGGTGCTCGCGGCCGCCGGTCGCCGGCCCGGGCTCGTCGGCACCGTGCGCTGGGTCGTCGGCGGAGAGGAGCGTCCGGCGCCGTTCACGACGCCCGAGGCGATCGACCTCCAGCGCCTCTTCCGCGAGATGGCGGACGCGGGCGACCGCAGCGCGGCAGTGGAGGCGTCGTCGCACGGATCGGAGCTGAAGCGGCTCGACCGCGTGCGCTTCGACGCGCTCGTGTTCACGAACCTGAGCCAGGACCACCTCGACCTGCACGGGACGATGGAGGACTACTTCCAGGCCAAGCGACGGCTCTTCACCGGCGCCGCGCCGCCGCCGGCCGCGGTCAACGTCGGCGACGAGTGGGGGAAGCGCCTGGCCGAGGAACTCGCCGACTCGCACCGGGCGCCACTCGTGACGTTCGGGCTCGACGCGGGCGAGATCCGACCCGAGGAGCTCGAGCTGCGCGCCCACGGGACTCGGCTCCGCGCGGCCGGGATCGAGGTCGAGACGCGGCTGCGCGGGCGCTTCAACGTGGAGAACGTCCTGGCCGCGGTTACTACCGGCCTGCTCCTCGACGTCGACGAGGACGACATCGCCGAGGGCATCTCCGCCGTGGCCGAGGTTCCCGGCCGGTTCGAGGCGGTGGACGAGGGTCAGCCCTTCGCCGTCGTCGTCGACTACGCGCACACGCCGGACTCCCTCGACACCGTCCTCCGCGCTGCGCGCGACCTCGGCGAGGGGAAGATCATCGTCGTGTTCGGTGCGGGCGGCGACCGCGACCGGAGCAAGCGCCCGCTGATGGGACGCGTCGCGCTCGAGCGCTCCGACCTCGTGATCGTGACCTCGGACAACCCACGCTCCGAGGAGCCGCTCGCGATCATCCAGGACGTCCTGCAGGGCACCGGGCTCGAGGTGGAGATCGACCCCGACCGGCGAAGCGCGATCGAGCGGGCGATTGGCCTGGCCGAGGCCGGGGACGTCGTCGTGATCGCCGGCAAGGGCCACGAGCAGGGCCAGGAGATCGCCGGGACCGTCCATCCCTTCGACGACCGGGCGGTCGCACGCGAGGCGCTCTCCGCCCTCCGTGCCTCGCGCTAGGCGCACCGGGTGAGCGCACGGTGATCCCGCTCGCCTGGGAGGAGATCGAGGAGCTCGACCTCGGGCAGCTGGAGCGGGGCGAGAACGGCGGGCTCGTCACCGCCGTCGTCGCGGACTCCCGCGGTGCCGGCCCCGGCGACCTCTTCGTCGCCCTCAACACCGGCGTCCGCTTCGTGGACGACGCCCGCGCGCAGGGGGCCGCGACGCTCGTGCCCCGCGACCAGGAGTCGGCGCTCGCCGACCTCGCCTCGCTCGTCCGCGGCAAGAGCCGGGCGCAGGTCGTCGCCGTCGTCGGCTCGGCGGGCAAGACGACGACGAAGGACGTCCTGGGCGCGCTCTGCGCCCAGCACGTCCCCACGATCCGGGCGGAGAAGTCGCTCAACAACGAGATCGGCCTGCCGCTGACCGTGTGCCGGCTCGAGCCCGACACCGAGGTCCTGGTGACGGAGATGGGAATGCGCGGGCTCGGCCAGGTCGCGGCGCTCTGCGTGATCGCGCGACCCGACGTCGCCGTCGTCTCGCACATCGGTCCCGAGCACCTCGAGCTGCTCGGCAGCGTCGAGCGTGTGGCCGAGGCGAACGCGGAAGCGATCGCGGCGCTCCCGGCCGGAGGCACGGCAGTCGTGCCCGCGCGCTCGCGCGAGCTCGAGCCCTATCTCGGCCGCGACGACATCGAGCTCCGCCGCTTCGACGACGGCGACGTCGAGCTCGACGGAAACCACGCGACGTTCCGCCTCGACGGAACCGCCGTCGAGCTCGAGCTCCCCTTCACGCAGCGGCACCATGCGCTCAACGCGCTCGCGGCCCTGCACGCCTACGCGGCGCTCGGTCTTCCCCTCGAACGTGCGGCAGACGGGGCCGCCGCGATCGAGCTGTCGCCCTGGCGCGGGCAGGAGATCGCGCTCCCGGGCGGGGGCCTCGTCGTGAACGACGCCTACAACGCGAACCCGGACTCGATGCGGGCCGCCCTCGTCCACCTCTCCGAGCGTGCCGGTGAGCGCCGGCGGGTCGCCGTGCTCGGGGAGATGGCCGAGCTCGGGGAGGCCGCCGACGCGTACCACCGGGAGATCGGCGAGCTCGCGGCGCACCTCGGCATCGAGGTGATCGGCGTCGGGCAGTCCGCCCAGGCCTACGGTCCGAGGATCCTCGTCGACGACGCACGGTCGGCGACGAGGGCGGCGCGCGAGTACCTGCGCCCCGGCGACGCCGTCCTCGTGAAGGCCTCGCGCGCCGTCGGGCTCGAAGGCATCGCAGACGAGATCACGAACATCGCCCGAGCATGGTCCCGGTCCTGATCGCCGGCCTGGTCGCGATGGTCGCCGCCGTCGTGATCGGGCCGAAGTTCATCGAGCAGCTGCGTGCCCGGAACCTCGGGCAGCAGATCCGTGCCGAGGGGCCGGCCACGCACGTCGTGAAGCAGGGCACCCCGACGATGGGCGGCCTCCTCATCATCGCCTCGGCGGTGATCCCGTTCCTCTTCCTCTCGCAGTACACGGCCGAGGGTCTCACGGTCCTCTTCATGGTCCTCGGCTGCGCGCTCATCGGCTTCGCCGACGACTACTTGAAGATCCGCCGGCGCCACTCGCTCGGGCTCCCCGGCCGCTGGAAGATGCTGGGGCTCGTCGTGGTCACCGTCGGCGCTGCGGTGCTCCTCAACGAGAGCACGACCTTCTCGACCGACGTGTACGTCCCGATCGCCGGCTGGACGCTCCACCTCTCGTGGGGCTACTACGTCCTGCTCTTTCTCGTCATCGGTGGGACCGTCAACGGCGCGAACCTCACGGACGGCGCCGACGGCCTCGCCGCCGGCGTGGTCGTGATCATGCTGCTGACGTTCCTGGCCATCGCCGGCATCGCGTGGCTCCGGTCCGGTGACCCCGGCGCGCGCAGCGACACGCTCCTCGACATCGCCACGCTCGCGGCTGCTCTCATCGGAGGGACGATCGGGTTCCTCTGGTACAACGCCTTCCCCGCCGAGGTCAACATGGGCGACACGGGCTCGTTCGCGCTCGGGGGCGCGATCGCAGGGTTCGCGGTCGTCACCGGGACGGAGATCTTGCTTCCCTTGATCGCGGGGATCTTCGTCATCGAGGTGATGTCGCTGATCATCCAGGTGCTGAGCTTCAAGCGCACGGGCAAGCGCGTCTTCCTGATGGCCCCGATCCACCACCACTTCGAGATGAAGGCGTGGTCGGAGACGAAGATCATGGTGCGGTTCTGGGTCGTCTGCGCGATCTTCTGCGCGTCCGGCTTCGCCCTCTTCTACCGCGACTTCCTCCAGTTCGTGCAGTGACCGGAACGGGCGCCGCGCTCGAGGGCAGCCGCGTGCTCGTCGTCGGGCTCGCGCGCTCGGGCCGGGCGGCCGCGGAGACCCTCGTCGAGCAAGGGGCGGTGGTCCTCGGCTTCGACCACGACGAGTCGCTGGACGCGGGGAGGCTCCGCGAGCTCGGCGTCGAAGTGCACCTGGGACGCGAGGAGGAGAAGCTGCTCAAGGGGACCGATCTCGTCGTGAAGAGCCCGGGCGTGCCCGGAGAGACGGCGCTGGTCGTGGGCGCCCGCGAACGGCGCATCCCGGTCTGGAGCGAGATCGAGCTCGGCGCGCGCCTGCTGGCCAACCCGCTGCTCGGAGTCACCGGCACGAACGGGAAGACGACGACGAGCGAGCTCCTGGGCTCAGTGTTCCGGGCTGCGGGATTGCCGGTCGAGGTCGCCGGGAACGTCGGGCGCCCGCTCACCGGCCTCGTCGGCTCCGTGGCGCCCGAGACCTGGATCGTCTGTGAGCTCTCCTCGTTTCAGCTCGAGGACGTGGAGACGCTGCGCCCTCGCGTCGCAGTTCTCCTCAACCTCGAGCCGGACCACCTCGACCGCCACGGCACCTTCGAGTGGTACGCGGACACGAAGCTCAGGATCTTCGAGGCGCAGACCGAGGACGACACGGCGGTCGTTCCGCGCGGGTTCGGGGAGATCCCGGGCGCCGCGCGCCGCGTCGAGTTTCGCTTCGACGACCCGCTGCCCGCCGAGCCGCTCGTCCCGGGGCCGCACAACCGCGAGAACGCGGCCGCCGCGACCGCCGCGGCCCGCGCCGCGGGGATCGGCGACGAGGCGATCGCGGAGGCGCTGCGGACCTTCCCCGGTGTCGCCCACCGGATCGAGCCGGTGCGCGAGCTCCACGGCGTCCGCTACGTGAACGACTCGAAGGCGACGAACGTCGCGGCCGCGCGCCGCGCGCTCGCGTCCTTCCCGGATGCGCGGCTGCACGTGATCCTCGGCGGGCGCGGGAAGCATGAGTCGTACGAGCCGCTCGCCGAGGCGTTCGGCTCCGACGACCGCGCCTACCTGATCGGGGAGGCGGCGAACGAGATCGCCTCCGCGCTGACCGACGCCGGTGTGCCGTTCACGCAGGCGGGAGATCTCGCCTCCGCGGTCGAGGCAGCCGCAGCCGCCGCCGAGGCGTCCGACGTCGTGCTCCTCTCGCCGGCGTGCGCGAGCTTCGACCAGTTCCGCGACTTCGAAGACCGGGGCGACGTGTTCCGGCGCCTCGTCGGGGAGCTCGAGTGAGCGCCCAGGGACAGTTCGACCAGCGTCTCCTCGCGCTCGTCACCCTCGCGCTCGTCTCGTTCGGGCTCGTGATGGTCTACAGCGCGACCTCCGCGTCCGCCGCGCTCGGGGACGGCGATCCGATGAGCTTCCTCAAACGCCAGGCCGTGTATGCGCTGCTCGGGGTCGTTGCGATGACCGCGCTCGCGCGCTTCGACTACCACCGCCTGCGCTATCTCGCCCTCCCCCTCGTGCTCGTCGTGCTCGGGCTCCTCGCGGCAGTGCTCGCGACGGCGCCGGAGATCAACGGCGCGCGGCGCTGGTTCCTGCTCGGGCCGGCGAGCTTCCAGCCCTCGGAGCTCGCGAAGCTCTCGCTCTGTCTCTTCGCCGCGGCCTACCTGGCGCGCAGACCTGCGCCCCGGACCCTCGGCCAGCTCCTCCGCCCGCTCGGCCTCGTCACCGCCGCCTTCTGCGGGCTCATCCTGCTCGAGCCGGACCTCGGAACGACGATCTCGCTCTGCGTGATGGTGCTCGCGATCCTGCTCGTCGCGGCCGTCCCCGTGCGGCTGCTCCTCGCCGCCACCCTCCTCGCGGCGGGCGTCGGCATGATCGCGATCTGGGCCGAGCCGTACCGCCGGGCGCGCGTCTTCAGCTTCCTCGACCCCTGGAGCGACGCGCAGGGCTCCGGCTTCCAGATCGTGCAGGCGATGATCGGGATCGGCTCCGGCGGCATCACCGGTGCCGGTCTCGGCGAGGGCGTGCAGAAGGTGCTCTACCTCCCGGAGGCGCACACGGACATGATCTTCGCGGTCGTCGGCGAGGAGCTCGGTCTCGTCGGCGCGGTGCTGGTCATCGGCGCCTTCGCGACCTTCGGCTTCATCGGCTTCCGCATCGCGCACCGCTGCAAGGACCCGTTCGGGAAACTGCTCGCCGCCGGGCTGACCGCGCTCGTCTGCGGCCAGGCGGCGATCAACCTCGCTGCTGTGCTCGGGATCGCGCCGCTCACGGGGATCCCGCTCCCGTTCGTCTCGTACGGCGGCTCGAGCCTCGTCGTCCTCCTCGCCGGGGTCGGCATTCTCCTTAACATCGCCGTCAATGGAGAGGTCGCCACCGCTCGCCTGCGTGATCGCGGCAGGGGGCACGGCCGGTCACGTGCGGCCGGCGCTCGCCGTCGCGGAGGCGCTTCGCGCCAGAGGCGTGAGGGTGACGTTCGCCGGGTCCCGCGGACGCGTCGAGTCGCAGCTGGTCCCTGAGGCCGGCTACGAGCTCGACACCTTCGCGATCTCGGGCTTCCCTCGGCGGCTCGGCTTCGGGCTCGTTCGCGCGATCGGCCAGGCGGTGCGCGCCCCCTTTGCGTGCTCGCGCATCCTCGCGCAGCGGCGTCCCGACGTCGTGCTCGGGGCGGGTGGCTACGTGGCCGGGCCGATGGTGCTCGCGGCGCGCGTGCGTGGGATCCCGGCGGCGCTGACCGAGGCGGACGCGCACCTCGGGCTCGCGAACCGTCTCGCGGCGCCGCTCGCGCGCCGCGTCTTCCTCGCGTATGCGATCGCGGGGCGCGACGGGACGAAGTACCGCGTCGTCGGGAGGCCAGTGCCCTCGTCGCACCTGGGCGCCGACCGCGCCGCCGGGCGGCTCGCGCTCGGTCTCCCGCCGGAGGGCCCGGTGCTCGCGGTCTTCGGGGGGCTCGCGGGAGCGCAGGCGCTCAACGACTTCGCGGTGGACACCTGGGGCGAGCGTGGGCCCGCGATCCTGCACATCGCGGGCGAGCGCGACTACGAGGCGGTGCGCGCGCGCGTGCGCCGCGCCGACTACGTGCTGCTGGCGACGACCGACCGGTTCGGCGAGGCGCTCGCGGTCGCCGACCTCGCGCTCTCGCGTGCGGGCGGCACGGTGTGGGAGCTCGCCGCAGCCGGGACCCCCGCACTCCTCGTCCCGTACCCGTACGCCACCGCGGACCACCAGTGGCTGAACGCACGCCACTTCGAGGAGGGCGGCGGTGCCGTCGTCGTGCGCCAGGAGGAGCTCGCGCGCGTGCCCTCCCTCGTCGACGAGCTGCTCGCCGACCCGCAGCAGCTCGGCCGCATGCGCCAGGCGATGCTTCGGCTCGCGAGACCCGAGGCGGCCGACGAGATCGCGGACGAGCTCGTCCGCCTCGCCGGGGCAGGGACGTGACCGAGGCGCCGCTCGCCGGGCGCCGCTTCTACTTCGTCGGCATCGGCGGCGCCGGCCTCTCCGCCTACGCGAACATCGCGCGCGCGTGGGGCGCGGAGGTATGCGGCTGGGACGCGCGCGAGACGATCTTCATGGAGACACTCGAGGGCGTCGCCGTCGACGTCGGCGGCGAGCCGTCCCCGCCGCCCGGTTACGAGGTCGTGCTCTCGACCGCCCACGCGGGCCGCGTCGAGGGACTCCCGCGAGCGGACTTCCTCGCCGAGCTCGTCGCGCTCCGACGCTCGATCGTCGTCGGAGGCGCGCACGGGAAGACGACGACCGCCGCGATGGTCGCGTTCGCCCTCCGCGAGCTCGGGCACGACCCCGCCTGGATCGTCGGCGGCGTCGTACCGCAGCTCGGCGGGAACGCCGGAGTGGGCGAGGGCTGGCTCGTGGTCGAGGGCGACGAGTCGGACCGCTCCATCGGCCTCCTCCGGCCGGAGATCGGGGTGGTCACCAACGTCGAGCTCGACCACCACGCGACCTTCGCCTCCGAGGCCGAGCTCGAGGACTTCTTCGAGACCTGGCTCGCGGGCGTGCCCGCCGTCGTCCGCGGCCGGGAGCTCGAGCCGGTCTCGTTCGATCTCGCCGTCCCCGGGGAGCACAACCGGCTGAATGCGGCGGCCGCGCTCGCGGCGCTCGAGCTGGCCGGCATCCCGCGCAGCGATGCCGAGCCGGTCCTCGCGCGCTTCGAGGGCGTCGGGCGCCGGTTCGAGCTCGTTGGCGAGCGGGGAGGCGTGCGGGTCTACGACGACTACGCGCACAACCCGACGGAGATCTCCGCGGCGCTCCGCACCGCGCGCGAACGGACGGAGCGCAGGCTCGTCGCCGTCTACCAGCCGCATGTGTACGAGCGCACGCGACAGCTCGCCGGCGAGCTGGGCGCGGCGCTCGGCCTCGCGGACGCGGTCGTCGTCACCGACGTGATCGGAGGTCGCGACGCGCCGCGGGAAGGCGTCACGGGGAAGCTCGTGCTCGACCACGTCCCCGAGGGCGTGCGGCGAGGCTGGGCGCCGACGCTCGAGGACGCGGCGCTTGTGACCATCGCGTGGGCTCGTCCGGGCGACCTCGTGGTCACGCTCGGGGTCGGCGAGCCGTGGCGGATCGCACGCGCAATCGTGGAGGGCGTCGAGGCGTGAAGGTCGAGAACGGCGTGCCGCTCGCCAGGATGACGACGATCGGGACTGGCGGCCCCGCACGCGCGCTCGCCCGGCCGCGGACGCTCGGGGAGCTGGAGGAGGCGCTCCGCCTCGCGCAGGGCGAGGGCCTCGACGTGGTCGTCGTCGGGCTGGGCTCGAACGTGCTCGCGGCGGACGACGGCGTCGACGCGCTCGTCGTCCGGCTCGAGGGCGAGCTGGTGGAGGTGGAGGTGCGTGACTCGCTCTTGGTTGCCGGCGGCGGCGCGACGAACGCGGTGTGCCTGCACCGCGCTCGGGCGGCCGGGCTCGGCGGCTTCGAGTTCGCCTGCGCGATCCCGGGAACCGCCGGCGGCGGCGTGCGGATGAACGCCGGCGCCTACGGGCGCGACTGGTCGGACGTCCTCGTGCGCGCGCTCGTCGTCTCGGCGGACGGCTCGGGCTGGCTCACGCCCAGGGAGCTCGAGCTCTCGTACCGCCACTCCGGGCTCGCCCCGGGTCAGGTCGTCGCGCGGGTCGAGTACCGCCTCGAGCCGCGCCCGCCGGAGGAGATCAAGGCGCTCGTCTCCGACCTCGTCGCGCGACGCAAGGACACACAGCCGACGAACAAGCGGACGTTCGGCAGCGTCTTCGAGAACCCGCCCGGCGACCTCGGCGCCGGCGCTCTGCTCGAGCGCTGCGGCCTCAAGGGCCACCGGATCGGCGGCGCACAGATCTCGCCGAAGCACGCGAACTTCATCGAGAACGCGGGCGGCGCGACGAGCGAGCACTGCGTCGCGTTGATCGTGGAGGCCCGCCGTCGCGCGCGCGAGCAGTTCGGCGTGGAGCTCGAGCGCGAGGTCGTCGTCCTCGGCGGCCTCGAACTGCCGTGAGCAGCACGTAGGAGGGCCGGGCCGGGCGGCGAAATCCGGTCACATGGTCGGGGGACGAGTCGACGGCGGGTCGCGCCGGCGCACGCGTGCGGCAAGCGCCGTCGTCCCGTTTCCGCGGAGCGGCGCCGGCGATCGCCTCGAGCTCGCCCGGCTCGTCCCCTCCGGCCGCTCGCTGCTCCTCGTCTTCGCGCTCGTCGCGGGAGTGCTCGCGGCGGCGTGGGGAGCACGTGTGTCGCCCGTCTTCGCGGTCGAGCACGTCCGGGTCGAGGGTGCGCCGCCCGCGGTCGCTCGCGAGATCGGGGATGTCACTGCGGCCGCGGTGGGGCAGAGCCTGCTCGAGGTCGACTCGCGCCGCATCGAGGACACCGTGCGGGCGCTCCCCTCCGTTGCCGGCGCCTCGGTCGACCGCGCGTTCCCGCACACGCTCGTGATCAGGGTCTCGCCGGAGCGCCCGGTCGCCGTGGCGCACCGCCGGACCTCGTCGTGGCTCGTGACGGGCGGCGGCAAGGTGATCCGCGAGATCGAGGCCGGATCGCACCGCGGCTACCCGCGGCTGTGGATCCCCAAAGGCCTCGGGCTCCGCGTGGGTGGCGCCCTGCCGACGAGCTTCCTCCCCGCGACGCGGGCGCTCGCCGCGGTGCAGGAAGCCCGGATCCCGAGGCGCGTGAAAGCCGTCCGCTCGACCGCCGGGGAGCTGACGCTCGTCCTCCGCCACGGGCCCGAGATCCGGCTCGGCGGCTCGCGCGACCTCCGCCTCAAGCTCGCCGTCGCGGCGCGGGTCTTCCCGCTGCTGCCGGACGGCGCCGCATACCTCGACGTCAGCGTGCCGGAGCGCCCGGTGACGAGCAGGTACACCTAAATTCTCAGGTAGAGGTTGAGACTTGGCGATGCCGGAGCCATTGACAGGCCGGCGGAGGAGGCCTACCCTCGGCAACGAAAGGCTCCACACGGTCGCACCTTCGACGAGAGCTTCACCTTGAGGACGGTTGAGACATGAACAATCAACTCGGTAGCTACCTCGCAGTGATCAAGGTCGTCGGCATCGGCGGCGGGGGCTCGAACGCCGTCTCGCGCATGGTCGAGGCCGGGGTTTCGGGCGTCGAGTTCGTCGCGGTCAACACCGATGCGCAGGCGCTCCTGATGACGGACTCCGACGTGAAGATCCACGTCGGCTCGAAGGCGACGCGGGGCCTCGGCGCCGGCGCCGATCCACGCGTGGGAGTCGCGGCGGCGCAGGAGAGCCGCGACGAGCTGAAGGAGGCACTCAAGGGCGCGGACATGATCTTCGTCACCGCGGGCGAGGGAGGCGGCACCGGGACCGGCGGCGCGCCCGTCGTCGCCGAGATCGGCCGCGAGCTCGGGGCGCTCACCGTCGGCGTCGTCACCAAGCCGTTCGGGTTCGAGGGCCGGCTCCGCGCCGACCAGGCCGAGCAGGGCATCCAGACCCTGCGCGAGAACGTGGACACCCTGATCGTCATCGAGAACGACCGTCTGCTTCAGGTCGTCGAGAAGTCGACCCCGGTCACGGACGCCTTTCGGATGGTGGACGACATCCTTCGTCAGGGCGTCCAGGGCATCACCGACCTGATCACGGTCCCGGGACTCATCAACCTCGACTTCGCCGACGTGCGGACGATCATGCGCGACGCGGGCTCGGCGCTCATGGGCATCGGCGTCGCCCGCGGCGAGAACCGCTCGATCGAGGCAGCGCGCGCGGCGATCTCGTCGCCACTGCTCGAGACCACGCTCGACGGCGCCACTGGCATCCTCCTCAACATCACCGGCGGCCCCGATCTCGGGCTCGCGGAGGTGGACGAGGCCGCGCAGGTCGTCACCGGGGCCGCGGACGCGAACGCGAACGTCATCTTCGGCGCGGTGATCGACGAGTCGATGGGCGAGGACGTCCGGGTGACCGCGATCGCCACGGGCTTCGGGGGGCGGCCGCGGAGGCGGCGCGTCGAGGCGTCGGTTGCAACGGGCGCAGCGAGCGAGCGTCCGACGATCGACGCCCCGAGCGTCAGCGACGTCGACATCGACATCCCGAGCTTCCTCCGCGAGGACTGACTCCCGGGCCGGGTCTTCGGCCGCGAATGGTTAGAGTCGCGGCGGTGGGAGCCACGTCGCTGCACCGCACGCCGCTCTACGACCGGCACGTCGCGGCCGGCGCGCGCATGGTTCCCTTCGCGGGGTACGAGATGCCCGTCCAGTACGCGGGCGTCAGCGAGGAGCACCGCGCCGTGCGGACGGACTGCGGCGTGTTCGACGTCTCGCACATGGGCGAGCTGCACGTCGACGGGCCGACCGCCGAGGCCTTCCTCCAGGAGATGCTCTCGAACGATCTCGGCAAGGTCTCCGACGGCGGGGCGCAGTACACGCTGCTCACGAACGAGCGCGGGGGGATCGTCGACGACCTCATCGTCTACCGCTTCGCGCACGGGCAGCTCATGCTCGTCGTCAACGCCTCGAACCGGGAGCCGGTGTACGAGTGGCTGAAGGAGCGCGAGCCGCGCGGCACCGAGGTGCGCGACGCCTCCGACGAGTACGGCCTGCTCGCGGTCCAGGGGCCGAGAAGCCTGGAGCGCCTCGGGCTCGCCGAGGCACCTGCGTTCACCCACGCGATGGGCGAGGTGGACGGGATCGAGGTGATGATCGGGCGCACCGGGTACACGGGCGAAGTCGGGGTCGAGCTCTGCTGCGCCGAGGACGACGCCGAGGCCCTGTGGGACGCCGTTCGCGCGCGCGGCGCCGTGCCGTGTGGCCTCGGCGCGCGCGACACGCTCCGCCTCGAGGTCTGCTACCCGCTGCACGGGAACGACATCACTCCCGAGACGGACGCGATCTCCGCCGGCCTCGGGTGGGCCTGTGCGCTCGAGAAGGAGTTCACGGGTGTGGACGTCCTCCGTCGGGTGAAGGAGGAGGGACCGGAGCAGCGGCTCGCCGCGTTCGTCATGGACGAGAAGGCCGTCCCCCGGCAGGGCATGCCGATCGAGGGCGGCGGCGAGGTGACCTCGGGCACGCACTCGCCGATGCTCGACCGTGGCATCGGGATGGGCTACGTGCCGTCCGCGAGCGCGGCGCCCGACACCGAGCTCGTCGTCGACGTGCGCGGCAAGCCGAGGCGCGCGCACGTGGTGAAGAAGCCGATCTACCGCAAAGGAGAGAGCTAGTGCCCGCAGAGGAGAGCTACCCGGACAACCTCCGCTATCACGCCGAGCACGACTGGGCACGGATCGACGGCGAGGAGGCGACGATCGGGATCACCTGGTTCGCCCAGGACTCGCTCGGGGAGCTCGTCCACTTCGAGCCGCCCGAGGTCGGGTCCACCGTCTCGCAGGGCTCCGCCTGCGGCGAGGTCGAGTCCGTGAAGGCGGTCTCCGACGTCATCGCGCCGCTCTCCGGAGAGGTGCTCGAGGTGAATCAGAAGGCGGTCGACGAGCCGGAGGTCGTCAACGACGACCCCTACGGCGAGGGCTGGCTGGCCCGCGTCCGCCTGTCCGACGCGGCCGAGGCCGACGCGCTGATGGACGCCGAGGCCTATCGCGCCCACGTCGCCGAGCAGTGAGCTCGGAGTGAGCAGCGGCTACCTCTCCCTGACCGACGCCGACCGCGAGGAGATGCTCGCGGCGATCGGGGTCTCGTCCGTGGCCGAGCTCTTCGAGCAGGTGCCGCCGGGCGTGCGCCTCGACCGGGCGCTCGACCTCCCGCCCGCGCTCGGCGAGACCGACCTCGTGCGGCACGTCGAGGAGCTCGCCTCGCGCAACGTCCACACGGGCGCGGAGCTCTCGTTCCTCGGCGCCGGGATCTACGACCACTACGTGCCCTCCGTGGCCGACGTCGTGCTCTCTCGCGGCGAGTTCCTGACCGCATACACGCCGTACCAGCCGGAGATGAGCCAGGGAGTGCTGCAGGCGATCTTCGAGTACCAGACCGTCGTCTGCGAGCTGACCGGGATGGACGTGTCGAACGACTCCGGCTACGACGGGTGCACCGTGGCGGCAGACGCCTGCTTCGTCGTGAGGCACGCGGTCCCCGGCCGCAGCAAGATCGTGCTGGCGGAGACCGTGAGCCCTCAGGTCCGGCAGGTCGTGAAGACCTACGCACCGGGCTTCGGGCTGGAGATCGTCGAGGTCCCGCACGACAGCGGCACAACCGATCCGGACCGGATCGCGGAGGCTGCCTCCGACGCCGCGGCCGTGCTCTTCCAGCAGCCGAACTTCCTCGGCTGCCTCGAGCCAGCGCCCGAGCTCGCGCAGGCGGCGGCCGACGCCGGTGCGCTCGCGATCGCACACGTCGACCCGATGTCGCTCGGCGTACTCGAGGCGCCCGGCGAGTACGGCTGCTCGATCGCCCTCGGGGAGGGTCAGGCTGCGGGCAACTGGCCGTCGTACGGCGGCCCCCATTACGGCTTCCTGGCGGCGAAGACCGACTTCGTGCGTCGCATGCCCGGCCGCATCGTCGGGGAGACGATCGACCTCGACGGTCGCCGCGCGTTCGTGCTCACCCTGCAGACACGGGAGCAGCACATCCGCCGCGAGAAGGCGACCTCGAACATCACGACGAACCAGACGCTGCTCGCGCTCGCCGGGCTCGCGACGCTCGCGTGGCTCGGGCCCGAGGGGCTGCGCGAGGTGGGGGAGGCCTGCCTCTCGCTCACGCACTATGCGCGCGAGCGGGTCCCGCTGGAGCCCGCGTTCGAGGCGCCGTCGTTCAAGGAGGTCGCGTTTCGCACGCCGATCCCGGCGCGAGAGGTCGTCCGGCGGGCGCGCGAGCACGGCGTCCACCCGGGGTACGCGCTCGGGCGCGACTACGAGGGCATGGACGACGTGCTCCTCGTCGCGCTCACCGAGAAGCGCACCGTCGAGGACGTCGACCGCCTCGCCGAAGTGCTGGCGGAGGTCTGCTCGTGACCGCTCCCGGGAGTGCCTGGCCGGACGCGCCGCTCCTCTTCGAGCGCTCGCGGCCAGGCCGGCGCGCCGGGCGGCCGCCCCGGCCGGACCTGCCCGTTCCCGACCTCCCCGAAAGTCTGCGGCGGGCGCGGCCACCGAGGCTCCCCGAGGTCTCCGAGCCCGAGCTCGTCCGGCACTTCACGACTCTCGCCGACCGGACGTTCGGGGTCGACACCGGCTTCTACCCGCTCGGCTCCTGCACGATGAAGCACAACCCGCGCGTGCACGAGCGGCTCGCGGCGCTGCCCGGGTTCCGCGACCTCCACCCGCACCAGGAGGACGAGGCGGCGCAGGGAGCGCTCGAGCTGATGTTCCGGCTGCAGGAGATGCTCGCCGAGATCGCGGGGCTGCCGGCGGTGACGCTCCAGCCCGCAGCGGGATCGCAGGGGGAGCTCACCGGCCTGATGCTCATGCGCGCGTACTTCGCCGACCGGGGGGAGGAGCGCGACACGATCATCACGCCGGACACCGCGCACGGCACGAACCCCGCGAGCGTGACGATGGCGGGGTACAAGCTGGAGAAGATCGAGACCGACGCGCGCGGCAACCTCGATCTGGACGACCTGCGCGGGAAGGTGAACGAGCGCACGGCCGGGCTCATGCTCACGAACCCGTCCACGCTCGGTCTCTTCGACGAGGGGATCGAGGAGGTCGCGCGGATCTTCCACGACGCCGGGGCGCTCCTCTACTACGACGGCGCGAACCTGAATGCGGTCGTCGGCATCTCGCGGCCCGGCGACATGGGCTTCGACATCGTCCACTACAACCTCCACAAGACGTTCTCGCAGCCGCACGGCGGCGGCGGGCCCGGCGGCGGGCCGGTCGCGGTGCGGGACACGATCGCGCCGTTCCTCCCGAGCCCGACGGTCGTCCGCGACGGCGACGTCTACCGGCTCGACCACGACCGGCCGAAGTCGATCGGCCGGGTGCGGGGTTTCGCGGGGCCGTTCGGCGTGTTCGTCCGCTCGTACGCGTTCATGCGCGCGTACGGGCCTGGGCTGAAGGAGATGTCCGAGGTGGCCGTGCTCAACGCGAACTACCTGCTCGCGCGCCTCAAGGACGTCTACGACCTGCCGTACGACCGCCTCTGCATGCACGAGTTCGTGCTCTCGGCGCGGAACCTGAAGCGCGAGCAGGGCGTGACCGCGCTCGACGTCGCGAAGCGGCTCATGGACTACGGCATCCATCCGCCGACCATCTACTTCCCCCTCGTCGTGCCCGAGGCGCTGATGATCGAGCCGACGGAGACCGAGCCGAAGGAGCGGCTCGACGACTTCGTCGACGCGATGCGCGCGATCGCCCAGGAGGCTGCAACCTCACCCGAGCTCGTGCACGAGGCGCCCCACGGCCGGCCGGTCCGGCGTTTGGACGAGGTGCGCGCCGCGAAGCAGCCGGTCGTCCGCTACCTCTTCGACGAGCATCCGGCGCTCGTCGGCGCCGACTAGCGGTCGAGGAGACGCCGCGGCGCCTTCGTCTCCCAGGCGTCGCGAAGGAGATCCGTGAGCATCTCCGGCGCGACGCGCCGCAGGTCGACGCGAACCGCGGCGAGCCGCTTGCCCCACCGGATCGGCTCGCACGTCTCCGGCTCGTCGTGCGCGGCCGTGAGGATGCCGTCCTCGTCCAGCATCACGTTCATGTGCTCGTCGTCCCACTGGGTCGCGAAGATCTTTCCGCCGACGCGGAACGACGGGCGTCCGTGGTGGTCCAGCTCGACCGCCTCGGGCAGGGCGAGCGCGAGTCGTCGGGCGTGCTCGAGCGAGACCACGGCCGCTACTCCCCGGCTGGCTTCCAGAGCTCGAAGCGGTTCCCTTCCGGGTCGACCGCCCAGCCGAAGCGGCCGATTCCATCGAGCACCTCGACCTTCTCGTCGACCTCGACGTCGCCCGCCCGTAGCTGCGCGAGCATTGCGTCGAGGTCGGGGGCGACGAGGTTTACCATCGCCTGCCTCTCCGCCGGCCAGGAGTCCGTGTCCGCGGCGAACGGCGACCAGACCGTGTTGCGCTCTCGGGGCAGATCGCGTAGGCCTCGTCTCCCGCGCGGGGGACGCCGAGGTGCTCCTCGTACCAGGCTGCGAGCCCCGTCGGATCGCACGAGCGGAAGAAGACGCCGCCGATGCCGGTCACGCGCTCCATCGTCCGAAGCTAGCGCGTGGGAGGGACTGCCAGAAGCAGCTGGCGCTGTGCGGTGACGGTGCGAGCCTACTTCTGCGCGGGCGACCAGGCGACCGAGGTTTCCCGCGGGCCCCGCGTTCGCGTCAGATTCCGCTGCCCGCTGCCGTCGGCGTTCATGACGTAGATCTCCTGGTTGCCGTTGCGGTTGCTGACGAACGCGATCTTCCGCCCGTCCGGCGACCAGGTAGGAGCGCGGTTGCGCGCACCCTCGGGCGTGAGCCGGCGCTCGCCGCTGCCGTCGGCGTTCATGACGTGCACCTCGAAGAACAACGCTCCGCCGCACCCGCTGCACCGGGTGACCTCTTGGTACCTTCCGAGACGGCGCTCGAAGGCGATCCTCTGCCCGTCGGGCGACCAGGCAGGGTTGAAGTTGCGCCCGCCGTTTCGCGTCAGCCTGCGCTGCCCGCTGCCGTCGGCGTTCATGAGCCAGACCTGCCAATCGCTCTCGTAGGCGATCTTCCTGCCGTCGGGCGACCAGACCGGGTTGCTGTCTCGCACCGCGTTCCGCGTCAGCCTTCGCTGCTCGCTCCCGTCGGCGTTCACGACGTAGAGCTCCAAGTTGCCGTCGCGATTGCTTACGAATGCGAGCTTGTTCCCATGGGGCGACCAGACAGGTTCGCTTGTGTGGAAATCGGTCGGGTTTCGCGTCAGCCTCCGCTGCTCGCTCCCGTCGGCGTTCGTGACGTAGATCTCGGGGTCGCGGCCGCAGAAGCGGCGCGTGAATGCGATTGCTCTCCCGTCCGGCGACCAGGCCGGACCGCCGTCCCAGCTGTCTCGGCCGTCGCATTCTCCGGGCAACGAGCTCGTCAGTCTCTGCAGCCCGCTCCCGTCGGCGTTCATGACGAAGATGTCGTCGCCGTTGGGCCAGCTGCCTACGAAGGCGATCTTTTGGCCATCGGGCGACCAGCGCATTTCGGGTTGAGCCGGCGCCAGCCTTCGCTGCCCGCTCCCGTCAGGGTTCATGACCCAGAGAACGCCGCCGTAGCCGCCCCTGAACGGCTCGCGGATGAAGGCGATCTTCGAGTTCGCCGCTCCCGCCGGACCGCTCGATCGCGCGGAGAGCCCCTGGGACGCCGGCTGGGACTGCGCCGAACGCACGAGGCCGGTGAAGACGACTGCGCCGACGATCGCAATCGTCGTCGCGACGGACCAGTTCCTGCGCCGTCGCCGCCGCGCGCGCTGCCTGGCTTCCTCGATCAGCGCCTCGACGAGGGCCCCGACCTCCTGGTGATCCACGGGATCCCTCGGGCGAGGCGGGCGAGGCGGAGCGGTGACGGTCACGGCTGCCTCCTCAGAACGATCGCGCTAGTATGACTAGCACTATGCTGACTGTCAAGGTGGACAAGCGGGACCCGACGGATCTGTACGAGCAGGTCGCCGCGGAGATCCGGCGGGCGATCGCCGAGGGCGAGGCCAAGCCGGGCGAACGTCTTCCGCCCGCGAAGGATCTCGCCGCCGTCCTCGGCGTGAACACGAACACGGTGCTGCGATCGCTACGGCTGCTCCGCGACGAGGGGTTGCTCGAGTTCCGGCGCGGACGTGGCATCTCCGTCGCCGGCACGCCCGAGCGCGGGGCGGTCGTCCAGCGAGCGAAGGAGCTGGTCGCCTTCGCGCGACAGCAGGGCTACCGCGTGGACGAGCTGGTCGAGATCATCCAGGAGGTGAGCTGAGGGACGGTCGCGCTGCCACGACGGGAGTTGGGACCAGGTGCGGGACGACGGCCTCCCTGAAGTCGACTCAGCGTCGCCTCGATCGGGGTGCAGGATCTACATGCGGCGACGAGCTGGCCACAGGCGTCGTCGCGGCGGCCAGGCTGGCCTCATGCTCGCCACGCTGGCTGCACGGCGGGTCGACCGCAGCGTCGGCGGCGTGCTCGGGCTCCGCCGTCCTGAGCCCGGCGCCAGCTCTCCGTCTGGTCGGGTCGGCAGGCAGCCCATCTGCGGAGAAACACGGATGGCGAGGGACCGATCCCCTGCGAGCCTCTCAAGCCTCAGAACGTGCGACCTCGGCGACAGGAGGCGCGATGGAGACCGCACTGGCACCCAGCGCGAGCGTCCGGGGCAAGGTCGGACGGTTCCTCCGTCATTACTTCGAGATGTGCATCCCGATGTGTCTAGGTTTCGCGGTCGGTGATCTCGCGTACTTCTGGGTCGCAGGGCTCCTCGGCTACTCCGACCCGTTCACGGAGCTGCCCACGTTGTCGCTGCTCGTCGTCACGTTCACGATGACGGCGCCCATGACCGTGTGGATGCTGCACCGTGGGATGCCGAGACGGGCGGTCTGGGAGATGACCGCCACGATGCCTCTGCTCGCGCTCGTGCTACTCACGTTCGGCTTGCTCGGTGTCGTGGACGTGGGCGACCTGGCGCTACTGGAGCACGGGCTGATGATGCCGGTGATGCTCGCTCCGATGCTGATTCACGTCGGGCTCTACACGGGGCACCGGGCTCAGTCACCGATCGAACCACGGGGCTCGACTACGTGACGGCAGCAAGCTGCCCGCAGGCCGCCTCGATGTCCCGCCCGCGCGTGAGGCGCACGGTCGCCGGGATGCGCGCCCGGTCGAGCACCGACTTGAAGCGGTCGATCGCCGCCCGCGAGGACCCGTCGTACATCCCCGTCGGGTTGTACGGGATGAGGTTGACCTTGAACGCCTTCCCGTCGAGCACTGCGGCGAGCTCTCGCGCGGCGGCGGGGGAGTCGTTCACGCCGGCGAGCATGACGTACTCGACGAACACCTTGCGGCGCCGGAGCTCGACGTAGCGGCGGCACTCGGCGAGAACCGCCTCGAGCGGGTAGCGGTCGTTCACGGGCATGAGCTCGGAGCGGAGGGAAGGGTCGGCCGCGTGGAGCGAGAGCGCGAGGCGGATCGGCTCCGTCACTTCGTCCACGAAGCGCCGCAGCCCGGGCAGCCAGCCGACCGTGGAGATCGTCGTGCGGCGATGCGTGATCCCGAGGTCGGGCAGGAGGCGCGCCGACTCGAGGACGGCGTCGTGGTTGAGGAACGG
>Ga0075419_10000698_pt1 | contig 21397 bp, 15 predicted proteins | sample SoiMetdeltSBSDD3_FD_76900 | JGI IMG/M metagenome (GOLD analysis project Ga0075419, IMG submission 76900) | Bulk soil microbial communities from a Populus tree surrounding site in Tennessee, USA - Soil MetaG P. deltoides SBSDD3 | ecosystem: Environmental > Terrestrial > Soil > Tree plantation... | reverse complement strand
TAAGCCCAAAACACGAGAATGCTCGCGAGGACCATGAACGCTTCACCGGCGCGGTGTGATTCGTACACCATCGGCGGCGCCGCCACGCTCCCTGAGAAACTGAAAAACGTCGACACAATCTGATAGTACAGCCATCCGGAAATGCCCAAGAGGTATGTGAGGCCGAGCACACGGTGCGAACGATCGTGATGCGTCGCCAGATACTCGCTCATCAGCAACACGATGGCCGCCAGGGCGACGGTGTTGTAGATCGCCGACCCGAGCATTGACGGCGGCACGAATAGAAAGCCGACGGTCAGCAACAACAGTAAGGCAATACAGGGCACGACGAGCCGGGTTAGTCCCGTGAAGCCTCGCTGGGCCACGCGATTGACCATGCCCACTGACAAGCCGAGGAACAAAAGAATCGCCACCACATTCAAGAGCCATTGGCCGACTTCCGTGAGAGCCGTAAAGGTTGGAATGATCCACTGATGATCCGCAGCCAGCTTGCTCAGGTGCATGCCCAACCGGGAGACAAGCCGGTACAGGATGAGTTCCAGGAACGCAACCAGCAACACGAGCTTGATCGTGTATTGGAACAGGAGCGGCTGGTCGCTCAGCTTTCCGGTGATGCGCTGGATGGATGTAGCCGTTGCAGGCACGCCTGTCTCCTCATCATGTCTGCGCGGCAGTCACCGCGCGCCGTTCTTCCGCTTTGGCCCGTGCGATGTACAGGAGCCCGTCCGCCATCGAGTAATTGAAGGGAAGCTCGCACACGACCTCACTGATTTTTTCGTACACATGTTGATAGAGCCGCTCTGCTTGGTCTGGCGTCATCCCTTCCTGCACTTCATAGAAGAATCCAAGGCTCAAATCTTCGGCCGAGGGCCGCATGATCCGCCTGATGCCATAGCCTCCCGGATCGCTCATAATCGGCGCTTCTTTTTCCAGATCGAACAGGCAGGGCTGGCAAGAGAAGCCGTAAGACTCGTTCAGCTTTTTATTCTCGACGATAAAGTTCATCGTCTCCAGCGCTTCCTCTTCCTTTTCAGTCGGGAAACCGACAATGATGTAGCAGTGGACAGCGATGCCGAGATCCACGCAGTCGCTCGCGATCCGTCGGACCCACTCCTGCTGAATGCCTTTTTTCATGAAATCCATGATCCGCTGATTGAATGACTCGAGGCCGAAGACGATTTTCAGACACCCGGCGTCTCGCATCGACGTCAGTAGCTCGCGTGTGAGATGCTTCTCGAAACGCATCTCGCAGGTCCATTTCACATCCAGCCGGCGTTCGATCATCTGCTGGCAGAGGCGTTTCGTCGGCGACAGGGCGAAGCATTCATCCGTAAAGAAGAAGTTCCGCACGCCGTAACGCTGCTTGAGCCATTGCAGCTCCTCGATCGTCCGGCCCGGATCTTTCTGCCGGAAATTCTGATGGTCCAGCGTCAAGGCGCAGAATGCGCAGTCCTTGTAGTAGCAACCCCGGGAGAACTGCACCGGCAGGACCGGCTCAGGCGAAAGATAGCGGTCCAGCGGAAAGCCGTCGTAATTTGGCGCCGGCAAATGGTTGACGTTCTCGGAATAGAACGGCTGGTTGACCGTGATTTTGCCGTTCTGGCGATAAATCAGATTCGGCACCTTGCTAAAATCTTTTTTCCCGGCCATCTGGTTAACGAGCTCAAGCAAGGCGGTCTCCCCTTCAAACACGACGATGTCGTCGGTGATATCGAAGAGGTTGGGACACCGACGCAAATTATCAACCAGCCGTGTGAAGATGCTGCCGCCAATCGTCAGATGGATGTCGGGAGCAGCCTCCTTGATCAGCCGGCAGAGTGTCAGGCCTGGAATGATCTGCGAAGTGGCCGTGATCGAGACCCCAATCAGGTCGGGTCGCCCGGCGATGATGGAGGGCAGAAACCGTTCGCGAAACAATTTGATGTATGGATTCTGTTGCTCGTCCCGGATGACATTCATCAAATCCTTGGACGAGTAAATAGAATACGTACTGAATTGATTGTCGACCACGGTCAGTCTGGTCGGAAAATACAGAGTGGAAATGACTTCCAGCCACTTATCGATCAAAAAGAGGCTTTCCCGATAGGCTTCCATATCATAGAAGCCCTCGCCACGGAGCGTCTCCTTGGCGAGCTCGATCCGATCAATCAGGTAGGGAAACCGGTCGAGTGACTCGATGATTCTGGCCAAATGTTCGGCGCTGCCGGGTCCGGTTTCTCCGGTATGCTTCCGCTCGAGTGCCTGCTTCTTGTCCAGGAGGTCCTGATAGAGACCGGCGCCATAGGACTTGGTGACAACCTCGTCGAGCAGCTCGATGCCCAAGTCACGTTGACTCACATCGCGAACGCCGGCTTGAGCCAAAAACCCAGTAAGCGAAGGAAGACTCAGATAGGGCTGCGACGGGTGCCAGGTCGGTGGGAAAAGCAGTGAAACTTTCATGCCAAATCTCTACCGAGAGAATTGAAAAATAAGATAAATCTCGAAAGATAAGGACTTTGATTTATACACTCCGCCTCCGCTCAAATGCAACCCACCCCTCGTCGCGCACAGCCCCCATAAATAGAAAAGCCCCAGCTCAGGAGAACTGGGGCTTTTCTTTGGCTGTCTGTTCCACCGGGGAAAGGTGGAACATGGTCACTCAGACGGTTCAGCTCACGGAAGCTTGAGCGTGAACCAGGTCGAGAGCGCCTTCATGCCGTTACGCTCGATATTGTTGCCGTCCCACACCGCAAACGCGATGGGCACGGACATGCCCGCCTTGAACTGCACGTCGTTGGCATCGCCTGTCTCCAGGGTCCGCTTTACCACCACGCGCCAGGTCGGGCCGCTATAACCACCACCCTTGACTGAACCGGCCGGTTCCCACACACCGTTGCCGATCACGTCCTGGTGAGCCTGGGTCGTCAAGGTGCTGAAGCCGTTGGCGTTCAGATCCTCGACCGCGCTCACACGCAGGGTCGGATCAGACATGATGTTGCCGGACCAAATGCCGGGGTTGAAAGGCCCAAGGCTGCGGCCGATCCGGTCTGGATAGGTCACGCCGCCGGCAGGCTCTTCAAAATAGTAGTCCCAGAAAATGCCGGGGTATTGATCGTCTACATCCCAGAGTCCCGCGCTATCCTTGCCAAGGTCCTTCTGCCACTCTGCGTTCCAGCGCCAAATGTTGGTGGTGCCGCCCGATTGACCCATGCACTGAAATGGCGGCGCACCGGACGTGTTGACTGGGAACATGATCGCGGCCTGGTCACGGAAGTCCTGGGGACCGATCGTGGTATCGTTCTTGGTCTGATCGCTCCACTCGACGCGCAACCCGACTTCCTTGCCATTCGTCATGGCCTTGACGAACACGGACTTGACCGAGATGTTCGGATGCATCGGCGTGGTGATGAGCTGACCGCTCAATGGCACGATGACACCCGGAACGCTCTCCCACACAGGGTTCGCCCCATCCATCGGGATGGGGCCCTTGACCGCCTTCGCCGGGATGGTCACCGGTTGACTGACGGCCAACGGCACCTGCCCAATCGTCAACATCACGCCAACGATCAGGGCAGAGAGAAGAATGCCAAACACCACAGACTTGTTGTGTGTCTGCACTACTCTCATGGACTATGCCCTCCTCTCAATTAAATGATTAAGACTGACCCAAAATAGCTGCATCAAACGGTATAAAAAGGAAACACCGACACTGAACGGATCGTTAGGCGGTCCCGACCGGCCCGTCTTCCTCCTTGTCTTTGTCCTTTTCCTTTTGATCCATGAAATTCTGTGCGCCTGTTTCGTTCAATAGGAGGTTAAGTTCATTGCCTTGATCCTGCGCGCCACACTCGTAGGTCTGACCTTCGGGTGAATTGAACGTGGCCGGCCGGTAGTCAGTTTCTGAATAGGTCTGAGGAGTGACACCGAGGAACGCGGCTTCGAAATCCATCCAATCGGAGGTCATGTCCGCCACGTGTTTAAAGAGACCGGAGTCGGCTTTTTTAATGAGCATGCGGCAGAACAACGGCACCCAACGGCCGATGTGATTCTTGACGAATTTCTTTTGGGCATCGACCACGATTTGGGTTTTTTCGGCGCCGTCATGACAACGGGAATAGGATTCTTTGTAGGCCAGGAAATGCATGAATTCGAATTCGACGCTCAGGTGGTCGAGCCGTTCATGGATGTCTTTGGAGAGCTCGACACCAAAAGCCTTGTAGAATCCGGCGATGTCGCCCATGACGTGAGATTGAGCGAAGACGTGATCGTTGCCGAAGAGCGTTTCGTAGGGAGGACAGTCGAGCGTGATGACGTTGCTGAATACGCGCCGGTGTTCGGCCTGCAATTCGCTCAATTGCCAGTTCACACACTCGGACGCAATGAGCTTTTCGATCTGATCAAACTGCTTGCGCATCAACGCCAGTTTTTGCTTCGCCCGGTCGCCGCCTATGCCGTCGAGTGCGGTTTCCAGCGCATCCAGCGCGGCGCGGCCGTCTTCCACGAACTCTCCGCACTGCAAATAGTCCAAAAATTCGTCGTCTTCTGGATAGAGCAAGCTCCATGAAACCAGGAGATAGAGTTTGCTGCGGTTGAGAGCGCGTTCGACGGCAGGGGAATCTTTGATCGGGGATTTCGAAATGACGGCGGCTGAGGTCTGTGTAGAACCTTGTACCGACTGCTTACTCGTCATGAGAATATACTCCTCGCTTCGACCCGGCTACCCCAGACATTTCTTGGGCAACGGCGGTCGAACCCTGGCGAAAGCCTGGGTATGATAGGTAAAGGGTGAGGGCTTGTCAAGCACGATTCTGATCCGTCGAGACATCTGTTTACGTCGTCGTTTCCGACAATTGTGCCACTCAGAGGACGGGCTGGTGTCGCCTATTTAATGTTGCTGCTTTTCCACCAACTGCTTGTCAGAGGGGCGTCGGTTCCATCAGACGGAGCGGCGTGACCCTAATGGCGATGTGATCGTTCACGGTGCGACAGATGTGCTCGCACATGCCGCATCCTACACAACGTTCGCCGGAGACTACAAGCCGTTGGGCATCGAAATCCATGGCCAATGCATCGGTGGGGCATTTCGACACACAGGCATGGCACCCCTGGCCGGCGGTGCAGAGCCGATGGTTGACTACGGCCATTCCCATCCTGGCCTCTTGAACACTGCCCACAGGCAACAATGCTTCCGTGGCGCAGGCGGCAATACAAGGCGTATCGTCGCAGAGGTAGCACGGCATCTGGTCGGGGAAAATTACCGGTGTACCGTCCTGATGGATGACGATCGACTGGTGTGGACAGGCTTTCATGCAGTCACTGCACTTTGTGCAGCGCTCGAGAAAAATTGCCTCGCCGGCGGCACCCGGAGGACGCAGCCAGTCCGTGCGCATGACCGGTACCGGCTTTTCAGGCACTCCATCCGCATGGGAGGAAAACTCTTTCGCGGCTTTTGCGACCGAGATGACCGAATCCTTAAAAAAGTCGCGCCGACCGTATTTAGGATCAGTAGCCACAGGTGGTGTTCTTCTCTTTCAGCAGATGTTCTTCCGCTCTATCATCTGAAGCGAAATGCCGCTCGCGACCATTTTCGGCTGCTTCTACATGACGCCGTCGGCCCGAAGCTTATACACCTCCACGCAGCGGTCGCAGGCACCGAATTCCACGTCCCAGCCGGGATGATTCTCGCGGATGAAGTCGAGCACATACGTTTCGATCTTGGTCCCCATGTCCTCCACCCAAGTATAGGTCGGGAACCGACACAGCGGACATGGAAAGCCGGGCATCAACATGACCTTGTTTTCCGTCTCCGGTACTTCACCGCCTTCCACATCCACTGCGCGGTCCATCACTCGCAGCGTGTCGGTCGCCATTTCAATCAGTTCAGAGTGGGTGAAGAAACCCGTTTGCCACAAGCCCTCGAACACGGACTTCAACTGCACGGCGGGAATTTTCCGGTACCACGAACGGAATTCTTTGTAGCGGTCTTCTTTGCGCAGCATTGGCTCTTTGCCGGCGGCAGTGAGCCGGCTATCGACGCTAAGGCTCCATAAAATGCGATACCGGTGCAGGATGAGGGTTTCTTCCCCCGGATTCTGTCCCACCTTGGTATCCGGATCGTAGGCGAAGGCCGGGTCGAGCATATCCGAAATGTGCATAAGTTCATGCCGGCAATACCGCGTGAGCGCCGGATCGTAAAACCGGCGAGGGATGAGCTTGATACCGATCCCCTTCAGGCCCTTTTCTGCGAATTGCCTGGCCATGTCCTGCTCGACTGAGCCCCATTTCCGCAAAATATCGACGCCTTCCTGGTCTTCCTTGAGCACGCCTTTCACGAGAACGATGCCGACCTTGTCCTTTACCAGCGGGTACTCGTTGAAGGCGTCACGGATGATGTCGGAAAACCCCCACGTGCCAAAGAGATACTGATACAGCTTTTTGAACTCGCTTTCCCGATCGTCGAGAGTGAACTTTTCATAAATCGGGTCGGCCAGCTCGTGAAACTCTTTGTAGTAGGTGGGATCGCCCTCCCGCTCGGTTTTTTCCACGAACGAGTCGATCACTTCCTGCAACAGTGCAGGCTGAAAACGCAGTTCCATATCAGCCTCGATTTTTCCGGTTCCAGGGGCCGCTTTCCCCAGTCGTGATGCGGTTTGGCGGCGCGCGGAGCGGCTTGACTTGGCGCCGTGGCTTCTCTTACGATCACGGAAACGACCGCAAATTATACTGGGCCGAAACGGCGATTTGCAATCAAGCTACCGTCATCGGCCTCTTCACCATCTAGGATTCGGCAAGGTACGACTCATGACACAACCCACAGCCTCCACTCCCGTGCCTGCACAGCCACTGACGGCTTCAGCCGGCATGACCACTCCCCTCGATTCTCTTGAATACTGGACCGCGGCCGCCCGGGAAGTACGAACGTTCCGCGGACATTCGCACGGCGTCTGGTCCGTCGCCTTTGCGCCCGATGGCTTGACGTTGGCCAGCGCCGGTGTCGACCGTCTCGTCCGGATTTGGGACATTGAAACCGGCCGGCTGCTCCGGTCGCTTCGCGGCCACACGAATGATATCCGGGCCGTGCTCTACACGCCGGATGGACAAGCATTGGCCACTGGCAGTGAAGACCGAACGATCCGCTTATGGAATCCGAAGACCGGTGAGCCCCTGAAGCTGCTGTTTACCCGATACGACCACAATATCTGCAGCCTGTCGCTGTCTCCGGACGGCCTGATGCTGGCACGGGGCAGCCATAATAAGGACATCAAGATTTGGGAGGTCACGACGGGAACGGAGCTGATGACCTTGCTCGGGAAGGACGAGTACGATCATCACTGGTCCGTGTGCGTGGCTTTTTCGCCCGATGGCAGGCATCTCGCAAGTGGGATGGACATTGGCAAGATCAAGATCTGGGAGGTCCTGCCCAGCGGCGAAGAGAAACTCGTGCACAATGGTCATTGGCAGGAGACCGAGGAAGATTCGACCGAAACGCGCGGGTACTTCATCGAGGACGACGGCGGTTTTCAAAAGCCCATGGACTATTGGATCGGCGCCATGACGTTCACGCCCGACGCCAAATACCTCATCACCGGCAGCCGTGATCAGACGATCAAGATGTTCGAAATGCCGGAGGCTCATGAGCATCGAACGTTGAGAGGGCACGGCGGCTGGATCCGTGCGCTCGTCGTGACTCCCGACGGCAAAGTCCTGATCAGCTCAGGAGACGACAACACGATTCGCTTCTGGGACCTCAAATCCGGCCGGTGCTTCAGGACGATCAAGTCTCACACCGGCGGCGTCCGCGGCCTCTCACTCTCCCCGGACGGACTCAGACTCGCGAGTGCGTCATGGGACCGGACGGTCAAGCTTTGGGAAGGCGGGGCAGAGCCGGCAGAATAGCGAAGCCGGTGTCCTTACTTCGGCGCGACCACACTAAGTCGCTCATCTGCTCAATGCCGGCACGTGTTCCATTCAGATATTGAGAAGAAAAGAAATGAAAAGGCGACAGGCCCCCTTCAAGCCTGTCGCCTTTTTTAATAGATCCCTCTGATTTGAGTCTAATCGCCTTTCTCCTCTTCCTCCTCGATTTCTCCCTTCGCGGAGGGAATCCCGTAGCGCTTGCACTTCTCCCAGAGCGCCTTCCGTGAGAGCCCGAGAATCTTCGACGCGGTCGTGCGGCTGCCTTCCACTTTCTCCAACACTGATAAGATATATTCTTTCTCAAATTCTTCCCGGGCCGACATCAGTGAATTCAGCGGCCGCTCGGGCCGCTTCTGCCCAGTGAGGCCCTCGCTGCAGAATCCGCACGTGTCCTGAGGCGTGCCGCCCGTAAACGGACAGGATTGGAAGCCGCACAAGTCCTGCGGCTGAACCGGCTCACGCTCGCGTCCCAGCGCAACCGCCCGCTCGACCATGTTTTCAAGCTCTCTCACATTGCCCGGAAACGAATAGCGCAGCAGGAGCTCCCGTGAGACAGGAGAGAATCCTTTGAGTTTTTTATTCATCTTCACCGAGCAGGCTTGCAGGACATGGTCGGCGATGACCATGATATCTTCCTGCCGCTTGCGCAGCGGAGGGATGACCACCTGAACGACGTTCAACCGATAGAATAAATCTTCACGGAACCGTCCGACCGACACTTCCTTGCGGAGATCCTTCTGTGTGGCGCAGACCAGCCGGACGTCGACGTCGATCGTCTCATTGCCCCCTACACGCTCGAACTTGCGTTCCTGCAGCACACGCAGCAGTTTGACTTGAACGACGGGCGATATCTCGCCGATTTCGTCGAGGAAGAGTGTGCCCCGATGGGCCAGTTCGAATCGTCCGCGACGTTGCCGCAATGCTCCGGTGAAGGCACCCTTTTCGTGGCCGAACAGTTCCGCCTCCAGCAGAGTCTCCGGCAAGGCCGCGCAGCTGACCTTGATGAGCGGATGTTGGCTCCGCGCGCTGTTTTGGTGAATGGCATTGGCGACCAATTCTTTTCCCGTCCCGCTTTCGCCCAGGATCAAGATGGTCGAATCGGTCCCGGCCACGGTTTTGATCTTGTCCAGCACCCCCCGCATCTGGCTATTGGCGCCGAGGATGCCGTTGAAGCAGAATTTGCTCTCCAGCGTTTCTTTCAGGTCCCGATTCTCCCGCCGCAAAGCTATGACGCGCCCGACACGCTCGACGATCAAGAGCAGCTCGTCCATCTGAAACGGTTTGGTAATATAATCGAATGCGCCCAGCTTCATGGCGCCCACCGCCGACTCCACCGAACCGTGCGCGGTGATCATCACGACTTCCGTCTCAGGCGATCTGTCCTTCGTGGCTTTGAGAACCGTAAGCCCGTCGGCTCCCGGCAACCGCAAGTCGGTAATGACCAGGTCGAACGACTTGTCGCGCAGCGCGTTGAGGCCCTCGGTGCCGGAGGCCACCGCATGCACGTCGTACCCCACCGCCTCAAGGGCATCGACCATCGAGAGCCGAATCAAGGGCTCGTCGTCGACCAACAGGATGGCCATCCCTTTCATGACACTCTTTCCACCAATGACCGCTCTCTCGACAGCGGAAGACATAATGTAAACGTCGTTCCTTTCCCGACTTCGCTCTCGACCAGAATCTTACCACCATGTCGCTCCGCAATGCCCAGACTGACCGACAGCCCCAGGCCGGTTCCTTCGCCCTCACTCTTCGTGGTGAAAAAGGGATCAAAAATGCGCGGCAATACTGACGGAGGAATCCCTGACCCCGTATCGCTCACCTCGACACGGCAGACGCCCTCGGCGACGGTGGTCCGTATCGTCAGCACGCCGCCGCCTTTCATCGCCTGCACAGCGTTCAAGATCAAATTCATCAGCACCTGCTCGATCATGTGCCGATCGACCATAAGGGTCGGCAAGGCAGGACCCAGCACTGTTTCCAGCCGGATCCGATTGGGGGCGAACAGATGATTTGTGAGCACCAGCACCCGGTCGACGATCTGGTTGATATCGGTGGAGCTGAACTCCGGCTCGTGCTGCTGTGAAAAATCGAGAAGTTGCCGGACGATTTTTTGCACTCGCCGGACACCGTCTTCCATGGAAACCCAGTACTCTTCCTGGCGTGCGGGAGACAGCGTTCCTTTGCGGAGGTTGTAAAGGCAGTTCAAAATGCCGGCAAGCGGATTGTTGATTTCATGGGCAACGCCGGCGGCCAGCTTTCCGACGGATGCAAGCTTCTCTGAATTCCTGATTTGTTGTTCGAGCTTTTTCGTGTCCGTCATGTCGCGCGCGATGCCGAGCACACCCAAAATTTCTCCATCGACACCCTGCAATGGGGAGACGCTGACCATGACGGTCCGTGCCTCTCCCATCCGCGTCATGACTTCAACCTCATAGACCTGTTTGGCGCCGATATCCAAAGTGTTCTTGAGACGGCGCCCGCGATGCCGGCGCGACAGCAGCGAGAGATAGGGACGTCCGAGCAGATCATCCTTGCGATACCCCCACACATTCACCTTGCCGTTGACGTACGTAAATCGTTGTTCGATGTCGAGCGTATAGATCACGTCGTTGGCGTTTTCGAGCAGGTTCTCCAGATATTGCTTTGTTTCCTCGATTTCTCTGGTCCGCTCACGAACTTTGACTTCGAGTTCCTCGCGATAGATCTCCAGCTGTCGTTCCAGCTTTTTCCGGTCGGTGATGTCGCGCATCTGCACCATCACCAGCACTTGCCCGGCTCCGGCCACGCGGATCAGGTCCATCTCGACGGGCGTTTCCAAACCTGCCGCATTGTAAACAGTGATTTCCTGGGTCGGGACCTGCCGTTGACCTGTGCCGATTTCGGCCAGCCAGCGGGTCAGAGCCTCACGGTGCGACGGCACGACCACGTCGTGCATGCTGCGTCCGACCACTTTGGACTCGGCGTAACCGAGCGCTTGCTCTTCGCGCTTATTGACGGCGACAACGGTCCCGGCGGCATTCACCATGAACACCGAGTCTGCGACCAGGTCGAACAGGGCCTTGTAACGGGCCTGAGATGCGACGAGTTCCTGCGTTCGCTCGGAAACCGCCTGCTCCAAGCCGGTGGTGTAATGCTGAAGTTCCTGCTCCAGGCGATGCCGCTCCGTGACGTCACGCACAAACGCACGGGAATGCACCAGCCCGCCGCGATCCTCGTCGAAGAGGGCGGTGGCATGAATCTCCACATCAATAGGCCGGCCGTCTTTCGCGATCAGAACGGTTTCCATCGTGGTCTGCCCTTGAGAGACGAGCCGCTCGAGATACTGCAGCACGCGTGCCGCCTCCCCGCTTGGGACGACATCCCAGAGCTTCATCATCAACATTTCGCTCAGCTGATAGCCCAGCTTGTCGAGACCGGTCTTATTGACGTGCACAAACTGTCCGCTGCGGTCCAACTGGTAGATCATCTCGGGGGAATGCTCGATCAAATCCCGGTACTTTTCTTCCAGTGCCCTCACTTCCCGCATCCGCTGCTCGATCTGACCGAATGAGCGCTGCAGATTCGAAGCCATCTCGTTAAACGCACCGGCCAATTCCTCGATTTCATCCCCGGTCTTGAGCTCAAGGCGACGCTCCAACCGCCCGCTGCCAATTTCCTGCACTCCGCCCTGCAACAATTGTATCGGTCTGGCAATCCGCCGGGCTGCGAGCACGCCGGTTCCCCACAAGACGGCCAAGACACCGAGACCATAGAGCAGGACTTTGGCCACCAGCTCCTTCAGCGGCGCAAACGTTTCCTTAGGATCCTGCCGGACAATGGTCACCCAATGCTTGCCGCCTATGCTCCCCGACGCGAGCGACTGACTGAACCGCACCGGGGCAAAGCCCACCAGGGCATCCTTGCTGCCGTGCGAATCGTCCTCCGCAACCGTCCAGCCGGATTTGAGCGTGCCCAGCACACTGATCAATTCTGGCTTCACCGAATGTTCTTCCGGTGCCAAGATGGGACAGATGACAGGACTCCCGTCCGATGTGAAGAGCATCGCGTGACCGGTCGACCCGATGGTGACGTCTGCAATCGAATGAAACAACGTGTCCCGTCGGAGCAGAATTGTGACGGCTCCGATGACCGTCTTCTGGAGATCGTCTAGAATCGGTGCCGCGACCACTACGACGTGGGTCCCAAACGAAGGATCGAAGGTAATTTCACTGACATACGGCTCTTGGCTGGCTCCTCTGACCAATGCCTGCCACCAGGGGGCTTTCCCGTAGTAGTATTCGACCTGGGGTATCGAGCTCACGACCAATGCCCCCTGCTGGTCAGTCACCAGAATCCCCACATAGTCTGACTTCCTGATGTCGTGCCAACGGATGAGATAATTGGTCACGATGCGGTTGATAAATAGGGGAAACTCGCTGCGCTTGTCCCGCTGCTTCCAGCGCTGCTGCCAGTCCTTGATAATGTTCTGGATGCTCTGGGCGTCTTTGCCTTCGTAGGTCCGATTGGACTCCGTGACGGCGGTGCGCAGGAACGGCGTGGTGGCCAGTTGCTGGCCCTCGTTCATGACCCGCGTCACGTGCATTTCGATGCGGCGGGCGGCATCGACGGCGACTTCCTTGAAGTTGATGCCGGTGGTCTCGCGCAATGCGCGGCGTTCTTCGAAATAGGTGAGACCAAGCAGGAAGGTCAGCGGGAGAAGTCCGACCATCACGATGGCCATGATGATCTTGCGCTGGAGACTGTGTGAGCGACTCCAGAATGTCATGACTAATCCCGCCTAGATCACAAGCGTACTTTCATGAGGACGAACAGATTTTACATGGTCTTCGAAAAGCGCGTCTATCTCACCCGCCCAACCCCGTGCACGCAAGTCGTGCGCTCTGCCCATCTCACCCGCCCACCCTGCGCACGCCAAGACGTGCGCTTTGCCCAGCTCACCCGCCCACCCTGCGCAATCGTGTTTACCCGGCCCGCCCCCCGATTGCTTCACAATCGATTACCCGGGACGTGCGCTTTGCCCAGCTTTGCCCATGCCGTGCTATGCCCGCTTCAGCAGGCGTCCGGTACCCCCCGGCCACAACAACAGCAGAGGGCTGGCGACGAATATCGAGGAATAGGTGCCGAAAATGACGCCCCATAGCAGCGCCAGCGAGAAGTCATGCAGCACCTCGCCCCCGCCCAGCGTCAACGGTATCAACACCAATACGACCGTCAGACTGGTGACAATCGTGCGGCTCAATACTTGATTGATCGCGTTGTTGATCATCGTCACTTCGTGCTCGCGACGGCGCAAACGCAGGTTCTCGCGGATGCGGTCGAAGACTACGACGGTGTCGGTGAGCGAATAGCCTGCGAGGGTTAAGAGTGCCGTGATGACCAGCAGGGTGATTTCTTTGTCGAGTAAAAAGAAGGCACCCAACACGGCAAGCACGTCGTGAAAGGTCGCCAGCGCCGCCGCGACGCCGAATCGCAGCTCGAACCGCGCCGCAATGTAAAGAATGATGCCCGCGAATGAAATCACGATGGCCACGAGTGCATCCGACTGCAGCTTCTTGCCGATTGTCGGACCGATTTCTGTGCTGGACTCGACCACGAAGCGATTCTCTGGAAATTCCTTGGCGAAGATCGTCACCACCTTTTCCGCCGTTTTCTCCTCGATGGTGGTCGAGGCCTTCACACGGATCAGGAGCTTGTTCTCCTGGCCGAACTCCTGAAGCTCGGCATTGCCCAGGCCGTTGGTCTCAAGCGCCTTTCGAGCTTCCTCGATTCCGAGCGGCTGATCGAACTTCAACTGCACGGCCGTGCCGCCCGCAAAGTCGATGCCCAGATTGGCCGCTCCTCGAGCGATCTGAATCAATCCGATGATGCCAAGCACCACCATGATGCCGGAGAACAGAAACGCATATTTGCTCTTGCCCATGAAATCGAAGTTCGTCTTCCCCAGAATTTCCAACATGCAGGCTCCTTCACACTAGATGCTCAACTGCTCGACTTTGTGACGTTGATTGATGATGTCAAAGATGACCTTGGTTCCGACAAGGGCTGTAAACAGGTTGATGGCAATTCCCAGACAGAGCGTGACGGCGAATCCCTTGATCGGCCCGGTGCCGAACAAGAACAGCGCCACACCAGTGATTAATGTGGTCACGTGCGAATCTACAATCGTCAGGAGTGCTTTGTCGTAACCTCCGTCGACCGCCAATCGGACCGCCTTCCCTGCACGGAGTTCTTCCCGGATGCGTTCGAAGATCAGCACGTTGGAATCGACGCCCATCCCGATCGTCAGCACGATGCCGGCAATGCCAGGCAACGTGAGCGTGGCATTCAGTGCCGACAAGGCTCCCATTAAACAGATCAGATTGAGGACGAGCGCAAAGTTGGCGATCACACCGGAAAGCCGGTAATACACAATCATGAAGACGATCACCACGGTCCCTGCAATCAGGGTAGCGTGCACGCCCTTTTCAATCGAATCTTTCCCCAGTGACGGGCCGACCGTCAGATCCTGAATGATCTTCAACGGCGCCGGTAGCGCGCCTGCCCTCAACACGATCGCCAAGTCGTTGGCTTCCTGGGTTGAAAAGGTACCCGTGATCTGCGCTCTTCCACCGCTAATCCGCTCTTGGATGACCGGCGCCGAATAGATGGTGTTGTCGAGGACGATGGCCATCCGCTTTTTGACGTTCTCGCTGGTAATCCGCTCGAATTCGCGACCACCCTTCGCGTCAAAGGTAATGGATACGTATGGATCGTTGAATTGGCCGATCGAGACTCGTGCATCGCTCAAGACGTCTCCGGTCAGCATGACCCGCTTCTTGACGAGATATGGAATGCGGTACTCGCGCCCGGTGTCCCGTTCCACGGCCCGTTCGAAGAGAATCTGACTGCCTTCCGGCAGCTTCGCTTCTGCCTGCTTCACCACCTCCGCTTCCCTGTCCTTCGGAATGCGGGTGGGCAGATCGAGCTTCATCTGATTGTCCTCGTCGAGCATTTTGAATTCGAGCAGGGCGGTTTCCTTGATCAGATCTTTTGCCCGCTTGGGATCCCGCACTCCCGGCAACTGCACCACGATTTGCTTCATGCCTTGCCGCTGGACGAGGGGTTCCGCGACGCCGAATTGATCGATACGATTGCGAATCGTTTCCAGAGCCTGGTTGATGGCGGAGTCTTTGATACGCTTGCTCTCCGTCTCTCGGAGCTCCCAGGCGATCGTATTCCCGGAGCCGGCGGATTCGACCTCGGTGAAGGTGGGGAACTCATCGAGCAGCTTCTGAATCTGCGCCTTCAAGTCCGCATTCTGGAATTGAATGACGATTCTCGTCGGCGACGTCCGTTTCACGGATTCGGCCGGAAGTTTCTTCTCGACCAGCAAATCCTGTATCGACACCACCGAACGATCCACCGCTATTTCCACGGCCCGGTCTTCGTCAACTTCCAGGACCATGTGGATGCCGCCTTGCAAATCCAGCCCGAGCGCGATGCCCTTGTTGGGCAAGATGGATTTCATCCACGTCGGCAAGGCCTGATAGAGATTGGGATAGGATGGCAAGAAGCATACGATTGATACCAGCAGGACCAGCAGCAATAACAAGAGTCTCGCACGTACTTTTTTCATATCGAGTCCAATCCCTCCGTCTTCAGCTACGCGTCTTTGTCGTCTTCGTCAGAGCGTACCCGCGCAATGAATTCGCGCTGCATTTTGATTTTCGTATTGTCGGAGACCTGCAGCGTGACAGTGTCTTTTCCCAAATTCGTGACGGTGCCCCAGATCCCAGAAGACGTGATCACCTTGTCACCTTTCTTCAGCGACTCCATCATGGCTTTTTGTTGCTTCTGCTTTTTCTGCTGCGGCAGAATCAACATGAAATAGAAGATCACGAAGATCAAGATAAAGGGCACCAGCGAGAGGATCGTTCCCGACCCCGAGCCCGATCCGCTTCCGCCCGTGCCCTGTGCCCATGCAACCGATTCCATCAACGTCATAATGTTCCTCTCTCTCAGGCGCTTACTATCTGCTGTTCACTCACCCGCGGCCGGACTGATCGCTCCCCGTCTTGGCCGATGCGGTACCGCCGGCCGGCTCCTGACTCTGCTGATGATAAAAGGATTCGCGAAACGACTCGAAGCGACCCTGTGCGATGGCCACGCGCATCCGCCGCATAAAGTCAGAGAAAAACCATAAGTTATGCAGGGTATTGAGTCGTGAAGCGAGCATCTCCTTCACGTTGTACAGATGATGCAAGTACGCGCGGGAATAGCGCGCGCACACGCCGCAGCCGCAGACCGGGTCAATAGGCGATTCGTCGCGTTGATAACGGGCTTGCTTAATCAACACCCGTCCAAAAGTGGTAAACAGCCATCCCGTTCTGCCATGGCGCGACGGCACGACACAATCGAATAGATCAATGCCGCGACCCACCGCTTCAATCAGATTTTCAGGCATGCCCACGCCCATTAAATAGCGTGGCTTCGTCACCGGAAGCTCCGGAACCGTGACGTCCAGCATCCGATACATGTCGTCCTTACTTTCGCCGACCGAAAGCCCCCCGACGGCATAGCCGTCGAATTCCAGTTTCACCAGATCCCGGGCGGAGCGAGTTCGAAGTTCTTCATCCACTCCTCCTTGCACAATGCCGAACAACGCTTGATCCCTGCGATGCCGACTGGCCTGACAGCGTGCCGCCCACCGTGTCGTCCGTATGACCGCCTCCTCGACAGCCATCCGGTCAGCGGGCAAGGCGACGCATTGGTCAAATGCCATGATGATGTCGGCACCGAGCGCTTCCTGAATTTCCATCGCCACTTCCGGCGAGATGAAATGTGCGGACCCGTCGATGTGTGATTGGAAACTTACACCCGCCTCCGTCACGTTGCAGAGCTTGGCCAGGCTGAAAATCTGGAAGCCTCCGCTATCGGTCAGAATGGCGGCTTTCCAACCGGTAAATCGGTGCAGACCGCCCATTTCGGCCACGACCTTGTGGCCGGGACGCAAATACAGATGGTAGGCATTATTGAGCATGAGCCGGAAGCCCAGCTGCTCCAGGTCTTCAGGGTCGATTCCCTTGACCGGACCCAGCGTCCCAACCGGCATGAATGCCGGCGTCTCGATCCGCCCGTGGGCGGTGGTGAGCGTGCCGAGTCTTGCCCGCGTCAACCGATCCGTCTGCCCAACCGAAAAATCCACAGTCCCTCTTCTCGATGCGGCTCACATCTGATCAGGGGCAGAAATCCCGAGAACCGCTAGACCGTTCTTGATCACTTGCTGAACCCCTTGCATCAGGGCTAAGCGGGCGGCGGTCCGCTCGGGAGACAACGATTCCCGTTTCGCCCCGTCATCGGCTGAGAGGCCCGCCGTCGAGGCCGCGAAGACTTCGGCGTCGGCCGCAGGAGGCAGAATTCGGTGCTTGTTATAAAACGTGTGCAGGAGCGCGGCGAGCTGTTGGAGGTAGTACGTCATGCGGTGCGGCTCATATCCGACGGCGGCGCCTTCCAGCGTCGACGGATAAGCAGCCAGTTTCCTGATCAATCCCAATTCGTCCGGATCGGACAACAACGAGAGATTCGTCTGGCTGGGCAATGGACAATCAATGCCGCGAGAGGTGGCAACCCGCCACAGGCTCGCGATCCTGGCATGGGCATATTGTACGTAGTACACGGGATTGTCTGCCGATCGCTGCTTCGCCAGCTCCAGATCGAATTCCAGATGAGTCTTCGAATCACGCATGAGGAAATAAAATTTGGCCGCATCGGCTCCCACCTCGTCAATGACCTCGCGCATTGTGACGAACTCGCCGGTGCGCTTCGACATCTTCACTTCCTCGCCGGCTCGCAGGAGCTTGACCAGCTGCACCAACACGACCTGCAGGCGCTCTTTGGGATGTCCATAGGCCTGCATCACGGCCTGCATGCGCGGAATATAGCCGTGGTGATCAGCGCCCCAGACATCGACCAACAGGTCATAACCGCGCTGGAGCTTGTCCCGGTGATACGCGATGTCGGAGGCGAGGTAGGTGTATTCACCGTCCTGCTTCTTGACCACCCGATCTTTCTCGTCTCCAAAAGCCGTGGAGCGAAACCACCAGGCGCCGTCCTGCTCGAACACCAACCCGCGAGATTTCAGTTCATCCAAAACGCGCTCGACCGATTGGGAGGACAGCAAGGAAGCCTCGCTGAACCAGGAGGCCAAATCGATCCCGAACGCTTGTAAGTCATCGCGGATCACTGCCAGCAGCTCCTGATAGGCCAGCGTCCGGCACCGCTCCTCGAGCTCATCAGCCGACAAGCCGCCTTCCGCATCAAGCCGCGGTTTCAGGCGCTCGGCCAACGCTGAAATGTAGGCTCCATGGTAGCCATCCTCGGGAAAGTCTCCCGGTTGGCCGGATTGTTCTCGATAACGGGCCATGACCGACGCTCCCAACAGCTTCATCTGACGCCCGGCGTCGTTGATGTAGTATTCGCTGACGACCTCATAGCCGACGGCCTGCAGCAGACGGGCGAGGGCTTGTCCTACGGCGGCACCCCGGCCGTGTCCAACGTGCAATGGGCCGGTGGGATTCGCGCTCACGAATTCCACCAGCACCCGCCGTCCCTTGGCGAGATCACTTGTGCCGTACAACGCCCCCTGTCCCTCTATCTCTTTGAGCGTTTCCTGCCAGAGCGCGGGCTTGACGGTAAGATTCAGGAATCCGGGGCGAACGATTTCCACCCGGTCGAAGAGTTGGTCCCGATGGGGAAGATTTTCAACGATGATCTGCGCGATGTCGTGAGGCGCCCGTTGTTCAGAGGACGCGAGGGACATGGCAACGGTCGAGGCGAGGTCTCCCCATTCCGGCCGCTTCGGCGCATCGAGGCTGAGCGTCGGCCAGGCCGCGCTTTTCAATTGTCCTTTGTTCCTGGCTCCGTTCAGGGCGCCGAGCAGCGCGCTCGTCACCTTTTCCTGCACCACACCGTGCGACAAAATGTCTCCTAAGTCCTAGCATTGAAAAGAGAAAATTAACTCGGCACTCTAACATAGGGGGGAATTGCGAGACAAGGCACAGGTCAGGAATTTCGTGGGTTTATGGCGACAGCTCGAGCCGTATGACAGGCGGTCAAAATCGCGGTCGGCGAGAATTGCAGGCACGGCTTCTCTCCACAATTTTTCACCATGTCCCATGACACGCAATGGCAAGACTGTGCCTGTAAGACCGTCACCGCAGGTCCGGTAGGCGCCCATCGCGCCGGATCGGTCGGTCCGAACATGGCCACGGTCGGCGCACCAAGCAATGCTGCGAGATGAGTGACACCCGAGTCGTGGCCGACATACAGATCAGCCAGCGAGAGCACGCCGGCCAGCAGAGACAGGGACAGATCACGCAAGAGGATGGGTCTGTGCGACAGATGATCCAGCAAAGTCTGTACGACCACATGGTCAGCCGGTCCTTCGAGCAGCAGGGATTGCACACCTTCCTCATTCAGGCCGTGTGTGACAGATCTCCATATCGCGGGATTCACACACTTGTGACGACTTCCGCTTCCCGGATGGACAACCGCAAAGGGCCGATTGAATGAAACCCCGCAAGTCTGTAGATGAGCTTGTGCCTTCCGACGAACATCCTCAGGCATGACCAGAGAGGAGACAACCGGCACATCGGGCGCTTTCTCGCCGAGGATTTCAGCATAGCGGTTGCTTTGATGGACCGCGTTCAAGGTCTGAGCAAACGGCGATTGAACCACCGCGTCGGCCGCTCCGCACATCTTAAGCCCAGCTGCCAACATGCCCGCTTCGTCTCTGATCCAGGCGACAGCGAGATCACAGCGGCTCAAGCAATCGAGCAACACCCGATCCTCCGGCCGACTGCCATTGAACAGTGCGGCGCAGCCTGCTCCCTGAAAGGCCATCCACTCATCTACCAGGCTGCTGGCACCCAGCAACGCCGCAGCCTGTTCATGTGCACAGAGGACGAGCCGGTGGTGCGGATAGCGTACGCGCAGCCTGCGGATGGCCGGCACGGCGAGGAGGAGGTCACCGAGCGCTCCGGGGTGCAACATGACGATCGTGCGTGCCATGCTGCTCAAGATGATTCAGGAAGGATCTTCTCATGGAGCGAGCGGGCCTCCCGAAGATCGGCGGGCGTGTTGACATTATAAAAAGACCGGCCGGACGGATCGATCCCAACCAGTTCATCCGCCGTCACCAGACGCACGCGCAGCGACGGATGATCGGCCAATTGCTGAATTTTCAAGTCGTGCTCCCGAATGAGACTTTCCATGACGGGCAAACAGCGTCGATGATAGAGGGCGTGCATCGGATGTAAACCATTTGGAAGCTTGGCCATCACCAGATCGGCTTTACCCTGGACGGTGAGAAAATACCGGATGGTGACCGGATCGAGAAACGGCATGTCACAGGCTACGGCAAACACCGATGGCGTCATCGCTTGCTTTAAACCGGTATAGAGACCGCCCAAGCTTCCGCAGCCCGGGATGAGATCCCGCCAGACCGGCACGTCAGAGGCGAGGGGAGGACTGTCCTGGGCAATGACGACAACAACCGTTTGAAAAACCGAACGCAGCACCGCGAGACCGTGCTCATAGAGTGTTTCCTCTCCAATAGACAAAAAACGCTTATCCTCCCCCATTCTCCGACTTTTCCCCCCCGCCAGGAGCACGCCTGTCACATCGGCAATCATAAGGTCTCCACGCCCGCTCACAAAAAACAAGAGGGGGTGGGTTTCCCCACCCCCTCCGTGATGTGTCACATAGGGATCCTGACGCGATTTACAGCGTCTTCCCCTTCTTCTTATTCGCGCGCCGGGTCATCACCCATCCCTCCAGCAATACCACCCCGAAGGCAATGATCGCCGGATAGATGTAGGTCTCCTTCGGGATTGGGGGATTCAGGAACGTGTAGTAGAAGGCCGATACGGCCATCTTCCGTCCTGCATCACCGTTGTGCCCGTCCCAGGCGAAGAACACGGTCGGCACATATTGTCCGACTTCGAAAAAGGTATCTTCGTCGTAATCCTGATCTTTCTTGTTACCGAGCGGACGTTGAATCATCACATACCAACGGCCATTCTTCCATTCGCCCTTGAGGATCTTCAGGTTCTCTTCATAGGTGTCACGTTCTTCAAAATCTTTATCCCATCCCGTCCCCTTGAACGCCCGGATGGATCCGTCAGCTTCCCACTTCACGATGTCGACCGGGAACTGCTCGTTGGTCCCGAACAGATACCGCGGCTTGATCGGAGCGGGCAATTCCTTCCATTTCACAGGAGTTTCGATGGCGATAGCGTCGTTGTACACCTTGTAGTTATTTTGATTCGACGCGATAGACCCTTCCTCGCCGGTCTTCGGAGCCTGCTCCTTGATGTCCAGATTCACTTGCGTCGGAGCCCAGGGCAGCTTGCCCTCGGCGACGCTCTTGGTGCGGTCATCCCACTCCAGGAGATAAACGATAAATTTGTCGTTGTACAGCGAACGAACCCAGATGTCGTCGATCCGGTTCACGAAATTG
>Ga0075419_10000697_pt1 | contig 21401 bp, 20 predicted proteins | sample SoiMetdeltSBSDD3_FD_76900 | JGI IMG/M metagenome (GOLD analysis project Ga0075419, IMG submission 76900) | Bulk soil microbial communities from a Populus tree surrounding site in Tennessee, USA - Soil MetaG P. deltoides SBSDD3 | ecosystem: Environmental > Terrestrial > Soil > Tree plantation... | reverse complement strand
GCTGCCCGTCGGCGGCAAGATCGACATGCCCCAGATCAACCTGCCCGGCGCCCCGCTGACGCTCACCGGCCGCGTGACGCGCATCACCGACGGCCAGTTCACCGTCACCGGGCCCATGGCGACGGGCACGCGTGTGCGCATGGGGCGGACGGCGGTGCTCGACACCGGGAACGTCCAGGTCGTGATCTCGGAGGGGCGCAGCGAGCCGTTCGATCTCGGCGTGTTCACCCACTGCGGGATCGACCCGCGGCGGAAACGCTACGTGCTGATAAAGTCGCGCCAGCACTTCCGAGCCGGCTTCGAGCCGATCGCGCGGCACATCGTGCTGTGCGACGGTGACGGCTGCACCAGCTCGGACCTGGCGCTGTTCACGTATCGCAACCGCCGGCGGCCGCTCTATCCGTTCGAGACCGCATGATCGCGGGTCGCCGGGGCACCGGCCGGGCGAGGGGCGATCAGCGGCCCGTCTCATCGCCCCGACCGCCCGTGAGCGTAGACTTCGACGACGTGCCCGGGCAGCCAATGACAGCTCCAGTGGCCGCCGTGCTGTCCGACCCGGGTTGGAACTCTCTGGGTCGAGGATCAGTCTGGCCCCCAGGGCGGCACCATGCGGGCGATCACTCGATGCGGCGTCTCACCCTCCGCCGCAACTGCCAGACGAGCGAAGCCGACTTCATGTTCCTGCGAGATGATCTGGCCGGCGTCATAAGCTGTCGGGCCAGCAATGACGGCCGCGTCGGAACCTGGCCGGCGCGTCCGCCACGAACGCGCGGTTCACCGTGAGGTTGCGACCCTCGACGTAGCCCAGCTCCTTCATCCCCTTCGAGGAACGGCCACCACGTCATCGGCTGCTGGGTCGCAGCCAATTGAGAGGAGGTCGACGTGAGACGCTCTCACCACCTCCTGCGCGTCGACATCATTCGCGTCCCTGTGCTCGGCACAGACAACAACGGGCCAAGATCACCTCCGAGCTGGTTCGTAATTCTTCGCACTCACGGGAACACCCTTGAACCTTGCTCGTAGTTACGAGTTCAACGGCATCGACTTCGGCCACGCGCACCTCGCCGAGACGCTCCTCAAGACGCGCGATCAAGCGCCGATCGAGCGCGCGCGTCTGCAGGTCGTGGACTTCATCTTCAGCTCACCGCGCGTCCCACCCGATGAGGAACAGGTCGCGCCGACCTTCCATCGCCTCGCGTGGGAAGTGGCGAAGACCTTTGACTGGGCGCACATCTTCCATCGCAGCCTCTATGACCTGTTTGCCAGCGACGTGGCCGACAAGGAAGCGGTGTACCGCAAGCTGCTCGATGACTACCTCGCGAAGGCCGAGGCCATTACCCCGCATCGGCTCGATCACCACACGGCACTCTGGAGCTTTGCCGAGTCGAAGGCCTTTGACCAAGTCCATTGACCGACTGAGCTTCCACTTCAACGGAGGCTACGAGTTCCTCACGGGGTCAACCCAGGCCGAGCGTGACGGACGCTGCGAATTCGCGCTCGGCGCCAGCTATCCGGTCGGAGCACCGACGTTCACGCGAGCGACGATCGTCACCGACGTCTTCGCGGAACAGCCAGTGACCCGTGGCGACTCGACCGTTGTGGGTACCGAGGTTGGGCTGCGATACCAGTTGACCCCGTCTATCGTTTGGGACGTGGGGGTCGGAACAGAGTTCGCAGGGCCAGCCAAGCGATCCGTGTTCTTCGCCATCACTGGCTTTTCATTTGGGTTCTGACGCCGATCCGGCTCCGACACGCGCTCGATCGGTCACGATTGAGGATATTCCGCGAACCAGTGGTTGCGTACTCTAGGCCGCTCCGGGTTCAGCGGCGGCCTCGAAACGCCCATCGCCAGCGAACGACATGGATGTGATCGCCCAAGAAGTACTGGACGGCCAGTCAGTGGGCGATCTCCGTTAGTGAGTTCAGCCGAGCAGCGAAGTAGACGTAGCTCGGCGTCCTCCGACGTCCCCATCGTTCGCGAAGACCGCGCCACACGCGCAAGCTGCAATCAATAGGTAGCCGTTCCACGCGGGCTCCGTGGCGCCTGATCAAGTAGTTAGCCCACCAGTCCAAGGTCATGGAGCTGGCGGAGCGTCGTCTGCACAGCCTCACGGGCGGTTTCGTGGTTCACATCGAAGCATCGAGCTAATTCCGCTACGATCTCGCTAACTGTGCGGCGGCCGTCGCACTGCGCCCAGATAAAACTCGCAGTGCGGTTGAGTTGGTGTATTTGCTCTGCGGCCCGGTCAAGTACGAGCGTTTCTCCATCGAGCGTGTGGATGCTGACGTCCAACCGCTGCTTTGGAGAGTGCTCAGCCACTGCCTGGAACGACTTGCCGGCTGCGTCGGTGGTCGCTGGGCGCAGCCGACCACCTGGCCCCGGGCCGCATCGTGAGCCCACGTTCAGCACCGGTGGCGACGGCGGCGTTAGCTGTGGCCGTTGGAGTGATGATCGATAGCGTGGCCCGTGTCGTCTCCGCCAGTGGATCCCGCCTTCGCGAAAGAAGGGAGGACTGGCAAAGTAAGAATGAGAGGACTGACGAAAGCCGCCTTGCGGAGCACGTCCCGTCTCGTACTGGCCTCGCCGTGTTCCATAGCCTCTCCTCTTGTAACTATCGTTTGTCGAGATCGTACCTATAGCCATCGTAGGCGAAGCCACCCGACGAGACTCTCCGGTAAAACCCGCATGCGCGGAGGCGAAAACCCTGAAAACGGCCCTCACGATCGGACAGGCTGGCGAGCCGGCGCCACGCGGCGCCCCAGACGAACGGAGCCTCAACAGCCGGGGAGGGGGCGCTGCTGGCAATGGGTACCAGGGGTAAGGGGAGAGGGGATTGGATCACGTGTTGCGCGGGCGAATCCTTTACCCCCCAACCATTGCTTTTCTCGAGTAGTCAGCGCGCATTTTTCGGGATGGCTTCAGCGCCCGAGGCACATTCGCGTGATCACGCAGCTAGCTCAGGGTAGCTTGTCGAAAAACAGATAGAGGGCGGCGATCCGGCCGTCCCGGGCAATGATGAAATCAGTTCCGGCGTAAGCTGGCGCCTCACCAGGGCGGCCCGATACCCATTGAATCCGCCCACCATTGCCCAATTCCTCGGGCCCAACAATTGGCTGATAGCGAAAGTCAGGGTGAGTAGCCTTGATCTTGCCCGCGACGCGATCGATCTCGTCGCGGCCACGGTAGACGCCCTTGGTGGGGTCGTAGAACACGCAATCTTCGGTGTAGATCTCGTCGATGGCCGCGCGCCGACGCTTGCCGTCGCTTTCACCGAAGACGTCGTGGAGATTGCGAGTCAGTAAGGTCGATATGCTGTAGGACATGGCCTTGCTCCTCTCCGCTCTTCCTTGAGATGCCGTCGAGCCGTCGAGCGATCCATCGGAAGACACAAGGCGGGGCATGGAGGACGCCGGGAACCCGAGCGCCGGGGCGCCATGATGAGGGATCATTGCTGATGAGGAGGCCGACGTGACCACAGACGCCATAGCGAGCAGTTCGGGCGAGGCCCAAGCGAAGCGACTCGAGCGCGTCTACGAAGAAGTCGCAAAGCTCTTACAAGAGCCCGCCGTTGCCGCGCGTCTTCGGACGCCGCCGGGCCGGAGCGAATGGTCGGCGATGCAGACACTCGGGCACATGACCGAGATGATCCCGTACTGGTTGAACCACTGTCGGACCCTGATCGCCGCAACGGGGACGCCGCCCGCGTTCGGGCGCACCCCCGGGTCGCCGGAGCGATTGGCGGGAGTTTCCCATGGTGCGAGCGCCGACCCGGACGCCCTTCTGCGTCAGCTACACGAGGCAGTTCGAGCGGCAGCGAGCGAGATCAGGCAGCTCTCCACCACCGAGCGCGGCAAACGAGGGATCTCCTCCGAGCGAGGCGAGATGACTGTGGCCCAGGTGATCGAGTCGTTCATTGTTGACCACGCCGAAGAGCACCTGGCCCAGGCGCAGAGTGCGTTGCGGAGGTAAAGGGCGTGCCCATTGACTATATCTTCCGCCAGCTTTAGGTTGTCACTGCCGCGGTTGCGTCCGCGAGCGTGAGGGGGGTAGCTGGACCCTGTATCGAGGGCGTTCGGCAAAGGAGGCGTCGAATGGCCGTCAATCTCGCCCGCCTAGAACAAGCAGCCGGTCGTTTCGAGAAGTACACCGAGAAAATGCGAAAGGCCGACACGCCGGCCGTGCGCGAGGAGCAGGCCGTCGTCGCAAGACGCCACCGCGAACAGTTCCTGCCCGCGGCCGAAAAGTTTCAGCAGTTGCGTAGCGCCGCCGCTGCGTCACGCATACGCGACGCCGCGACGGTGACGCCTCCACTCAGCGACCTCGTCGTGGCTGGAGTAATCCCGGAGATTCTCGAGCGCGACAACGACCTGCGTCCAGTGCGCTACCTGCAGATCGCGCTGCTGGCCGCGCGCTCCGTCGGGCGGGTGCGAGTCGTCGACGCGGCCGGTGAGGACGAAGGCGATGGCACAGGGTTCCTGGTCGCGCCCGGGTTGCTCCTGACGAACTGGCATGTGCTCAAGACGCGCGAGCTCGCCGAGGCCTGCTCGGTCGTCTTCGACGACGAGGACGGCCTCGACGGAGATCCGAAGGAATCGAAGGTCTATCGCTTCCTCCCAGAGCGCCTGTATGTCAGCGACAAGGAGCTCGATTACGCGATCGTCGAAGTCTCGCCGCGCACGGGCTCCGGCACGCCGTTGTCGCAATTCGGTTATCTGCGTCTGTTCGAGCAGACGGGGAAGCTCGATCCCACGCAGCGCCAGGCCGCCAACATCGTCCAGCACCCCGGCGGCGGGCCCAAGAAGGTCGCCATCCGCGACAACTACTTCGCACAGGTCCTGCCCGACAGCGTCGATCCCGCCAAGGAGGTCAATTCGCTGTTCTACGGCACCGACACGTTGAAGGGCTCCTCGGGAGCACCGGTCTGCAGCGATCAATGGTATGTCGTCGCGCTGCACCGCGGCGGCGTCCCGGCGACCAAGATCGTCGACGGCCGTCGCGTTGCGGTTCGTCTCGACGGCACCCCCGCGCGGGCAAGCGATCCGGTCGATCTCATCCGGTACGTCACCAACGAGGGCACCCGCGTCAGCCGGATCTATGCGTCGCTCCGCGCCAAGCGGGCTCAGGACCCACACGCCGCGGCGGCGCTCGAGAGGCTCTCAGTCGTCGCGCGCGACCCCCGCCTGGGACCGCTCGATCTGCGCACCGCGCCGATCGTCTTGCCGGCCACTCCGGCGGCGGAAGAGGGCGCGGTCGAGGAGATCATTCGCCGCAGCGTTGCCAAGTTCAAGAACGCCAAGGGCTACCAGGCTGCGTTTCTCGGCGCTGGCTTCAGCGTTCCCTTGCCGTCACTGACCAGCGAGGTCGAGCGCGAGCTCGCCCCGCTCCGAGACTCGGAGAAGACCGAGCTCAAGTACGACCACTACAGCCTCAGGATCAACCGGGAACGCAGGACCGCGTTCTTCGTCGCGGCGAACGTCAACGGCGCGCAGCTCTGGAAGACGGCGCAGGACGGCCAGCGCCCGGATCGCCCGCAATGGAGCTTCGATCCGCGAATGCGCGAGGAATTCCAGCCTGACGACGTGATCTTCAGCTCGGCGATGCAGCGCGGCCACCTCTACAAACGCGAAGATGCCATGTGGGGCGCTGACCGCGACGCCAAGCGCCACGCCGACGAGCACTCGTTCACGATCACCAACGCCACCCCGATGATCGCCAATTTCAACAACGTGGAATGGGGCGACCTCGAGGACATCGTGTCGCGCGAGTGCGGCCTCGGGAACAAGGTCTCGTACTTTGCCGGCCCCATCTTCCGGCCCAGCGACCCCTTCTTCAACGAATTGACGAGCTTCGCGCCGCCAGACCAGCGACACACGGGTATGCGCGTGCCGCAGTCGTTCTGGAAGATCGTGTTCTGGATCGAGAACGGCGCGCTCAAGGCGGCCGGCTTCATTCTCCGCCAGACGGACGAGATCGAAGCACACGGGCCGATCGCGGAAGAAATCAATTTCGGCACCTACCGCAAAAAGCGCATCACGGAGATCGAGCAGCGTACAGGACTGCGGTTCCCAAAGCTCGTCGCCGCCGACACCTTCGGGCAACAGTGACCGAAAGGAGAGGGGCCGGCAGCCGCCCTGCCGGCCCTCTTCGGGTTTTGGGAACTACGACGCGCGCTGCACGAACGAGCGGTCCTCGACCAGGATGACCCCCGACTGGGCGGCGCGCCGCGCCACATCCGTATGCTCGGGATCGGCGGCCAACGCCTCGCGGTATCGTTCGTAGGCGGCAAGGCTCGGGAAGTCGATGAGCGAGAGCCCGACGTTGGTGGGCCCGGCGAACTTCGTCGGAGCGAAGTAGCCGACGACCTTGCCGCCACAGCGCTCGATGGGACCAGCGACCCCGCGCGCGTAGGCTTCGAAATCAGCGACCTTGGCAGCGTCCAGCGTGTAGCGAATGCACAGTGTGAGCATCACATCCTCCTTTCTCCGGAGTATCGTCACGCGATGCTCGTGCCGTCCACGCCGAACGCTTCGATCCGGCCCAAAGCATCCACGCTTGCCGCGAATACCCGAGCCCTTTACCCTTTTGTCATGGGCGATACAGACATGCTCTCGACGGTGGCGTCGCTCCTCGGCGAGCCCGCCCGGACCCGCATCCTGACCGCGCTGCTCACGGGCCGCGCACTGACTGCGAAAGAGCTGGCCTATTTTGCGGGCGTGACCGCGGCGACGGCAAGCAGCCATCTCTCGCGCCTGCTCGCCGGCCACTTGCTGGCCATGGAGAAGCAGGGGCGCTGCCACTACTACCGTCTGCGCTCCGCGGAGGTCGCACGGGCCATCGAGGGATTGATGGCCGTGGCGACGATGCCTTCCAATGGTTGGCCACCTCATCATCGCGTCGAGCCCGCGCTCCAGGAGGCGCGGATGTGCTACGACCATATGGCGGGGCGGCTCGGGGTCGCGGTGTGCGACATGCTTTTGCGTCGCCGCCACGTGGTGCTCGTCGATGGCGGCGGAGAAGTCACGCCGAGCGGTGAACAATTCCTCGAGGGGCTCGGCGTCGATCTGGGGAAAGCGCGCGGCGCGAAGCGTCACTACTGCCGCAGCTGCATCGACTGGACCGAGCGACGCCACCATATCTCCGGTGCTGTGGGCGCGGCGCTGGCTGAGGCTTTCCTCGCACGACGTCTGGTCGCGCGAATTCCCGACAGTCGAGCCCTTTCGGTCACACCGCTCGGCCGCAAAACGCTCGCCGCGATGGGCGTGACCGAGTATCGCGCGCCGGCGCCCCGCGCTGTCAGCGCGGGCTAGTCTCTCCGTACATGGGCACCTCGGTTGCGATTGCAGACGAGAGTCGCGCAGAAGTCTGGATAGACAATCGACCTGCAAATAACCTCGTGAGACTTCACAGCTAGCCGCTCTTAGAGTCTTTTGGAACCCGTAGCGCAAGGTGGGACGGCCTCGGCCGGGGCTTGGACGGCTTCGGCCGCTTTTGTTGCTTCCTTCCGCGCTTCTGCCGCGGTGTCGGCCTTGGCCTCGGCTTCTGCTCGGTCCTGGGGGTTCTTCGTCGCGTTGGCCTTCACTTCCGCGTCCTCCTTGGCTTTGACCGCCGCGTCGGCCTTGAGCTTCGCGTCCCTGGCCTTCGTCTCTGCTTCCACCCTGGCGATTTCGCGGTCAAGCATGGTCTTTTGCGCGCTCGCGCGGGCCAGGGCCCCAGCGGCTGAAGAGGTGCGGGCAGTCTCCAGCATGTTGCGCGCTTTCGAGAGGACGGTCGTCAGGTACGCCAGCCGTGCCGCGCAGTTGTCGGATGGACAACGGCCAGGCCAGGCTTCCACGTTCGCCAGGGCGGTTCCGATGTCATTGGCAGCCACCGTGTAGACGTTGGCCAGCTCAGAGTTGTCAATGGTCGCGAACGTAGCTGCAGTGAACCCCCCGCTGATAGCTAACAGGGCTAGTGTGCCGGCGGCCACCGCGGTCGCGGCGGCGAGTGCCCCGCTCGCGGCGGCGACGCCCAACCCGGTGATGGCGGCGACATAGATCCAGGTGCGATTCTGCGTTGCACGACTTCGATATGCTTCCTTTAGATCTTTCGCGTACCAAACGAATTTATCGAGGTCTTTGCAAAGCTCTTCGTCCTTGGGCGATGACGTCGCAGACGCCGGCGAGGGTTCGTCGGGTCGAAGGCCGAGGCGCGCCCACCAGGCAAGATCAACCTCACTTCGAAAGGTTGCCGCGCAGCCCGTCAGGACGGTGCAGAGCCCAACCAATACCAAGAAGCGGCCGGCCCAGTGTCGCGGCGTTGCGCTTGCCATGTGCGGCTTCCTCTCCTCTACGGATCGTGTCGAAGCGACGTAATCTCCAGTGGGCGATGGTCACGGCTAGTTGATGTCGACGAGGCGGAGGCCGGACGGCGAAGGCTCCTCCTGTATCGCGAACCATCACGGAACCTTGGAGAGGGGTCAAGAGACAGGACTGCTGGTGGTATGGATGAGGCTACGGCAGAACGGTACCGGCGAAGTCGGCCGACCTCACGGCAGTGTGTACACGCTGACCGCGGCGCCAGGCGCCCGGCTCGTCAGGACGACCAGTCGTCCGCCGGCCAGCAGCGCATCCACCGATCGCTCGGACTGCTGCGGAAGCTGAAGCGTGAGCTGCACGCGACGCTGTCCGTCCCGGTCGAGAACGACGACGGTGTTGGCGGTCGTCATGCCCAGCAGTCGGTTCTGGTGGAGCCCGACCTTCCAGGTCGCGCTGGGAATGATCGCGGGCGGCTCCGGCACCGGCGAGCCGTCGCGGAAAATCCAGGCGACCCGCGGCGTCGTGCCATAGCCGAGGCACACAACTCCCTCCCCCGCGGGGGGCAGGCACCGGATGACTCCAGCGGCTGCGGCGACGCGGCGGTCGCCGTCGGGGCCCCGATGCCAGACCTCGGAGTCGAGCGGCAGGCCTCCGAGCAGAAACGGCAGCAGGGGCCAGCGCCAGTACCAGTCACTGCGATGGCGCGTGCGCACCTCGAGCGCGCTATCGGGGCCGGTCACGGCCAGCGCCGAGCCGTCGTCCGATTCGGGGAGGGGCCATCGCTTCATCCGGATCTGCTCTCGCCCGACGAGACCGGCGACCGCCACGAGCATCGACTCGGATTCTGGGTCGCTGCCGACGACGGTCCACGCGCCCGTCGACGGCGAGACCCAGAGCCGCGCGGCGACCATCTCGGGCAACGCCACGCGCCACGCCGGCTCTGCCGAGCCGCCGCTGCTAATCAGCGCGAGGTGAACTTTCTTGTCCTCGCGCCTCACGACGACGAGCCGGTGATCGTCGAGGAACGCGAGGTCGTCGGCGGCCAGCTCCCACGCGCCGTTCGCCCCACCGAGAATCTGAAATGCCCACGGCATCTCCCCGCGCGTGTGGCGAACGACGCGAACCGCCAGGCGCTGGCCCGACGGCGAGCTTCGCAGCTCGGTGCCGAGGCGCGGGAGCTCGGTCCGGTGGAGCAAGGTCGGAGTGACGTGTTGCCAGTGGGTGCCCGCCTCCGGGCTCGGCCAGGCGGCGCCGAGTCCGAGCGGTAGCACGCCGACCACGATGAGGGCGATTCCGGTCCAGCGCCCCCACCGGCGATCGCGCCCGAGCAACGCCGCGCCGGCGCCGGCGGCCGCGATGAAGACGTTCGGTACCAGCGCCATCAGTCCCCGATAGTCGAGCGGCCGAGGATCGCTCCGACCCAGTAGCGGTAGGAAAGACGCGACGGCCACAACGGCCAGGGCGCCCACGGTCAGCGCCGCGACACGGCGGTGCGCATCGCTCGGACCATCCTGATGGCGCCGCAAGAGCATGAGCGCGGCCAGCGCCACGGCGCTCAGAAGCCCCATCAAGACTGTGGTCGGGGTCGGGATTTCCTCGCTCACCTCACCGCGACCGACGGACAGGAGCGCGGTACCGATCGCCACGACCGCGAGGGCCGCCAGTGGGGCCACGTGTGGCCGGAACACCGCGATCAGCCCGGCCACGAACACGCTGAGCGCGCTGCTGGCCACCATCGCCGCCAGGACGCCGGTCGCCGCCACGGCGCGCACGAGCAGGGCCGGCCATTGCTCCGCGGTCGCCGAGCGTGGTGCCAGACGGACGTCCACGACGTCGAGCGCGCTCTGCACCGGCGCCACGTCCTCGGGACGCAGCGGCACCGACCACGGGCGCCCGGACCGGGCGCGGGCGGCGAGAAAGATCTGGTCACCGGACCCGGGACGCACGCGCAGCTCGACCAGCTCGGAGTAGCGCCAGGCCTGAGCCCTCGTCGCATGCTCGCGCAAGGCGGTCGGCTCGTGCGGTGTGTCGACGGCAACACCTTCGAGCCACTCAGCCCGCTCGGAGTCGAGCACGACGAAGCTTCCCGCGGTGGCGGTTGGTACGACGAGCGGTCGGTCGAACCGTGCCGGCGCGGTGTTCGCGGCGACGCGGATGGACTGGACGCGGCGGGCGAGGCTCGGATGCGAGGCGTTTCGCTCGAAGTCGAGGGCCCAACGCCGAGGCAGGCGTGCCAGCGCGTGGAGCCTGACGAGCGCTCTGACGAGCGCCTCAGCATCACCGCAGAGCTCCAGGGCGCGCAGATCGCTCTCCGCCTCGTGCTTCTGGCGTGCGGCGCCCATCATGAGCAGGCCGAGGCCCACCGCCGCCACCCACGCGGACGCGAGCAGCTCGCTGGATAGTGTGAGCATCCACTGGCCCACGAGAGGAACGACGACGACCGTGAGCCCGATGATCGCCCACATCGTGACGCGCGCGAGCGCCAGACGCTTCCGGTCGAAGTGCTCGAGGTGCGCGACCTCGTGCGCGAAGATGCCGGCGATCTCGTCGGGCTCCAGCAGCTCCAGCAATTGATCGCCGAAGACAACGGTCGGGCGGCGTCGCGATGGCAGCGCGAATGCGTTGACGACGCGTCCCCCCGGGAAGCCGAATCGCAATATCTTCGGAGCGGCCGCCCGCGACCGGGCCAGGATCGCGTCGAAGCGGGGCGCCAGATCTTCGCGTGACAGCGGGCGGGCGCCGAGCACGCACCGCAGCACGTCCACGTAGGCCATCTCCCACACGACTAGCGTAGCCGCGAGCAGCGCTGCCACGGGCCATCGGGCCGGGCCGGCCGCGGCGATAATGGCCGGGGCGAACGCCAGGAGCGTCCAGATGCCGAAGATGGCGAGCCACCAGCGAGCCGACGCGAACAGATAGCTGACCAACCCGCGGTGCTCCTCGTGCAGCACCTTGCGCGTCGGGTAACCGCCGACGTACAGGCCCAGCAGGGGGAGCACCAGGATCCAGGGCTTGTACGGGCTCACGAAAATGAGGACACCCACCGAGGCGGCCGTCACCTGAACGACCCGGTTGGCGCGCGCGACGATCCGTTCGGGCAGCGCCGGGTCATCGCGGCGGGCCACGAGTCCGCGCCCGGTCCACCACGCGAAGACACCGGGAACGGCGGCCACGACAAGGGAGAGGAAGGTCCACATGTCTACTGTTCGATCGTAGCGTGACGGCAGAGGAATCCGGAACGATCGGGCGATGAACCAGAAGCGACAGGCGGGCCGCGCACTTGCGCGACGCCATTGCTCACGCTGCCAATGCGGGAAGTGGGCTGCGGGCGGCACATCGCGGTAACGTAGGAGTAGAGGGATAAACCACTGCGACGCACCCGGGTTCTGCCATTGCCACTCGCCATCGTCGGTTTCTCGCTCGCGCTCGCCGGCGCGGTGGGGGCCGTCGAGATGGATCCGACGAGACTCGATGAGGCCGAGACGAATGTGTGTGTTGCCAATACTCGGTTCGAGGGCGCGGTCGCGGGTCTCGCTGATACGCAGCGCGGCTCGGTTCCGGTCGAGCAGTTGATGAACCAGCGGATCGACGATCCCGCCCGGCGCGCCGCGCTACAGCGCACCGTCGACGGCATGGTGCTCGGCGCGCAGAACTCGCTCGTCGAAGGCTTTCGCAAGGATCTTGCGCGTGCGCAAGACGAGCACCGGCGCCTGACGGGCGCAGATTTCAACGTCGCCTTGTGTCGGGGCGCCGAGATCCGCACCGGCCACGCCCAGGCCGCGCACAAGCGACGCCAGGAGCAGCAAGACGCGCAGCTCGCGCAAGCCGTGCGGGATCAGGAAGCGGGGACTCAGGAACTGATCGCGTTCCAGACGGCTTGCAGCGACAGTAGGGTCTTGTCCGTCCCGCCCGAAGCCGCGGCGCGTCTGTTCCCCGCGGGCTACGTCGACAACGCTCGGACGCGGTTTGCCGAGTTCACGACCAACTACCAACGACGCAACGGCAAGCCCTTCGATCCGGCGCTCTGTCGTTAACGGTGGTCCTCAGCGGTCGGCGTCGTCCCGTCAGGCCGTCGCGGCGCCGAACTGGGAAGAATTGCTCACGCCGTCAAAGTAATGCGGAGCCCGGTAGCGCTGTTGTGGCTTCCGCCGGGGCCGGTGCACTTCGTGTCGTCAGGATTCGTCCCGATCCTGGTCAGGAGCGTGAGGCTCAAGGTATCGTCACCGGCCGAGCGCCGGGCGGTACTCGACTCCATAGTGGGTGTAGATCTTCTCTACGGTCCCGTCGGCCACCAGCCGATCAATCGCCGCATCGATCGCCTCGCGGAACGGCGCGTCCGCCCGCCGGAGCCCCACGGCCAGATTCCACCGCAGCTCGGGCTCGCTGTCGTAAGCGTGGACGAACCGCACAGGCGACTCCGGATGGCGGAAGTTGAAGTACCCCGCGCTGGCGGGCGACACCGCCGCGGCGTCGACCTCGCCCTTGAGGACCGCCTCGATCATCTCTTCCTCGTAGCCGAACGAGGCGAGTCGCACGCCGCGCTGTCCTAGCAGCATGCCGGCGAGCGATCGCGATTGCACGGCCACTCGGCGACCGATCATGTCCTCGAACCTTGCGACGCTCACCGCGTTCGGACGCACGGCGAGCCCGACTCCACTGCGCTGGTACGGCTTCGACAGCTCGAGACGACGCTCGGCCTGGGCCTCAGGCACGGCGATGGTGTCGAGCACGATGTCGCAATCGGCGACACGGAACTGGATGCCGCTGACCACCCACTCGACCTGAAGAGTCACCCCGAGCTCGCGGGCGAGGGCGCGGGCCAGCTCGATCTGGAAGCCAGGCGGCTCCTGGGTCTTGCTCGCAAAGGGTAGGGCGTTGGCGTGAGCGCAGAGCGAGAGCACGCCCCGGTCGCGGATGGCTGCCAGCGGACGTGCGCTCGCGCTCGAGCCGGCAAGGCCTATAGCCAACATGCCGGCCAACACCGCTGTCCACCCTCGGCGGCTCACCGACCTTCGTCTTTCAGGCTTCTGATATACGCGACCAGCGAGCGGAGCTGCCCCTCGGAGAAGGCGCGACCGTACGCCGGCATGGCGCCTTCCTTGCCCGTGCGAATGCGATTCAGCAGGTAGGTGTCCGGCTGATCGGTGCCCGCCAGCTTGGGCCCGCGCCCTGCGACGCGACCGCCGTCCTGGTGACAGAATCCACACGTGCTGGCGAAGAGCTGCTCTCCAATTACTGGGTCGGCGCCGGGCGGGTTCGCTGTGGTCGCCGAGCGGTCCTGACTGTGGGCGACGGTGGCGGCGAGCGTCAGCACAGCCGCGAACGCGACGACACGGTTCATGAAGAACATGCTACCGCGGCGAGGGCGGGCTTGCCGCCCGCCCCGCCGCGGAGCTGCTTAGCCACTTACTCCAGCGTGAACACTACGATCGAGCCCGCGTCCTTGGCCATGCTCTTGAAGGGCTCGCCGAAGAGACCGCCGAACTCGTCACCCACCAGTGAGCCCCATCCGGTGGCTACGGCGATGTACTGCTTGCCGTTGGCGGAGTAGCTGATGATGCCGCCGTTATGCCCGATGCCGTTGTTGTGTGACCAGAGCTCCTGTCCCGTCTCCGCGTTGTAGGCGCGGAGAAAGCCGCGCGCGTCGGGGACGAAGACGAGGTTGCCACCCGTGGCCAGCAGGCTGGCCAGCGGCGGCTCGGTGAATCTCACTTCCCACTTCTTCTGCCCGGTGACCGGATCTCGCCCGGACAGGTGACCGTGCGCCTTGCCGCCCTCCGGATTGCGAAGCGTGAAGTTCGCGCCGATGTCGAGCTGCGCCTGCGGCTCGAGGATCGGCGTCGTCTTGATGACTTCGAGATCCATGCACCATTCCTGGCCGATCTTGTAGTAGAGGCCGGTCTTCGGGCTGTAGGCTCCGGAGTTCCAGCTCATGCCGCCCGCGATGGCCGGACACAGGTTGGTGTGCTTGCCGAGGGGCAGGTCACGCCGTCCGATGAGGGCGCCCGTCTTGGGGTCGATGCCCTTCACGAAGTTGATGTTCTGCACGAGCTGCCAGACGTTCACGATGCTGGCGTCCTTGCGGTCGTAGACGAAGACATGGCCGCCCTTGTTGGGGTGGACGACCAGCTTCTTGCCGTCCCGATTGATCATCACGAACTCGCCGACCGCGCTGTCGAAGTCCCAGGCGTCGTGCGGCAATTCCTGATGGTAGAACTTCAGCGCTCCGGTGTCGGGATTGAGCGCGATGACCGAGGTGGTGAAGAGGTTGTCACCCGGTCGCGGCCCAGAGGTCTTCCACTCAAAGCCCGCCCAGTCGTAGAGTGGCGCCGGGTTGCCGGTGCCCCACCACACGGTGTTCGTCTCGGCGTCGTAGCCGCCGGCCATCCACCCGCCGCCGCCGCCGGTGCGCCACGAATCGTTGCCCCACGTCTTCTTCGAATCTTCCGTGCCCGCTACCGTCAAGAACTCCCACAGCTTCTTGCCGCTGGTGGCGTCGACACCGAAGATCGGACCGCGGCCGGGCCACTCACCGCCCTGGGAGCCGATGATGACCTTGTCCTTCACGAGCAGCGGCGCGCCCGTGAAACCCACCGTCAGCTTCTCGGAGTTGATGAGCTTGGTGTCCCACACCGACTGGCCGGTCTTCTGATCGATGGCGATGAGCCGACCGTCAACGGTGCCCACGAAGACCTTGCCGTGCCCGATGGCGATGCCCCGCGTGTACGGCGAGTGCGTCTGGGCGGCGACGAGGTCGTCGTTGAGCTTGGGGAAGAACGACCACAGCGGCTTTCCGGTGGCCGCCTCAAGCGCCCACACGCGGCTGTATGAGCCGGTGTAGTAGAGGACGCCGTTCGAGACGAGCGGCATCGACTGCAGGCCGCGCGTCGACTTTCCGGGATGATGCACCCAGGCCACCCGGAGGCGCTTCACGTTGTCGGTGTTGATCTGGGTGAGGGGGCTGTAGTGCCACGACTCATACGTCCCGTGGTACGTCGTCCAATCGTTCGCGCTGGCGTCCGCCATCGGCGCCGATGTCTTCGTCATGTCGGTGGTAGAGGCCGGCATCGAGCAAGCGCCCGCGCCCATAGCCACCACGGCGAGGACAGCGACATACACTCGCTTTCGCAAAGTCATCATGCCTTGTGTCTCCTCGACTGCAAAAGTCTCGACCCAACGTCGGAGCCGCGCGTCCTTGTCTATCTCCCTCCTCTAGGCAACATCGATGTTGTCATGGTCGGCTGATTCGAGAGGCTTGGCCGGTGACGGGACTGGTCACCCGGATTCGGTCCCCAGCCTGGATGTCGGTGAGGGGGCCGGCGTCTTCTGGCACGTAGAGCGTGTGGACGTGGCCGGTGTCGTCGACCGCGCGCAGGATTCGCAGGCCGGGATCGATGCTGCGCACCACGCCGGTGATGTCGACCGGAGGCGCCGACGTCCGGCAGCGGCCGGTCGTCGCCTCGACCCGAGCGTCACCGAGGCCGGACTGACGTCCCTGGCAGTCCACGAATCCAAGCTCGCCATCATCGGTTGCCACTACCCAACCCTGGGTGCGTCCCATTCCCCGCACGATTACCTGCTCGGTGCGCCCAGCACCGGCGAAGACGCCGAGGACGAGACCCGCCGCCGACGTGGTGCACACGAGCACGGCCATCGGGCTTCGTTCCTTCACTGAGCCCTCACCGGAGCCCCGATGATACGGCCTTATATATGAAACCGAGTACCGTAAAGTCAAACGGCTCGCGCGCCCCGGACATCTGTCGCAGGCCAAGTGAGGCGAGCCGCGGACCGGCGATTGTTTGGGTGGTAGTCTGTGGGCGACGTGCGTAAGAGGCTGGCCTTGACGCGGCTCCCCGGACGGAAAAGGAGCGGAACATGACGACTTCCCAGCGTGTGCCCGGGCCGCTCCTCACCGACCTCTACCAACTCACGATGGCGTACGGGTACTGGAAGGTCGGCAAGCAGGACGGGACGGCGGTCTTTGACTACTTCTTCCGCCGCTGTCCGTTTGGCGGCGAGTTCGCGATCTTCGCGGGCCTCGGCGATCTGATGGACTTCGTCGAGCGGTTCCGGTTCGCGTCTGAGGAGATCGCCTATCTGCGGCAGGGCCCTCTCGCGTCGGCAGATCCCGCGTTCTTCGACTGGCTCGCGACCGTGAGTTCCTCGTCACTCAAGATCTGGTCGCTGCCCGAAGGCTCGGCAGCCTTTCCCCGCGTGCCCCTCGTGCGCGTCGAGGGCCCGCTCGCTGTCGCGCAGCTCCTCGAGACGCCGCTCCTCTATCTGTTGAACTTCGCCAGCCTCATGACGACCAACGCCGTGCGGTATCGCCGGGCCGCCGGCGCGGACAAGGTTCTGCTCGAGTTCGGGCTGCGCCGGGCGCAGGACGGCGTGCGAGCCTCGCACTACGCCTATGTCGGCGGCTTCGACGGCACGAGCAACGTGGAAGTCTCGGAGGATCTCGGCATCCCGCCGCGCGGCACCATGGCGCACTCGTTCGTGTCGTCGTTCGCGAGCCTCGAGGATCTCAGGAGCCGCGAGCTCGTCGACGACGGGGGCCACGTGCGCGACTTCGTCGACCTCGCGCTCAAGTACCAGAAGGACCTGGGGTGGGAGCAGACGAACGAGGGCGAGCTCGCCGCGTTCATCGCCTACGCCCAGGCGTTCCCGCGCGGGCTCGTCGCGCTGGTAGACACCTATGACACGCTCAAGTCCGGGATCCCGAACTTCCTCATCGTGGCGCTGGCACTCGGCACCTGTGGCTACCGCCCTCTGGGCATCCGCATCGACTCCGGCGACCTGTCGTACCTGTCGCTCCAGGGGCGACGGATGTTCCGCGAGACGGCGGCGGCCACGGGACAAGACTGGCTTGCAAAGGTGTCCATCACGGCGTCGAACGACATCAACGAGGAGACGCTGTGGGCGCTCCGCCACCAGGGCCACGAGATCGACGCCTTCGGCATCGGCACGCACCTGGTCACGTGCTACGGCCAGCCCGCGTTCGGAGGTGTGTACAAGCTCGTCTCACTCGACGGCCAGTCGCGGATCAAGCTGTCCAACGATGCAGCGAAGATCACGATTCCAGGCCGCAAGGAGGCGTACCGGCTGATCCGCGGCGATGGCAAGGCGTTCATCGACCTGATGGTCGCGGTCGGCTCGCCGCCGCCGCGAGTCGGCGAGCGCGTGCTGTGCCGGCATCCGTTCGAGGAGACCACGCGGGTCTACGTCGTGCCGCGCGGCGTGATCCCTCTTCACGAGCTCGTCTGGGACAGCCGGCGCGTGCGTCCGCAGCCCGCGCCGGCGGACGTGCGCGCGCGCGTGCGCGATGAGATCCAGCTTCTGCGCGACGACCACATGCGGCCGATCAACCCGACGCCGTACAAGGTGTCCGTGAGCGAGGAGCTCTACGCGTACCTGCACAGCCTCTGGATGCAGCAGGCGCCGATCGACGTGGTGAGCTGACGAGCATCGTCGAGCCACGCGGCTCGACGATCCTCGCCAACATCCCGCTTGACGAAGTGCCTCAGCCCTTTATGAAATCGAGAAGCTCGGGATTGATCACGTCAGCGTGTGTCGTACACATGCCGTGTGGGAATCCCGGATGCACCTTGAGAGTCGCCTTCCTCAGCAGTTTCGAGGAAAGCAGCGCGGAATCAGCGATCGGGACGATCTGGTCGTCGTCGCCGTGCAGGACGAGCGTCGGCACGTCGATCTTCTTCAGGTCCTCGTTGAAGTCCGTCTCGGAGAAGGCTTTGATGCCGTCGTACTGTGCCTTCGCGCCGCCCATCATGCCCTGACGCCACCAGTTGTCGATCACGCTCTGCAACGGCTTGGCGCCCGGCCGGTTGTAGCCGTAGAAGGGGCCGCTCGCGAATTCCCGATAGAACTGCGCCCTGTTCGCGGCGAGCTGTTGCCGGAGGCCGTCGAATACCTCCATCGGCAAGCCACCCGGATTGGCTGCCGTCTTCAGCATGATTGGCGGCACGGCGCCGATGAGTACCAGTTTGGCGACTCGGCCCTTGCCGTGGAGCGCGACATAGTGCGTTGCCTCGCCGCCGCCCGTCGAATGGCCGATGTGGACGGCGTTACGCAGGTCCAGATGCGTGAAGACCGCCGCCGCATCCGCGGCGTAGTGGTCCATGTCGTGGCCGTCGCTCACCTGGGTCGACCGGCCGTGGCCGCGCCGGTCATGGGCGATGACGCGATAGCCTTTCCCGAGGAGGTAGAGCATCTGAGTGTCCCAGTCATCGGCGCTCAACGGCCAGCCATGATGGAAGACGATGGGCTGCGCGTTCTTGGGGCCCCAGTCCTTGTAGAAGATCGTCACGCCATCATTCGTCGTCACCGTGCTCATCTGAGCCTCCTGCGTTCCAGTTGCGTTCGCGCGCATCGTTGCGCCCTGACTCCCGCCGTGGATGACGCTATTGTTAAGGACGCGGCAGCGCCATCGGACAATCGATACACCCGGATCGGACGTTTGGCCAGCCGATGACGTGATCGGGTGCGAGGAGTCGGGCTCTATCGCGTAGAATTCCGGCGTGACCAGCCCCTTCGTCGCCGGTTCGAGTGTGCGCATTCCTGGGGCACAGAACGGTCCGCTGGCCGGCTTGACGTTCGCCGCCAAAGATCTCTTCGACGTCGCAGGCCACCCTACGGGCGGCGGCAATCCCGACTGGGCCCGGCAGAATCCGGTGCCTACGCGTCACGCCTGGGCCGTGCAGCGGCTGCTGGACGCCGGCGCCACCTTGATCGGCAAGACGATTACTGACGAGGTGTCGCTCGGTATCCTCGGTGAGAACCCGTTCGACGGCACGCCGCTCAACCCCGCAGCGTCCGACCGCGTACCCGGTGGCTCGTCCTCGGGCTCGGCTTCCGCCGTCGCGCAAGGGCTCTGCGACACTGCACTCGGCACCGACACCGGCGGCTCGGTACGCGTGCCAGCGAGCTTCTGCGGTCTTTACGGCATTCGCCCCACCCACGGGCGGCTCGATCTCACGGGAATGCTGCCGCAGGCGCCGAGCTCCGACACCACCGGCTGGTTCGCACGCGATGCGACGACCTTCGCGCGTGTCTCGGAGGTGATGCTGGGCGAGTCGATATCGGCGACGCTTCCCACGCGCCTCGTCGTCGCCATCGACGCGTTCGGCTTCGCCGACGCCGGGACCTCGGCGGCCCTGCAGCCACTGGTGCGCGCGCTTGCCGCTTTGATGAAGGACGTTCGCGACGATCTGCTCGCGCCGCCCGGTCTCACGACGTGGGCGCGGGCCCAGCGCACCTTGCAGCCGTGGGAGGCGTGGCAGACCTTCAAGCCGTGGCTCGAGCGCGACAACCCGCGGCTGCAGTACAGCGTCGCGCGCAACCTGGCGCGCGCCGTCGCGATTCCCGAGAGCGAGCGGGAATGGGCCGCGCTGGTGCGCAGCGAGGCTCGTGCGCGGATGACGTGGCTCTTGCCGCCGGGGACGATCCTTTGCATGCCGACGACGCCGTTCGCCGCGCCGCTCAAGGGCCAGTCGCTGCCGGCGCTGGAGCCAGTGCGCGGGCGCATTCTGGGGCTCGCCGCGCACGGCGGGCTCACCGGCGTGCCGCAGGTGAGCGTGCCGGGAGCCCAGGTGGACGGTCTGCCGGTCGGGTTGTCGATCGTCGGTGGCCACGGCAGCGACGCCGCGCTGGTCGCGGTGGCGAGGGCGCTGGAGGCCCGATGATGGACGTGACCGTCAACATCCCCGAGATCGTGGCGGAGGTGCGCGCGCTGTTCGAGCGCTACGAGCAAGCGCTGATCGACAAGAACGTCGAGGTGCTGGACGCGACGTTCTGGGACAGCCCGCACACGATCCGCTACGCGTTTCAGGAACACGGCTATGGCTTCGCGCAGATCCACGCGCATCGCGTGGCGCGCCCGCCGGGGCCGGGTATCAAGGAGAAGCGCATCCGTCTCGAGATCCTCACGCTCGGCCGCGACATGGCCACCGTGAATCTCGAGTTCAAGGTGCGTGGCCAGGACGCGATCGGTCGCCAGAGCCAGACGTGGGTGCGCTTCCCCGACGTCGGCTGGAAAGTCGTCAGTGCGCACGTCTCGTCGATCAGCGCGGCGCCGCGGCCGACTTGACCGATGCGAGTCGATGTGTGACGGTTTTCGAGACGAAGGAGTGAGCGATGACGCTACGCAAGCGGATCGGTGTGATGGTGCCCTCAACCAACACGACGTTCGAGGCGGACTTCCAGCTCGTCGCGCCCCGGGACGTCACCATCCACGGCCAACGCCTGTGGCTGACCAACGGCGACGAGGGTGCCGCCGGCATGGACCGGATGAACGCCGAGATCGAATCCGGCGCCAAGTACCTGGCCACCGCGAACGTCAATGTGGTGGCGTACGGGTGCACGACCGGCAGCTTCTACCGCGGACCCGGCTACGACCGCGACATGCTTCAGACGATCTCGAAGGCGGCGGGTGTGCCCGCCGTGGCCGCCGCTCCGGCGGTGGTCGACGCGCTCCGTCACTTCGGTGCGCGCCGCGTGTCGGTCGCCACGCCGTACCCCGATTGGAACAATCAACGACTGCGCGCCTACCTCGAGGCCTCGGGCTTCGAGGTGCTGAACGTCGAGGGCGAGCCCAAGGCCGCCGCCTCCGGTAACCAAGGCATCAACGACTCGGACCCCGAGGAGGTCGTGGCCTTCGCCTCGCGCGTGTGCCGGCCCGATGCGGACGCGCTGCTTTGCTCGTGCACGGCGTGGCGCTCCGTCGAGGCCGTCGCCGAATTGGAACGACGCACCGGCAAGCCCGTGGTCACATCGAACCAGGCCAGCATCTGGGCGTCCTTCCGTGCCCTCGGTCTGCGACCGGCCCTCAAGGGCTTTGGCCGTCTGCTACAAGAGCTCGCCGCGTGAGCCGCACTGCTCCACGCTGACCAACCTGCGAGCTCACCGCCCGCCCGTCACCGCCAGCGTGTGGCCGGTGACATAGCTCGCCTCGTCGGAAGCCAGGAACAGGACGGCGTGAGCGACCTCCAGCGGCTGGCCGAGCCGCTTCAGCGGCGTCATGTGGTTGGGGCTGTACTCGACCGTCTCGTTCAGCTTCCGGAGCCCGGGGCCGAAGCGCTCGGTGTCGATCG
>Ga0075419_10000696_pt1 | contig 21417 bp, 23 predicted proteins | sample SoiMetdeltSBSDD3_FD_76900 | JGI IMG/M metagenome (GOLD analysis project Ga0075419, IMG submission 76900) | Bulk soil microbial communities from a Populus tree surrounding site in Tennessee, USA - Soil MetaG P. deltoides SBSDD3 | ecosystem: Environmental > Terrestrial > Soil > Tree plantation... | reverse complement strand
TCCGCGCAACGCGTGCGCTGGTTCAAGCGCGGGATCGAGTCCGGCGACCCCGGGCAGTGCGACACGTTTGCGGCCTCGAAGCTGTGAGCGTGCCGGGCGCGTCGAGCGCAGTCGGCGGCGACCCGCCGCGGCGGCGCTGACAATCGCATGGACCAACGACGGATAGGCGTCAAGCCGTCGGTTGGTGCATGATGCGAGGATGGCGACCGCCCCGAGCGCGAACTGGAACTACGACGTCGCGGTGATCGGCGGGGGACCGGGCGGCTCCACCGTGGCCACCGCGCTGGCGCGGCGAGGCCGCACGGTGGTCGTGCTCGAGCGCGAGCGGTTTCCGCGCTTCCACATCGGCGAATCGCAGCTCCCGTGGACCAACGAGATCCTCCAAGCCCTCGGCGTTCGCGACACGATCGCGGCGTCCGGGTTCATCGAGAAGTGGGGCGCCAGCTTCCGCGGGCCCGACGGCCCCGAGGAGCGCTACGCCGACTTCCAGTTCGCGCGCGAGACGCCCACGCCCCAGACGTTCCAGGTCCTCCGAGAGAAATTCGACGAGATCCTGCTGCGCCACGCCGAGAAGTCGGGCGCGCGGGTGCTCGAGGAGCATCGGATGGTCGACGCCGCCTTCGAGGACGACGGCGTGACCTTGAGCTACTCGGACAAGCACGGCGGCGCCGGGACGATGCGCGTCGGTGTCGTCGTCGACGCGTCGGGGCGCGCGGGCGTGCTGGCCAAACGCTTCGGCCGCCACGAGCCCGATCCGCTTTTGCTCAACATCGCCGTGCACGCTCAGTACGAGGGCATCCCCCGCGCGTCGGGCCGGCGGGCCGGCGACATCCGGATGTTCACGCGGCCCGACATGGGCTGGCTCTGGTTCATCCCGCTCTCGGACACCGTCATCAGCGTCGGCGCCGTCATCCCGCAGAGGGTCCACCGCCGCGAGTCGAAGGCGACACCGGAAGAGAGCCTGGCCCACTATCTGGCCGGCACGCCGGCGTCGCTGCCGCTCCTCGAGAATGCCCGGCGTGTGTCGCCCGCGCGGTTCGACGCCGACTATTCCTATCTCGCCACCTGCATGGCGGGTGACCGCTGGGTCGCGGTCGGCGACGCGGCGGCGTTCCTCGATCCCGTCTTCTCGACCGGCGTGATGCTGGCCATGCAGGGCGGCCTCGAAATCGCCGAGGCGATCGACAACGGCCTGCGCAACGGCGACGTGTCGGCGCGGATCTTCGCCGACTACGAGCGCAACGTGCGCCGCCGCTACCACCACTTCCGGCGCTTCGCGGTGGGCTTCTACGAGCCCGCCTTCCGGCGGCTGTGGTACTCGCGGCCGCCGCTCCGCAGCATCTTCGACGCCGTCGTCTCCGTGCTAGCCGGAAACTGGCGCCCCTCGCTCGCGACGCGCGCGCTGATCGGGGTGTTCTTTTCAGTCGTCGCCGTCGAGCGCGTCCTGCTGAAGCTCAAGGGCGGCGCAAAGGCCTAGTTCCTCACGCTCCCGCCCGCTCGAACGTGACGTCCGCTTTCTTGCGGCGACTCGGAAAGAGCAAGGAGAGCCCCACCGACGCCGCCAGCAGCGCCGCGATGATCGCCAGCGATACCGCAATGGGGAACTTTCCGCCGAACCAGCCGTCGAGCCACGCCATCTTGAGCCCAACGAAGATCAGCACCGCGGCGAGACCGTAGCGGAGCAGATGGAACCGCTCGATGGCGCCGCCCAGCATGAAGTACAGGGAGCGCAGGCCGAGGATCGCGAAGACGTTCGACGTGAACACCACGAACGGCTCTCGCGTGAGCGCGAAGATCGCCGGCACGGAGTCGATGGCGAAGACGATGTCGGTGGCCTCCAGACACACCAGCGCGACGGCCAGCGGTGTCATCCAGAGCCGTCCGGACGTCCGCACGATGAAGCGCTGGCCGTGGAATACCGGCGTCACCGGGACGAGGCGCCGGAGCATTCGGATCAGGATGTTGCGGTCCGGCGCCGCGGTCGATTCCGACGTCAGCGCCATCTTGACGCCGGTGATCACGAGGAACACCCCGAAGATCAGCACGATCCAGTGAAACTGCATCAGCACCGACCCGAGCGCCACGAAGACGGCGCGGAACAGCAACGCTCCCAGGATGCCGTAGAAGAGGACGCGGTGCTGGTAGTGCGGCGGCACTGCGAAGTACCCGAGCACCAGCACGAAGACGAAGATGTTGTCGACCGAGAGCGAGTACTCGACGAGATAGCCGGCGAGGAACTCGAGCGCCACCTGCGAGGCGGCCGCTCGCGGATCGAAGCCGGGAACAGCGGTGAGGCGCGGATCGAGCGGAAATCTCCAGAGCCCGTACAGGTAGAGCGCCGCGTTGAACAAGAGCGCCAAGGTCACCCAGACGGCGGACCACGCCGCCGCTTCACGAAATCCCACCTGGTGGGCCCGGCGGTGAAAGACGCCGAGGTCGAGCGCCAGCAGCCCGAGGACGGCCGCCACGAATCCGGCATAGAGCCACCAGTACTCGCCGAGCGGAAAGAGGAGCGGCATGGCGGTCACTCGGCCGGGTGGGCCGTGGCCCACCGGAGTCTGGACGCGACGGCCCAGCGCAAGCCGAGTCGCCGTCCTCTCGAGCGCGGCGGCGCCGCCACCGGTATGGCCAGCACCGCGCAACCGACCTCGCGAAGAACGAGCGGCGCCACGACAGGCGGCTCAGCGACGACGACCACATCCGCCCCCCAACCGGCGGCGTGTTCGGCGATCGCATCGGCCCGGCCGCTTGCCGACGCCCGATCGCGCACGACGTCGATCGGACGCGACCATGTGCTCACGACGCGGTCGACAATTTGCTGCACCCGCTGCTCCTCGGCATCGATCCATGCGGCGCGGGCCGCGGCATAAAGCCGGCGCGCCGGCGGGATCACAGACGTGAACGGCGGGGACGTGACATCCGCGAGGCCGAGGACGCGGACATTGGCGCCCGTCCATTCCGACACGAGCCGGCACGCTCGCAGCGTCCATTCGGCGGTTTCGCGGCCCTGCACGAGAACCAGCACGCGCAGCGGTACCTCACCGGCGTGATTACGATCGTCGACGTGTGCGCTCATGGGTCTTCCCCCTCGGTGACGTGCACCAGGATTGTTCTGTCCGACCCGCACGGGCAGACTGCGAACGCCGGGCAGACGGACGCCTCGACGAAGAGCTAGGGGACGGACCGAGGGCTAGTGGTCTGGGAGCGCGGTCGGTGAGTCGGGAATCAGTGACGGGATCTTTCGCACGCGTACGCTGACAACAGACCGGTCGAGTCGCTCGGCGGTGGTGCGGCGCGGCTCTCGGACTGACTCATCCCGCCGAGCACGCCCCGGCTCGCGCGATGAGATTTCCTGTCGCACGAGACGGGCGCGCGTGCGGGTCCCTGCGCCGTGGAGCTCGTCTTCGAGAGATTCGAGGCCGGACATCGCCTCGGCCGCGATCGGTGCCACCAGCCCGAGGACCGCAGAGAGAGCGAGCCCGAGTGCGAGACGGCTGAGTCGACGTAATCGCGGGTCACGAAGCAAGTCCATCAATGCCCCCCTTGAACGGCCGCGAGGGCGGTGCCCTTTCGCGGCATCGTACAGCTCAAGAGGTCTTGATCCGGACTCAGGTGGGTCCGCCGGCGACCGGGTCGTTCGCGACGACCGTCCTGACGGCCAGCCGGGCAACAGGCGTGATCTACTCCCCTCTATCACTATTCAAATTATCGAACACCCCCGCGTGTGTCAAACCTCGGCGTCAGTCGGCCGCGGCAAGACCGGAGGGCCCGGCCGGGCTCGCCGCGCGCGTGACACGCCACATCGATCCCACGAGCGCCGCGAGCAGCATGACGACCGCCGTGCCCAGCACGACCTGCCAGCCTCGATGATGGAGAAGCTGGCCCGACCACAGCGAGGTCAGCGCCGCTGTACCGAACACGAGGAAATCGTTTGCCGCCTGGGTGCGCGCGCGCTCCGCCGGCGCATAGGCCTTCGTCACCAGGGTTGAGCCCGCCACGAACATGAAATTCCAGCCGATCCCGTTGAGCGTCATCGCCAGGAAGAAGTTGTGCACGCTCACGTCGAGTGCCGCCGCCACGACGGCGAGCAGGTTGAGGGCGATGCCGAGCATGATGACGGCGCGCTCGCCCCAGCGCTGGACGAGCGTACCCGTGAAGAAGCCGGGCAGGAACATGCCGACGACGTGCCACTGGATGACGAAGGCCGTGTCCGCGAACGTGTGGTGATGCGCCATCATGGCCAGCGGCGTGCCGGTCATCAGCAGATTCATGACGCCCTGCCCCATCATCTGCGCGAGAACGGCGACGATGAAGATCGGCTGGCGCACGATCTCGGTGATCGGACGCGCGGGACCGCCGGCGCGCGCCACCTCCTCCGTCTGCGGCGGCATGCGAAGGCCGGCGAGCCACGCGCAGCTCACGAGACCGAGCACCGGCACGCAGAGATACGAGCCGAGATATGTCGTGTCGAAGAGCGCCACGGTCGCGCGGGCAAGGAGCGGCCCGATGAACGCCGCGGCGAGGCCCCCCGCCAGCACGAACGAGATCGCGCGGCTCTTGAACTCCGGCAGTGAGGTTTCCGCGGCGGCGAAGCGGTACTGCTGCGCGAAGGCGACCGACACACCGAGGAGCAGCGCGGCCGCGGTCAGGAGCCAGAACTCGCCTCGCGCCATCGCGGCCACGCTGATCAGACCGCCGGCCGCCGCGCACAGGGCGCCCCCGACGAACCCGAGCCGCCGGCCCACGCGCTTCATAAACAGCGAGGCAGGGATCGTGCTGAGCGCCGTGCCGATGACCGACATGGTCGAGGGCAAGGTCGCGAAGGCTTTGTCGGCGGCGAGCGCGTAGCCGGCGAGGCTCCCCACCGCGGCGACGAGCGTCACCGACGTCGACGAGGTCGCCTGGGCCAGCGTGAGAAGAAGGACGTTCCGGAAGCGGAGGCTCAAGAGAAGGAGGCGGTCGGTCAGGCCGCCGTCACGCCTCCGTCCACCGGCAACGCCACGCCCGTCACGAACGAGGCTTCGTCCGAGAGCAGGAACAGCGCCGCGTTGGCGATCTCGTCCGGCCGGCCCGTGCGGCCGAGCGGTACCGAGCCGTGGGCGCGCTTGCGCACGAGCTCTTCCGGATCCAGCCCTGCCGTCGACTTCTGATCCGGCCGCGACACGAACACGCGCAGCATGGGGGTATCGATCGGACCGGGGCATACCGCGTTCACGCGGATCTTTTCCGGCGCCAGACGGAGCGCCAGGCTTTTCACGAAGCCCACCACCCCGAACTTGCACATCGAGTACACCGGGCTGAAGCCCGAGCCCACCAGCCCGGACGTCGAAGCGGTGAACAACAGGCTGCCGCCGCCACGAGCGCGGATCTCGGGGATGGCGGACTCGGTCGTGAGCAGCACCGTGCGGAGATTCAAGTCGACCGCCAGATTGAAGGCGGTCATGTCGATGCCTTCGACCGAGGCCGGCCCGGGATGGCCAACGTGGTTCCAGACGAAGTCGAGGCCCCTGAAGCGGCTCACCGTGTCCCAGACGATCCGGCGAGAATCCTCGTCCCGCGTCAGGTCCGCCACGATCCCGTGCGCAGCACCGCCCGCCGCGGTGATCTCGCCCACGACGCGCTGCACGCCGGCCGGGTCCACGTCGACCACGGCGACCTGGGCGCCCTCACGCGCGAAGCGCAGGGCGCCGGCCCGTCCCATACCCGAAGCAGCCGCCGTCACGATCCCGATCTTTCCCGCCATGCGCATCAGAGCCCTCCGGCGTCCCGACTGGCCGCCGAGTCTACTACAAGGACGCGGGTCGCGCGCATCAGCCGCCCGTCGAGCGCGCCGGCAGTTGTAGAGAAGGCCTCGTTTGCCTATGCTAGGCACGTCGATAGACGCGGCGAGCAGCGGACCCGAGCGAGGAACGTTCATGAGTGAATCCAAGAAGCAGGTCGCCGTCGTGGTCGGAGCCACGTCGAAGTGGCAGTCCGACGGCCGCAACACCAAGCTGGCGCACGGCAAGGCGCTCGACGACCGCGAGATCCCGGTCGGCATGCGCTGGGGAGTCGGCGGCGCCATCGCCCAGAAATTCGCCAGAGAAGGATTCTTCGTGGTCCTGACGACCCGTCGCGCCGCCAACGCGGCGGCGCTCGAGAAGGCGATCGTCGAACAGGGCGGTCAGACGATGACCGTCGAGCTCGACCTGGTGTCGCGCGAGTCCATCTCGCGAGCGTTCGCCGCGATCCGCCAGGACGCCGGCGACCCCGACGTCCTCGTCTACAACGCCGGCTATCTCGAGGGTCGCGACTTGCCGCCCGACAAGGAGCTCCTGGAGCACGTACCGGTGGAGATCTTCGAGACAGCGCAGCACATCGCCAGCCGCGGACCGTTCCTGGTCGCGCAGGAAGTCTTGCCCGCGATGCGGCGCCGAGGCTCGGGCTCGTTCCTGATCTCGAACAACCAGTTTTCGCTGCGCGGCCGCAAGCGGCTGACCGGACAGTCGCTCTACTATCCGCGCGTGATGATGCGCACGTTGGCGCAGGTGCTCACAGAGGAATATTCCGAGCACGGCGTGCACGTGGCCAATGTCGTGATCGACGGGCTCATCGATTCGCCGGGCACCCGGGCGCTGCCCCGGGCCCAGAAGAACCCCGAGGTCGTGATGAACCCGGTGAAGATCGCCGAGGCGTTCTATTACCTGCACACTCAGGACAAATCCTGCTGGACGCACGAGCTGCAGCTGACGCCTTACTCGACGAAGCCGAGCTTCTGAGGCCTGGGTTCCGTTTCGGCGGCGAGCGACGCTCTCCGCACTCGAAAGGACGATGATGGACTACGTAGAGTTCGACCGCGACCCGCCAGCGACCCTCACGACCCTGGTGCTCGCGTTCGGCGGATGGATCGACGCCGGCCAGGCGGCGACTGGCGCGTTGCGACACCTCGTCCGCGATTTACCCGCGCCGCGGCTGGCCCGGATAGACCCTGAGCAGTTCTTCGTGTTCACCCAGGAGCGACCCGAAGTCCGGATGACGTCGGACGAGATCCGCACGATCCACTGGCCCCGCAGCGAGTTCTACGCGTGGCATCCGGCCGAGCGCCGTGAGGGCCTGCTGCTCTTCAGCGGCCCCGAGCCCCATCAGAGGTGGAAGACGTACACGAAGGCGTTTCTCGACGTCGCCGAGCGCTGTGGAGTGAAGCGGATCGTTTCACTCGGCGCGCTCCTGGCCGGGGCGCCTCATACCCGTCCTGTCAGGGTCACGGCGCGCTGCACCGAGCCCGCCTGGCGCTCGCTCATCGAAGCTTGGGGTATCTATCGTCGTCCGACCTACGAAGGCCCCACCGGGATCTCGACGGTGCTACTGGACGCGGCGGAAAAACGCGGGATGTCGCATCTGGGCTTGATGGGACAGGCGCCCCACTATCTGCAGAACGCCGAGAACCCGGCCGCGATCCAGGCGCTCTTGATCTATATATCCCGTCTGCTCCAGGTGAGCCCGGACATGTCGCAGTTCGCCGACGCCATCAAGGAGTTCCGGACCCAGTGTGACCGCGAGGTTGCTCGGAATCGAGCCACGCGCGAGCACGTGCAGCAGCTCGAGCAGCAATACGACGCGAGCGCCAGCGAGGAGCGGCAGGGACTGCCGGAGGGCGAGCTCGACTCGGACAAGCTGATGCAGGACCTCGAAGAGTTCCTGCGCAAGCAGCGTCAGAGCGGTGGAGAAAGCTCGGGGCCGAGTCGGGACTGACCGGCTGCTCTTCCGCTCCTAGGGCCCGATCGCGATCGGCTTCCACGTTAATACTACGCCGCGGCCGCAGCCAATTTCGCTGCAAGCGCTGCGCCGAAAGCACCGACACGCAAAGCGACCTCGATACCTTTCAGAACGCGCTGAAGGTTCTGACGCGCCTTGATATCCCGGTCCGCCTCCTCGAGCAAGGTCTTGAAGTCTTGACCCTCAGCGTCCAAAAGTGTGTCGAAGTGAAAGACATCCATGGCTTCCCAGGCGCCGGCCGTTGCGCTCAGCCGGCTAAGCTTTCGGTTCAGCCGCATTCGCTCTTCGAAATCAGACTCAAACGCTCTCAGTAGCTCGATTCGCTCGATCTCTGCCCGGAGCTCCGCAATGCGCCGCTTACGCTCCTGTTCCGTGATCTCCGTCTTCGCCATGAGCTCGCGAAGGCTGCTCATCGAGTCGTCGAGCTGCGTCAATATGGATTTTTGTTTGGCCGGTGTCACTGACCCGCCAGCAACGATGCCGGTGATCTCTTCTTTTCGCACTCCGATGGCCTTGAGCAGGTCCTTGAGGTTTTGGGCGAGTTTCTCGAAGTCCATCGACTCCTCCCTCTTACTTCTTGTCCTGGTTGAGCTTCGACCAGATATCGATGAACTTGGTCAGCCCGTCGTCCGCTTGCTGCACCCGCTTGTCTGCTGCCTTACCAGTTTCGACCAAGCGCTGGATCACGGGATTGTTCTGATCGGCGGTCTTGATCTCCTCGTTGAAGGCCGCTAACTGACGTCCGACCTCCCCGAGGATGTCGGACAGCTGCGCCGTACCGGACCGATTGAGGTAGTTGTGAAGGATCTCGTTGGAGTCGATGCTCTGGGACACCAGCTTGTTTAGATTCCGCAAGCCAACGACCAACTGGCGGCGCTCTTCCTGGCCTTTCGCCAGCTCCGCAGCAAGTTTTTCGTTCTCGCCCAGCGCCGCCTCGGCGAGGTGATACAAGATCACCTTGTTGCGCGTGATTTGGATGAATGCAGCACTGTCCGACTTCGGTGCCGTGAGGACTTCGCGAACCGAGTAGACCAGCTTGGCACGGCGAATGTTCTCGTGCAGGATTGAGATCTCGCGCAGCGCCGCCTCTTCGCTCGCCGCGGTTCCGGCGTTGAGAACCTTGTCGAGCCGGGTTGCGCTTCCCTCGAGGTGCGTCTTGAGATTGGTGAAGTACTTCGTCTCGACCTCACTCAATCCTCGAATCCCAGTGGCGCTGCAGGCGGTCAACGCCATCCCGACGACGATGCTGATCGCGAACATGGCCCTTGTGTTGGCTGAACTCACACGCGACTCCATCTAGTTTTTGGGGACGATGCCACTGATGTCGGCTTTGCTCCCTGCCGCGGCTGCCGCTCCGATCTTCTGTCCGTCAATCGTCGCGTCAATCGACAAAAACTCATTTATCTTGGCGTGGAACGCTTGCATCGTCGTGACCTGCGCAGCGAGCAGGTTGAGTTGAGCGTCGAGGACAGCGAGTTGGCGCTTCAACTCAATCGCCGCTTCGACGTACGTCAGTTCGTCGTCACTCTTTCCGGCTTCTTCTCGTAGCTTGGCGGCTAACTTGCGTGCGCTGTCGGCAGGCTTACCCGCCGCCGCGAGTTCCTCTGCTGTCTTCTCCTCTTTCTGTGCCCTGTCTTTCAGGGCCTGTTTTCGATCCGCGAGCGTATCCCCTTTTGTCTTCTCGACCCAAACGTCGAAGTTGTCCGCCCAGCGAGCGAAGGAATCGGTGAGCTTGGCCCCCGCCGTAATGAAGTCATCGGCAGGCTTTTGTGGGTCGCGGCTCTCCTTGATCGAGTCCGCGATCGACGCCGACTGCTCCTTTGCGGTTCTCTCGACATCCATATTGACGTGTAGTGCCACGTGCGCCTCGCGTTGTTGCTGCAGCAGCCGTTGGTAGTAGATATCAAGCTGCTTCCGGTAGTTGCCGACTGCTTGTTGAAGCGCCGCCAGGTTGCTGCTGTGCTTGGTGGACGCATCCTTGACAGGCGCTGACGTGACGCACCCGGTCAAGATCATGCCTAGAATCGCCGTAACCGACATCCAACGAATTGCCATGCTTGTCCCCTTCAGAGGGTGACAACTACCCTGTTCTCAGCGCGGCGGCTCACCGTCGCTCATGCGGGACAGTGGACGGAAGCGAAGCGTCCGTCAAGCGGTAAACGATCCGTGGCACTGAACCGCTGCAGTCCGATCCATGACATCGGCAGGCCGATGTCTTGACGGTGAATGCCGATATAGGAGGCTGGATACTCTCCGTGAACTCATTGAGCGTCAACGAGCTCTTGATACGGCAGACGTGAAGCGGCCCAGAGCTTACGACGAGCGCTGAGAGGCCTGCATCCGGGCTCGGCTCCAATGGGTATCGGGCCGCCCTGGTGAGGCGCCAGCTTACGCCGGCCGCATTGGCGCCCTTTATCTGTTCTTCGATCAGCTACCCGGAGCTACGCTGGACTATTCTTCTCGATCCACTCCTTCGCCATTCTGATCGCGAAGTTTTCGGCATCTGCTTCCGTCGCGAACCGTTCCTTGGACACGGGTAGGTCGATGTCTCGCTGGGCAGTATCAGTCGTTTGGGTAATGGTTGCGACAGCCGCCCAGTTGCCGTCGCGCATCTGCTCTGTCGCGACGGCGATGTCGTACCCTCCGTGGCCGGGGATCACCTTCCGCTGGACCATGGCGTCACCTCGCTGGAAGAAGTCAAAGCTAGTCGAGATTGCACCGTTTGTCGGCGCTCTTACACTTGTCACCTGCGCGCTCGCAGTCCGCTTGAGTTGTTGACGGGTTGCCGTAAACCTCCTTCTTGTGGCTTACAAAGCAGCCTGACGTCAGCCCGAGTGCGGCAGCTAAAGTCCCAAGCATCAGCGCTTTCATCTCATCCCCTGCGCCGCCGCGGGCGCTGTGGTCACGTCTCACTACTGCAAGTTTGGCCGGGTTTGTTTGACGTTTCCACACGGGTATTGCCCTAGTCGGAATGTAGGCCTTCCACGGAGCCGGCGTACTCGTGCGATTGAAGGGCTGTGACCGGGCGGCCATACCCGGCGATCATGCGGTCTCGAACGGATAGAGCGGCCGCCGGCGGTTGCGATACGTGAACAGCGCCAGGTCCGAGCTCGTGCAGCCGTCGCCGTCGCACAGCACGATGTGGCGCGCGATCGGCTCGAAGCCGGCCCGGAAGTGCTGGCGCGACTTGATCAGCACGTACCGCTTCCGCCGCGGGTCGATCCCGCAGTGAGTGAAGACGCCGAGGTCGAACGGCTCGCTGCGGCCCCCCGAGATCACGACTTGGACGTTCCCGGTGTCGAGCACCGCTGTCCGCCCCATGCGCACACGCGTGCCCGTCGCCATGGGTCCTGTTACGGTGAACTGGCCGTCGGTGATGCGCGTCACGCGGCCGGTGAGCGTCAGCGGGGCACCGGGGAGGTTGATCTGCGGCATGTCGACACTGTCCGTCAGATCGGATTGACAATGCAGACAGAGATACGCGCTGACGCTGAAAGGCGCGGAGCCAAACTCCTGTTGCCGGAACTTCTGCGCACACGTTGCGCACTCGGCGATGACGTGGTCCCAGCAATAGACGTATAAGAAGACGTATTCTTCCGGGCTCAGACAACGGGGCCTGCCGCAGTCCACATGCACCGTCGCGTAGCGGTCGGACTCGATTGTCTCGCCCGGCGAGAAAGGCTTGCGACATCGTGGGCATTTCGGCTCCGGCATCGCGCGGTTGGCTATATCACGCGCTGATCGCCTTTACCACTCGGGTGTGAGGAACTCCCTCCGGGCCATTTTCATCGCTCTTCCCGCCGTGGAGTTCCACAAACTTCCGGTACCAGGTGAGCCCCAGGGCCCTTACGACACTATGCCGACATCGCCGCAAGCTACCGCGCCACACCATGCGCGTGATGTAGGATGGCGAAGCGCCCCGCAAAGGATCGCTGGGTTCAAGACAGCGGTTATCTAATTGTGGTAGTGCTCGAAGTACGAGCGACGAGGAGGAACAGCATGGCGCGAGACCGCCTGCGCATCTTCGACGCGGACACTCACGTGGGCCCGACCATGGACGTCCTGGAGCGCTACCTCACCGCCGCCGAGCGCTCGGCGCTGGAGCCTCTGAGCCACCGGCGGACTACCAGGAAGAACGGCCAGGTGACGTATCAGGAAGGCGAGCGAAAGTACGAGCGACGTCTTGGTGAGTCGTCGGCCGGGACCGCGGACCCGCGAGCATACATGGGCGCCTACAGCGGCGCGCACAAGGGCCGCGACCCTGACCCACGCGTCGATCACGATCCGGCCGCGCGCATCGCCGACATGGACCTGGAAGGCGTCGACGTCAATCTACTGCTGCCCTCGGGCTGGTTCGGGACATGGACGATGGCTGACCCGACGATCGAGCTCGCCCTGTATCGCGCCTACCACCGCTGGATGGCAGACTACTGCTCGGCCTATCCGGACCGGCTCACCGGCGTGATCCTGGTGAGCGGCCGCAACGTGCGGGAGAGCCTCGCGGAGGTCGAGCGGTGCGCCCGCGAGCCGTGGGCGCTGTCGCTCTTCTGCTACGCGCCGCACGGGATGCCGCTCGATCATCCGGATCTCGAGCCATATTGGGCGGTGGCGCAGCACCACGATCTCTCGGTGGTGCTCCACACATTCACCGTTATGCCCCCCTACGCGCCGGGCGGGCTCGATACGTGGGAGAACTTGTGGCTGCAGCGCGCGGCCGCTCATCCCTGGTGTGGGATGCGGAACATGGCTGCTCTCATCGGCGCTGGCGTGCTGGACCGCTATCCAAATCTACGGCTCGGCGTGCTCGAGGCCGGCCACGGGTGGCTCCCGTTCTGGGCCAAGCGCCTGGACGAGCACGCGCAGTCCGTCGCGCGGGCCCTGCCGGCGCTCGAGCGAAGGCCGAGCGACTACATCACCTCCGGCCGATTCTTCCAGACCATCGAAATGTCGGAAGGCGTCGAACTGACCAAGGCCGTCATCCAGCTTCTGGGTGAGGACATCTTGATGTACGCATCCGACTACCCGCACGGCGAGAGCTGGTTTCCCAAATCGGTTGACACGGTGATGGCGTGGGACCTGCCCGAGCGCCAGAAGCGCAAGCTGTTCTGGGACAACGCGCTGCGCTTCTACCGCCGCTTCACGCCAGCGGCTGTTCCGGCTCCAGCTCGTGCCTGACCGCCAGGTATCGCTCGCTTCCTCCCGGCTCCGATCGCTCCTGGCTCGAGACGATCGCGTGCTGGCTGTGCTGGGCACACCCAACGCCTTCCACGCCCAGATCATGGAGGCCGTGGGCTGCGAAGCAGCATTCGTGGGCACCGGCATCACCGGCGGCAACTACACCGCCTTCCCGGACACCGGCGTCCTCTCCGCCGCCGAGTGCGTGCAGTTCGGCGGCTATATCGCCCGGGCCGTCTCGTTTCCCGTGATCCTTGACGGCGACACCGGTCATGGCGGGGCGCCCGCCGTGCGCCGGCTGGTCCACGAGTGCATCCGCGCCGGGTTGGCCGGCATTCGCATCGACGACCAGCCGATCGAGGGGAAACGCGCGACACAGACCCCCGGCATCGAGATGGTCTCGCGGGACGCGGCGGTGGAGCGCTACCAGGCGGCCGTTCGCGCGCGAGACGAGCTCGATCCGGACTTTGTCATCATGGCCCAGTGCTACGCTCGCGACGCCACGAACGGAGGCATGCAGGAGCTCGTGGAACGATTGAACGCGTACCGGGAGCGCGGCGGCGTCGATTGGGTGCAGTTTGAGTCGCCCCATTCCGTCGAAGAAGTCCGGCAGGCACGCGCAGCGGTGCCCGGAACGCTGTCCGTCATGCAGGGGAAGCTCCCCAGACCGCTGACCCTCGCCGAGCACTTCGCACTCGGCCTCCGCATCGCGTGGTACACGTTCCTGCCCGATCAGGTGCTCAAGGCGACGAGCTGGACGTTCCTGCGTGAGTTCAAAGAACGCGACATCGCCGCCTGGACCGACTTCCAGCTCACGCACGAGGGCAATCCCTACTTGCGAAGCCGCTAGTTGAGCCACGGCCTGCTGGGGTAGAGCCTGGGCGCCTCTTGGCGTTCCGTTAGACTTCCGTCAGCCATTCGCACCGAGGTGCCCAATGCCGCTGTTCCGGCTTGCCGCCGTTCGGGGTTGTCCCCTACTACCCGACGAACAGCCTCGTCGTCTCGGGTCCTCGGACGTCGGTCGAGCAATGATCAACCTCATCAAACCGTCCAATCCAGAGTGAGTTGCTTGGCTTGGCGGATTCTAGAACTCAGGACAGGGGCCGAAGCGTCGGACTCTGGAAGACCGCGTCTACGCGCTCAAGGGCCAAGAATGCGGCGCTGAAGGTTACGCGGACGAAGCGGCTTCGAGCAGATCCGCTGTCTTCCGGAGGATACCGGTACGCCGCGACCAGATCTCGAAGCGACGGATCAAGGATCGCTCGTTCTGATGGAGGTCAAGACTGTCAACGAATCGGACGATCAGCCGCCCGAGTTTCTACCCGTCCTCCGAGAGATCCCGACCGGTTTACAAACGAAGCTACACGCGACAATCGCGCAGGCCCGCAATCAACTTATCTCCTTGCAAGGCCCTGCGATCAAGCGCCGGATCGCACTCTTGTTCGTCCGGCTCGACTTTCACGTCGAGGCGGCCGGACATCTCGGCAACTTTTTGCGGCTTCAGGAGACCGCAGACGTCGAGATCTGGTGGCGCTTGCTGAAGCCGTAGTCAGATCATCTCGCACTGCCGGGGCGTGATATGGCCTCCTTCGCACGGCGGCGTTCCCATACATCATCCCGCGAACGTAAGGGCGTAGGAGGCTCATAACCGCTCGACCCCGGGCGCTGGATGCCCGGGCCCGCCCAATCCATCGCCGTACCCGCGCACACGCGCCCGCCGGCGCCGCGGGCGCAAGCGGACACCCGGCTGGGCCTCGAGACGCGGCGATCCATGCCGAGACCCGGCAGCGCTACGGCAGCCCGCGGATGCACGCCGAGCTGGCGGACCGCGGTGTCGCACGAGTCGGAAGCGCGTGGCGCGTCTGATGCGGGTCGGCGGGTTGGCCGCCCGGCGCCGTCGGCGGTTCCGGGTGACGACGCAGTCTCGACATCCGTTTCCGATCGCGCCCAACGTCTTGGCGCGACAGTTCGCGTGGGCCGCGCCCGATCAAGCGTGGTTCTAGCGCACGTGGCGGTCCGACAGGTGCTCGGCAAGCCGCAGCGCGAGTGCCACGATGGTCAGCGTGGGGTTGGCGAACCCGCTCGTTGGGAACACCGAGCTGCCGGCCACAAAGAGGTTCGAGACGCCGTGGACGCGGCCATCCGGGCTGACGACCCCGCGCCTGGGATCGTGGTGCATCCGCGTGGTCCCCATGTGGTGGTGAGCGTTCGGATCCGGTGGAACATCGGGATCAACCACAACTCTCCCGATCCCGTTTCGCTCGATCTCGTCGGCGACAATCGTGCGAATCCGGATCAGGTTGTGGCGGTCGAGATCGCGCCAGCGCCAGTGGATCTCGGGCTTCGGCAAGTCGAATCGATCGCGAGCGGTTGCAAGCATGATCCGGTTCTCGCGATCAGGAGCCTGCTCGAGATTCATTAGCAGCGGGACGGCGTCGTGGCGGCCGCGGATCGGCCACCAACGGAATGCTCGCACACGAGGCAGCAGCGTGACGGACATCCCGGGAAGCTGCTCGCGGCGTCTGGCGTCGTCCGTAAACGTGAGCCGCCTCATTACGACCCCCGTCGGGCTCCGATGAAACGCATAGTGGCCGCACTGGTCTCGCACACGGCGGTCTGCCGGTACCAGCTGGCAGCCAATGTCGCGCGGATGTTCCATAAAACAGCGACCTACGAGATCGGACTGGTTGCCTAGACTGGGTCGGTCAGGACCGTGCGCCACGAGCAGCAGGCGAGCGTTCTCGATCCCGCCGGCCGCTAGCAGGTAAACCTTGGCGCGGACTCGCAATAGTCGACTGGACTCCCGCGCCGCCCCGACATGCGTCACGGACCGGCCCGCTTCATCCATCGCGAGCTGGACGGCGGTGGCATGGAGGCACAGTAAAACGTTGTGCGCCTGTTGGAGCTCGCGCACGTAGTCATGTGTGAAGAGCCGCGCCGGTCCGAACTGATACACGTCCGTGGTCAGAAGACCCGGAGCGAGCGGGAGGAGAGGACGATCCGGACTCGTCCAGTCTTGGCCGCCGTCGGAATTGGGTCCTAGTCCGCACAGTGATCGAGCACGCTCGTAGTAAGGCTCCAGCAACGCCTTTTCGAAAGGCCACCCGCTGAGCGGCCACCACTCGCGGGCCTCGAAGTCGACCGCATCGAGGGGCGCGTACTTGCCCCCAGATTCCTGGCCGAACCACGTATTCCAGATCGCGGCAGTGCCGCCGGCCTGACGGTGACGGCTCGCGCCGGGTCCAACGTAGGCATCGCCGATCGTCGTGCCTTCGCTTAGGATTTGAGTCTGCGGATCCGGGCCGTGGCCGCCGCTCTCGAGAACAATGATCCTCACCGCGCCGCGCATGGCCAGGGCCCGCGCGATCGTCAGGCCCGCCGGGCCCGCACCAACAATGCAAACGTCGGCGGCTAGGCTCGCGATGTCGAGTGTCCGAGCGTCGACCTCCACGGTGTCCGCCCAGAATACTCGCAACGGCGGGACCCGTGGAAGAAGCGCGCTCACCATTGTTGACTTGCCGCGCCGCGATCTGACAACGTGCTAATGGTGAGCAGTGGGCGACCTATAGTCTCGGTCATCATCCCGACGCTTGCCCAGCCCGAGCGCGTGCCCGGCCTCATCCGAGCCATCGAGAATGTCGCCTCGCAGCAAGGAGTTCGCGGACTTCCCATCGTTGTCGTGAACGGCCCGTACGGGGCGGCCGAGCTCACGCAGAGCCTCACACGACGTCACGATCTGCGCCTGATCACGCGAGCGGAACCGGGGTTGCCGCAAGCGCTGAATGCCGGCCGCGCCGCGGTGGAGACCCCGTACTTCTCGGTGCTCGACGACGACGACGAATTACTCCCGGGGGCGCTGACGACTCGTGTCCGCGCCCTCGACGCGGACCCGGACGCCGACATGGTCGTCACCAATGGCTATGTCGAGGGATTCGGCCATCGCAAGCTCAACGTCCAAGACTTCTGCGAGATCGAGCGTGATCCAGTCCGCACGCTCCTCAAGAGAAACTGGCTGCGCCCGTGCACGGGGACGTTTCGCACGCGGACCATCACGCTCGATTTCTTCGAGCACATCCCCGCCTATCGGGAGTGGACTTATCTAGGACTCCGGTTCGTGTTGGAGCGCACGGTTCGCTTCCTCGGCGCCCCGACGTTCGTTTATCACAGCGATACCAGTGGATCCCTTTCGAAGTCGAAGGCCTACAGCCTCGCCGGGCCCCGCGCAATCGCCGAGATGCAGCGGTTGAATCCTCCCCGCGATATTCGAGCGATGCTCCGCGCCCATCTGACGGCTGATCTGCACAGCAATTCGGAGCGCGAGCGCTTCGACGGAAATCACGCGGCGGCGTGGGCATGGCATCTGAGGTGTCTGGCCCGCTTCGGCGGCTGGCGATATCTGAGCTACACCCGCCATCTGCTTTGGGGATCCGTGCGCGGTTTGGTGGCCGCGCACGGGCGCCCCCGGCGGCGTTCGTGACCGCGGCCGCCCGCGTGATCTGCCTCGGCATCGATGCTGGAAGCCGGGGCCTCATCGAGAGATGGGCATCGACCGGCGTCCTGCCAACGCTGCGAGCGTTGATGGCGCGAGGACTGGTCGGCGACACAGAGAGCGTCGACGGCTTCTACGTCGGCTCGACGTGGCCTTCGTTCTACACCGGAGTGTCGCCGGCCCGCCACGGCATCCATGGCCTCGTCCAGCTTCGCCCAGGCACGTACGAGCTTTATCGTTGCTATACAGGCCAGTTCGTGAGACGCGAGCCCTTTTGGAATAACCTGAGCCGAGCCGGCCGCCGTGTCGCGATCTTCGATGTTCCGTTGACCGGCGTATCGCCAGACCTGAACGGGATTCAGATGGTGGAGTGGGGCTCGCACGACGCCAACTACGGCTTCGAGACGTGGCCCGAATCACTGAGGGCCGAGGTGCATGAACGCTTCGGTCCTCATCCTCAGCCGACAACGTGCGATGTTGATCATCGCTCGCCGGCCGAGTTTGTACGCTTTACTCGCCGGCTCGTCGAGGGAGTGAAGAAGAAGGCGGCGCTCACCCGATATTATCTCGAGCGCGGCGACTGGGACTTTTTCGTGCAGGTTTTCACGGAGGGCCACTGCGCCGGCCACCAGTGCTGGCACCTCCACGATCGGCGCTGTCCGGGTTGGGATGACGCGACAGTTGCCCAGACGGGGGATCCGCTTCGCGAAGTCTACGTGGCCATCGATGACGCCATCGGCGACATCCTGAGCATGGTCGACAGTAAGACACTGATCGTAGTTCTAGCCAGCCACGGCATGTCGTACCGCTTCGGCGCACAGTTCTTGCTCGACGACGTCCTCGTGGCACTCGGGGTCAGCGCATCCGCGCGGCCGCGCCAGACTCCGGGGCCGCTCGAGCGTGTGCTGAAAACAGGGTGGGGGCTGGCTCCCGAGATCGTCCGGCAGCCGATCCGGCGCGTTCGCGACCGTGTTCGTCAGTCAGCGGGATCCGAGTCATCCGGCCTACCGGCCCAAGCGCGCGAAGGCCAATGTTTTCCTCTGTACAATGGCCTGACGGTAGGCGGCATTCGTCTAAACCTGGCGGGGCGTGAGCCGGCGGGCCTCCTGCCGCCGGGTTACTCAGACGAGTTCTGTCAGAGTCTAGCTGAAGATCTCCTCGCCGTTGTTGATGCCGACTCGGGGCGCCCGATCGTCGAGCGCGTCATGCGCACGGAGGATCTCTTTCGCGGCGATCAGCTTCATCACCTTCCGGATTTGCTGGTGGCGTGGAACGACGCTCGCCCACTCGGCAGCACGACCACGGCAAGCGGCCGGGGGGCGGAGCTGCGCCTGACCTCCCCAAAGATCGCCACTATCCAAGGCAAAAATCATTACTGCCGCAGCGGCGACCACCGTCGAGAAGGGCTCTTCGTGGCCCTCGGCCCATCGATTGCTTCGGCTCGAATGTCACGGACTGTGTCGATCATGGACTTCGCGCCGACGTTCGCTCACCTCCTAGGTGTCGAGCTGCCCGAGACGGACGGTAAGCCAATCGGCGAACTGCTGGCATCGATCTACCGAAACCCACGCTGAACACGCCAGCCCGCGTGTTCGACGCGGTCGGGCCGAATTGGCTCGAGGTGCAAAGGCTCACACGAGCGCGTCGCGGTAGGTGAGCAGCGGGAACGGGCGCGTGCTCCCCCGGCCGATGTATCCTGGGCACGAACATTGCGCGCGCAGGCGCAAAACTTGATCAAGCAAAGCCGGGAATTGTGTCAGGAGTCTCGCGTGGTGCGAGAGGAGATTGAGGTCACGCGTAGCGAAGCCAGCAGGCCCTTATGAAGAAAATTGGCTGATGATCCGCATAGGACACGAGGCAAGGCTTTCCGTGCGGTCGCCACGGTGCGCGGATTGCCACATCGTCTGGAACGCAGCGACACAAGAGCGAGCCCGCCGCCCACTCTGCCTGATCGTCGACGCGATTTCCTCGTGCGTTGACCCATCCTTCGCTGGCATGAAGAGCGCCGTGCTCCTCGCCGCTTTCGTCCAAGCGATCGCGATGCACCGTCGGTCGAGCCGCTTCCGCGCAGCGGCACGCAACGCTACCGCTACGTTCACGTGCCTGAGCATGGTGTTCGTCTGTTCGCCGTTTGGGTCCCAGGCGTCGGCCGAGTCCTGGCTAGAGGAATCCGGACGCGCCGAGGCGCCGGACGGCGAGAAGAAGCCCGACGAATCGAAGTGGGCGGTGACGCTGTACGGCGGACGGCTCACCCAGGACAGTCTTCCCGATACCCTGAGCTTCTCGGCCAGCTACGCGGACTCCTACGTCGGCGTCGCCGCGCTGAGCTGGCAGTTCTACCGGCTCGGCGAACATATCCGGCTCGAAGTGGAGGGGCAGGTGGCAAAGCACTTCGGAGAGCAAGACCACTGGGAGCTCAACGCGGTCGCAATCGCGCGCTGGGTCACGTTCCCGTGGAACGCATACCTCGCCACCACCTTCGCAGCCGGCGAGGGCATATCGTATGCCACGAAAATCCCGAAGCTCGAGGAAAAGCCCGGGGCCAGCCAGTGGCTGAACTACCTGCTCGTCGAGGTGACCTTCGCACTGCCCACGCATCCGGAGTGGGCCCTCGTGGGTCGCATTCATCACCGATCCGGCTACTGGGGTGCGTTGGCGCCAAACTCCTCGAATGTGGCGGCTGCCGGGATCAAATATCGGTTCTGAAAGGACGGCACACTGCTCGCCTCGTAAGGCGACGCAGTGGTAGGTTAAGTAATGAAGGCTAACACGCCGTGATCGTAGTCCTGCCCCTCGATACGATCGTGCGCATCCTCGACCACGCAGACACAGGGCCGCGTTCCGGGTCCGAAGGGAGCAGCGGTCGGACCACGAGTTCGCCCTCGGGTGAAGCGAAACGTCCTCTAGCCAACAGCATCATCAGCGCACTCAAGAAAGCCAGAAACGACAAGGCAAACACAGTTGGACCACTTGAACCGGATCTGTTCAACGAGCTCTCGGCGTGGTGCCGTAACGTGGGCCTGACCGACGAGGGCGAGACTGTTGAAGCGGCGGTCAGAGCGTCCGGTTGATCTGACGCATTACACGGAGGATCGCGATGTGGCGCCTGCTACGTAACAGTACCGCGTGCGCGGTAGCGGTCTTTTCCACCGCGTGTACAATTCCGCCTGCATCCGACTCGCCGGCGGCCCTCCCAGCTCAAGTGCTGCCCGCCGACGCGCGCGCGCTCGTATACGGTCGCACGGTCGGTGAGGTGTTGCAGAATCCTGTCTTGCGGGAGAGCATCCCTGCTCTCTTCGGAGCCGATTGGATGCCCACCTCGCAGGGCCGCGCGGGGCAGATTCATCCCGGTGCGGCGACGTTCTTCGGGAAAGGCGGGCCGCTGAGAATGGTCAGCGTTGGGGGGAAGGACTACGTTGCGGCTACCGGGTGCGACGCGAACGCGTGTCCCACGCGCCGTGTTCTCCTGTTGATCGGTGAAGGCGGGTCGCCGCTGCTCGCGCGGCTCGACGACGGCGTGGTCCCCCATTACTATGCCTACGGCAGCGGAGGCGTCCCCCCGCCTAGCAACGGACCATCTATCGTAGACGCCGGGTTACGCGCCCTGCGGGACGTCGGCAACGTGTACCCATAGGGCTCCCCCTCGCATCGCTCCCCGCGTCGAGAAGGTTACGGTGGCTGAACTCGCCGAAGACCTCAAGACCGAGTATCGGGCCAACGGTCGGCGGTCGCTGGATCGTGTCGAGGACGCCATTGACCATTTGCTGTCGGTCCTCGGTACGCTCCCCGCTATCAAAGTCACCAGCGCCGACGTCCGCGCCTACCAGGCGAAGCGGCAAACCGAGGGCGCGGCCAACGCGACCATCAATCGTGAGTGCGAGGGCGCTCAAACGCATGTTCTCGGTGGCGGTGAAGGGCGAACGGCTTCATCGGGCGCCGCACATCGGAATGCTCCAGGAGCACAACGTGCGCACGGGCTTCTTTGAGGATCACCAGTA
>Ga0075419_10000695_pt1 | contig 21443 bp, 18 predicted proteins | sample SoiMetdeltSBSDD3_FD_76900 | JGI IMG/M metagenome (GOLD analysis project Ga0075419, IMG submission 76900) | Bulk soil microbial communities from a Populus tree surrounding site in Tennessee, USA - Soil MetaG P. deltoides SBSDD3 | ecosystem: Environmental > Terrestrial > Soil > Tree plantation... | reverse complement strand
CCGCAGACACCAAGGTGCCGCCGGCGACCAGCGACCAGCTGGCAAGCCTCGCTCGCGACGTAACCTATATCCGGGTGGCCGGCGCCGACCACCTGAACTCCTGGAACCTGGATCCGGCTCGCTACGACCAGGCGGTACAGGCCTTCGTGAGGCGCATCCCCAGGTCATCCGCCGCCTGACGCGCGAGCCCGCTGACATCCACCCAGCACCCCAGCCCGACCAGAGGAACCTGAGGCGTAATCCTCGGAACGGCCGGCGGTGTCGCAGCACCTACCGCTCGGTGGGTGAGCTCACCGCTCGATCCAGTCGTGGATCGACCCTGGAACCAGCACCCGCGGCCGTTTGTGTTAGACCAAGACCGCCGACCAGACCCTCGACGGCATCACCAGATACCTGCGACCAATCTCTCAGTCAGGACACTAGGGGATCGTGACGGCCTGGATGGTCACCGGCGAGTGGACTGTGTAGTCGAGCTCGTCGGACTGGGCGACCCCCGTCGGGGTGAGCACGTCCATCGCCTTGGGCACGGTGCTGTTGATCGTGGCCTGGTCGGTGAGGCAGTGCGGGTCGCTGGAGGCGGTGGCGCATACCCCGAACGCGAACTCCTGCGGCGTGGGGGCGAAGCCGCGCGCCTGGTCGGGGCTGAAGCCGTCCTGGCCGGTCAGCACCACCGCGAAGCCCCACCCCGGCCCGGGCTGGCCGAGGCTCGCCTTGGGCACGCTGAAGGTGATGAAGCGGGAAATGCTGTTGGCCCTGATGGTGATGGTGCCGAGGGTGGCGCCGCCGGCGTCGACGTAGCGCTGCCCGAAGCCCTGCACTTCCAGCAGCCGGTTCCAGGCCGAGCCCGCCGCGATCGCGTAGTTGCGCTGCGGGAAGGACGCCGCGGTCGAGGCCGGCGTGGCCCCGGGGACGTGGACGTACACGTCCACGAGCTGGGCGCCGAGCGGGCTGCCGAAGGTCGGCGTCAGGTCGCGAGTCTGCACCCGGAAGATGATGTTCGTGCCATCGTCGAACACTTGGAAGCGCTGCAGGTCGTAGGCGCCGGGCTGGAAGTTGCTGGAGGTCGGGTAGGCGTAGTTGCCCGGCCCGTTGTCGTCGCCGTTCGGGTCGGCCTGGTCGAACAGCAGCGTCCCGGGGACGACGTCGAGCACCACCGTCCGCTGGGCGTGGCCGGTGCCGCCGTCGGCGGTGGTGGCCACCACGTCGAGCACGATCGTGCCGCCGTTGATCGGCACGTCGACGCTCCAGCTGCCGTCGCCGGCGGCGGTGGTCGTCACCACGGTGTTCTCGGAGTCGCGGTCGCCGTTGGTGGCCGACACGTCGATGGTGGCTCCCGCCGCAGCGGTGCCGGTCACGTGCACCGGCGAGCCGGACACGGCGGTCCCGTCGGCCGGGGCGGTCACCGTCAGGGCGGCCTGGCCCGGGGGGGTGTGGGCCACGTAGCGGTCCACGGTGTCGGCCGGGCGCTCCAGCAGGCGGCCGGCCTCCAGGTCGCGGACCAGCCGCACGAACTGCGCCGCCGACCAGGTGAGCGGGGCGGCGGAGCCGGCCGGGTGGCCGTTGGTGAAACCGATCGAGGCGACCTCGGGCGGGGTGCCGAACGGGGACGGCGGCAGGTCCGGGTTCTCCCAGTCCTGCTCGGGGATGAGGCCGACGCCGGAGGCGAAGCGCTGCATGGTGCCGGCGAGGCCGGCGGCGGTGGCGCGGTCGCCGACGGCCAGCTGGTGCTCGGCCCGCTCGCCCGACAGCACCGGCCACAGGTGGCCGTTGCCCTTGTTGGTCGGGGCCCACGGGTGGCCGTCGTCGTTGCCGTCGCCGTAGCCGTCGCCGTTGTAGCGGTGCCAGCCGGTGCCGCTGGTGGTGGTGGAGCGGATGGTGGCGTCGACCACCTGCAGGGAGCGGATGACGTCGGGGTCGTCGTCGCGGAACAGCCCGAGGCGGGGCAGCTCCAGGAAGCCGGCATCGATGACCTCGCGCTGGTCGAGGGTGGGGCCGCCGTTGCCGACGTTGTAGGTGATCGCCGCGTTCGGGTCGCCGGTCTTGGACAGCCGGATGAAGTAGGGCTGCGGGCTTTTGGGGCCGTTGGTGGTGATCGTCCAGCCCTTGACGTTCCGCTGGAAGTCGTCGGCCACGCCGCGGAAGACGCGGGCCGAGGCATGGTCGCCGGCGCCGTCGGCGATGTGGGCGGCGGCGATGAGCCCGGCGACCTCGGCCGCGATCGTCGACGGCGAGAAGCCGCTCTGCTCCTCCCAGCGCTCGGGCCCGAAGCTGGGGCCGTGGCTGATCGCGTAGTCGGCCGCGCGCTTGACGTGCGCCTGGTAGAAGGCTGGGTCGGTCAGGCCGGCCTGCAGGGCCATCAGGATCGGAAAGGTGACCTCGTCGAGCTGGGTGTTGAAGGAGTCGGGGGCGAGCTTGCCGTTGACCAGGCTGTTGCGCGGCATGGACCCGTCCGCCAGCTGCTGGCGCTCGAACAGGAACCGGACGGTGTCGCGGGCGGTGGCGAGGTCGCCGTCCAGCAGCAGGCCGGTGAACGTCTCGTACAGGTCGCGGGCGAAGACCTCGCGGTAGGAGCCGAAGTAGGTGAGGTCGCTGCGGCCGGCCTCCACCGCCTGGCCCCAGGGCGAGGCCAGCGAGGCGACGATCGCGCCGGGGAAGGTCTTGTCCTCGGAGGCCTTGAGCACGTTGGCGGACAGGTAGTAGGCGCGCGCCAGCTGCCCCGAGCCGGGCCGCCGCAGGCCGGCGTCGTAGGTGCGCCAGCCACCCTCGTAGGCGGCGAGCAGCGTGGCCGGCTGCGCGCGCAGGGTCGCGCCGGCGGTGGCGACCGCCTGCTGCTGGCTGGCGCCGAAGCCAAGGGCGAGGGTGGCGTCGGCGGAGCGGGCCAGGTCGACCCGCGCGGTCTGCACCAGGTTGCCGCCGGTCGCGTCGGTCCAGGTGGTGGTCAGCGCGCGGTCCTTGTCGAGCTGGTTGAGGCCGTCGGAGGCGCTGCCCGCGAAGCCGTTGGACACCTGGGTGAACGGCGTGGAGGCGTCCAGCGCGGCGTACACCGGCTGGGCGTAGTCGCGGTTGGCGGCGATGGTGGCCGTCTGGGTGTCGATCGCCACCGGCACCGGGTGGCCGGTGGAGGTGTCGACCGTGCCGGTGTCGGCGCCGGCGTTGTCCGTGCCGCCCCCGCCGTTGCCGTTCACCGTCGGGTCGAGGCGCACGTACAAGCGGTAGTCGGCGCGCGAGCCGACCAGCGGCTGGAAGCGTGCCCGCATGACGACCGTGGCCCTGCCCGGGTCGGTCAGGTAGTCGGTGACGATCCGGTAGCGGCCGCTCTTGGCCGTGGCGGTGACCCGGCAGGCCATCCCGGCCGGGTCGAGGGGCGTGGCGGTGTAGGTCATGTCGCGGGTCTGCAGGTCGGTGAAGCTGGCGCCGTCGGTGACGACGTACTGGAGGGTCTCGACGTTGGTGTTGTCGACGGTCGGGTAGTAGACGTCGGACAGGACGCCGCCCGCGACCGTGTACCAGACCTTGGAGGTGCGGTTTCGGGCCGTGCCGAGGCAGTCCTTGCGGGCCAGGTCGAAGTGGGGGGCGGCGCCCGGCCCCCCTGATGCCTGCGTCGGCGCCGCGCCCGCCGCCGCCGGCAGCCCGACCTGCGCGGCCAGCGCGAGCCCCATGGCCACCACGATCCCGACGATGCCAGACCGGCTCCGCTTCACGACCCACCCCCATCGCCAGATCGGCCACGCTGGGCGGGAATGCTAGCTTGTCCCGCTCGGCGAAGGAAGTGCTCGTTCGCCCCTATCGGCCGCGGCCCGCCCGCAGCTCCTCGACCGCCCTGGCGACGCGCCGCCGCGTCTCGGCGGTCTTGGCGTGCTCGACCGGCAGCACCAGCCGCTGCTTGCCCTGGAGGAGACGGCGTCGAGGGCCCGCCTGGCGTCCAGGTCGCGGTCCAGCGCTTCGGCCAGGTCGGCCGGCACGGCGACCTCCGTGCCGGCTTGGTTGCCTGTCCGGGCGGTCAGACCTGACCTGCCGCGGGCCGGCCGCACCATAGCGGGGTGGGGCAGGATTGCAGTCGGCAAGCCCAGGCAGCGGAGGTAGGCATGACGGCAACGCGCCCGCGCGGGCTGGCCGCGCTCGGCCTGGTCACCCTGCTGGTGCTGCTGGCCGCCTGCACCCGCGAGCCCTCGGCGCCCCAGCAGCCGCCGCTGACCCTACCGACGGGCCCGAGCACCTCGGCCGCCCCGGCCGCCGGCGATGGCGACTGGCCGACCTACCACCGCGACAACGCCCGCAGCGGCTACCTGCCCCACATGGCCGACCCCACCCGGCTGCCCTGGGCGTGGAGCGCGCGGCTGGACGGCGCGGTGTACGGCCAGCCGCTGGTGGTCGGCGGCCGGGTCCTGGTGGCCACCGAGGCCGACTCGCTGTACGCGCTGGAGCTTCGTAGCGGGCGGGTGCAGTGGCGCACCAACCTCGGCAAGCCCGTGCCGCTGTCGGAGCTGCCCTGCGGCAACATCGACCCCCTCGGCATCACCGGCACACCCGTTTATGATCCCGGGACTGGGCTGGTGTTCGCGGTCGCCGAGGTGACCGGCCCGGCCCATGTCCTGGTCGGGATGGACGCGCGTACCGGGCGGGTGCGGGTGCGCCGCTCGGCCGATGTGCCCGGCATGGACCCTCGGCCCCATCAGCAGCGGGCCGCGCTGGCCCTTTCCCAAGGGAGGGTCTACGTCGCTTACGGCGGCCTGCTGGGGGACTGTGGCGACTACCGCGGCCGGGTGGTCGCCTCCCGCACCGACGGCGGCGGACCGCTGCTGGCCTTCCAGGTCCCGACCAGCCGGGAGGGCGGCATCTGGGGTGCCTCGGGGCCGGCGGTCGACCGCCGCGGCCGCCTGTATGTGGCGGTCGGCAACGGCGCGGCCACCGGCGGGTCCTGGGACCGCAGCGACTCGGTGCTGCGCCTGTCTCCCGAGCTGCACCTGGAGGACGGCTTTGCGCCCACGCGCTGGCCCCAAGACAACGCCGCCGACGCCGACCTGGGCTCGATGGGACCGCTGCTGCTGCCCGGCGGGCTGGTGTTCGCCGCCGGCAAGAGCGGCCTTGGCTACCTGCTGGCCGCCGGCCACCTGGGCGGGGTCGGCGGCCAGCTGGTGGAGCAGCCGGTATGCGCCGCCTTCGGTGGGGCGGCCGTGGTCGGCTCGGTCCTGTATGTGCCCTGCACCGATGGGCTGCGCCAGGTCCGGGCGGGGCCCGGGGCTCAGCTGAGCCTTGGCTGGCGGGCGCCGGGGGCGGTTAGCGGCTCGCCGGTGGTGGGCGGCCATACGGTCTACAGCCTGGACGCCGCCGGCGGCACCCTGTATGCGCTGGATGCCGACCGGGGCACGGTGCGGGCCAGCGCGCCGGTCGGCCAGACCTCGCGGTTTGCCAGCCCGACCTTGGCCGGTGGGCTGGTGCTGGTCGGCACCATGACCGGCCTGATCGCGCTGGCGGCCCGGCCGTAGCTTTGGGGAGCAGCCCAGCAGGCGCACCCGGCCCACCAGCGGACGCATGGCGGTAACAGACGTCGCCGGCCGGCCACCTCGACCTGGAGCACCAGCCGTTCGCCTCACGGATGTGGGCATACGGCGCACAAGCGCTCATCCTCGGTCCGACGTGGGGGCAGATGGCCGTCTACTTGAATGAGGGTGTCCGTGATGTCGGATGCGTGCGATGGGTGGTGACCGGACCATTGGAGGGTTCTCACGCCTTCCAGGAGGTCCAGTCTCCGTTGTCGTACTGCCCATGCTCGTCTCTGCCCGTCGAGGTGTTGCGCTGGGTTGCCGAGCGCCTCGCCCACCTGTGCCCAGCCCGCCGCGGTGGTCAGGGCGGCACCCCGCCGCTGCCGCTGGAGGTCCGGCTGGACGCCCTGGGTGCGGTGGTGCTGGACGGGCTGTCCTACCGACGCGCCGCCCGGATGGTCGAGATCTGCAAGACCGAGGTCGGCGACAGCCTGGACCTGCTGCTGGGCGAGCTGGCCGCGCTGGGCTGTGCCAGCCCGACGGGACGTTCGTGGCCACCCTCCCAGACCTGCGCGAACGGCTGGCGGAGATGACCCAGGCCGGCGAGGCGGTGTGCGTGGATGGGCTGGCGACCGGGTGCAACGCCCCGGCGGGTGGCCAACCGGAAGGTCCTGTATGACGCCAGGCGGCGCACCCACACCGCCCAGGGCGTGGCGCTGTCGACCATCCATGGCGATCTGCTGTGGTGTGACGGTGGCTGGCCCGGGAGCTGCCATGAGCACGAGTTGCTGGAGGTCTCGGGCGTGCGTGCGGTCTTGGACGCCAGCGGCGTCACCGCCCTGGTCGACCGGGGATTCCGAGGGATGGCCAAGGTCCGCGCGCGCTGGCACGCGCCGATCGGGGACCGACGCACCAACGACCAGCGCACGCCGGCCGAACGCGACCACCACCGCCTCCAGGCCGGGCTGCGCCCTGGTGGAGCAGGCGATCGGGCATCTGGCCAACGCGTGGACGCTGCGGCGCTGGCGTGGCCTGCTGTACCGGGTCCGGGACGTCTACCGGGCCGCCGCGGCGCTCATCTGCCTCGGCCGATGGCTCCACCGCATCCCGACATGGAAGAAGCATCCGGACACCCTCACTGACCAGCTGGTCGACAATGCTGTGAGCAGGGTCGGTCCCACGGCGACGGTGACCGTGGTGACCGGCCCGATCGCGTTGGTGGCGCTGGCCGCGCCGCGCGTGTGGCCGGCATCGGCGAGGGCACGGTAGGGGCCATGAGCAGGTGGCACGTCAGCAACGAGGTCCGGAACAAGATCGCCAGCACGGGGCCACTGGGTCAGGCCTGGCTGGACGAACTCGCACGCGATAGGTCCGGTGACGTCGATGGTCATCCCGCGATGACGGCTGACGTGGAGGAGGTCGAGGTCGTCGTCGCCCATCAGGAGCGCATCACCCTGCGCGTCGGCGACGTCTTCGTGAAGCTCGACGCTGACCGGTCACGGCTCGAGGTCGAGGTCGAGGCGATGACGATGCCGCCGGTCCCTACTCCGGAGATCCTGTGGCGGAAGCCGCACGAGCTCGCGCTTGCCGCCCTCCCAGGGACGGCACTCGGCCGCCTCGGCCAGCCGTCGCCCTCGTCGCCAGCGGCGTGGGCCGCTGCGGGAGCCGCCGTCCGGACGCTGCACGACGCGCCGCTGCCGCCATGGCGCAGTCGGAAACTCGACGGGCTCGCATCACAGCTCGACAGCGGGTGCGAGTGGTTCGTCGCCAACGAGGTCCTTCCTGCCGAGGTGGTCACGCACAACCGGCGGCTCGCCGAGGGGGCGCTCAGGCCGTCGACGCCGGTGTTCATGCACGGCGACCTGCAGGTCTGCCACATCTTCGTCGACGGTGACCAGGTCACCGGCATCCTCGATTGGTCCGAAGGCGGCCAGGGCGACGCGCTGTGGGACCTCGCCATCCTCACGATGGGGCACCCCGAGCGCCTCGGCGACGTCGTCGCCGGCTACGGCACCGACGTCGACCTCGACGTGGTCCGCGGGTGGTGGTCGTTGCGTTGCCTGCTGGCGACCCGCTGGCTGGTCGAGCACGGCTACGGTCCGGCCGAGGAATATCCCGAGGTCGCCCTGCTGAGGTCCCAGCCGTAAGGCTCGATGTTCGAGTGGGACCATCGGGTCAGCAACGGCTGGAACGCCGACACCTGGTGCCTCGGTAAGCACATCGACAAGTGGTGCGACCCCGCCGACCGCGCAGCGTCAGCGCGAGCTGGGAGGACACCGGCAGCGCGGGGTGGCAGCACATCAGCAGCAGGGCGAGGGAGTCGTCCTGCCGGACGGCACCGCCTGGTCGGACGGTTCCAGCGCGGCGACGGTCCCCTCCCGGCGGCGACGGGCGCGGACGCTGCGCCACGCGTCGACCACCGCGCGGCTGGCGGCGGTGACCAGCCACGACCGCGGGTTGCTGGGGACGCCCTCCTTGGTCCAGTGCTGCGCGGCGGCGACCAGGGCGTCCTGGACCGCGTCCTCGCAGACCGCGAAGTCCTCATAGCGCCGCACCAGCACGCCGAGGACCCGCGGAGCGAGTTCCCGCAGCAGGTCCTCGACGCCAGCGTCGGCCGTCAGGTGCTGATCTGCTCCATGACGTCGTCGGGGGGCGCGTCCATGCACTGGCGGACCTCGATCGGGGCGTCGGCAGCCCGGCTGATCCGCGTTGCGATCTCGACGGCGCGAGCCTGGTGCTCGACGTCCACGACCCAGAACCCCACCAGCGACTCCCGCGACTCGGCGAACGGCCCGTCGGTGGCCACGGGGACGCCCTGCTGGACCCTGACCGTCCTGGCCTGGCTCGGGTCGGCGAGCCCCTGCTGGAACACCAGCTCACCGGATTCGGTCAGCTCGACGTCGATCCGCTGCATGAACTCGATCATCTCGTTGATCCACTCGGGCGACTTGCCCTCGAGCCCGGACGTGTCCCCGAACGTCATGATCATGTACTTCATCTCGTCCCTCCCTATCTCGTCATCTCGGCCCCTGGAACCGGCGCCCTCACAAGTGAGACGGAGCCGCGCCAACATTCTGGATACGGCTCACCCTCAGGGTTCTACTCCACAGGAGGAACGAGATGAGACCGGACCTCCTGGAAGGCGTGAGAACCCTCCGATGGTCCGGTCTCCACCCATCGCACGCATCCGGCATCACGGACACCCTGATTGGCCTATGTCAGGCCGACGCCTCCTGCCGCCGTGGCACCACCGAGGACGCCGCCCCCCCCGGCGTCGACTTGGAGGCATTCAGGGTCATGTCTGTCGGTCGCACGGGATTGACCGTACGGCCGTGGTCGGCCACGGTTCTTGGGCGATCAGTGGTGGACCGACCATGCTGCGGTGCCCACCTCGGGGATGGGGCTGCGCACCCGTGGCGGGCCATCCGTGCGGCTTGCGTGAACCGCGGCGGCGTCTGCTCCGACAATTAGGCATGACCGCGAACCCCGATCGGGTCCCGACCGACGCCGAGCTACTGGCGGCGGTGGCCGAGGGGGACCCGGAGGCGTTCGGGGTCCTGTACGACCAGCACGCCCCCTGGCTGCTGGTGCGGCTGCGCCAGCGCACCACCATTCAAGACCTGGCCGACCAGGTCGCCCAGGAGACTTTCCTGGTGGTGTGGCGCGACGCCGGCCGCTTCCGTGGTCGGGGCGAGGTGGGCGCCTGGATCTGGGGGATCGCCATCCGGCGCCTGCTGGACACCCAGCGTGGCGACGCCGCCCAGGGGCGGCTGGCGGGCCTGCTGGGCCGCCGGCGGGTCCCGGATGCGGCCAGCGCCGAGGAGCAGGCCCTGGCCACGCTGGAGCAGCGCGACGTGATCCGGGCGCTGAACCGGCTCGCGCCGGAGCTGCAGGCGGTCCTGCAGGCGACCGTGCTGGACGGGCTCAGCACCCGCGAGGCGGCCGTGCTGTTGGGGATCCCGGTGGGCACGGTCAAGACCCGGGCGCGGCGGGCGCGGGCGCGGCTGCGTCAGGAGCTGGCATGAGCCAGGGAGGGAGGCACGACCATGGGTGGGCCTGACACCACGGGGGCCTGGCATGCCGACGGTGCGCTACTGGCCGCCTATGACGACCAACGCCTGGACGCCGCCGCCCGCTGGTCGGTGGAGGCGCACCTGACCAGCTGTGCCGCCTGCAGGTTCCAGGCGGGGGCGCTGGTCGACCCGGCGCGCCTGGAGCGCGTACGGGCGGCGCTGATCGACGCCGTGGACCAACCCCGCGCCGGCGTGGCCGAGCGGCTGCTGGTGCGCCTTGGCGTGGCCGACCACACGGCCAGGTTGTTGGCCGCGACCCCGGCGTTGCGCGGCTCGTGGCTGCTGGCGGTGGCCGCGGCGCTGGGGTTCGCGGTGGCGGCCGGCTGGACCCGGTCCGGCCAGGACGCGAACCTCGTGTTCCTGTGTGTCGCGCCGCTGCTGCCGCTGGCCGGCATCGCCGTGGCCTACGGGCCCGGGATCGATCCCACCTACGAGATCGGGCTGGCCGCGCCGCTTGGCAGCTTCCGGCTGCTGCTGCTGCGCGCGGCCGCGGTGCTGGGGACCGCGACGCTGCTGGCCGCGGTTGCCAGCCTTGCCCTGCCGCAGCTCGGCCCGGGGGCGGCCGGCTGGCTGCTGCCCTCCCTGGGGCTGACCGCGTGCAGCCTGGCGCTGGCCACAACGGTTGAGCCGCTGCGCGCCATCGGGATCACCGCCGGCGCCTGGATCCTGGCGGTGGTGGTCACCGTCATGCCTCCGGCGCCGTCGTCGGTGCTGTTCGCCGTGGCCGGGCAGGTCGGCTTCGTGGCCCTGGCGCTGCTCGGCGCTGGCGTGCTGCTGGTTCGCCGCGGCCGCTTTGAGTCCGACCGCGGCTTCGACACCACTCCCCGGTTCGCCGCAAGGAGGCTGCGATGACCCCCCCTGCTCCGACCGTCCGGGTCCGCGACCTGGGGATCACCTTGGGGCGCACCCGCGCACTCGACGGGGTCACCCTCGACCTCGTGCCTGGCGTGACCGGGCTGCTCGGTCCCAACGGGGCGGGCAAGACCACCCTGCTGCGCGTCCTCGCCACCGTGTCGGCGCCCGACTCCGGGTCCGTCCATGCCCTTGGCCTGGACCCCCGGCGTACCGACCAGCGGCTGGACCTGCGTGGCCGGCTCGGCTACATGCCCCAGGAGCCCGGATTCCACGCCCGCTTCACCGTCTTCGAGTTCGTGGACTACGTGGCCATCCTCAAGGAGCTGCACCAGCGGCGCGCCCGCCACCAGGAGGTGCGGCGGGTCCTGGAGCTGGTCGGGCTGGACGCGGTACGGGGCAAGCAGATCAAGGCGCTGTCGGGCGGCATGCGCCGGCGGGTCGCGTTGGCCCAGGCGCTGCTCGGCGACCCGGACCTGCTGGTGCTCGACGAGCCCACCGCCGGCCTCGACCCCGAGCAGCGGCTGCGCTTCCGTGAGCTGGTCTCCCGGCTCGGGGAGGGCCGCACTGTGCTGCTGTCCACCCACCAGACCGAGGACGTGGTCGCGCTCGCCCAGCAGGTCCTGGTGCTGCACCTCGGCAGGTTGCGCTTTGCGGGGACGCCGCTGGAGCTGGCCGGGCTGGCCCGGGGGCACGTGTGGCACAGCCAGGAACGCGACCCGGGCGCCCTGGCCGCCTGGCGCACCGGCACCGGCCAGCACCGCAACATCGGCGACCCACCGGCAGGCGCCGAGCTGCTGGAGCCCACCCTCGAGGACGGCTACCTGCTGCTGCTCGGCGGGGACCAGGTCGAGGAGGCTGCGGCATGACCACCACCGGCGAGCACGACGACGACCCCCCGCCCGCCGCCGGCGTCCCGCGGGACGTGCCGGCCGAGGTCCGCTCCCGCCGGTCCATGCTGGCCCTGGCGGCGGTCGAGAGCGGGCGGCTGCTGCGCCACCCCGCCGTGCTCGCCGCGACCGCCCTGAGTGTGTGGCTGCTCTGGCGCTGGGGCAGGGGCACCGTGCCGGTGCTCCACTACGCCGACATCGCCACCCAGTTCCCGCTGGCCCCGCTGGCCGCGGCGGCGCTGCTGGCCACCAACCTGGCCGTGCTGCGCCCGCACCGCGACGGCGCCGTCGACCTCTACGGCGCTACCCGGCTGAGCCTGGCCCGGCGGACGCTGGCGCACCTATTGTCGGTGCTGCCGCTGGCGGCGCTCGGCGGTGTCCTGGTCGTTGTCGACCTGACCTGGCTGGCGGGTGTGCCTGGCAGCGTCGGCGCCCCCCACATCGCGGAGGCCGCCACCGGCCCGGCCCTGATCGTGCTTGGTGGCTGCCTAGGTGTGCTGCTCGGCCGGGTCTGGCGGTCGGTGGCGGTCGCCCCGCTGGTCCTGGTCGGGCTCGCGGTCGGGTCGCTGACCCTGGCCGACCTGTATGTCGGCGGGCACGACCAGCGGTCCTGGGTCTGGCTCGGCACGCTGCTGCGGCCGGTGACCATCGACCCGCCACCGGTCGCGCTCCTCGGCCGGCCGGCCACCTGGCACCTGGTCTACCTGCTGGGCGCCGCCATCCTCTTGGGCGCACTGGCCGTATGGCGAAGCCAGGCGCAGGCGCGGGCACGGCGCCGCGCCCGGGCCGTCACCGGCGCGGTCGTGGTGGCGGCGCTGGCGGTCGCCACCGCCGCGGCGGCGGCACAGACCAGGCCGACCTCCCCAGCGCTGGCGGCACAGCGGCTGGCCGCGGCCAGCAACCCGACGGCGCACCAGGTCTGCCAGCAGCGCGGCCCGGCGGTCTATTGCGTGTTCCCCGGCTTCGAGCCGCAGATCGCCCTGTGGGAGCCGACCGTGCGGGCGGTGCTGGCCGGCGTGCCGCCGGCCGCGGCGACGCGAGCGGCGCCGGTCACCGTGGCGCAGCGCATCGGCTGGGGCCGGCTGGCCCAGGACGAGGATCGTCTCGCCGACGCCCAGAGCCGTGGCCGTGGCGACAACGGCCCGGTCGCCCCGGTCGGCACCATCTGGGGGCGGGACGGTCAGGCGCTCGCCACCTCACAGGCGCGCCTCGCCAGCAACGTCGCCGCCCGGGTGATCGGGCCGCCCGACCAGGTGCTGGAGCCGGACGGTGAGCAGCCGAAGTCGAGCTCCGGTCCGGCGGTGGAGATGGCCGCTCCCGGGGAGGGCTGCGGGGCCCGGGCAGTGGTGGCACTGTGGCTAGCCGCTCGGGCGAGTTCGCACGCGGCGGTAGGGCTGCGCCAGCAAGTCACCGACGGCCGCCTCCCGTTCATCACGTTCACCAACGACGTCGACGCCGACGACGTCGTCTGGGGCATGCGCGAGGGCCAGTTCGCGCTGGCCCTGCTCGAGCGCCCCAGTGACCAGGTCGCCCAGACGGTGTGGCGCAACTGGGACCTGCTGATGGCTCCGGCGACGACCTTGGAGCGGCTCGGCGAGCTCGTGGGCGTGCAGCCCCCACCGCACCGCGCGCCCGCGCCGGAGTTCGGCGAGAACCTGTGCTGATGCCGTGGCTCCGACGCCAGCTGCGCCTCGTTCCGGCGCTGCTGGTCCCCACCGCCCGCGCGGTCGGCTGGGCGGCGCCGCTGGCCGGGTTCGCCTTGAGCCTCGGGCTGCTGGCGCTCGCCGTGCGGCCGGGCCTGGAGCTACCGGCGGAACGCCTGGTGCTGTGGTTGCGGATTGCCATGACGGTCGGCGCGCTCGGCTGCGCCTTCCTGCTCGACGATCCCAGCGAGCCCACCACCGAGGGCGTGGCCGGGTCGCTGCTGCTGCGCCGGAGCTTGCGGGTGGTCCTGCTGCTGCCGGCCACGGCCGCCTGGTGGATCGCGGTGGTCTGGCGGGTCCGGGCGGTCCAGCCCGGGCTGCCGCTGCCGGTCGCGGCGCTCACCCTGGAGGCGGCGGCGCTGCTGGCCGTCACCCTGGCGCTGGCCGCCGCCGGGTCGCGCCTGGCGCCCGAGCGGCGCGGCGGGGTGGTGGCCGCGCCCGCCCTGCTCGCGCTCGCCAGCGCCGGGTTCCTGCTGCCCGCCCAGGCCACCCTGTATGCCCCGCCGGACAGCGCCGCCTGGGACGGCACCCACCGGCGCTGGGCCCTGCTGCTCGGCCTCGCCCTGGCGGCCCTCGCCGCCGCCAGCCGCGATCCAGCGCACCGCCGCCTCCCCAGCTGGCTCCGCGGCCTCGCTCCCGGGCTCACCCGCGGCCGCGCGGCCCGGGCAGAAGCCCGGCGCTCAGGGTCGCCTGACGCTGCTGGTCGGGTGGAGCGGTCGGTCGGGTGAGTTTGCTGGAGGGTCGAGAAGGTGCTCTCGAGCGGTGCTGAGGTAGCGTGGTCGTAGGGCGTAGGTGCAGGTAGATGCCAGTGTTGAGTGGAGAGGCGTTCGGGATCATGGTCACCGCGGCGAATCACGGCCTGGCGGGGTACGTCCCCGGCTTGTTTGTGCCTCCAGGGCCGACAGCTGCAGACGATGTCGGCCTCCCGGCCGGCGATCCCGAGCATCCATCGGCTGCCGGCACCGACCAGGATCGGCGGGTGCGACTGCTGGAGCAGCATCACCCGGTCGACCCTCGACTGGTGAGGTGATCATGTCACCGGAACGCGCGAGCGCCTCGAAGTGACCGAATCCCCTAGCACCCACATGTGTGCAGCGGGCGACGGCACGCTGGCCGCGCGAGTGCCTGCAACGCCCAAGCCCTGATCCGGGAGCTCGGAAATGAGGAGCGGCCTAAGGAGCCGTCCGATGTGCCCCGGCCTCCTTGGCTCCAACGTGGACTCGAACGCAATCGCGGGAGCGAAGGAGACCGAGATGCACGACTGGAAGCTGACTCCACTCCCGAGCGTCATGCTGCGCGGTTGGGCCTATCACGAGTCACAGCACCGGCGGGAGGTCCCGCAAGCCAGGCGCCCCTGGCGATCCCTTGCTCGTCGCGGTGTCGCCACCATCCGCAGGCTGCTCGCCACGACCGGGCGGCCGACGTCAGGTGGGACTCTCCCGCAGGGCGATCGTCGCGACCTCCACCCTGGATGAGGCACCCAGCTTGGCCTTGATGTTGGCGACATGGACCGACGCGGTCTTCTTGCTGATCACCAGCGCCGTGGCGATCTCCCCGTCCGACATGCCCGACGCGACGAGCGCCAGCACCTCTTGCTCGCGTGGCGTGAGATTGAACCGGCCTCGTCGGGAAGGCGTCGGGGCGGGCAGATCCTGGAGGTCGGCCGCCTCGACAGCGACCATCGCGAGTTCGAGTGCCTCTCGCACATCCCTGGACCGACCTATGGCCCAGCGCGTCTCGAACCTGACCGTCCCGAGTGCCTCCCGGGTCGCCGCCCACAACCGGCGGCGGGTCCGCTGTTCCTCCGGTATGGCCGGCCATCGATGATCCGTCCGGTAGGTGTCGGCTGCGCCCCAGGCTTCCACGGCCGCGGGCAGCATCCCGGCGGACGCCAGCCACCCCCCCGCTGCTTCGACCATGAAACTGTCGCCGGGAGGGTTCTCCGCCCCGCGGACGGCGCCGCTGCCTTCACGGAGCCGGGATCGTGCCGCTTCCAGCTTCCCCTGTGCCGTCAGGGCCTGGGTCAACGCGGCGGTGGCATGCGCGAAGACGAGAGCTCTCTCACCGCTCTCGATCGACAAGCGCACGCTCTCCGCCAACATCGTCTCTGCCTGTGCGTGCTCTCCTTCCGCGAGCGCGAGCGCGCCACCTTGGGTGAGCGCGCTGGCGGCTCCCCACACATCCCCGGCCGCACGCGCCTTGTCGAGCGCTTCCCCGAAATGCGCCCGCGCCCGGGCGGGGTCTCCGCGCGCTTGGGCAAGCTGGCCCGCAACCAGCAGTGGCTCGACCAGGACGCCGGAGGTCCCGTCATGGCGTGCGTGCTCGATGGCCGCAGCCATCCGTTCCGCGGCGGCATCGAGCTCCGGTCCCCCGGTACCGAGCGCCCGATGGCTCAGACCGATGAGCGCCTCAATCCGGCTCCGGTGGTCATCGTCGTCCGCCGCCCCAAGGCTGGCCTCGAACAGCTCCTGGCTTCGTTCGCTATCGCCCATCTCCCAGAGGATCCACGCCGCGCGCTGCTGGGCCTTCACGCGGAGCGCGGCTGGCGCCTCAGCTGCCGCAGCCAGGGACGCCTCAAGCCATCGCAACCCTTCGCCCAAGCCGCCGGCGTCGTGCCAGAAGCGACGCCTGAGCGCCACGGCAAGCCGGAGCATCGACTCGTCGCGGTGAGCTTCCTGCGCCCAGGCGAGCGCCGCGCGGATGTCAGCCTGTTCCGCCGCGAGCCTGCGGATCCATGCTGCTTGGTCAGGTCCCCGAAGTTGGGGCTCGGACCGCTCGGCAAGGGCCACGAAGTGCGCGAGGTGGCGGTCCCGCAGCCCGACCCGGTCCGGTTCCAGCAGCTGATCGCGCGCGAACTCGCGAATGGTTTCCAGCATCCGGAATCTCGGCTCGCCCTCCACATCGGGGGCGACCGTCAAGACGTTCTGCTCGACCAGGTGGTTGAGGCTGGTGAGCACGTCAGACCCGCCATTCGGATCGGCAGGGTCGATCGCGACCGCCTCCGCAGCAGCCAGCGCGAATCCGCTGGCGAACACCCCCAACGAGGCGAAGACGCGCTGGTCGCGCTCATCCAACAAGTCGAAGCTCCACCCGATCGTGGAGCGGAGCGTGCGCTGGCGGATCGGTGCATCCATCGGTCCTTCCGTCAGGACCGGCAGCCGCCGGTCCAGGCGGGCGAGAAGCGCGGCCGGCGTGAAGAGCCGGGTGCGGGCCGCGGCCAGTTCGATCGCCAGTGGCAAGCCGTCCAGGTGGGCGCAGATACCGGCGACGGCGACGGCGTTCTCGCGGGTGAGCGCGAAGGCCGGGTCGATGGCCCGGGCCCGCTCGACGAACAACTTCACCGCCTCGACCTCAGCGAGGTCGTCGAGCGACGCGAGCTCCGCGGGGCCCGGTAGCTGCAGCGGCGCCAAGGGATACTCGTGTTCCCCGCGGACGTGGAGCGGGGCGCGGCTGGTGGCCAGCACGCGCAGGCCCGGCGACGCCGCCAGCAGTGCCGCGATGACCGACCCGGCCGCGGGCAGCTGCTCGAGGTTGTCGAGCACCAGCACGACCTTGCGGTCGCCGATACGTCGCGCCAGCGTGTCCTGGAGCGCTTCGCCGGCCACTTCGCGAACACCGAGGACGGTCGCGATCGACACGAGCACCAGGGCTGGATCCGTGATCGGGGTCAGGTCCACGAAATGCAGATCCGAAGACACAGCGCGGCGACGAACCGCGAACTCAAGCGCAAGACGCGTCTTGCCGCTTCCCCCCGGTCCCACGACGGTGACGAGGCGCGCGGCGCCGAAGGCTACTTCGAGCTCCGCCAGCTCGCGTGAGCGGCCCACGAACGACGTGAGCTGAACCGGAACCCGCTCCCCCAGTCGCCCGGCTCTGTGCCTGAGCGCGCCAGTTCGGCCCATGACGGGCGCCTCCTAGAGTGTGCCTCGGATACCCGACTGCCGCCCCTCTGTCCAGTCCAGAACCTGAGGAGCCTGTTCCTGCCTCCGCAGCCACGTTACCGAGGTCAATTTTCGCCGGAACTCTTGGGCGGCGTCGGCTTCTTGGCGGGCTCTTGCCCGCCGGCGACCGGGCGGGCCTTCCGGACCGCGCGGGTGGGTCATGAGGTCGCGGTGTCTGTGCTGGGCGTGGCCTGGTCCAGGCCGGCGAGCTGTTGGTGTGACATCTGGTGCATGCGGTCAACAGCTCCAGAAGCAGCGTCAGCTGCGCATCGCTGTCGGCGGCGAGCAGGTCGGTCCATGGTACCCAGGATCAGAGCGTGCGTCGTCGGCGTGGCCGAGGCGCTGAGCGTCAGTTGTCCAGGGTGGCCAGGTCGAGCCGGCGCGGGCGTGCGGAGTCGGCGAGGATGTCGATCTCCACGATCCTGTCGTGCCTGACCGTGGACCCCGGCACCGCAAGCAGTCGACCGTCCGCGTCCGCGACCACGCCTGCGGCGCCGTTCACCAGCGCCGGTCGCGCAAAGGGGGCACGCCGCGCGAAGGCCGGCGCCTGCTCGGCCACTGCCCGCGGCCCCACGGACAAGCTGCGTTTATGCCACCGGTGGGACCGCCCAGGCCAGAGGCCACATGGTCAACGGCGGAAACGCCCGGCCGAGCTTGACGGGTGCGGCAGCCCCGAGGGGCCGTGTACCAGGCGGACGACGGCCATGACACGCCGCGCGGTCGCGGCCGGGTCGCGCTCAAACGTCCAGACAGGCAGCAGCGACGGCGCGCGGCGCGCCGTGATGGACTTCGACCGGGCGAATTCGCGCAGCCCATCGTCGCCGTGGATGCGCCCGAACCCGGAGGCTCGTACGCCACGGCGTTGGTCCGCGCGATCCCCTCGTCGGCGTCGCGGACGCGGTTCACCACCAGCACCGGGCCGAACGTCTCCTCCCGTACCGCGGTCGAGTCCTCGGGGACGTCGACCAGGATCGTGGGCCGCACGTACGGCGGCTGCACCGCGTCGGCCCGCCCAGCGCGGCCCTGCCGCCGTCGGCCAGCCCGTCAGCGATGTGCCGGCGGATGGTGTCGAGCTGCCCCGGCATGACGTCGAGCTCAGCATCGGCATCGACGATCAGCGCGTCCTTGCCGCCGCACTCGGCCACGAACGGGGTACGGGTCTCAGCGCAGGTGGCCATCACCTTCTTGGCGGTGGCGGTGGAGCCGATGAACGCAATCTTGTCCGCGCCCGAGCGGCACGGCGCGGCGCCAGTGTCACCAAGCCCGTGGACGAGCTGCAGCACCGGCTGCTCCGGAACCACCTCGGCAAACCGGTCGACCAGTCATTGGCTGACGCCCGGCGTGTATTCGCTGGGCTTGAGGACCATGGCGTTGCCGGCGGCCAGCGCGTAGGCCGCCACTGAACTGATCGCGGCCACCGGGTAGTTCGCGTTGCGGTCATGACTCGCTCCCCGACCTCGACGGAACGCCGCGGACGGTGCGGGACGCGGGTGGAAGCGCAGCAGCATGCCAGCGTCCCGCTCCGTCATGTCGATGCTGGCGAGGGAGCTGCTCGCGACCATGGCCGCTCCTCCCGCTGTGTCCGATGGTCGGATCCTGGAGGACGACCAGCGCCACGTATAGAACAGAATCTGGACTGGCGGAGGGGTCATGGGACTGATGCCTCCTATTTCGGGCAAGCGGCGGGGCGGGGGTCGGTGGGCTTGTGAGGTGCTGGTAGACCTTGCGGGCGATGTAGCGCTTGAGGCAGCGCATAGGAGGTCCGCACCTTTCGGTGGGGAACTCCTTCTGCGACAATCGCGCGCATGGGGTTCAGGCGGCGTCTACGTGAGGGGGCCGACATGGACCGGGAGGGGCAGACCACCACCGACGGACGGGCACTCGCCGAGCAGTTTGGGCGCGTTGGGCTGTGGACCAGGCATCTGGACGTCCAGCCCGCCAAGCAGGTCCGGGAAGCGGTCGCCGAGCTGGAGGAGCTGGGCTGGGGCTCGCTGTGGTTCTGGGAGGTATTCGGTCGCGAGGCGCTGACCAGCGGTGCGCTGCTGCTGGGTGCCACCCAGCGGATGGTGATCGCCAGCGGTATCGCCAACGTCTGGGCGCGTGACCCGGTGGCGATGGCGGCCGCCGGGCGGACCTTGGTCGAGGCCTACCCGGGGCGGTTCGTGCTCGGCATCGGCGTCAGCCACGGCCCCCTGGTGGACGCTCGCGGCCATCGCTACCAGCAACCGCTGGAGAAGATGCGCGGCTACCTTGACGCCATGGACGCCGCCCCCTGGCAGGGACCGCCGCTGCCAGCGGAGCCGGCGCGGGTGCTGGCCGCGTTGGGCCCCCGCATGCTGGAGTTGGCCGCGGAACGATCCGCCGGTGCGTTGCTGTACAACGGAACGCCGGAGGCGACCGCCAGCGCCCGGTCGGTGATCGGCTCCGGGCCGCTGCTGGCGGCCGAGCAGGCCGTGCTGCTGGAGGAGGACCCGGCCGAGGCCCGCCGGATCGCCCGCGAGTTCCTGGCCCTGTACCTGACCCTGCCGAACTACCTGCGCGCCTGGGACCGGGCTGGGCTCGGGCCCGAGGAGCAGGCGGAGGGGGGTAGCGACCGGCTGGTGGATGCGGTGGTCGCCTGGGGCGGCCCCGAGGTGATCGCCGAGCGGGTGCGGGCCCACTTGGAGGCGGGTGCCGACCACGTCTGCGTCCAGGTCCTTGACCCCGACCCTAACGGCCTGCCGATGGCCAGCTGGCGGGCGCTCGCCCCGGCATTGCTGGAGCGCTGAAGCGCAAGCAGAGGACGTAGCGCCAACAGGCGTCCACGACCGGACGGACCGGGAACCGTCGTCGGTCCGTGCCGGGTCCGCAGCCGACAGGTAACCGCGGACATCAGCCGGTACGAGCGGTCACCAAGCGTTCTTCGATCCGCAGGTCGCTGGGCCTAGAGCCTCCTGACCTCGGGCGGGGGAGGCAGGCGACGTGGAGGTCGAGTCTCCCCACCCGGCTGCCGCAAGCCCTCCTGGCTCTTGCCCACAAGGCGGTGATCACCGAGGACGGGCCTCACCCTCTAGTGAGCTGGAAGCCGTCGCCGCCAGCTGGGAGCATCGTCGTTCTCGCCGGCCGTGGCACCCGCGTGCCATAAGCAGCGGTCACCAGCGGATAGCCACGGTTACTCCGAGAAGGCCGATCGGCTGGGCTCACGGCTCTGACCTGGGGTGCGGGAGAGGCCGAAACTGCATGGCATGCAAGACGTCAGGGGTTCGATGAAGCTGCCAGCAATGGAGGCCTCGGGTGTCTACCCGATCCGGTCGAGCACGTGCGCGGCGCTCCGGTTCGGGTGGTGGCGGACGCCAGAATCGACCGGCGTTGGCAGGCCGCGAGACAGGCGGTCCGGTAGGATGCGGCGGCATGGACACCGACCAGATCCTGGACAGCGTCGAGCTGCTGGCCGGCGTGGACCGGGAGGACGCCCGGCTGGCCGTCGATGCCACCCTGCTCACCCTGGCTGAGCGGGTCGGCCGGGCGGTCGCCAGCGAGCTTGCCGGGGGCCTCCCTGGTGAGCTGGAGCCGGCGCTGACCGCCGGGCCGGAGGCCGCTGAGCCGTTCGACGCCGAGGAGTTCGCCCGCCGTACCGCCGCTCGGGCGAGGGTCGACCTGGCGCGGGGCGGCGACTACGCAACGGCGGTGCTGGCCACCCTCCGCGAGGACGTGGCCGGGATCCAGGAGCTTCGCGACCGGCTGCCGGCCGACTACCGGCCGCTGTTCGGCTAGCATCTTCGACCCTCAGCGCACGGAATCTAAGCAGGCGGACCCCCCCGGGGCCCGAATGGGTGCATGCGAGCCAACTCCGAATCGCCGTCCGGGCCTTCTCATCCGCGATCCCGAGCTAGAAAGCGGCGAAGTCAGCTACCTGCGGCGGCCGCCTGCAGCACCAGGATCGATTGGGGGCCGAGGGTGATGTCGTCGCCGGCGTGCAGCTCCGGCGGTTGCCCGGCGCGAGCCGGGTCGTCGGTGTCCAGCTCGGTACGCCAGGGCCCCGCCGCGCCCGCGGCGGTGGGGATCCGGAACTGGAGCTTCTCCCACCAGCCGTTGACCAGGACCAGGAAGTCGTCGTCGACCAGGGGGGTGCCGTCCTCCGCGAGGTCGGGGGCGTCGTCGCCGTCGAGGTAGATGGCCAGGGCCCGGGCGTTGGGGTCGGCCCAGTTCTCACCGGTCATCGGCGTGCCGGCAGGGGTGAACCAGGCGAGCTCGGACGCCTCCATCCCGACCAGGAAGCGCCGCCGGCGGAAGACCGGGTGGGCGCGCCGGAACGCCACCAGCCGGCGGGTGAAGGCCCGCAAATCCTCGTCGGGCTGCGACCAGTCCAGCCAGGAGACCTCGTTGTCCTGACAGTAGGCGTTGTTGTTGCCGCCCTGGGTGCGGCCGAGCTCGTCGCCACCCAGCAGCAACGGCACCCCGAACGACAGCAGCAGGGTGGTGAGCAGGGCCCTGGACTGGCGGGCGCGGAGCTCGACCACCT
>Ga0075419_10000694_pt1 | contig 21489 bp, 26 predicted proteins | sample SoiMetdeltSBSDD3_FD_76900 | JGI IMG/M metagenome (GOLD analysis project Ga0075419, IMG submission 76900) | Bulk soil microbial communities from a Populus tree surrounding site in Tennessee, USA - Soil MetaG P. deltoides SBSDD3 | ecosystem: Environmental > Terrestrial > Soil > Tree plantation... | reverse complement strand
TCGACAGCCTCGCCTCGGCGTTGCCGCACATCCAGTCCGGACGCATCAAGATCCTCGCGGTCACCACCGCGCAGCGCGTGCCGCAGCTTCCCGACGTGCCGACGATTGCCGAGGCCGGCTACGCAGACTACGCCGGCGTCGGTTGGTCCGGGTTCGTGCTTCCGGCGGGAACGCCGCGTGAAATCGTGGAAAGGGTGAGCGCCGACACGCAGGCGGTGCTGCGCGAGCCCGAGACCGCGCGTCGCATCATCGAGCGCGGTGGCGTACCGGATCCGACGACGCCGCAGCAATACACCGAGTTCATCCGCGCGGAGATCGCCAAGTGGGGTGAAGTGGCGCGCGTCGCGAAGGTCAAGCTCGATTGAAGGCAGATATCTGCGTATTGCCCGGCGACGGCATCGGCGTCGAGGTGATAGACGCCACGCTTCCGGTGCTCGAGAAAGCTGCCAGAGGCTTTTCGCTCGAGTTCCGCCACTATCCGGCCGGGGCGCAGCACTACGCGAAAACCGGCGATGCGCTGCCCGAAGCAACCTTTGCGTCCGCGAAAGCGGCTGACGCGATTCTCTTTGGCGCTATGGGCTGGCCGGAGATCCGCTATCCCGACGGCACCGAGATCGCGCCGCAGCTCGACCTGCGGTTTCGTCTCGGGCTCTACGCCGGCGTGCGGCCGTGTCGCGCGATTCCGGGCGTGCCGCTCCCGCTCGCCGATGCGCGCGCGAAGGAAATCGATCTCGTGGTCGTGCGCGAGTCGACCGAGGGCTTGTTCGCCTCGCGCGGCAAGGGCAAGGTCGAGGCCGATCGCGAAGCACACGACACGATGGTGATCACCCGCAAGGGATCCGAGCGCGTGCACGAGTTTTCGTTTCGCCTCGCCGCGCGGCGCAAGAAGCGCCTCGTGACCTGCGTGGACAAGGCGAACGTGTTCGCCTCGATGGCGTTCTTCCGCAAGGTGTTCTACGAGGTCGCGCAGCGACACCCCGGCGTGCGGGCGAACCACCATTACATCGACGCCACCGCGCTCGACATGGTGCGCAAGCCCTGGGAATTCGACGTGATGGTGACCGAGAACATGTTCGGCGACATCCTTTCCGACCTGACGGCGGCGCTGATCGGCGGCATGGGCATGGCGCCCTCGGGCGACATCGGTGACGACCACGCGCTGTTCCAGCCGTGTCATGGCTCCGCGCCCGACATCGCCGGGCAGGGAAGGGCGAATCCCGCCGCGTGCATCCTGTCCGGGGCGATGATGCTCGACTGGCTCGCCGGTCGCACGAAGAACGAAGCGCTCGCGCAGGCGGCGCGCCGCATCGAGCGCGCCGTGGACGAGGTGTTCGCATCGAAGAAAGCAACCCCGTTCGAATTCGGCGGCCGCGCCGGCACGCGCGAGATCCGCGATGCAGTGCTCTCCAATCTGTGAAGCGATTGCGCGTCGCCGGCGTCGGCGCCGGCTACTTTAGCCAATTCCACCTGCAAGGCTGGCGCGCATTGCCCGAGGTCGAGCTCGTGGGCTGGAGCGACAAGGATCTTTCGAAGGTGAAAGGCGTGCCAGGCTTCCGTTCGGTCGAAGAGCTCCTGGACAAGACTAAGCCCGATCTCGTCGACATCGTCACGCCGCCGGAGACCCACCTGGAGCTCGCGCGCGCCGTCGCCGAGCGGGGGCTGCCCGTGATCTGCCAAAAACCGCTGGCGCCAACATATGCGGAGGCGGTGGCGTTGGTGGACGAAGGCGGCCAGCTCGTCGTGCACGAGAACTTCCGCTGGCAGCCCTGGTATCGCGAAGCGAAGCGCCTGATCGACGCCGGCATGCTCGGCGCGCTCCATTGCGTGGCGTTCCGGCTTCGCCCCGGGGACGGGCAAGGACCGCGCGCGTACCTCGATCGCCAGCCGTATTTCCAGACGATGGCGCGACTTCTCGTGCACGAGACGGCAATTCACTGGATCGACACGTTTCGCTTCCTCATGGGAGAGATCACGGCGGTCTACGCATCGCTCCGCAGGATGAATCCCGTGATTGCCGGCGAGGATGCGGGCTACATCGTGTTCGAATTTGCGGGCGGCGCGACCGGGCTTTTCGACGGCAACCGCCTGAACGACCACGTCGCGGCGAACCCGCGCCGCACGATGGGCGAGATGTGGCTCGAGGGCTCGGCCGGGGTGCTGCGCCTCGATGGCGACGGGCGCCTCTGGTGGAAGCCGCACCATGAGCCGGAACGCGAGCATCGCTACGACCGCGGCCCCGATGACACCTTCGGCGGCGGGTGCTGCCTCGCCCTCCAGAGGCATGTCGTGCGCCATCTTCTGGAAGGCGCGGCACTCGAGAATCGCGGAAAGGATTACCTCGTCAACCTGCGCGTCGAGGAGGCGGTCTACCGCTCGAGCGCCGAAGGGCGCAAGGTGAAGCTGCAGTGAACGTCGAGCCGTTCGGCCGCGATCTCGAGCGCCCCGAGTGCGTGCACTGCACCGCGCAGGGCGACGTGTTCGTTTCGGACTGGCGCGGCGGCGTGACGCGTATCCGCGCCGACGGCACCCAGCAGCTCATCAAGGGCGAGCGCCCGATCAAGACGAACGGTTTCGCCATCCTTCCCGACCGCTCGTTCCTGCTCGCGCATCTCGGCGAGCACGAAGGCGGCGTGTGGCGCCTCACGTGCGAAGGCGAGCTCTCGCCATTCCTCGAGGATCTGCCGCCCACGAACTTCGTGCACGCCTGGAACGAGCGTGTGTATATCACGGTGAGCACGCGCCTCGTGCCGCGCACGCTGGCGCGCAAGCCCGGGTACGCCGACGGCTTCATCGTCTGCGTCGATCGCCGCGGCACGCGCGTCGTCGCCGAGGGGCTCGGCTACACCAACGAATGCAAGGTCGATCCGACGCGGAAGTGGCTCTACGTGAACGAGACGTTCGGCAAGCGGCTTTCGCGCTTCGCGCTGCGCCCGGACGGGGATCTCGGCGCGCGCGAAACGGTCGCCGAATTCGGCGCGGGCACCTTTCCCGACGGGCTGGACTTCGATGCCGAAGGCGGTGTCTGGATCACCAGCGTCTTCTCCAACCGGCTGATCCGCATAGCGCCCGGCGGCGACCAGCGCGTGCTGCTCGAGGACAATGATTCGCGCTTCGTCGCGCGCATCGAAGAGCAATTTGCGCGCGGCGAGCTCGTACGGGATGTGCACCCCGAGGTGCCCGCGAAGCTCATCCGCAATCTGTCGTCGAGCGCGTTCGGCGGCGAGGACTTGCGCACCCTATATCTCGGCTGTCTGCAGGACAGCCGCATTTACCGCATGCCGAGCCCGGTGGCGGGCGCCCGCCCGCCGCATTGGGACGTGCGTTTTCCTTAGAGGAGGTACCGATGAAAAGGACGAATGTTCTTGCGGTGTTTTTCGCCGCCGCCGCGGGCATCAGCGCGGCCCACGCGCAGAGCGTGCTCAAGTTCAGCCACACCGACCAGCCGGGCGGCACGCGCCAGAAGGCCGCGGAGATGTTCGCGCAGAAGGTCGAGCAAAACACGAGCGGCCGCTACAAGGTGCAGGTCTTTCCGGCCGGGCAGCTCGCGAACGATCCGAAGGCGGTCGAGCAGCTCCAGCTTGGCGGCATCGACTTCACCGTCACCGGCACTGGCACGTATGCGACCCACATCCCGTCGCTCAATCTCATGCTGATGCCGTACCTCGTCGACAACTACGACCAGGGCTGGAAGCTGTACGACGAATCGAAGTGGCTGCAGAAGCAGTTCGCCGAGGGACCGAAGAAAGGCTTCCGCTTCGTCGCCACGTGGGAGGCGGGGTTTCGCTCGATGACCACGAAGAATCCGCTCAACTCCCCGGCCGACGCCAAGGGCGTGAAGTTGCGCACCTACCCGAACGAAATGCAACGCTGGCTCCTGGAGGCGATGGGTTTCACCGTGCAGATCATGCCGGTCACCGAGGTATACCTCGCGATCCAGCAGGGCACGGTGGCCGGGCAGGAGAATCCCATCGATACCATCCACGCGAACAAGTTCTATGAGGTCGCGCCCCACGTAACGCTCACGCAGCACGTCTACAGCCCGATCCCGCTTTCGGTGTCCGAAAAGACTTGGCAGCGTCTATCCGAGAGCGATCGCGCCGCCGTCACCAAAGCCGGGCGCGAGGTCGCCGACTGGATTCGCAAGGAGATCCGCGCGAATGACGAGCGACTTCTCAAGGACATGGAGTCGAAGGGCGCGAAGATCGCGCGTCCGAACCTCGCGCCGTTCCGGGCTGCCGTGCAGCCGGCGTACGCCAAGGCGAAGGAGAAGTACGGCGCGGATGTCGATGCGGTGCTCGCCGACGCCGCTGCTGTGCGCAAAGGCGGGATGTGAGCTTCCTTCCGCCGGCGCCGCCCGCGCCGGCCGCCCTGCGGGCGTTCGGCGCGGCCATCGATTGGAGCGTGGTGGCGATCGGCGGCATGATGGTCGCGCTGGTGTTCGTCAATGTCGTGCTGCACCTTTTCCACCGCGACAACCCGTGGACCACGGAATTCTGCGAGTTCCTCATGGTCTGGGTCACGTTCCTCGGCGCGGCGGCGGCGACGCGCCGCGGCGCCCATATGACGATCAACGAATTCGTCGACCGGCTGCGCCCGCGCGCGCGCCGCGGCGCCGATCTCGCCATCGCGGCGCTCGCCGCGGCGTTGCTCGTGCTGCTCGTCTGGTACGGCATCGGCATCGTGCGCGCCACCTGGGCGAACGAGCTCACGGTGCTCGGCTGGCCGATGGGGCTGCAGTACCTTGCGCTGCCGGTCGGTTCGGCGGCGACGCTCGTCTTCGTGCTCTGGGACGCTTGGCAGACCGGCCAGGGCGTGTCGCGCGAAGCGCGCTACCCCGCCTAGCGTGCTGGCCGCCGCGACTTTCGGCCTCTTCTTCCTCGCCGCGCTCGCGGGGCTGCCCCTGGTGTATGCGCTCCTCGGGACCACCGTCGCGGTGATCGCGGCGGCGAGCCTGTCGCATCCGCTCGAGACGATCTTCCTCACCTATATCGGCGGGGTCGAGCCGTTCATCCTCATTGCAGTGCCGCTCTTCGTGCTCGCGGGCGAGCTTCTTTCCCACGGGGGCGTCGGCCGCCGCATCGTCGATTTCGCGCACGCGCTTTTCGGCTGGATGCCCGGCGGGCTCGGCATCGTGACGGTTGCCTCGTGTCTCATGTTCGGCGGTGTCTCCGGCTCGGCCATCGCTGATACCGCGGCGATCGGCTCTCTCGTGGTGCCGGCCATGGCGCAGCGCGGCTACCCGCGGCCGTTCATCGGCGCGCTGCTCGCGACCGCCGGCACGCTCGCGCTTCTCATGCCGCTTTCAATTCCCTTCCTCGTCTACGCATTCACCGCCGGCGTGTCGATGCGCATGCTTTCCATGGCAGGCATCGTGCCGGCCGTGCTCTCGGCGCTCGCGCTTGCGGCAGTGTGCGTCTGGTACGGCAGGAGCACCGGCTGCGACCCGGGGTCGGGACAGTTCTCGGGCCGCGCGTTGTGGCAGGCGTTCAAGTCCGCCGGTCCCGCGCTCCTCATGCCGCTCATCATCGTCGGCGGCATCTGGTCGGGTTTCTTCACGCCGACCGAGGCCGCCGCGGTCGCGGTGGTCTACGGCCTCGCGGTGTCGCTCGGCTTCTACCGCGACATCGGCTGGGCCGATGTGCCGCGCCTCATCCTGAATGCGTTTCAGACCAGCGCGGTCGTGATGGTGGTGCTCGGCGCAACTGCGGCGCTCGCCTGGTTCATCACCGCCGAGCAGGTACCGGCGCAGCTCGCCGGCTGGGTGAAAGGCATCGCCACCGAGCCCTGGATGTTCCTGCTTCTCGTGAACATCGCGCTTCTCGTGCTCGGCATCTTCATCGAGCCACTGCCCGCGCTTCTCATCTCGGTCCCGCTCTTCGTGCCGCTCGCCACGGCGTTCAAGATCGACCTCGTGCATCTCGGTGTCGTGATGTGCGCGAACCTCGCCATCGCGCTGTACACCCCGCCGGTCGGCGGTACGCTATTCGTCGCGGCGAAGCTCGCCAAGGCGGGCATCGGCGCGATCACCCGGCACCTGGCGCCGTTGATGGCGGCCACGGTGGCGGTTCTGCTCTTCGTAACCTACGTGCCTTCGCTCACCCTTGGCGTTGCGCGCTTTCTCGTGAGGTAGACATGCTTCGATTTGCACTGTGCGCTCTGGCGGCGCTGGCGTTTCCGGTCGCGGCGCAGAACTATCCTTCCAAACCGGTTCATCTCGTGGTGGGCTTCGTGCCGGGCGGCGGTACCGACATCATGGCGCGCACCATCGCCGCGAAGCTCGGCGAGACCGCGAAGATCCAGATGGTGGTCGAGAACCGGCCCGGCGCGAACGCGAACCTCGCCGCCGAGCTCGTGGCGCGCGCTCCGGCCGACGGCTACACCGTGCTCATGATGTCGACTTCGCACGCCATCTCGAAGCCGCTCTACAGGACGCTCAAGTACGATCTGGAGAAGGACCTGGTGCCGGTCGCCTTTGTTTCTTCAGGCGCGATGGCGGTGGTCGTGCACCCGGCGGTGCCCGCGTCCAACGTGAGCGAGCTGATCGCGCTCGCCAAAGCCAAGCCCGGCGAACTGTCCTATGGTTCCGCGGGTAGCGGTAGCCCCGAGCACATGGCCGCCGAGCTCCTGCTCACCATGGCCAACGTTCGCATGGTGCACGTGCCGTATAAGGGCGGCGCGGCGTCGGCGACCGACCTCATCGGTGGGCAGATCCAGGTGGGCTTCAACACCATGCCGGTGGCCGCGCCGCACATCCGCGCCGGCAAGATGAAGCTCCTCGCCGTCACCGAGGAGCGGCGCTCGCCCGCCTTCCCCGACACGCCGACCGTGGCCGAGGCGGCGCTTCCCGGTTACGCCATGCCGGTCTGGTATGGGCTGATGGCGCCGGCGGGCACGCCGCGTCAAACGATCGCGCTCCTCAACCGCGAGATCGAACGCGTGCTGAAGGAGCCCGAGATCCGCGAGCGCTTCACCACGCTCGGCGTCGCGCCGACCGGCGGCACGCCCGAAGCGTTCGGCGCGTTCCTGCAGAAGGAGGTGGCGAAGTTCACCAAGCTCATCGCGGACACCGGCATGAAAGTCGAGTAGGCATGCGCCTCTTGGTCATGCCCGGGGACGACATCGGGCCTGAGATCACCGCGGCCTCGCTCGTTGCGCTCCAAGCGGTAGATCGCAAGTTCGCGCTTGGCCTCGAGCTCGAGACCGTGGAAGTCGGCATGGCGAGCTACCGCCGCCACGGCGATACGCTCACCGCGGCCGCACTGGACGCGGCGCTCAAGGCCGACGGCGTGATCCTCGGTCCGTGCGGCATGAGCGACTACCCGCCGCGCGAAGAAGGCGGAACGAACGTGCCGGGCACGGTGCGCAAACGCCTCGATCTTTTTGCCAACCTGCGGCCCGCGCGCCACCGCAGCGGCGTGCCGGGCTCGCGCGAGAAGATGGATCTCCTCATCGTGCGTGAGAACACGGAAGGCTTCTACGCCGACCGCAACATGTACCTCGGCCTCGCCGAATTCATGCCCACGCCGGACGTCGCGCTGTCCGTGCGCAAGATCACCCGCGAAGGCTCGCGCCGCATCGCGAAAGTCGCCTTCGACTATGCCGTGCGCCGGCGGCGACGCGTGGCAGTGGTCGGCAAGCGTCACGTTCTTCAGATGGGCGACGGCTTGTTCGTCGGCGAAGCGCAGAAGCTCGCCAACGCGCGCCGCGAAGTCGAATTCAGAGAAGTGGATGTCGACGCCATGGCCGCGGATCTCGTCATGCGCCCGGAGCGCTACGACGTAATCCTCACCAGCAACATGTTCGGCGACATCCTTTCCAACGAAGCTGTGGCCCTTTCCGGCGGGCTCGGGCTCGCGGCGGCGCTGAACGTCGGCGAGCGCCACGCGGTGGCGAACGCCGGGCACGGCTCGGCGCCCGACATCGCCGGCCGCAACATCGCGAACCCCGCGGGCCTCATGCTTTCGTGCGCGATGCTGCTCGAATGGCTGGGCAAGACCGAGGCTTCCCGCGCCCTCGAGGCAGCCATCGATCGGGTCTTGCAGGATCCGGCTGCGCGCACCGCGGATCTCGGCGGCCGCGGCAGCACTTCTGGATTTGGCGAGGCGGTGGCGCGCGCGCTGTAGGCCGTCAGAGACGATAGAACGCGGCCGCGTTGTCGTGGAAGAGCGCGCGCCGCTCCGCGTCGGAAAACTCGGCCGTCATGCGTTTGAAGTCTTCAAACATCTGGCCGAAGCCCACGCGCAGCCCGTCGACCGGGAAATTCGAGGCGAACATGCAGCGCTCGACGCCGAAGAGTTCGATGGTCTCGAGCACGATGCGCCGGTTGTCCTCGTAGTCCCACGCGCCGTCGCGCAGACATAAGCAGGAGAGCTTGCAGTACACCTGCTCGCTCGCGGCGAGCGCCCGCATGCCGCGGCGCCACATCTCGAGGCCCGCTTCGCTGCGGTCCCAGGGAAAGCCGGTGTGGTTGAGCACCACGCGGATGTCGGCGTTGGCGCGCGCGACAGCCGCCGCTTCTTCAAGATGCCAGGTGGGCACGCGCAGGTCCCACGAGAGATCGAATTTCCTGAGCAGGCGCAAACCTGCGAGCCAGTTGGGGTCCTGCATGCTTCCCGGAGCGCCGGTCACCGTCTCTCGCGGACCGCGGCTCGTCACGGGCTTGGAGCGGATTCCGCGCACGAGCGGAAACTCGCTCTGTCGCGCGATCACTTCCTCCGCGTTCGGCGTGTGGAACCAGGCATGGGCAACGATCGCGTTGGGCATGCCGTAGCGAGCATGGAGCTCGGTCAGCCACATGGTTTCCGCCACCTGCTGGTCGCGGCTGCATTCCGCCTCGACGTGCACGGTCTTTACGACGTTGTGCCCCGCGGCGTCGGCCCGGTAGTCCGGCGGCAGGTAGTCGCGCTTGAGCGCGGCGTAGTCACCGAGAAAGAAATCATGCGACTTGGGGTCCTGCAGCCAAGGGTAATACAGCGGGCCGCCGGAGAGCTGCCAGAGGTGGTGGTGCGCATCCACCACGGGCAGCGACGGATTCAGCACCGCTCCAGCAAGCGCACCGTCTTGGCCGCGACCATGTCCGCGACCGCCGCGTCGAAGCGCTTGAAGTGCGCGGTGGCGAGATGCGCGTCAAACGCGGCGCGATCGTCGTACACCTCGTAGAGAAAGACGCTGGTTTTCTCCTTCGGGTCCACGCAGACGTCGAAGATGCGGCAGCCCGGTTCGTTCTCGCGCGAGAGCCGCGCATTCTCGAGCATGGCCGGCATGAACTCGGCGAGGCGCTCGGGCTTGATGCGGAAATCGACGATGACGACGTACATGGCTCTAGCTCGGAAAGTGGGTGTCGAGGTCGGCGAGCTGCGCGGCGTCCAGAAACCGGGTGCGCCGGCCTTCGAGGAGGAGGAAAAGCTTCGCGGTTTCCTCCAGCTCCTCGGCGTTGTACACCGCGTCCTCGAGCGATTTGCCGGCGACGACCGGGCCGTGATTGGCGAGAAGGACGGCGTGATGCTTCTTCGCCTTCTCGCGCACTGCTTCGGCGAGCGCGCGATCGCCGGGCCGGTAGTAGGGAATGAGCGCGAGCTCGCGAATGCGCATGGCGTAGTACGCGGTGATCGGCGGCAGGCCGGCGAAGTTGCGCAGGCACGATACGGCGACGCAGTGCGTGCAGTGCAGGTGCACGATCGACTGCGCGGTGGGCCGCTCCTCGTACATCGCGAGGTGCAGGAAGGACTCCTTCGAGGGCGCATCGCCGGCCACATGGTTCCCACCACGATCGACTTTGGAAATGCGCGCCGGGTCGAGCCTGCCGAGGCAGGAGTTGGTCGGCGTGATGAGCAGGCCGTCGGGGAGCCGCGCGCTCAGGTTGCCCGAGCTGCCATGCGCATAGCCGCGCTCGTAGAGCGAGCGCCCGTGCATGACGAGCGCATCGCGCAGCGACGTTTCGTTCATCGCACCATCTCGAGCGCCTTCGCGAAGAACTCGGGACTGCCGAAGTTACCGGACTTGAGCGCAAGCAGGTAGGGCTCGCCGCCCTGCGCCGCGGTCCAGGGCACGCCCGGATCGATTTCGGGCCCAATGGCGAGCGCGCGCACGCCGAGCGCTTCGACAACGGCGCCCGACGTCTCGCCGCCCGCCACCACGAATTTGCGCACGCCCTGGCGCGCCAGTTCGCGCGCGATCTGGCGGAAGGCGTGCTCGATGGCCTCGCCTTTGCCGGGCACGATGCCTTCGGGCGGTGCCGACGCATAGATGAGCGGGTGGTCACCATTCTGCGTAGCGAAGCGGACCGCGGCGTCGACATCGATGCGCTCGGGCTGGATCCTGAAAGCAGGGCCGCCGAACGCAGCGATCTGACGGAGCGTCGCTTGCGAGCAGCTGCCGGCGAGAACCACCGCTGCCCCGGCAACCCTTGGAAGTGCGCTCGCGCTCCTTCTTTTCACACCGAGCGCGCGTGCGATGCCCATGGCGAGACCCGCGCCGCCCGTGGTGAGCTTCATGTCACGACAGGCTTCGCCGGCGGCGACGAGGTGCTCGTCGCGCACCGCATCGAGGATCGCGAAGCCGCTGAGCCCTTCCAGCCTCGCGCGAATCGCCGATGCGCCCGCGTCCATCACCTCGCAGGGGATGAGCGAAACCTTGCGTCGCGTCTGTGCCGCGAGCACACGCACGAGGCTCGAGTCGCGCATTGGTGTGAGCGGATGGTCTTTCATACCCGACTCGGCGAGCGGCACGTCGCCGACGAAAAGGTTGCCCTTGTAGACGGTGCGTCCGTTTCTGGGGTAGGCGGGGGTGGCGACCGTGCGGTGCTCGCCGAGCGCGTCGAGGAGCGCGTCGGCCACGGGACCGATGTTGCCGCGCGGGGTGGAATCGAATGTGGAGCAGTACTTGAAGTAAATGCGTTCGGCGCCGCGCGCGTGCAGCCAGGCGAGCGAAGCGAGCGACCATTGCACGGCCTCGGCTGCGGGATTGGTGCGTGACTTGAGCGCGACCACGATCGCGTCGGATGGCGCGAGGTCGAGCGCGCCACCCGGTACGCCGTTCACCTGGATCACCGAAAGCCCCTCGCGCGCGAGCGTCACGCCGAGGTCGGTGGCGCCGGTCAAGTCGTCCGCAATACAGCCGAGTCGCATTGTCGGTGGAATTGTTGACAATCTTGTTGATGGTATCGAGAATCGCCCGCGGAGGAGGTTGCGTGTTCCGTCTTATTCTGCTGGCTGCGCTCGCCGCGCCGTTGTTCGCGCACGCCCAAGCGTACCCGTCCAAGGCCGTACGCATCATCAACCCGTTCGCGCCCGGCGGTGCGACCGACATCATCGCGCGCCACATGGCGCAGAAGCTGACCGAGGCGTGGGGTCAGCCAGTGGTGGTCGAGAATCGCGCCGGCGCGAGCGGTGCGCTCGGCGTCGAGCACGTCGCGAAGAGCGCAGCCGACGGCTACACGCTCCTCATCGCGACGCAGACCACGCATGCCGCCAATCCCGCGCTCTATGCCAAGCTGCCGTACGACGCGGCGAAGGACTTCGCGCCGCTGACGCTTGCGGGGTCCACGCCGCTCGCGCTCCTCGTGCATCCCACGCTTCCCGTTCGCGATGTGCGCGAACTGCTCGAGCATGTGAAGAAAAACCCGGGCAAGCTGGCCTACGCGTCCGGTGGGAACGGCACCTCGCAGCACCTGACCATGGAACTCCTGAAGACCATGACCGGGAGCTACATGGTGCACATTCCGTACAAGGGCGCTGGGCCCGCGATGACCGACTTCCTCGGCGGCCAGGTGAATCTCATGTTCGACAACCTGCCGACCGCGTTGCCGCACGTAAAGTCCGGCAAGCTGAAAGCGCTCGCCGTGAGCACCGCGAAGAGAAGCGCGCTGGCGCCCGAGCTGCCGACGATGGCCGAGTCGGGCCTCGCCGGCTTCGATTTGGCGACGTGGTTCGCTTTCTTCGCTCCCTCGGCTACGCCGCGGGAGCTCGGGGAGAGAATCTCCGCCGATATGCGCCGCGTGCTCGCGCAGGCCGACACGAAGGACCGGCTGACCGGGATCGGCGTCGACGTCGCCGGCACGACGCCCGATGAGCTCGCGCGCTTTCACCGCGCCGAGCTCGCGAAGTGGGCAAAGATCGTCAAGGACTCGGGCGCGAAGCTCGATTAACGAGGAGGGTTCATGGGCATGTTGAAGCACGTTCTGTTGGCCGCGGCATTGGCTTTCTCGGTCAACGCGTCCGCGCAGGTGAAGCTCACGATGTGGAGCCACTGGGCGGCCGAGAAAATTAAGCGCGATTACGTCGAGGATGCGATCAAGCGCTTCGAGGCGGCGAATCCCGGCGTGAAGATCGAGGCGCAGTGGTACGAGAAGACCGCGCTGTACGCGGCGCTGAAGACAGCGCTGCGCGCCGGCACGGCGCCCGATCTGTTCTACGCCGAGCCAGACCAGGTCGAGTACATGGAAAACGGCCTGCTCCTGGACCTCAGCGCGGTGAACTGGGCGGCGATCGAGCCGTGGGCGAAGGAGATCTGGTCCTACAAAGGCAAGCCCTACGGCATGCCGCTCGAGGCCGCCACCGTCGAGCTCTACTACAACAAGAAGCTCCTCACCGACCTCGGCATCAAGGTGCCGGCGAATTTGCAGCTCGACGCGCAAGGCCTGACTGACCTCGCCAAGCGCGCGCGCGCGAAGAACATCACCCCGATGTCGCTCGGCGTCGGCGACCGGCCTTATCCGGGCGCCTATCTCGTGCACGAGGCGCTGCTGAAGAAGCTCGGCCTCCAGGAATACGACGCGCTCCTCAAGGGCAAGCTCTCCTGGAGCGATGCGCGTGTGGTGGAGACGCTGCGCGTGGTGCGCTCGTGGACTGACGCGGGCCTGCTGCCCACGACGTTCACTACGCTCAAGCTCGGCGAGGCGCACGGCTACTTCCATACCAATCCGGGCGCGGTCACGATGCTGGTGGGTAGCTGGTACACCTCGCGCGCCTTCAATCCGCCGGACAAGGGTGGCCAGCCGGCCAACTTCCCGCTCGGCATCATGAAGTTCCCGGCGATGCCCGGCGCGGCGTGCAACGAATGCCGCACGCTTTCGGTGGGTGGCAGCTATGTCGCCAACGCCGCCACCAAGCATCCGAAGCAGGCAATCGCTTTCCTGAATTCGTTCGCCAATCCGGAGGCGGCAACGCGCTGGCTCGAGGGTGTGCTCGTGCAGACTGGTATCAAGGCCGATTACTCGAAGGTCTCCGGGCCGCACGCCGGTTACTTCCGCGAGCTCGGCGCGACCAGTGCGGGCGCCAAGTTCTACTTCGGCCAGCCGATCCAGGTGATGCAGGGCAAGCCCAAGGAAGTGTTCACGCAGGTGTTCAATAACGCGTTTCCGGCCGGCACGATCAGCGTCGAGGAGGCTGTCAAGCAGATGAATGCTGCGTACGGCAAGCATTGATCCGTTCCAGCGTTGACCGGCAGCCATGGGGGGCGATCCTCGCCTTCCTGCTGCCGGCGTTTACTGTCTACACGGCGTTCACCGCCTACCCGGTGTTGCGCACCTTCTGGAACAGCTTCCACAAGGTACTGCCGCGCAGCGAAGAGTTCGTCGGGGCCGAAAACTACGCCGCGCTCGCGCAGGACGAGCTCTTCTGGCGCGCGGTGCGCAACACGTTCACTTGGGCTTGCGTGTCGCCGCTCGCCGAAGTCGGCATCGGCCTTGTGCTTGCCATGGCGCTCTACGCGCGTGTGCCCGGCATGCGCTTCTTCCGCATCGCGTGGTTCACGCCGGTCCTCATGTCGTACGTGGTCGTCGGCATCATCTGGGTCTGGATCTACAACTACGACTGGGGCGCGGCCAACGCGCTGCTGCGCGCGCTCGGTTTGGGCGCGCTTGTGCAGGCCTGGATCGGCGACCCCAAGCTCGCGCTGCCCTCGCTCATATTCATCACCACGTGGATGTGGAGCGGGTTCAACATGGTGGTGCTTCTCGCGGCGCTGCACTCGCTTCCTTCGGAAGTGGTGGAAGCGGCCGAGCTCGACAATTGCGGCTGGGGCGCCAAGCTCTGGTACGTGATCGTCCCGCTCATCAAGCCGACGCTTCTCAACCTGCTGGTGCTTTCGTTCATCGGCAAGATGAAGATCTTCGACCTGGTGTGGATCACAACCAAGGGCGGACCGCTCTGGTCGACCGAAACGGTCTCCACCTACGTATACAAGCGCGCGTTCGAATGGACGAGCTTCGACCTGGGCTATCCATCGACCATCGCTGCGGTGTGGTTCGTCATCGTGCTCAGCGCGGTGCTCACGCTGACGTGGTTGTTCCGCACGCGTGAGCGGCTGGAGTATTGAGTGAGGCGCGCCCTGCTCTTGGCGGTGCTCACGCTATTCACCGCCTTCGCCGCCGGCCCATTTCTCTGGGTCGCGACGATGTCGGTGCGTACAACCACGGAGATCTCGCTCGACCACTATGCCTGGCCGGAGAAGTGGCACTGGGAGAAGTTTCCTGCCGCGTGGTTCAACTCGGCCTACAACGTTTACTTCGAGAACAGCCTGCTCGTCGTACTCGGGGCGGTGGCGGTGCTCACCGTCGTCGGCGCGATGGCCGCGCATTGCTTCGCGCGCTACCGCTTCCGTGCCAACCGTCTGCTCTATTTCGTCATCTTTTCGGCGATCATCTTTCCGCCGCAGATCACCATCATTTCGCTCTTCCAGATCCTGGTGCAGTACCAGCTCTACAACAGCCTGATCGGTTTGACGCTCGTGTACATCGCGGTGCAGCTGCCGCTCACGGTGTACATCCTGGAGAGCTTCTTCGCGCGCATACCCTCGGACCTGTTCGACGCGGCACGCATTGACGGGTACTCGGAGTGGCAGATCTTCTGGAAGGTGAGCCTACCGATCGCGGCTCCGGCGCTCGCGACTACCGTGATCCTGAACACCATCCTCCTCTGGAACGAATTTCTCTACGCGGTGGTCCTCATTACCGACGAGGCGAAGCGCACGCTGCCGCTCGGCATCCAGCGCTTCATGGGCGACCAGCTCGAAGACGTGGGCATGATCGCGACCGGCCTCATGATCGCAATCGTTCCCGTGGTGCTGATCTACGCGTTCTTCTCGGAGAAGCTGATCCAGGGCATGACGGCGGGGGCGGTGAAGTAATGGCCACGGTCTCGCTGCGCTCACTTTCCAAGCGATACCCCGGCGCGGAGAACCTCGCGGTGGATTCGGTCAGCCTCGAGGTGGCGCACGGCGAGTTCATGGTGCTGCTCGGACCATCGGGCTGCGGCAAGTCCACCACGCTGCGCATGATCGCCGGCCTCGAGTCGATCAGCTCGGGCGAGCTCGCGATCGAAGGCCGGCGCGTGAACGACGTGCCGGCGAAGGACCGCGACATCGCGATGGTGTTTCAGAGCTACGCGCTTTACCCGCACATGAGCGTGCTCGACAACCTGGCGTTCGGCCTGCGCCGCCGCGGCATCGAGCGCGGCGAGATCGAGCGCCGGGTGCGCGAGGTCGCCGCCACGCTCGGCCTCGCCGATCTATTGAAAAGAAAGCCTCACGCGCTGTCCGGCGGCCAGCGCCAACGCGTGGCGCTCGGCCGCGCCATCGTGCGCGATCCCAAGGTGTTCCTGTTCGACGAGCCGCTTTCGAACCTCGACGCGGCGCTGCGCGTCGGCATGCGCGGCGAGCTCATCAAGCTGCATCACCGTCTGGGCGCCACCATGATCTACGTCACCCACGACCAGGTGGAGGCGATGACCATGGGCGATCGCATCTGCATCATGCACGGCGGCAAGGTGGCGCAGATCGGCGCGCCGCTCGAGGTCTACCGCAACCCGGCCGACCTTTTCGTCGCTTCGTTTCTCGGCAGCCCGCCGACCAATCTCATCCCTTCGCGCTTCAACGGCGAAGCCCTGCACGTCGGCGAGGCAACGCTGCGGCTGCCACGCAGTTCCGTACAGGAGCCGATCTTCGGCATCCGCCCCGAAGACATCCGCATCGATGGCGCGGCGCCACACACCGAAGGAGAAATCCTCGCGGTCGAGCCACTCGGCGCCGAGACGATTCTGCGCGTGCGCCTGACCGGCATCGCCGCCGACGTGCTGGTGCGCGGGCCGCGCAGCGTGAACGCGAAGGTGGGCGAGCGCGTGCCGCTTGCCTATGACCTTGCGGCTGCGCACCTCTTCGACCCTGCAACCCGGAAACGGATCTGACATGTCAGCACTCACCGTACGCCGCAACTTTCCCCGACCGCCGGAGGCGCTGGTGAAGCGCCTCGCCGAGGCGCCGACGGGCTGGGTGGTCGACGCCAATGGCCGGCGCGGCGCGCTTGATTACCGCATCCGGCCACTCACTCGCGCGCAGCGCTTCTGCGGCGTGGCGCTCACCGTTTGGAGCCGCGCGCGCGACAACCTCACTCCATACGCCGCGATCCAGTTCGCAAGACCGGGCGATGTGATGGTGATCGCCGCCGACGCCTACGAGGAAGCGAGCGTGGTGGGCGACATCCTGGTCGGCATGGCGAAAAACCAGGGCGTGCGCGCGTTCGTCACCGACGGCATGGTGCGCGATATCGATGGGCTGAACGCGGTCGGCATCCCGATTTTCGCGCGCGGCCTGTCGCCGAACTCCCCGTCCAAGGACGGCCCCGGCACCATCGGCCTGCCCATCACGCTCGGCGGCGCAGCGGTTGACGCGGGCGACGTCGTGGTCGGCGACCAGGACGGCGTGGTGATCGTCAAGCGTGACGCGCTGGAAGGCGTCGTCGCCGCGCTGGCCGAGATCAAGGCGAAGGAAGAAAAGATGGAGAAGCTGGTGGCCGCAGGCGCGAAGCTGCCGCCCGGTCTGGAGCAGGTGATCGCCGATAAGGGCGTGCGCTACGTTGACTGACATGCGCAAGGTTCTCTACCTCTCGCACGCTACTCGAGAGGTCTACGCGATCATCCGCGAGGCGGTGCCGCCGGGATTCGAGCTGCTCACCCTGGAGCGCGACAGCGACGAGGAGCGCAGGCAGAAGCTCGCGGATACGCCGATCGTCATTGTCGCGGCCACGCCGTTCCGCAGGCCGCTCATCGAGGCTGCAGCCAAGCTCGAACTGGTGCACCACCAAGGCGTAGGCTGGCAAGACACCACGGACCACGCGCTCTTGAAGAGCCGCGGCATTCCACTTGCCTTCACGCCGGAAGGCACGACGATCGGGGTCGCCGAGCACACCGTGCTGCTCATCCTCGCTGCGCTCAAGCGGCTCCCGTATGCGGATTCGGAGCTCCGCCAGGGCCGCTTCCACATCAATGCGCTGCGGCCTGTGTCGCGCGAGCTGATCGGCCTGACCGTCGGCTATCTGGGCATGGGCAGGATCGGGCAGGCGGTCGCCGAGCGCCTGGCGCCGTTTGGCACGCGCGGGATTTTCTGCGACCCGCAGGTCACTTCTCATCCCAGACTCGAGCCTCGCACGCTGCACGGCGTGATCGCCGAGGCCGACGTGCTCACGCTTCATCTGCCGCTCACGCCGGAGACTCGCCACCTGATGAACCGCGAGAATCTCGCGCGGATGAAGGCCGGCTCGTATCTCATTAATACGGCGCGCGGCGGCCTTGTGGATGAGCGGGCATTGCTGGAAGCGCTGCAAAGCGGCCGGCTCGCCGGCGCGGCGCTCGACGTTTTCGAGGAGGAGCCGGTGCGCGCCGGGCATCCGCTCGCGGCCTTGCCTAACGTCGTGCTCACACCGCATATCTCGGCCGGCACCCGCGATGCGCTCGCCACCAAGATGAAGGCGATCTTCTCCAACGTGCAGCGGTTCTATCGCGGCGAGCCGCTCGCCAACCGGGCGTTCTGATGAAAGAAAACCTCGTCGCCGCGCTGCAGGAGGACATCGTTCTCGGCCGCCTCGCGCCGGGGGCGCGGCTGGTCGAGGAAGAGCTCACCGAACGGTTTCACACCAAGCGGCATGTGCTGCGCGAGGCCTTCATCGAGCTCGAGCGCTTCGGGCTGATCGAGCGCCGGCCGAACCGTGGCGCGTCGGTGCGCCAGCTCACGCTCGAGGATGTGAACCAGATCTTCGCCGTGCGCGAGATCCTCGAGCGCGCGGCGGCCGCGCAGATCGCTTTCGACCAGAAGCATTATCAAGTCATCGAGGGCGCGCAGAAACGCCACGATGCCGCGGTGGAGGCGGGCGACGCCAAGGCCGTGTTCCGCGCCAACTTCGAGTTCCACGAGGCGCTCTTCGCCGCGTGCGGCAATCCCTACCTCGCCGCAGCGATCGACGACTTTCGGCGCAAGACCCATGTCGTGTGGTCCTATGCCATCGTCAAGCCGGAGTACTTCCGCAACGCGCAGCGCGAGCACCGCGCCATGCTCAAAGCGCTGCGCGAAGGCGATCGCAAGCGGCTGATCGAGCTCTGCGCGGCGCACCTCGACATCTCGCGCGAGGCGTATCTTCATACCCACCGGCTGCGCTTCTCTGACAGGGAGAACCAGGATGCCTGAGATCAACTTCCAGCTGCAGCACCTCAACCTGCCCGCCCGCGATCCGCACGGACTGGCGCGCTGGTACGCAAGAACGTTCGATCTGCAGGCCGACGATAACAAGGCGCGCGGTCCGGGCGTCCTACTCGCGTTCCAGCGGGGCGAGCCGATCAATCGCGCCCCGGACCTGCATGTCGGATTCCTAGTTCCGTCGCTTGCCGAGCTCAAGCAATGGGCCGATCGGCTCGGCGGGACGGTGAAGCAGGGCCCCGAATTCAGCGCGTTCCAGGTTCGCGATCCGGAAGGAAACTGCGTCGAGCTGTACTGCAGGAGCGAATGACGCTCGTCTAGTTCAGCGGCGGGCCCCGGCCCTCGATGACTCCAACGCGCTCTCCGACTCGCCAGGTGGCGGGCAGCGTTTCCTGGAACACGCTGCTGGAGCCGTCGCCCATGCGCAGCGTGTATTCGTAGATCCGCGGTTCGATCTCGCGCTTCGCTTCGATCCAGCCGCAATTCGAGCAGTGCCCCCCGATGGCGATCTTAAGGCCGGGCTGCTGCGGTAGAGCATCGCGCTCCTCGATGACCGGCGCGCAGGCGGCGAGCAAGGCGAGGAGCAGGGCGGGCAGCAGACGCCCGCTGCGGTCCAAGCGGCCCGCGCGGGTCTGTGGCAGCCTATTTGCTCCGACCGGCATGTAGACCGTTTCCCTCTCCCCACCTGCAGCACGACCAGGCCCATCTGCGCAATCGCTCAGCGCTTCGCGGCCAGGAAGCCGAGCAAGGCTCCGGCTGCGAGCGCGATGCCGACGGCAGTCCATGGATTGCCGCGCACGTAGTCGTCGGTGGCGTCGGCGGCTTCCCTTGACCTGTCGAGCACCGGCTGCGTCGCCGCGGCGAGCGTGGCTTTGGCGCTCTTCAGCCTGTCCTCAAATTTGCTGCGCGCCGCAGCGAAGCCTTCGCCCGACGCCGTGGCCGCGGCCTTCAGCAATTCCTCGCCGTCGGCGATCATGGTCCTGAAATCGCCGGACATTCTGCCGGCGGCGCCGTCGTTCGATTGTGCGTTTGGCATGATTGATCTCGTTCGTTATTTGGCGATTCTGCTGCCCGATACTTCGATGAAGACGTGGCGGTCGGCTTGCATGCAGGCGACGTTCTTCACGTTGTTGGCGTCCTTGCATTCACCGGGGAGCGTGCTCGGTTGCGTTTCGCCCCGGGCGCTGGTCTGCACGCGGTCTGCTGCGATTCCCTGGCCGACCAGGTAGGCCTTCACCGCGTCGACGCGCTGCTGGGAAAGGGTCTGGTTGGCGGCGTGCGTCCCCATCCGGTCGGCATAGCCGACAAGCATGATGGTCTGCGATTCGAGGCCGTGGATCTTGCCGACGAACTCGTCGAGCGTGTCGCGGCCGGCCGGGCGCAGCGCCGATTTGTCCGAGTCGAACAGCACATTGGCGTCGAAGGCCACCTTTTCCCACGCCGGCAGCGCAGCCGCCGTGATCGCCGCCGCGGGGATGCTCGGCGCTGCCGCGAACGGGGCGGGCGCCGCCGTGGCGGCAGGCGCATCGTAGTAAACCGCGACGGGCGCGGGAGCCGGGCCATGGCATGCGACTGTCCACGTCGGCGCCGGGCCGAAGCCGCTGCGCACGCACAGCCCGAAGCCGCTCATCACGGGCTTGCCGCCCGCGTCGACGGCAAGGGCGTGTTCATCCTGTGAAAGCTGGGCACCTGCAATGGTGGAGAACAGACCGAGCGCCAGCGCGCAAGCGAGGGCGAGGCACGTTTGTTTTTTGGAGAAGGTGTTTCTCATGGTGTTCTTTCGATGACTTCCTGCCGTGGCTCAGAAGAGGCATCCTGAGTGATCACCGGCGCAGTCTCGGCCGTTCTCCGAGCTGCATCTACCTGCTGGCGCACATAGCGGAGGTTCTTTCTTCGTCCATGCGCGGCCGTGATCAGCAGCTTTGGCGCTGGCTGCCGCCCGAGATCCCCCGTTTCGTCAGCGCGCTGAAGCCACGCCGGTCTTTTCTCCGAGGTAGAGCATCAGCACCGGCGCCAGCACTGCGCCGCGGGCCCGCTCTGCGGGGGCTTCGTTCTGGCGGTTCTTTTCCGACAGCGACTTGATGAGCCGCTCGATGCCGCCGGCCCGGACTTCGGCGGCGAAGGTTTCGCGATATGTCATCACCATGCTCACCCCGGCGATCTTGACGTCGTAGACCTTCCAGCCCGCGGGCGTGCTCTCCATGTCGTAGTCGATGCTCAGCGGCTCGGCGCCGCGCCGCCGCACCACCGAGCGTACCAGCACGTCGGTCTCCCCGGGCGCGAGGCGCAATGGCTTGTACTCGATGGGCTCGTCGCGGTAGCTGGAGAGCGCCGAGGAATAGGTGCGCACCAGCAGGGTCCTGAACTGCGCGACCAGCACCGCTTGCTGCTCCGCCGACGCCAGGCGCCAGTTGCGCGCCGCGGCTAGGCGCGTCATGTGCTCGAAATCGAAGACCGGCAGGATGCGGGTCTCCACCAGCAACGCGAAATCGGTCGGCCGCTCGGCGGCGGCGTCGCGCCGGATCACGCCGAGCACTTCGCCGGTGAGGGTGCTTATCAGCACGTCGGGCGGCACCGGCGCTGCCGGGAGCTGCGCTTGCGCGCTGGCGGCGGCGAGGGTGATGCCGGCGGCCAGCGCCGCGGCGAGCTGCCGCATCGCGCGCATGCTTATTTCAGCTTCAGGTCGTTGGTGACCGAGCGGACGCCGCCGACCGCGCGCGTGACCTCGACTGCCTTGTCCATCTCGGCCCGGGTCGAAACCGTGCCGCTCAGCTGCACCACGTTCTTCGTGGTCTGTACGTTGATCTCCAGGACCTTGAGCGAGGGCTCGCTGAAGATCGCGGTCTTGACCTTCGACGTGATCACCGAGTCATCGAGCAGCTCGCCGGTGCTCTCCTGCTTCGAGGTGGACGCGCAGCCGAGCACGAGCAGCAGCGAGGTGGCGGCGAAAAAAAGGGAACAGCGTGCGAAAAGGTTCATGAGATTCTCGATTCAATGTTGACGTTGATGTGCGGGGAACTGCTCTCG
>Ga0075419_10000691_pt1 | contig 21517 bp, 24 predicted proteins | sample SoiMetdeltSBSDD3_FD_76900 | JGI IMG/M metagenome (GOLD analysis project Ga0075419, IMG submission 76900) | Bulk soil microbial communities from a Populus tree surrounding site in Tennessee, USA - Soil MetaG P. deltoides SBSDD3 | ecosystem: Environmental > Terrestrial > Soil > Tree plantation... | reverse complement strand
TCGAGGGGCTGTGGGCGCTGCGCTTCGGCAACGGCGTCACCGGCACCCCGACCACCCTGTTGTTCACCGCCGGCATCGACGACGAAGCCCACGGCCTATTCGGCGCCATCGAGGCAGCAAGCTGACCCTCGCCGCGGCTCCACCATCCGGGCCGGCGAGCCCCGGCGGCTGAGCGCACGGGGCTCGCCGCGTCGACGGCCGCGTCTCAGGTGCCGGCAGCCGTCCGGGCAGGCGCCGTCGGGTCGAGATGGTCCAGCCGATCACGGCCGCGGCACCGCCGACCAGTCCCCGAGCAGGCCGAGCAGCAGGGCGGCGAGTGCGTCCAGGTTGCCGCCGGGGGCTTCCAGTCCGGGATTCCCGGCCGCGGTGGGAGCGGGCGGGACAAGGGGGTCAGGCACGCGGTCGTCGTGTCTCGCCGGGGTGTCCCGCGTCAGCCGGTCAGGTACTGCGCCACGCGGGCGCCGACCCGGCCGGGGTCGCTGTACCAGACCAGATGCCCCCCTCCCTCCACGACCTCCAGCTCGCCCTGCGGCAGGCGACCGGTGAACCGTCGCCAACTGGCGATCGACCCGATGGGGTCCGCCGTGCCGTAGACCATGAGGGTCGGCTGCTCGATGCCGGCGATCTCCGCGTCGGTGAGCACCAGGCCCGGCAGGTAGCCGTGCCGGCCGACGATGGCCCTGACCGTGTCGCGCTCGTGGCGTGCCCAGTCGGTCTCCCGCGACATGGCGAGGTGCCAGTCGATGAACGCCTTCGGGATCTGGCCGGCGTCGCCACCGGTGGCGTGGCCCAGCGCTCCCAGCTGCCTGCCCAGCATCCGCCGGTTCTCCGGGACAACGGTGATGAGCTCGCCCAGCGGCGTGCGCAGCAGCCGGATGAACGGCGGGACCCCGGTGTCGGAGGTCAGCGGCCCTGCCCCGAGCAGGACCAGGCGCTCGACCCGCGCCGGGTGGGCCTGGGCCAGCCGCAGCACCCAGAGGTTCCCGATAGAGCCGCCCACGGCCCGCACCCGGTCGAGGCCGAGGGCGTCCAGCGTCTGGCGCAGCCGCTCCGCGGTCACCGTCCGGTAGGGCCGCCCCGAGAAGTCGACCGGCGAGCTCAGCCCGACGCCAGACGGAGCGCGGATCTTGTCGCCCTGCGACAGGACCTCTGGGCGGCCTCCGCTCGTGGGAGGGAGCGGATGTTGACCTCGCCGCCGACTTCGAGGCGGATCAGGCGGTTGTCGATGCCATTGGTCGAACCTGAGGCCAGCCGGCCCCCCGGCGTCCCGGCCTGCACCAGGAGCGACTGCACCCCATTGGTGGGATCCACCCCGGTTCAACAACCGGCGACCGGCGACCGGCGTTCCGGCCGCTGTCGCGCAGAGTGATCCGCCCTCTGAAGGACTACGTCCCCTCCTCCGAGCGGCCGCCCGCTCAGCCGGTCAGCGCGCGACCTTCTGCCGCTCGCGAACGGCCTTGGGGGTCCGCAGGAACAGCCAGCTCACGGTGCCCAGGTACGCCAGGTAGCCGACGATCTGCTCGATCGAGGGCCGCGGGTCCCAGCCGAACATGGCCCCCAGGAACTTGCCGGTCTCGGTGCTCACGGTCAGCCACGGTAGGCGGTCAGGTCGTAGACGTTGTTCCAGACCGTGCCCAGCTCGCCGGCCGCCTGGAGCCAGAGGATGGTCCGCGAGACCAGCCCGGCCGCGAACACGATCAGGACCAGCCCGGTGATGGTGAAGAACTGGCGCATGGGCAGGCGCCGGCCGCCCAGCACGACCAGGAACCCGAGCACCGACGCCAGGGCCAGGCCGATCAGGCCGCCGACCAGCACGGCCCAGCCGTCCTCGGTGGTGGCCGCGGCGATCAGGAACAGGGCCGCCTCCAGGCCCTCGCGGGCCACGGCCAGGAACGCCTCCCCATGACGGCGAAGCGGACGTCGCCGCCGGCGGAGATCGCCTGGTCGACGCTGTCCTGGAGCTCGCCCTTGATCCGGTGGGCCTGGCTCCGCATCCAGAAGATCATCCAGGTGAGGACGATCACCGCCAGCATCGACACGGCCGCGAAGGCGAGCAACCGGGCCCCGCCCTCCAGGCTCTCGACGGTGAGGTGGACCACGATCCCGGCGCCGATCGACAGGGCCGCCGCCGCGGCCATGCCCTGCCACATCGGCCCCACCAGGTCGGGGCGGTCGATCCGCCGGATGTAGGCGTAGACGATGGCCACGACCAGCGCGGCCTCGAAGCCCTCGCGGAGCATGATCAACAGCGCGGTCAGCACGCTCGGCCCTCCAGCGACCCGGGTCCAGAGTTAGGGAAGCCTAACAGATGTCGTTAGGGCAGCCTAACAGATGCCGTGGTACCAGCGGCGGGCCCGGTCGACCACGGCCACGACCTCGGCCCGCTGGGCGGGGTCGGCGAAGCGGCCGTGGTCGCCGAGCAGGGCCTCGAAGCGGTCCAGCCAGTCCAGCAGCCAGCGGGCGCTGGCCGGACGGCGCATGGGACGGCCGCCGACCTCGACCCAGACCGGGCTGGTATGGGCGAACACCACCGGCCCCGGCACCGACGGGTGGCCGGGGCCGCGGGCCACCGCGCACAGCCAGGCCGAGTCGTCGACGGCCACCGTGGTGTCGATCGCCGGGGCCGCTCCCCCGCCGGCCGCGGCGGCCAGCACGCCGTCGGGGCCGACCAGCTCCAGGCGCTCGACCCCCGGGCCCTGGCAGCGGACGGTCACCGGCAGCCGCCGGCCGGCGGCTGCCTCGACCCGGTCGCCCGGGCCGCGCCCGTCGACCAGCAGCTCCAGCCAGGGGCCGTTGGTGGCCAGGGTGCGGCCGGCCCGGATGGCGCCGGCGAAGGCGGCCACCGAAAGCGGCGCCCCCCGCAGGTCGGCGTAGACCCGCCCCCACCCGGGCGGGTTCGAGAACAGCGGCCCCCGCGAGTGGGACAGCCACACGTCGGTGCCGGCGGTCGCGGCCAGCCGCAGCCCGCAGCTGAGCAGGTGGTGGTAGAGCACGGCCGTGCCCTCGACGTCGCTGGGACCGAGCAGGTCGACCGAGTCGACCAGGCCGAGGGCGGCGTCGGCGACCAGCTCGCGGGCCTCCACCGACCGGGGGAAGGCGAACGCCTGGGCGGGCGAGCCGTCGGCCAGGGGCGAGAACACCGGATGGGTGTAGGCGACGCTCGCCCCCTGGGACCGGAGCTCCTGGCAGACGGCGGCGTTCGCCGGCCAGTCGAAGGGCTCGTCGGAGCCGTCGTGGCCGCTGTGGTAGCGGGCCGGCCGGCTGGTCAGCCCCAGGGCGTGGACGTGGCCGAGCAGGTCGTTGCGGTACTCGACCGAGAAGCGGGCCACCCGCTCGCCGGTGGTCCAGGGCAGGTCCTCGCCCACGGTTGCCTCGAAGGCCTCCCGGTCGTACACCCGGGTCTGGCTGATGTTGGCCGCGACCAGGCTCATCAGATGCAGGCCCTCGCCCAGCTGCATGGCCGCGGCGTCGTCGGGGCCGCACACCTGGTCGCCCGAGTAGTTCATGTGCACGTGCAGGTCGCCGCCGTACCAGCCGCGGGCCGCGGGATCGTGCAGGCGCTCGGGCTCCAGCTCGACCTCGAGGGTGGCGCCGGGCGTGGGGGTGACCGTGGCCCGGGCGGTGGCGAACTCCAGGCCGCGGCCGCAGCCGACGGTGAGCGGGGCCGCGGGCACGTCCAGGACGAGGTCGTGGCCGTGGAAGAAGGGCCGCTCGTGGAAGTCCCACTTGGGCAGCCGGTCGTCGGGGAACCAGGCCCCGCCGCGGTCGTCCACCACCGACCAGCGGCTGGGCCGGCGGGACCGCAGCCGCAGCCGAGCCCGGCCCGCCCGCTGGCCGGCGGGGGCCGCCGCCTCCCCCACGGCCAGCGTCCCCTCCCCGGTGACGGCCCGGATGGCCAGCGCCACCCCGCCCGCATCGACCGGCACCGGAGCGCCGCCGACCTCGACCCGGGTCGCCTCCCGCAGGGCCGAGTCGAGCACCACGGCCACCTCGGCGCTGCCGCCCTCGAGCACGTACGGCGCCGCCCCGGCCCGCAGGGTCACCCCGCCGTCCTCCAGCCGGGCCACGACCAGCCCGGCCGGCAGCGGGTCGGTGAGGCAGGCCCGCACCGTGGCCGGCCAGTCGACCTCCTGGAACGAGAACACCGCCGCCAGCAGCCGGTTGCCGAGCCAGCGGGCGTACGGCTGGGCGCGGTCGTAGCCGTCGGACTCGCCGCCCCAGTCGGCCGGCCGCTCGGTGGCCAGGGCCCGGTAGCCGGCCAGCATGGCCGCCACCGGCGGCGGCAGCCGGTCGGCGACCGGCGGGTCGCAGCACATGGCGGTCAGGCGTGGGAGGCGGGCACGGCTACTCCTGGATGACCGACAGGATGTTGCCCGCCGGGTCCTTGAACCAGGCGATCGGCGGGCCCTCGCCGCGGAGGATGCCCCGCTCGTCCTGCTCGAAGCCCTGGTAGCGCTCGAAGACCACGCCGCGCTCGGCCAGGGCGTCCACGGTCGCCTCGATGTCGTCGACCGGGAAGTTGAGGATCGTGTAGGTCGCCGGGAGGTGGTCCGGCTTGGGGTAGACCACGATCTCCCGGTCGCCGGCGAGCCGCAGGTTGAGCAGGCCGTTCTGCTCCTCCACGCGCAGCCCCAGGGTGTCGCCGTAGAACCGGGTGGCCTGCTCGATGTCGGGCACCGCGAAGCCGCTGAATGCCCTGCTATCGGCCAGCATGCTGTGCTCCTCTCTGTTCGGGCCCGGCCGCCGACAAGCGGACGAAGTGGATGCCGGGCACCACCCGCAGGGCCGGCCGCAGCGGCGCCGGCAGCAGCGGGGCCGCCCCGGCGGCGTCGAGCAGGCGCGGGTCGGTCAGTTCGAGCCGCCGCCCGCCCCGCACCAGGGCGCAGCGGCCGGCGGCCAGGACGTTGCGCACCCAGTCGCGCTCGGGGCCGTAGGGCAGCGAGACCAGGAAGCCGTCGCGCAGCGGCAGGGGCAGCACCGGGGTCCGGTACTCGCGGCCCGACCGCCGCCCCTGGTGGACCATGAGGGCCACCGGGGACAGCCGCCGCCCGGCGACGGTCCCGATGACCCGGTTGGGCAGCCGCCGGTTGAACCGAGCCAGGCGGTCGGCGAAGGTCACGGAGGCCATCGCGCTAGCCGGCGCCGGTCATCGCTGCGGTCTTGAGGGCGCCGTCGGTCACGTTCCACTTGGTGAGGACGCGGTCGTAGCTGCCGTCGGCGACGATCTCGCGCAGGGCCTCCTGGAGGACCGACTGGAGCTCGGCGTCGTCCTTGCGCGCGCCGATGCCGTAGGGGCCCGGGTCGATCTGCTCGCCGACCACCTGGAAGTCGTGGCCCTGGCCGGAGACCTTGGCGTTGTAGGCGGCGACCGGGAAGTCGGCCAGGGCGGCGTCGGCCCGGCCGAACTTGACCTCCAGGACCACCTGGGTGCCGCTGTCCAGCGGGCGGGCCCTGATGCGGCGGGCGCCGCAGCGGGCCTGCTGGGCGGCGACCAGCTCCTCGTGGATGGTGCCGGCCTGGAGGGTGACGGTCTCGCCGCAGAGGTCGGCCATGGACCCGATGCGCTCGGGGTTGCCGCTGGCGACCAGGATCGAGGTGCCGGCCTGGAAGTACTCGAGGAAGCTGACCTCCTTGGCCCGCTCGGGGGTGGCGGTCATCGAGGAGATGATCAGGTCGAACTTGTCCGCCTTGAGCGCGGGGATGAGCTCGTCGAAGGCGGTGTTGACGAAGGTGAAGCGGACCCCGAGCTTGCGGCCCAGCTCGGTGGCCAGGTCGGGGTCGATGCCGCGGACCTGGGGCTCGGGGTCGCCCACGGGCCGGTCGAGCACGTCGGGGGCGAAGGCGTCGTAGAACTCGACGGGCGCGTACGAGACGTCGGAGCCGACCCGGATCTCCCTGGCCGTCTGGATCCGTTGGGGCAGGCGCCGGCCCAGGTCGGTCAGGCCCTCGGCCGCGGCCGGGGCCTCACCGGGGCGGGCGGGGTCGCGCCCGCCGCCGGTGCAGCCGGCGGCCAGGAGGGCGGCGGCCACCAGGGCCAGGACCCGCAGGGCCCCGCCTCGCCGTCGCCTACCGCCTGCCCGCTCTTGCACGCTCCGCCGCATCTGTGAAAGCTTTGCTTGTGAGGACACGAAGCCTACTACGATCCCCACCGGCTCCGTGTCGATCGACCCGTCGTCCCCCCGAAAGTTGGGTCGGTGCTCGGCAAGCTGTCTCTCCGTCCCAAGATCGCCCTGATCCTCCTGCTGCCGGTCGCGGCCCTCCTGCTGCTGGCCGGGCTTCGCATCGGATCGAGTGTGTCGACCAGCCGGCAGGCCGCCCAGGTGCGCGGCCAGACCGAGTTCGCCCTGCGCGGCACCGCCCTGGCCCACGAGCTGCAGCGCGAGCGCGGCCTGACCATGGGCGGGCTGCTCGCCGGCCGGCCCGGGCCGGGCCTGCGCGACCAGCGGGTCGCGACCAACGCCGCCCTGGCCGCCTACCGCGGCAGCGCCGCCGAGCTGGACCCAGGGGCGCTCGACCCGGCCACCGCCGGGCGGCTGGCCTCGGCCACCAGCCGGCTGGCCGGGCTGACCGACCTGCGCCGGGACGTGAGCCGGGGGGCGATCGCGCCGGCCGCGGCCCTTGACGCCTACAACACCACCATCGCCGACCTGCTCAACACCAACCGCGGGCTGGCCTCCGGCATCGCCGACCCGCAGCTGGCCCAGCAGGTGGGGGCGTTCGTGGCCGTGTCCCGGATCAAGGAGCTGGCCGCCCTGGAGCGGGAGCTGGTCTCGGAGGTGCTGGCCCGTGGCCGCTTCGCGCCCGGCCAGTTCCGGCGGTTCACCTCGACCCTGGCCACCCGGGCGGTGCTGCTGTCGGAGTTCCGGGCGGCCGCCACCGACGCCCAGCGGGCGGTGTTCGTCGACACCCTGGTCGGCCCCGAGGTCCAGCGGGCCCGGGAGCTGCAGGCGGCGGCCGTGGCCGGGGAGAGTTCGAAGCACCTGGAGATCGACCCGGCCGAGTGGTGGACGGTCAACTCGACCGAGATCGACCTGCTGCGCCGGGCCGAGGACCGGCTGGGCGTGGCCGCGGTCGACGCCAGCCGGGCCGACGAGACGGCCGCCCGCACGCGGGCGGCGGTCGACGCCGCCGGCGTCCTGCTGGTCCTGGCCCTGGCCGTGGGGCTGTCCCTGGTCGTCGTCCGGTCCCTGCTGCGGCCCCTGAGCCTGCTGCAGTCCTCGGCCGAGGAGGTCGCCCACAGCCAGCTCCCCGGCGTGGTCGAGCGGCTCCACCGGGCCGAGCCGGTCGACCTGAACGCCGAGACCCGACCCATCGGCATCCGCGACCGCGACGAGATCGGCCAGGTGGCCAGGGCCTTCGACGCCGTCCACTCGACCGCGGTGCGGGTCGCGGCCGAGCAGGCGGCCCTGCGCCGCAGCGTGGCCGACATGTTCCTCAGCCTCGGGCGGCGGCTCCAGGCGCTGGTCCACCGGCAGCTGGAGCTGCTGGACGAGCTGGAGCGGACCGAGGCCGACCCCCAGCAGCTGCGCAGCCTGTTCCGCCTCGACCACCTGGCCACCCGCATGCGCCGCAACGCCGAGAACCTGCTGGTCCTGTCCGGCGCCGAGCCGGTCCGGCGCTGGAGCGACCCGGTCCCGCTGGCCCGGGTGATCCGCGCCGCCTCGGCCGAGATCGAGGACTACAACCGGGTCGGGGTCCTGCCCATGGCCGACGTGCGGGTGGTCGGCCATGCCGTCTCCGACGTGGTCCACCTGCTGGCCGAGCTGATCGAGAACGCGGCCGCGTTCTCGCCGCCCGGGACCAGGGTCCAGGTCTCGGGCGAGCCGGCCGCCCACGGCTACCTGCTGGAGATCGAGGACCAGGGCATCGGCATGTCCGACGAGGAGCTGGCCGAGGCCAACGAGCAGCTGGCCAAGCCGGCCTCGATCGACCTGGCCGGCGCCCAGCAGCTCGGCTTCTACGTGGTCGGCCGCCTGGCCGCCCGCCACGGCATCAAGGTGCGGCTGCGCCGCTCCTGGTTCGGCGGGGTGGCGGCGCTGGTCCTGATGCCCCAGCCCCTGCTCGGGGGGCCGGAGACCGGGATGGAGCCGGCGGCCGGGCGCCAGGGCGGCCCGGCCCTGTCGGGCCAGCCGCCGTCCCGGGCCGAGCCCGGCGGGGCCGAGCCCGGCGCGGAGCCTGGCAAGGCCGAGCCGGTGCCGACGCCGGTGCCCCGGGCGTTCGCCGTCCGATCCCCCGCCGTCCGATCCCCGGGGCCGGGACCCGATCATGGCGTGGCCGGATAGCCAGCGGGCACGGCCAGGGGGGACCGATCGATGACGGGCCCGTCGGAGGCCGACCCGGGCCCGTTCCTCCGGCCGTACGCGATGACCGAGGGCCGGACCGAGCCGACCGGGCCCGACCTGGCCATCGAGGACCTGGTGGGGTCGCCGGCGGGGGCCGCCGAGCCCCCGGCCTGGCTCAGCCCGGAGCACCAGTCGATCGCCATGGCCTGCCGCGAGACCCTGTCGGTGGCCGAGCTGGCCTCCCGGGTCGACCTGCCCCTGGGGGTCACCCGGGTGCTGGTCGGCGACCTCGCCCAGCAGGGCATGGTGACCGTCCACCGGGCCCCGAGCCACGCCGGCGGCCCCAACGTGGCCCTGCTCGAGCAGGTCCTGCACGGCCTCCAGCGGCTCTAGCTGCCCTGAGGGGCCCTCAGGCCGGGTCGGCCAGGCCGGCCTGCTCCATGGCGGCGAGCATCCGCTCCACCGGGCCCTCGATGGCGTTGTCGGCGGCCAGCGTGGCCAGACGGTCGCGGTCGGGCGGGTGGGGGGCGCTGATCCGGTAGTCGACGTCGGTGGCCACCGCGGCCACCTTGCGCATGGCCTCGATGTAGTCGGCGCTGGCGGTCAGGGTGGCGTTGAGCCGCGGGGTGAGGCGGCCGGCGGCGGCCGCGGCCAGCAGGGCGTCCAGGTCGGGGTGGTCGTCGACCAGGCTGGCCGCGGTCTTGCCGCCGATCCCGGGGACGCCGGGCAGGCCATCGGACGGGTCGCCGCGGAGGATGGCCAGGTCGATGTAGCGCTCGGGCGGGACCCCGGCCTTGGCGGCCACCCCGGCCCGGTCCATGGTGGCCAGCTGCGAGGTGCCCTTGAGCGGGTACAGCACCCACACCACCGGGTCGCGGACCACCTGGAACAGGTCCCGGTCGCCGGTGAGGACGGCCAGGCGCTCGTCCGGGCCGGCGGCGGCCGCGATCGTGCCGATCACGTCGTCGGCCTCGTAGCCGGCCGCCTCGGCCACCGGCAGGCCGGCCGCGTCCAGCACCTCCAGCAGCACCGGAACCTGCCCGGGCAGCTCCGGCGGGTCTTCGGCCCGCTTGGACTTGTAGCCGGCGTACAGGTCGACCCGCCACTGGGGGCGCCAGTCGGCGTCGAACACGTTGGCCACCGCGTCCGGGCGCCGGTCGGCCAGGACCCGCGACACCATGTCCAGGTAGCCGCGGACGGCGTTCACCGAGTTGCCGGCGGGGCCCTTGATCGACTTGGGCACGGCGAAGAACGCCCGGTAGAACAGGCTGGGCGAGTCCACCACGAGACGGGTCATCCGGTCGGCCATCGCAGCAGCATGCCACGCCCTGGCCGACAGCGGTGTGATTTCCTCCGATGCTGGGTAGTGTGGTAAGAACGTCGCCGTCCGCGGTCCCCCAGCCGCGGCGAACCGGTTCCCGAACCCCCTCAGGGAGCGGCTTTCAGAAGATGGCGCCCTATCGACGCGCGTGGGTGCTGCGGTGGCTGGCCGTGGTCGCGGCCGCAGCCGCCGTGGCCTCGCTGCTGTTGCCCCTGCACGCCGGAGCCCAGGAAGGGACCGACGTCCCCACCCAGCTCAAGAAGGTCAAGGCCACCCTGGCCGACGCCAAGGCCGACGCCAAGAAGCTGGCCACCGCCCTGGACCGGGCCAACGCCGCCCTCGACCAGGCCGAGAACGAGCTGGCCCAGGCCGAGGAGCAGCGCCTGGACGCCCACGCCCGCGGGGTGCGGGCGACGGTCGCCCTGGCCGACGCCACCGAGCGGGTGGACCGGCTGCGCCGCATCATGGGCGACCGGGCCCGCGGCATCTACATCGCCGGCGACCCGGCCGGCCTCGGCGCCCTGATCCAGAGCGGCAAGGCCGACCAGCTGCTCGGCCAGGTCGCGATCCTCGACCACCTGGCCAAGGAGAGCAACAACTCGCTGGCCGACCTGATCGTCGCCCGGAAGGACTACGCGCTGGCCCGCTCGGCCCTGGCCGAGGCCGAGGCCGACGCCAGCAGGGCCGCGGCCCGGATCAACCGCAAGATCGACCAGGCCCAGGAGCTGCGCGACCTCAGGGTCCAGGCCAAGGACGCCCTCGACGACAAGATCCGGCGGCTGGAGGGCGAGGCCGGGGTGCTGCGGGTGACCCTGCAGCAGCGCCAGCAGCGCCAGGCCGGCCAGGTCCGCGGCGGCGGCAAGTGCGACCTGTCGGGCGTCTCGGACGCCGAGTACTTCATCATCATGCACGAGTCGGGCGGTGACCCGACCGCCGACAACCCCCGCTCGACCGCGTTCGGCCTCGGCCAGCTCCTGCTCGACGGTCGCCGCCACTACCTGGGCGCCAACGCCGACACGACCGACTGCGGCCTCCAGCTCCAGGCGTTCCGCGGCTATGTCGGCGACCGCTACGGCACGGCCGAGAACGCCCGGGCGTTCTGGGTCGCCCACGGCTGGTACTGACCGGCCCCCGGCAGGCGCCCGATGGACCCTGAGGAGCAGGTGCTCGACAGCCCTCAGGGCTGGGTGGCCCGCCACATCCGTCGCTACCTGGACAGCGACGGCGCCGACGGCCACGAGTGGCGGCCCGGCGTCTACACCCTGCTGCTGACCACCCGGGGCCGCCGGTCGGGCAAGCTGCGGCGCACCGCCCTCATCTACGGCCGCGACGGCGACCGCTACCTGGTGGTCGCCTCCGTCGGTGGCTCGGCCCGCCACCCCGGCTGGTACCTCAACCTGACCGAGGACCCCGAGGTCCAGGTCCAGGTCGGGGCCGACCGCTTCACCGCCACGGCCCGGACCGCCGGCCCCGGGGAGAAGCCGCGCCTGTGGTCGCTGATGACCTCGATCTGGCCCGCCTACGAGGACTACCAGCGCAGGACCCGGCGCGACATCCCGGTGGTGATCCTGGAACGGACCTGACCGGCTAGTCCTCCTCCGGCTGCTCTCCCCCTCTGGCGATCCCCTCTCCCGGTGGACCGGCGTCGGGGGGCGGGGTCTCGGCCTGGGTGGGCCGGCGGAGGGTCAGGCCGATGAGGACGCCGCCGACCAGGCCGGGAAGGGCGGCGGTCCAGGGGCGGGCCAGGCGGACCGCGACCAGGGACACGGCGGAAACCACGACCAGGAAGGCGCCGTCGTTGAGGCGCTCCATGGGGGTCCGGAGGCGGGCCGAGACGGGCAGGCGCAGGGCGAACACCGCGCCGACGGCCAGGCCGGCGGCCAGCAGGACCGCCGCCGCCGCCCGGCGTGACGCCGGCTCCAGTAGCAGCGTCAGCCCGACCAGCAGCAGGGCGAACCCGGCCGCCCCGGCCAGCCGGCCGGTGCGCCGGTCCGGAGCCTCCACCACCATCTCGCCTCCTTGTCCGCTCGGCCGACCGGGTGCCGGCCCAGCCTATCAACGCGCCTGGTATCGTCCCATCCCGAGCTCGTTGTATCGGCAACCATGAGGAGCCAGGGTGGGCAAGTTGCTGGCGTTGGCGCTGACCCTGCTGCTGGCGGCCTGTGGCGGCGGCGGCGGCCGGCAGCCGGCCGCGACCGGGGCCGCGCCCGGGACGCCCGAGTTCCGGACCCGCACCCCTGGGGTGCTGACCGTGGGCACCGAGCTGCCCAACCCGCCGTTCGTGCTCGGCGACGACCTGGACCGCCTCAAGGGCGGGTTCGAGGTCGACATGGTCGACGCGATCGCCCGGCGGCTGGGCGTCAAGCGGGTCCAGTGGGTCAGCTTCCCCTTCACCAAGCTGGTCGACGGGGACCCCTGCCCCTGCGACTTCGACGTCAACGGGGTGTCGATCCTGCCCGACCGCCAACAGCGGGTCGACTTCTCCTCCCCCTACTTCACCGCCAACCAGGGAGTGCTGGTCCGCAAGGGCACGACCGTGACCGGGGTGGCCGACGCCCGCCGGCTCCGCTTCGGCGTCCAGGAGGCCACCTCGGGCGCCGCCTACCTGGACAAGGTGCTCAAGCCCATCCGGCCGCCCCAGACCTTCGGGTCGACCACCGCCGCGTTCGCCGCCCTGCGGGCCGGGCGGGTCGACGCCGTCATGTCGGACGTCCCCATCGTGGTCGACGCCGCCGCCAAGTACCCTGGGCTGACCGTCGTGGGCCAGTTCAAGACCGACGAGCAGTACGGGGCCGTCCTCGCCAAGGGCTCCCCCAACACCAGGCCCCTGTCGGAGGTGATCGACCAGCTCCGGGACGACGGCGTGCTCGACCGGCTGTTCCAGAAGTACTTCCCCGAGCAGGTCAACATCCCATCGCTCGGCTGACCGCCGGGCGGCCCTACTGAGGAGCGGCCCATGCTGACCATCCGGCGCGACAAGGAGATCCACCGCGAGGAGGGGGGCTGGTTCAGCGCCCGCTGGCACTTCTCCTTCGCCCACTACCGCGACCCGGCCAACGACGCCTTCGGGGCGATGCGGGTGTTCAACGACGACCGGCTGGTGCCGGGGGCGATCTGGCCGATGCATCCCCACCAGGACGTGGAGGGGCTCACCTACGTTGTCGAGGGCAGCTTCCGTCACGAGGACTCGGTCGGGGGCGCCCCCGGTCCCCTGCCGGCCGGATCGGTGCAGCGCATGACCCTCGGGTCGGGGGCGCTGCACTCGGAGCAGAACGCCTCCGAGGACGAGCCCATGCGGTTCATCCAGATCTGGATCCTGCCCGACGAGGCCGGCCTGGAGCCCGAGGTCGAGCAGAAGGTGCTCACCAGGGCCGACCGCTCGGGCCGGCTGCTGCGGGTGATGGGCCCTGAGGGCGGCGAGGTGGTCCGGATCCACCAGGACGCCAGCGTGCACGTGGCCTCGCTGGCGGCCGGGGACCGGTTCGAGCACCCGCTCGGCCCCGACCGCGGCGCCTACGCCTACCTGATCGACGGCCAGGCCCGCTTCGACGGCGAGCCGGTGGCCACCGGCGACGCGGCCAAGGTCACCGGCCAGCCGTCGCTGGCGATCGCCGCCGAGGCCCCCAGCGAGCTGATCCTGGTCGACGTGCCGCTCCGGTTCCGGCTGGTCGGGATCTGGGCGGGCCAGGGTGCCTGACGCCGGCCACCGCGGCCCCGGTTGAGGCAAACTACCCGAGTCCGTGTCCGGCACCGACCCCCGGGAGGGCCCCTTGCAGGGTGACCCGCGCGTCCTCGAGCTGCTCAACCAGCACCTCACCTTCGAGCTGACCGCCGTCAACCAGTACTTCCTCAACTCCCGCATGTGCGCCAACTGGGGCTACGAGCGCCTGGCCAGGCGCCACCGCGAGATCGCGATGGAGGAGATGCGCGACACCGAGGAGTTGATCGACCGCATCCTCTACCTGGACGGCCATCCCAACCTGCAGCGGCTGGGCACGGTCAAGGTGGGCGAGACCGCGGTCGAGCAGGTCCGGCTGGCGGTCGAGCTGGAGCGGGCCGCGGTCCGCAACCTCGACGGGTACGTGGCCACCTGCGTCGAGGTCGGCGACCAGGGCACCCGCGAGTTCCTGGCCGCGATGATCGCCGAGGAGGAGCGCCACGTCGACTGGTGGGAGACCCAGCTGGCCACCATCGACCAGATCGGCGAGGCCCTGTACCTGGCCCAGCAGGTCCGCGACTGAGGCTAGGCCAGCGCGGCCGGCCGGGCGGCCTCGGCGTGCTGGGCCAGCAGCTCCTGGCTCAGGGGGCAGCAGCCGCCGCAGGTGATCCCGGCGCCGCAGCGGCGCCCGACCTCCTCGAGGTCGCAGGCTCCGGCCGAGATCGCCTCGCGGATCTCCCCGTCGGTGACGGCCCGGCAGTGGCAGACGAACATCGCCCCAGATATTAGGTGTCCCTAAGTCCGGGGGCAAGGGGCTGGCCGTCCCCCCGGCTACTCGCCCAGGTCGATGGCCTCGTTGGCGGTCGAGGTGTGCAGGCCGGGCTGGGGGCCGCCGGCCAGGACGTAGACGACCTCGCCGACGGCGACCACCCCGAGGCCGTGGCGCGGGGTGGGCAGCGGCGGCAGCGTCCGCCAGCGGCCGCTGGCCGGGTCGAACGCCTCGGCCTGGGGGAAGGTGGCCGCGGCCTCGCCGCCGACGGCCACCACCTGGCCGCTCGCGGTGGCGGTGGCGGCCAGGCCGCCCCGGGGCGTGGACAGCTCGGCCACGCCGCTCCAGCGGCCGCTGGCCGGGTCGAAGGCCTCGGCCACGGCCAGGTTGTTGCCGACCCCGCCGACCCGGCCGCCGACCACGTACACCTTGCCGGCACTGGCCGCGGCGCCCAGGTGCTCACGTGGGGTGGGCAGCCCGGGGACCGCGGTCCAGGCGTCGGCGGCCGGGTCGTAGACCTGGGTGTCGACGGCCAGGCCGCCCTCCACCACCCCGCCGACCAGGTACAGCCGGCCGTCCAGGGCGACCAGGCCGCCGGCCGAGCGGCCCTGGGGCAGCGGGGCCAGGGTGCGCCAGCGGTCCCCGTCCAGGCGGGCCAGCTGGGTGCTGGGCCGGGTGCCGTCGTTGCCGCCGGCGACGTACAGCGCCCCGCCGAGGGTGGCGGCCATGGCGTGGTTGACGGCCACCGGCAGGTCGGGCCCGCGGGCCCAGGTGTCGGCGCCGGTGTCGTAGACCTCGACGGTGGCCAGGGTGGCGCCGTCGGCGCCGTAGCCACCGAGCACCCAGATCCGGTCGCCCAGGGCGGCCGCGGCCACCTCGGTCCGCTCCGTGGGCGCCGCCGCCAGCGCCCGCCACGCCAGCCCCCCGGCCGCCGGCGCCGCCGCGGTGGCCGGCGGCCGTTCCGGGGCCGGCGCCCCACCGCCCGTGCAGCCGGCCCCGGCCAGCCCCAGCACCGCCACCGCGGCCACCACCTGGCGCCATCTCATGGCACGGAAGCCTGGCCGCCGGCGCCGCCGCGCGCAAGCCGACGCGCTAGGCTGGAGCGCCGGCCGGGACGCGCCAGAGGAGGCAGAGCCCATGAGCATCGCAACATCGGAGCAGGCGGTCGTCGACGCGGTCACGCCGCGGCTGTTCGTCGGCGGGGAGTGGCGCGAGGCCGGCGGCGGCGGGACCTTCGCGGTCGAGGACCCGGCCACCGGCGAGGAGCTGTGCCAGGTCGCCGACGGCACCCCCGAGGACGGCGTGGCCGCCCTGGACGCGGCCGTGGCCGCCCAGGCCGACTGGGCCGCCCACCCGCCGCGGGAGCGGGGCGAGATCCTACGCCGCGCCTTCGAGGCCCTCAGCGACCGGGCCGACGAGCTGGCCCTGCTCATGACCCTGGAGATGGGCAAGCCGCTGGCCGAGTCCAAGGCCGAGATCACCTACGCGGCCGAGTTCTTCCGCTGGTTCGCCGAGGAGGCGGTCCGCATCGACGGCCGCTACGCCGTCGCCCCCAACGGCAAGGGCCGCCTGCTGACCATGCGCCAGCCCGTCGGTCCCTGCCTGCTCATCACCCCCTGGAACTTCCCCATGGCCATGGGGACCCGCAAGATCGGCCCGGCGGTGGCCGCCGGCTGCACCATGGTGGTCAAGCCGGCCGCCCTCACCCCCCTGTCGATGCTGGCCCTGGGCGGCATCCTGGAGGAGGTTGGCCTGCCCGCCGGGGTCTGCAACATCGTCACCACCAAGCGCTCGGGGGCGGTGATGGAGCCGCTCATCAAGGACGGGCGGGTCCGCAAGCTGTCGTTCACCGGCTCCACCGAGGTCGGCCGCACCCTGATCGCCCAGGCCGCCGACAACGTGCTGCGGGTCTCGATGGAGCTGGGCGGCAACGCGCCGTTCCTGATCTTCGACGACGCCGACCTGGACGCCGCCGTCGAGGGCGCCATGATCGCCAAGATGCGCAACATCGGCGAGGCCTGCACGGCCGCCAACCGCTTCCACGTGGCCGACTCGGTCGCCGGCCCGTTCGCCGACAAGCTGGCCGAGCGGATGGGGGCCATGAAGGTCGGCCGGGGCACCGAGGACGGCGTCACCGTCGGCCCCCTGATCGACAAGGACGCCGTCGACAAGGTCTCGGAGCTGGTCTCGGACGCCCTCGACAAGGGGGCGCGGGCGGTCGTGGGGGCCCGCCCGGGTGACGGCCGCGGCTACTTCTACCAGCCCACGGTCCTGGCCGACGTGCCCGGCGGCGCCCGGGTGCTGAAGGAGGAGATCTTCGGGCCGGTGGCCCCGGTGGCCAGCTTCGACGACGAGGAGGCGGCCGTCGCGGCCGCCAACGACACCGAGTTCGGGCTGGTCGCCTACGTCTACACCCGCGACCTCAAGCGGGCCTTCCGGGTCGTGGAGGGCCTGGAGACGGGCATGGTCGGCCTCAACCAGGGGATGGTCTCGAACCCGGCCGCGCCCTTCGGCGGGGTCAAGCAGTCCGGCTTCGGCCGCGAGGGCGGCCCCGAGGGCGTCGCCGAGTACCTGGAGACCAAGTACGTCGCCATGAACCTCTGACCCCCCCGAGGACCCGGTGGGCAGGTGGGGCGGCCGGCTGTGGGCGCTCCCGGCGGGGGCGCCGCTGGCCCTGGCCTTCCCGCGGCCCGGGTGGTGGTGGCTGGCCCTGGTCGGGCTGGTCCCGGTGCTGCTGGCGGCCATGACCGCCCCCGACGGGCGCGAGGCGGCGGTCAGGGCCTGGCTGGGCGGGACCGGCTTCTTCCTGGCCGTCAACGCCTTCCTGTTCCCGACCGTCGGGGTGTTCATGGTGCCGCTGGCCATGCTCCTGGCCGTGCTCTGGGCGCCGGTCGGCTGGCTGGTCCGGGCCCTGCTGGGCGGCGGCCGCGGCCGGCCGGGGCCGGCGCGGCTGGCCGCCGCCCTGGTGCTGGTGCCGAGCGCGTTCGTGGCCGGCGAGGCGCTGCGGTCCTGGGACGCCCTCGGCGGCCCCTGGGGCCTGCTCGGGGCCAGCCAGTGGAACGCCCCGGCGCTGCTGGCCGTGGCCGCCCTGGGCGGCGTCTGGCTGCTCGGCTTCCTGCTGGTCGCGGTCAACGTGGCCGTGGCCGCGGCCGTCCGCCCCGGCGTGCCGGGAGCGACCCGGGCGCTGGCCGTCGGGGTCGCGGCCGCCCTCCCCCTGGCCGCGCTGGCCTTCTGGTCGCTGCGGCCGGCCCCGCCGCTGGCGGGCACGGCCAGGGTGGCGTTCGTCCAGCCCGGGGCGGTGGGCCCGGTCGAGGCCCGGTTCCAGGCCAGCGAGCGGCTCAGCCGCGGCCTCGCCGCCTCCCGGCCCGACCTGGTGGTGTGGGGCGAGAGCAGCGTCGGCCGCGACCCGGCGGCCCACCCCGGCGACCTGGCCCGGCTGGAGGCCGTGGCCCGGGCCGCCGGGTCGCCGGTGCTGGCCGACGTCGACGCCCAGCGGGAGGCGGGCGGCGGCATCTACAAGACCGCCCTGCTGGTCGGCCCGGCCGGGGTGCTGGGCAGCTACGACAAGATGCGGCTGGTCCCGTTCGGTGAGTACGTGCCGCTGCGGCCGCTGCTCGGCTGGGTGACCCGCTTCACCGACGCCGCCCGGGTCGACCGGCACCGCGGCCGCCACCTGGCCGTCCTGCAAGCCGGCGACCTGGCCGTGGGGCCGCTGATCTGCTTCGAGTCGGCCTTCCCCGACCTGGCCAGGAACCTGGCCGCCGACGGCGCCGACCTGGTCGTGATCCAGACCGCCGACACCACCTTCCAGGGCACCTGGGGGCTGGACCAGCACGCCAGCCTGGCCGCGGTGCGGGCGGTGGAGTCCGGCCGCCCGGTGCTCCAGTCCGCCCTCAGCGGCACCTCGGCCGCCTTCGACGCCCGCGGCCGCCGCCTGGCCTGGGCGCCGGGGACCTGGCGGGGCGCGGCCACCGTCGACCTCCCGCTGTCCAGCGAGCGGACCCCCTATGACCGCGTCGGCGACGTCGTCCCGGTGGCCTGCGCGGCCGCCCTGACCGCCGCGGCGCTGGTCGCCGTGTGGCGGCGGCGGTCCTAGGAGGGCTCGGCCGCCGGCGACTCGGCCACGTGGTCGGCGGCGTGGCCGCCCCGCTCCCCCATGGGCTGCTCCGGGCCCTTGGTGGTGTCCTTGGCCGTCTGCAGCTCCATCTCGGTGTTCAGCTCGGCCCCGACCAGCACGATCACGGCCGTGAGGTACAGCCAGAACATCAGGATGATGATCCCGGCCAGCGCCCCGTAGGTCTTGTTGTAGTTGCCGAAGGCGTTGACGTAGACGGAGAACCCGATCGAGGCCAGGATCCACAGTACGGTGGCGATGCCCGAGCCCCAGCTGACCCAGGTCCACCTGGGCTCGTCGCGGTCGGGGGCGAAGCGGTAGAGCACGGCCAGCGCGGCGATCAGCAGGCCGGCCAGCAGCACCCAGCGCAGGACCCCCACGGTCCAGCGCAGCGCCGTCGGCCAGCTGTCGGCCAGCGCCGGGAAGGCCACGATCAGGGTCAGCGCGACCGCCATCAGCACCATCGCGCCCAGGGTGAGCAGGATGGCCAGGCCCCGGAGCTTGACGAACTTGCGGCCCTCGGTCTCGTCATAGGCCAGGTTGACCCCGGTGACCAGGGCTTTCATGCCGCTGGAGGCGCTCCACAGGGCGGTCAGGATCCCGATGACGGTGGCCAGGCCCAGGGCGCCGCCGGCCCCGCTGGTCACCTGCTGGATCTGCTGGCCGAGGATCTTGGCCGTCTCGGGCGACAGCATCTCGGTCAGCTTGGCGATCTGGTCGCGGACCGTCTGGGGATCGGCGACCAGCCCGTAGATGGAGACGCCGGCGATGATGGCCGGGAACAGCGACAAAAGGGCGTAGAAGGCCACCCCGGCCCCGAGCAGCGGGACCTGGTCGGCCTTGACCTCCCTGGCGGTCCGCTTGGCGATGTCCAGCCAGCCCCGGGGCGGGATCTGCTGGGGGACGTCGGCCTGGCGGCCGTAGCCGCCGTCGGCGACGGCCGCCGGGTCGGTCTGGTGGACGGCCCCCGGGCCGCCGCCCGCGGCCGCGCCCAGCCCGCCGGGGGCCTCCGGCCCGCCGCCGCCTCCGCCCTGGCCGTCCCTGGCCCTGCCGCCGCCGGCGGTCTTGCGCCCGACCAGCACCGCGGTGGCGAGCATGGCGACCCGCATCGTCGACCTGACCATCCGCCGGGTCAGCCCCGGGCGCTTCTTCCTGGTGCTCGCCGCCTTGGCCACCGGTCCTCCCCCATCGATCCCAGCCGAACCGTCGCGAACCTTTGACGCCGCCGCCGGGCATTGGGTTGCGCGGCCGGCGCCGTCACGCGCTACCCTGCCCCACGGAGCGGTACGTAACCCATCGGCAGCGGGGGTGTACCCGACATGGCAGCCCCAATTCGACGCATCGGGGTGCTCACCAGCGGCGGCGACGCCCCCGGGCTCAACGCGGTCATCCGCGCGGTGGTCAGGTCGGCCGAGGTCGACCACGGCTGGGCCGTGCTCGGCATCGAGCACGGCTTCGAGGGGCTGATCGGCCGGCCCCGCACCCGCACCCTGGACTCCTCGGCCGTCAGCGGGCTGCTGCCCCAGGGCGGGACCATCCTCGGCTCGACCAACAAGGGCCACTTCTCGACCATGCAGGTCGACGGCGAGTGGATCCGCGACCCGGGCCCCTACAAGGAGCTGGCCGCCAACACCAAGCGGCTCGGCATCGACGCCCTGGTCGTGATCGGCGGCGAGGGCAGCCAGGGCATCGCCAGCGAGCTGTCCCACTACGGGATCCGGGCGGTCGGGGTCCCCAAGACGATCGACAACGACCTGTGGGGCTGCGACCAGACCTTCGGCTTCGACACCGCCCTGACCGTGGCCACCGAGGCCCTGGACCGGCTGCACACCACCGCGGCCAGCCACGACCGGGTGATGGTGCTGGAGGTGATGGGCCGCGACGCCGGCTGGATCGCGCTCCACTCGGGCCTGGGCGGCGGGGCCGACGTGATCCTCATCCCCGAGATCCCCTTCACCGTCGAGGCGGTCGCCTCCAAGATCCTGGCCCGCGAGTACCGCGGCTCCACCTTCTCGATCGTGATCTGCTCCGAAGGCGCCGTAGAGCGCGGCGGCGGCCAGCACTACCAGGAGTCGACCGGCACCCTGGGCGGCATCGGCGCCCACGTGGCCGTCCAGGTGGCCAAGGTGACCGGCAAGGACGCCCGGGTGGTGGTGCTGGGGCACGTGCAGCGCGGCGGCATGCCGACCCCGTATGACCGCATCCTGGCCACCCGCTTCGGCGCGGCCGCGGTCCGGGTGCTGGCCGAGGGCCGCTACGGCGAGGTCGTGGTCAGCAAGGGCAGCGAGATCTCGACCGTGCGCATGGCCGACTGCGCCGGCAAGGTCAACACCGTGCCGGTCGACCACGAGATGATCCAGACCGCCCGCGGCCTCGGCATCGCCTTCGGCGACGAGGAGGACCTCGACCTCACCCCCGAGCCCCTGGACTGAGCTCGGCCACCGCCGCCCCCAGGAACCGGTAGGCCCACTCCTGGGCCAGGGGCCTGGTGTCGCAGAACACCACCGGCACGGCCGGGTAGCGGACGGCCAGGGCGCCGAGCAGGTCGGCCACGAACCCGGGCTGGACGTGCTCGAGCTTGAACACCCCGGCGTAGCGGTCCTCGACCACGACCGCGGCCCGGGGCAGGGCGGCCAGCTCGGCCAGCAGGTAGCTCAGGCTCCCGTCGACCAGCGACCCCGACAGGTCGGCCAGGGTCTTGCGCTCCACCACCGCCAGCAGCTCCCCGCCGGGGGCCTCGACGGCGTAGTCGCCGGCCGGCAGGGCCCGCCGCTCGGTCGACACCGCCCGCTGGCTGGCGAACCGCCACGGGTAGCGTTCCCGCGTGTCGACCAGGATGGTGAGCCGCTCCAGGCCGGCGGCCCGGCGCCCGGGCACCCGCACCCCCGGCCGGGCCGCCCTGGCCGTGCGGGGCGACTGCCAGAAGATCACCTGCCGGCCCCGGACCCGGGTGAACACCAGCTGGGAGCGGTGCTCGCGCGGGCGGTCCAGGACCAGGTCGATGGCGCCGCCGCGGCGCCGGCAGGAACGGACCGGGACCCGCTCGACCAGCTCGGCCGCCTCCGGCGGCTCGGGCCACTCGCCGTCGGCCGGGTGGCAGTAGACGGCGCCGGTGCGCGGCCAGGGCGCCCGGGCCTTGAGCACCAGGTCCCCGCCGGGCAGGGGCAGCCGTACCAGGTAGGGCAGCCGGGAGGCGGCGTCCGGGTTGCGGGCCACCTCGAACATGCGCGCAGGGCCGTTCATGCGGCGATTCTGCCACCCGGCCCCCTCGTCAGGCGCGCAGCCTGGCCCGGGTCGCCTCGACGTCCATGCCGTGCAGGCGCAGCAGGTTCTCGCCCAGGATCTTGCGCTTGGCCTGCTCGGTGAGCTGCGG
>Ga0075419_10000690_pt1 | contig 21524 bp, 19 predicted proteins | sample SoiMetdeltSBSDD3_FD_76900 | JGI IMG/M metagenome (GOLD analysis project Ga0075419, IMG submission 76900) | Bulk soil microbial communities from a Populus tree surrounding site in Tennessee, USA - Soil MetaG P. deltoides SBSDD3 | ecosystem: Environmental > Terrestrial > Soil > Tree plantation... | reverse complement strand
GCTTTCGCAGCAGGCCATCGGAGATGCGCTCTACATCACCCGCGACACGGTAAAAAGCCACACCAAGGCTGTCTACCGCAAGCTCGGAGTCTCCTCCCGTGAGGAAGCGGTCGCCCTGGCCCGTCGGCTTGGCCTCATCCCCTGACCGCTCAGACGGGGCTCGGCCGCATGACCTGCCCGACTGCTGAGCCGGTTCAGCTCCTACTCAACGGCAAGTCCGGAGACGCCGGCGCATCTCGGCATGCGCATGTCAGTGAGCGCCGCGAGACGCTGCGGTCAGACCTTGGGGCCGAGCGCCTCGAGGACCTTGGCCGCGTGGCCGTCGGCCTTGACGTTGTGCCAGGCCCGCTCGATCCGGCCCTGCTCGTCGACCAGGAAGGTGGAGCGCAGCACCCCGATGCTGGTCTGGCCGTAGCGGGTCTTCTCCCCCCAGGCGCCGTAGACGTCCATGACATGGTGGTCGGCGTCGGTCAGCAGGGGGAACTGGAGGCCGTACTTGTTGCGGAAGCGCTGGTGGCTTTGGGCGTCGTCGCGGGAGATGCCGATGACCGGGACGCCGGCGGCCTGGAAGGCGGCCAGGTTGTCGTTGAACTGGCACGCCTCGCGGGTGCAGCCCGGGGTATCGTCGGCGGGATAGAAGTAGAGGATGACCCGCTGGCCCTTGAAGTCGGCCAGCGACACGGGGGTGCTGTCCTGGTCGGGCAGGGTGAACGTCGGCGCCTGGGCGCCTTCGGTGAGCTTGGCCATCGGTGGTCCCTCCTGGGGCGGTGTCGACGCTCGACTGTACCGCTAGGCGGCCGCCTGGGCGCTGGACACGACCAGGGTGCCGAGCACGGCCAGGGCGGCCCCGGCGAGCTGGGGGGCGCTGGGACGCTCGGCGGTGAGGACGTGGGCGAGCAGGGCCGTGACCACCGGGGCCAGGGAGGCGAGGACGCTGACCACGGCCAGGTCGCCGCGGGTCACCGCGTAGGCCAGGAAGGCGTCGGCCGACAGGTTGAGCACGGTCAGCAGCGCCACCGGGGCCAGCAGGGACGGGTCGTCGATGCCCAGGCGCCGGCCCCGGGAGCACAGGGCGCCGACCAGGGTGGTGGGCAGGGCGCCAAGCTGGACCCCGAGGGCGACCCAGAGGACGCCGCCGCCGGCGGCCGCGCCGCCCTGGTCGACGCCGACGAAGAACAGCCCGAACAGCACCGCCGCGACCAGGGCGAGCACGATGGGGACGGGCGGGAGGTCACCGCGATCCCGCCCAGAACCATGACCAGGCCGGCCAGGACCAGCGGCCCGGGCCGCTCGCCGCTGACCAGGTCGACCAGCACCGGCAGCACGGCGCCGCTGGAGGCCAGGGGGGCGACGATCGCCGTCCGGCCGGTGGCCAGCGCCTGGTAGTAGGCGACCAGCCCGGCCGCCCCGATCGCGCCCGAGACGGTTCCCCAGGCCAGCCCGCCCGGGCTGTAGGGCTGGCGGACGGCCACGACCACGACCAGCAGGACGACGCTCTGGAGGGCCTGGCTGTAGAGGACCAGCAGCACCGGGGGCACGCGCCTGGCCACCCGGCTGGCCAGGAAGTCGCTGACGCCGTAGCCGACGCTGCTGCCCAGGGCCAGCAGGATGGCGCTCATGCCGGGGAGCCTACCGGTGGCCGGCCCCCGGCCCGGGAGGCTACCGGGCGGCGGTGGTGCCGGGGCCGGCGCGGCGGCGCCGGACCAGGACCACGGCGGGCACGACCAGCAGGAGCCCGACCAGGGCGGCCTGGAGCCACCGGACCCCGGGATCAGCCCCCCGGTGGGGGAGCGTAGCCGACCCGGGGATGGGGCGTCCCTGGCTGTCCACAGCCCCGGCCGGGTCCGGCCTGGCCGGGGCCGGGAAGGCCACGGGCTGGCGCCGGGGGAGGCCGAGGGCGATCAGGCTCAGGCGCAGGTCGTCGCCGGCCCGGTACCAGCCGCCCTTGGTGGTGGTGTCGAGCACCGGCTGGCCGGAGGCCAGGAAGGTCAGCGGCCCGCCGGCCGCGTACGGCCAGACCGACTGGCGGACCTTGTCGGCGCGGCCGGCGCCATTGGGGAAGGTCCAGGTGATCGTGTAGCGGGGCCCGCGGCCGCCGGCCGGCGGGGTGGCCAGCTCGCCGGCCGGGCCGTCGTCGAACAGCAGCGCGAACACGCCCGACGCCTCGGCCAGGTCGGCCAGGTCGGTGCCGCTGCCCGGCTCGCCGTCGCCGTTCAGGTCGATGGGGCCGCCCGGCAGGCCGCCGGGCCCGCCTCCCGAGATGGAGGCCGCCGACGCCCCCTTGGCCTGGGCGGCCGTCGGGACCGCGGCCAGCAGGAGCGCGAGGACGAGCATGGCCAGCACACGGCGCTGCATTTGGGACCCCTCCGGTGGCCGACTTCCGCCCCGGACTACACCGGGAACGGCAAGTTGGTTCCGGCTCAGCCACTGGTTTCGGGGGGGAATGCGGGGGGCGGAGCCCCTGCATCATGTCCGGTGGACGAGCATCGGGGTGCCGACCGGGATCCGGTTGAACCAGCGGTCCATGGCCGTGGTGGTGATGCGGATGCAGCCGTGGCTGGCCGGGAACGGCGGCACCGAGTAGGCCCCGTGCAGGGCGTAGCCGCCGGTGAAGTAGGCGGGCCGGTAGAGCAGGCCGAGCTTGCTCTTGCGCCAGGCGTCGATCTTGCGCTGGATCTGGAAGCTGCCCACCGGGGTCACGGCCAGCCGGACGTCGCCGTCGACGGTGTAGCTCTGGCCCGAGGCCGAGGAGGCGTCGAGGATCTCCTGGATCCTGCCGTCCCTGACCATGTAGACGACCTGGAGGGTGAGGTCGGCCTCGATGTGGAAGCCGCCCTTGGTGGAGCGGGGCTCGGGGATGCGCGGGTGCTCCAGGGCCTTGCGGGTGATGGGGCCGACCACGCCGTCGCGGGCCAGGCGGTTGACCTTCTGGAAGGCGACCACCGCGTGGTGGGTCTCCTGGCCGAACTGGCCGTCGGCCTCCTCGACCTGGTAGCCGAGCTCGTGGAGGCGGCGCTGGAGCGCCGTGACCTGGGCGCCTTCGGCGCCGGAGCGGAGCTTGGCCGGCGGGTCCGGCTTCGGTTTGGTGGTGGTCGTCGGGGCCTCGGTGGTGGTCGGGGCCTCGGTCGTCGTCGGCGCCCTGCTGGTGGTCGTGGGCGCCGCGGTGGTCGGGGTCGCCGTCGTGGCCGCGGCCGTGGTCGGGGCCTCCTGGGCGCTGGCCCGCCCGTCCGCGCCGGCGTCGCAGGCGCCCAGGACCAGGGCGGCGGCCAGCCCGGCCGCGACCATAGCGACCACCCCTCGCCTGCTGCCTGCCAAGCCTCCCACCCCCGGGTCGTCGGGTCCCGCCGTCGCTACCAGTCGTACCAGCACCGGCGTTCCCGCGCCGTCTCGGGCGTGTAACGGTTTGCCTCAGCCGACCTTGGGAGTGGCCCGGTCGACGATGGTGGGCAGGTCGAGGCCGGGGGGCAGGGTGCCGTACGCGGCGCCGTGGTCGCCGGCGACCCGGGAGGCGCAGAAGGCGTCGGCCACCGCCGGGTGGCCGTGGCGGACCAGCAGCGCCCCCTGGAGGAGCACGGCCAGCCGCTCGACCAGCCGCCGGGCGCCGGCCTGGAGGCCGGCCGGGTCGGCGGCGGCCAGCTCCGGCTCGGCGGCGGCGGCCGCCCGGTCCAGCCGCGGCTCGGCCGCCCTGGCCGGGGCGACCTCGTCCAGCAGGGCCGTCACGGTCTCGGGCCGCCTGGCCAGCACCCGCAGGACGTCGAGGCTGTTGATGTTGCCGGCGCCCTCCCAGAGGGAGTTGAGCGGCGCCTCCCGGTACAGCCGGGGCATCCCGCTCTCCTCGACATACCCGTTGCCGCCCAGGCACTCCAGGGCCTCGGCGGCCACCGCCGGGGCCCGCTTGCACACCCAGTACTTGGCCACCGCCGTGGCCAGCCGAGCCACGGCGGCCTCGGCGGGGTCGTCCGCGGCCCGGTCGAACGCACCCGCCACCCGCATGGCCAGCACGGTGGCCGCCTCGGACTCCACGGCCAGGTCGGCCAGCACGTTCTCCATCAGCGGCTGGTCGGCCAAGCGGCGACCGAAGGCGCTGCGGTGGGCGGCGTGGTGGCTGGCCTGGGCGACTGCCTGGCGCATGAGCGCCGCCGACCCGACGACGCAGTCCAGGCGGGTGTGGTTGACCATCTCCAGGATGGTCGCCAGGCCCCGGCCCGGCTCCCCCACCGGCCAGCCGGCGGCCCCGTCCAGCTCGACCTCGGCCGAGGCGTTGGCCCGGTTGCCGAGCTTGACCTTGAGCCGCTGGAGGTGGAAGCGGTTGCGGGCGCCGTCGGGCAGCACCCGCGGGACCAGGAAGCAGCTCAGCCCGGCCGGCGCCAGGGCCAGGACCAGGAAGGCGTCGCTCATCGGGGCCGAGCAGAACCACTTGTGCCCGGTGAGCAGCCACAACCCATCGGGCCCGGCCGGCGCCGCGGTGGTGGTGTTGGCCCGCACGTCGCTGCCGCCCTGCTTCTCGGTCATGGCCATGCCGCACAGCGCCCCCGCCTTGCCGGCCACCGGGGCCAGCGCCGGCTGGTAGGCCAGCGCGGTCAGCTTGGGCTCCCAGACCTCGGCCAGCCCGGGGGCGGCGGCCCGCAGGGCGGGCACGGCCGCGAAGGTCATGCTGACCGGGCAGCCGTGGCCGGCCTCGACCTGGGTCCAGAGGTAGAAGCCGGCCGCCCGGGCCACCTGGGCGCCCGGCCGCGGGTCGCGCCAGGGGTCGGCGTGCAGGCCGCGCTCGACCGCCGTGCCCAGCAGCCGGTGCCAGGCCGGGTGGAACTCGACCTCGTCGACCCGCCGCCCGTAGCGGTCGTGGGTGCGCAGCACCGGCGGGTTGGCGTCGGCGGCCTCGCCCCAGGCGATCGCCTCCGGCCCGCCGGCCAGGACGCCGAGGGCCCTGACCCGCTCCTCTGCCCAGCCGGCCCCCTCCCGGTGCAGCGCCTCGGCCAGGACGGGGTCGGCGGCGTAGAGGTCATAGCCGGCCAGCGGCGGTGGCTGGTTCAGCACCTCGTGGGTGGGCGGCACCCGCCCAGGCTACAGCTCGTCCAGGGTGGCGAACAGCCTGGCGAAGCGGTGCAGGGGCTCGCGGCCGATGGCCGGCAGCAGCCGCTGCTGCTGGCTCAGGAGGTACCTGGCCGGGCGGTAGCGGTCCAGCGCCGTCCCGGTGGCCCGCTCGACCCGCCGGACGATCGCGCCCTCGCCGGCCAGTTCCTCCGGGTCGAGCTCCTCGACCCCGGTCGCGGCCACCAGGTGCAGGTAGAAGGCGTCGTCGAACAGGTCCTCGAGGCCGGCCTCGCTCTGGCCGGTCAGCTCGGTCAGGGCGAGCAGCCGCTCGGGCAGGACCACGCCCTGGTCGGCCAGGGCCCGGACGCTGGGGTGGCCGGCGCCGACCTCCAGCAGCACGGCCGCCTCCAGCGGCCCCCCCAGCAGGGTGGCCAGCAGGGGCAGGCCGTCCAGGCCGCCGGTGGGCAGGACCCGCCAGGCCGGGTCGAGGCCCTGGCGGCCCCCGTCGCGCAGGTAGGCGCTCATCACCTCGAGGTAGACGAGGTCGGGGACGCCGCCGACGAGCAGGGTGCGCGGGCCGGCCCCGATCCCCTCCAGCAGGGAGGTGGCCAGCGCCCCGGTCAGGGGCAGGACGGTGCCGCGGCTGGCCGCCCCGGCGCCCTCGCCGACCCGGGTGCCCTCCCCCTCCACGTCCTCCACGGTGCGGACCCGGTGGGGACGGGTGGCGTCGACCATGAAGGGCGAGTGGGTGGTGTAGACGACCTGGTGGCCGACGGCGAGCTGCTCGTCCAGGTAGCGGAGCAGGTCGGCCTGGCCGGCGGCGTGCAGCCCGAGGCCGGGCTCGTCCAGCAGCAGGATGAGGTCGTCGGCGTCGCGCAGCTCCGAGAAGGCGGCCACGAACGAGAAGAACCAGACGAACCCGCCCGACCGCTCGCCGAAGTTGGTCGTCACCCGGTGGCGGTCGTTGCGGATGCGGACGTCCAGGAACGGCGGGCCGCCCTGGCCGTTCTGGCCGGCCTCGCGGAAGTCCAGATCCAGCTCGACGGTCAGCTCCGGGTTCTGGCTCCAGTAGCGGAAGACCTCCTCGCTGACCGTGGTGGCGGCGCTCTCCAGGGCGGCCTTGCGGACCTCGTACTCGGACTCGGCGAACTCGTCGGCGTCGACCCCGGCCAGCCGCAGCAGGGCCAGGGCGGTCCGCTCCCCCGGCTGGAGGTCGTCCTCGGCGGCGGCCTGGAGCCGCGGGATCGACACCCGGCCCGGGAGCACGCTGTAGCCGTCGAAGTAGAGCAGGCGGGGCAGCCGGGGGGTGAGCAGGCCGGCCAGGTCGCCGGTGACCGGCTCCTCGCCGGCCAGCAGGCGCCGGTCGCCGGAGTAGTCCCGCTCGACGGTGAGCTCCTTGGCCTCGAGCGCCTCGGGGCCGAGGCGCTCGGCCACCGCCTCCAGGTCGGCGTCGCCCAACTCGAAGGTGGCCGAGACGGCGGTGGTGCCGGCGATCCGGGCCCGGTCCCGCCCGCGCAGGCGGCGAGGGTAATCGCGCAGCTCGTCGAACCCCCGGCCGGGCCCGCCGAACGGGTTGGCCTGGTGCAGGGCCTCCAGGAAGGCGGTCTTGCCACTCTCGTTCTTGCCCACCAGACAGGTCACGTCCGGCTCGAAACGGACGGTCCCCGAATGCTCGATGCTCCGGAATTTCCGAACCACTGCCGTTCTCAGGATCACGTTCCGCTCCGCCTCGACGCCGCCGGCAATGTAGTCGAGATTTCTCCGTAGGTGCCAATCGCCGGTTCGGCATCGGTTCGCCGGCCCCGCCCGGGTACATTTGCGTAGGGAAGCTGCTCAGGACTGCGCGTGATCGCGGCGCGTGCGGCCACGTAGGCTCCGCCGGGCTTGGTGTCGCCCTGGCGAGGGGGGAGTTCGAGGTGGCCCTGCGGTTGGTCAGCCGGGTGCGCGGCACCCTCCCCCAAGGCCGCTCGCTTCCCGACGACGTCTGGTGGGGCCGCCACCGCGCGATCCTGCTGATCCTGTGGCTGCACGTGCCCGCCCTGGCCATCCTGGCGGTGTACTTCGGCAGCGGCCCGGACGTCGCCTCCGGCGTGGCCGTGGTCGCCACCTCGGCGGCGCTGGCCACCGCCACCTGGGGCGGGCGGCGCTGGCGCTCGGCCATGGCCACCGTCGGGCTGTTGTCGGCGTCGTGCGTGCTGGTCGGCATGGGCGAGGGCAGGGTCGAGCTGGCGTTCCACTTCTTCGTCACGATCGCCCTGGTCATGCTGTACCAGGACGGCTTCCCGTTCCTGATCGCGGTCGGCTTCGTGGCCGTCTACGCGGTGGTGTCGGCGGGCCTGGAGACCATGGGGGTGTGGCCGCCGGCCGGGACCTGGTCCAGCCCGTGGCTGCGGGCGGCCGTCGGCGAGCTGCTGATCCTGGCCACGGCCACGGCCAACCTGGCCAACTGGCGCCTGAACGAGGACAGCCGGGCCGAGGCCGAGCGCTCCTTCCGCCAACTCTACGAGGGCCAGCGGGCCGTGGTCCGCGAGCTCCAGCAGTCCCAGCGGCTCAAGGACGAGCTCTACAACGTCGTCTCCCACGAGCTGCGCACCCCCCTCACCGGCATCCTCGGGTTCGGCGAGCTGCTGCTGACCCGCGACGACCGCCTGACCGCGGAGCAGCGCAAGCAGCACCTGGGCCGGATCGTGCGCGAGGCCAACCGGCTCAAGCGGGTGGTCGACAACCTGGTCTACTCCTCCAAGGTCATCCAGCAGGACGGCAGCGCCGCCGCCGACCTGCGGGGGGTCGTGGGGGCGGTCATCGAGGACCTGGACGACGTGCCCGGGCGTGAGCGTCTCGACCTGGAGGTGGATCTGCGGGCGGCCCGCGAGGTGGCCATGCCGGCCGAGGCCCTGCGCCTGGTCATGGTCAACCTGCTCGGCAACGCCCTCAAGTACGCGACCCCGCTGACCACGGTCCGGGTGGCCGTCCGGGCGGCCGGCCCGTCCCTGCTGGCGGTGTCGGTCTCCAACGTCGGCCCGCCCATCACCGCCGCCGACCGCGAGCGCATCTTCGAGCCGTTCGTGCAGCTCGACTCGTCCCTGACCCGCAGCGCCTCCGGGGTCGGCCTCGGCCTGCACATCGTCCGGCGCCTGGTCGAGTCCTACGGGGGGGCCGTGGACGTGGACTCCGTCGACGACCTGGTCACCTTCACGATCACGGTCCCGACGGTCGAGCCGGCCTCGGCCGAGGACGACGCCGACCCCGAGCCGGCGGCCGTCGGCGAGGCGATTTGACCCACGCCGCGCCGCTGCACGAGGCTGTCCCGGTCATGCTGCTCGAGAGGGAAAGGATCCGGCGTGACCCAGTCAGACGTCACCGCGTCCACCGGCGGGTCGGAGACGGCCACCCCCACACGCTCCAGCCGGGCCGAGCGCAACGCGGCCGCCGCCGCCGACCTCGACCGGTCGAGGGGCGGCTTCGCGGCCAACCCGGCCTCGGTCGTGCAGCTGGCCGAGATCGAGGAGGTCGACCCGTCCACCGTCTTCCAGCGCGACGGCGCCGGCTTCCCGGACTGGCTGTCGGCCAACCTGGACCGGCTGGCCAAGGAGCTGGGGGTCAGCGGCCTGCGCGAGGTCGGCCGCGACGTCGGGGTCGGCTCCTTCACCGCCGACCTGCTCGCCCAGACCGACCGCGGGCGGCGGGTCGCGATCATGAGCCACCTGGAGCCGAGCGAACACCTGCACCTGGGTCAGATGATCACCTTCGCGGCCGGCCTGGACGTCTCGGCCGTGGTCTGGATCGCCACCCGCATCGGCGAGGAGCACCGGGCGGTGCTGGACTGGCTCAACCAGCACGGCGACGACGAGGTGCGCTTCTTCGGCATCGAGCTGCGCCTGCTGCGCATCGGCGGCTCCCAGCCCGGCGCCTCCTTCCACGTCGAGGCCCGCCCCAACGACTGGCAGAAGGTCATCAAGCAGCGCCAGCGGGTCGGCTCGCCGCTCAACACCCGCATGCGGGAGTTCTAGCCCTCCCGGTCAGCTGCGCGGGCCGGGATAGCCTGCCTCGCGTTCGGCCTTCGCCTGGTCCTCGACGCAGAAGCGGGTGGCCGGCATCGCCTCGAGCCGGGCGTCGCCGATGGGGCGGCCGCAGGCCTGGCACTTGCCGTAGTCGCCGTGCTCCAGGCGCTGGAAGGCGGCGTCGATCTCGGTCAGCTCGTACTCCACCTGCTCCCGCAGCGAGACGTTCTTCTCCATCTCGAAGGTCTCGGTGCCGCTGTCGCCGGGGTGCTGGTCGACGCTCGACAGCTCGCCACCGGTGTCGGAGGTCGCCTCCTCCTGCTCGCGCTGGAGGTTGTCGCGGATCCCCTGGAGCCGGGTGCGCTCCTCCTTGAGCCGCCTGGTGGCCTTGGCCTTGTTCATGGGTCCTCCGGTCGCTCCACGTCGTCTGGGTCCCGGAGACGCTACCAGCCTCCGCGGCGTCAGCGGCGGTCGGCGGCCGATCCGGCGGCCAGGGGTTCCGGGGGCTCCAAGGGCTCCGAGGGCTCGGGGAGCTCCACCGGCTCCGCGGGCTCAAGTTGGTCGGCGCCGGCCGCTCTGGCCGCGGCCACCACCCTGGCCAGGGCGGTGGCCAGGACCTGGACCTCCTCCGGCTCCAGGTGGCGCACGAAGTGCTCCTGGATGCCGCGCAGGTGGACCGGGGCGGCCCTGCGGAGGGCGCTGCGGCCCTGGTCGGTGAGGACGGCGAACCAGCCGCGGCGGTCGTCCTCGCAGCGCTCCCGGCGGACCAGGCCCGCCTCCACCATGCGGTCGACCAGGCGCGACAGCCCGCTCTTGGAGAGCAGGACCGACGCCGACAGCTCCTGCATGCGCAGCCGGCCTCCCGGCGCCTCGGCCAGGTTGAGGAGCACGTCGTAGCGGCTCAGGGGCAGCCCTCGCTCGGTCACCAGCTCGTGCTCCAGCAGCTCGGTGACCGTGGCGTGTGCCTCCAGCAGCCGCCGCCAGGCGGCCAACTGCGCAGGATCGGGTCGGGCCGGCATCCAGCCCATTGTAGGTGGCCGTCCAGCTGGCCAGCGCCGGCTCGGCCGACCCGGGAGGCAACTTCCACGAAGGTCGTTTGTCTCTCGGAGCCCGGGTTATCCATCCCTCTCCCGCAGACAGCTGGCAGTGCAGGCAGGGCCTCCAGGGGACCCCTGCCCGGCCGATTGTGCAAAGGATCACAAGATGCGCGTGCTCGGTGTGAACGCGGTGTTCCACGACCCGGCCGCCGCCCTGGTGGTCGACGGGCAGGTGGTGGCCGCGGCCGAGGAGGAACGCTTCACCCGGCGCAAGCACGGCAAGCCGCCGGTGCCGTTCGCCACCTGGGAGCTGCCCGAGCGGTCGGCCGCCTGGTGCCTGGCCGAGGCCGGGCTGACCCCCGAGGACCTGGACGCCGTCGCCTACTCCTACGACCCCGCCCTGGCCCCGCCGGCCGGGCCCGACGTGACCGACGACGGCTGGGAGGGGCTGCGCACCCTGTACGCCGAACGGGCCCCGCTGTTCCTGCGCAGCGCCCTGCCCGGCCTCGACCCGGCCTGCGTCCGCCACGTCCCCCACCACCTGGCCCACGCCGCCTCGGCCCACCTGGCCGCCCCCTACCCCAGCTCGAGCGTGCTGGTGCTGGACGGTCGCGGCGAGGTCGCCTCCCACCTGGCCGGCCGCTCGCTCGACGGCAATCTCGACGTCCTGGCTGCCCAGCGGCTCCCCCACTCCCTCGGTCTGCTGTACGAGGAGGTCACCGACCACCTCGGCTTCCGACGCTCCTCGGACGAGTACAAGGTGATGGCCCTGGCCGCCCACGGGAAGCCGGCCTACCTGCGGGAGCTGCGCGAGGCGGTCCGGACCACCGGCGACGGCGGCTTTACCGTCGCCCCCATCGAGCTGCACACCCTGGCCAAGCGGCGCGGCAAGGATGAGGAGTGGACCGGCGAGCACGCCGACCTGGCGGCCAGCGTCCAGCGCCGCCTCGAGGAGGTACTGCTGGAGCTGGCCCGCTGGCTGCACGCCCAGACCGGCGACCGCGACCTGACCATGGCCGGCGGGGTCACCCTCAACTGCGTGGCCAACTCGGTCCTGGCCGAGCAGGGGCCGTTCGCGCGCATCTGGGTGCAGCCGGCCGCCGGCGATGCCGGCACCGCCCTCGGCGCCGCCATGCACCTCGCCCACGGCCTCGGCGACCGGGTCGCGCCCATGCCCACCGCCGCCCTGGGGCGGGGCTGGACCGACGACGAGCTGGCCGCCTGGCTGGCCAGGGCCAAGATCGCCTACGAGCGCCCGACCGACCTGGCCGAGGCGGTGGCCGAGGTCATCGCCGCCGACGGGGTGGTCGCCTGGTTCCAGGGCCGCAGCGAGTACGGGCCCCGCGCCCTCGGGCACCGCAGCCTGCTCGCCAACGCCACCAGGGCGGCCAACCTGGAGCGGCTCAACGACGTCAAGGGCCGCGAGCAGTTCCGGCCGGTGGCGCCCATGGTCCTGGCCGAGCGGGCCGGCGAGCTCTTCGACGGGCCCATGCCCAGCCCCTACATGCTGTTCACTCACCGGGTGCGGCCGGCCTGGCGCGAGCGCATTCCGGCCGTCGTCCACGTCGACGGCAGCGCCCGCATCCAGACCGTCGACCGTGACGACGAGCCGCTGGTCGCCCGGCTGCTGGAGGGCGTGGAGCGCCGGACCGGGGTTCCGGTGGTGGTCAACACCAGCCTCAACACCGCCGGCCGGCCCATGGTCGACGACCCGCGGGACGCCCTCGAGTGCTTCGGGTCGGCGCCGGTGGACGTCCTCGCCCTGGGGCCGTTCCTGGTCCGGCGGGCCGCCTTCACCCGGCCATGACCTTCGAGGTCGTCGTGCCCACGGTGGGGCGGGACAGCCTCCTGCGGCTGCTGGACGCCCTCGGGTCGGGGTCGGGGCCGCCGCCCGGGCGGGTGCTGGTGGTCGACGACCGGCGCGACCGGGGCCGGCCGCTGCCGGTCCCCGACGAGGTCTCGATCGAGGTGGTGCCGGGGCGGGCTACCGGGCCGGCGGCAGCCCGGAATCTGGGGTGGCGGCGGGCGACCGCGGAGTGGGTGGCGTTCCTGGACGACGACGTGGTGCCCTCGGTGGGCTGGTTGGCCGAGCTGGCCCGCGATCTCGACGGGCTGCCTGCGGACGTGGCCGCCAGTCAGGGGCGGGTCGTGGTGCCGATGCCCGAGGGGCGGCGGCCGACGGATTGGGAGCGCAACGTCCGGGGGCTGGAGGGGGCCCGGTGGGCCACCGCGGACATGGCGTACCGGCGGGCGGTGCTGGTCGAGGTCGGCGGGTTCGACGAGCGGTTCCCGCGGGCCTATCGGGAGGACGCGGATCTGGGGCTGCGGGTCGTGGGGGCGGGCTACCGGATCGTGGGTGGGCGGCGGGCGGTGTCGCATCCGGTGCGGCCGGCCGGGCGGCTCGTGAGTGTCCGGCTGCAGGCGGGCAATGCCGACGACGTGCTCATGCTGGCCTTGCACGGGCGGGGGTGGCGGGAGCGGGCCGGGGTCCCGGTCGGGCGGCGGCCACGGCATCTTGCTGTCACGGGGTTCGGGCTGCTCGGGCTTGGGGCGGTGCGGTTCGCTCGGCGTGGGTCGCCAACCTCCGGGAGGAGCACCCGGCGGGCTCGGTGGGTCGCGGCGGGGGCTGCGGTGGGGTGGCTGGCCGGGACCGTCGAGTTGACGGTCGCTCGGATGCTGCCTGGTCCGCGGACGGCTGATGAGGTTGCCAGCATGGTGGTGACCAGTGTGCTGCTGCCGCCGGTGGCGACCTGGCACTGGCTGGCCGGGTGGGTGCGGCTGCCGAAGGTGCTTGCCGACAGCGGGCGTGCGCCCCGTCCCTCCCGGCGGGTGCCGAAGGCGGTGCTGCTCGACCGGGACGGGACGCTGGTGGCCGACGTTCCCTACAACGGGGATCCCGGGCGGGTGGTGGTGATGCCGGGGGCTCGTGAGGCCGTGGAGCGGCTGCGGGCTGCCGGGGTGGTGACGGCGGTCGTGTCCAACCAGAGCGGGGTGGGCAGAGGGCTGCTCCGGGTCGAGCAGGTGGAGGCGGTCAACCGGCGGGTCGAGGAGCTGCTTGGGCCGCTGGGGCCGTGGATGGTGTGCCTGCACGGGCCGGGGAACGGGTGCCGGTGCCGGAAGCCGGGGCCCGGGTTGATCGAGGCGGCGGCGGGGGCGCTGGGGGTCGAGCCGGACGAGTGTGTGGTCATCGGGGACATCGGGGCCGACGTGGAGGCGGCAAGGGCGGCCGGGGCGCGGGCGGTGCTGGTGCCGACGGCGGTGACCCGGACCGAGGAGGTTGCCGCTGCTCCGGAGATTGCTGGCGACCTACTGGCGGCGGTCGACCTGGTGCTCGGGGCGGCGGGTGGCGAGGCGGGCCGATGACCCGGCATGTGCTGGTGGCCAGGCAGGACAGCATGGGCGACGTGCTGCTGGCCGGGCCTGCGGTGCGGGCGGTGGCGGCCATGGCGGGACGGGTGACGCTGCTGTGCGGGCCGCGGGGGCGGGCCGCCGGGAGGCTGCTGCCCGGGGTGGACGAGGTGGTGGTCGCCCATGCCGGGTGGATCGACGCCGAGCCGCGGCGGGTCACCAGGGGGGCGGTGGAGGAGCTGGTGGACCGCCTGGTCGACCTCCAGGCCGACCAGGCGCTGGTGCTCACCTCGTTCCATCAGAGCCCGCTGCCGCTGGCGCTGCTGCTCCGCATGGCCGGGGTGCCGACCATCGCCGCGGTCAGCGTGGACTACCCGGGGTCGCTGCTGGACGTCCGGCATCGGGTGGACGAGGACATCCACGAGGTGGAGCGGGGGCTGTCGCTGGCCGCGACGCTCGGGTACCGGCTGCCCGAGGGGGACGACGGAGGGTTGCGGGTCCGGCTCGATGGCCCGGGTGACGCGCCCGAGCTGGGGGGGCCGTACGTGGTCGTCCATCCGGGGGTGTCGGTGCCGGCCCGGGCGTGGGCGCCGGAGCGGCATGCGGCGCTGGTGGGTGGGCTGGTCGGGACCGGCCGGCGGGTGGTGGTGACCGGCGACACCTCCGAGCGGCCGCTGACCTCGATGGTCGCAGGGGGGAGGCGGCCGGGGGTGGTCGACCTCGGGGGGCGGGTGGACCTGGTCGGGCTGGCCGAGGTGCTGGGCGGGGCCGAGGCGGTGGTGGTGGGCAACACCGGGCCGGCGCATCTGGCGGCGGCGGTGGGGACGCCGGTGGTGTCGCTGTTCTCGCCGGTGGTGCCTGCCGTGCGCTGGCGGCCGTGGGGGGTGCGCCACGAGCTGCTCGGGGACCAGGGGGCGGCCTGCGCCGGGTCGCGGGTCCGGGTCTGTCCGGTCGCCGGGCATCCGTGCCTGGACGGGCTGGCGGTGGCCGAGGTGCTGGCCGCGGTCGAACGGCTGGCGCCGCTGCGGCAGGTCGAGGGGGTGGCGGGGTGAGGGTGCTGCTGTGGCACGTGCACGGGTCGTGGACGACGGCGTTCGTGCAGGGGTGCCACGAGTACCTGGTCCCGGTGACCCCGGACCGGGGGGCGGACGGGCTGGGGCGGGCCCGCACCTGGTCGTGGCCGGCGTCGGCGGTGGAGGTCACCAGGGAGGAGGCCGCCGACGCCGAGGTCGACGTGATCGTGCTGCAGCGGCCGCAGGAGCTGGAGGGGCTGGCCGCCGAGTGGCTGGGCGGGCGGCGGCCGGGGCGGGAGGTGCCCGCGGTCTACCTGGAGCACAACGCGCCCCAGGGGCACATCAACGAGCTGCGCCATGTCGCCGCCGACCGCGACGACCTGGTGGTGGTGCACGTCACCCACTTCAACGAGCTGTTCTGGGACTGCGGGAGCACCCCGACCCGGGTGATCGAGCACGGCATCGTCGACCCAGGCGAGCGCTACAGCGGCGAGGTCGCGGCGGCCGCGGTGGTGGTCAACGAGGCCGGGCGCCGGGGGCGGGTGACCGGGACCGACCTGCTCGAGCGGCTGGGGGCGGCGGTGCCGCTCGATCTGTTCGGGATGCGGTCGGGGCGGCTGGCCGGGGCGCCGGGGGTGCGGTCGGTGGCCGACCTGGCCCAGGACCGGCTGCATGCCGAGATGGCCAGGCGGCGGCTGTACCTGCACCCGGTGCGCTGGACGTCGCTTGGGCTGTCGCTGCTGGAGGCCATGCACCTGGGGATGCCGGTGGTCGCGCTGGCCACCACCGAGGTCGTCGAGGCGGTGCCGCCGGAGGCCGGGGTGGTCTCGACCCAGATCGAGGTCCTCGCCGACGCGGCCCGGCGGCTGGTCGCCGACCCCGAGCAGGCCCGGCTCATCGGCAAGGCCGCGCGGGCCGCGGCCACCGCCCGCTACGGGCTCGACCGGTTCCTGGCCGACTGGGACACGCTGCTGGAGGAGGTGCGCGGGAGATGAGCCGGACGGTGCGGGGGACCCCGGGAGGGGTGGCCCGATGAAGGTGGCCATGGTGAGCGAGCACGCCAGCCCGCTGGCCGTGCTCGGCGGGACCGACGCCGGCGGGCAGAACGTGCACGTGGCTGCGCTCTCGGCCGCGCTGGCCAGGCGTGGGGCCGAGGTGGTGGTCCACACCCGGCGCGACGACCCGGCCCTGCCGGCGAGGGTGGACGCGGCGCCCGGGGTGACGGTCGAGCACGTCGACGCCGGCCCGGCCGAGCCGATCCCCAAGGACGACCTGCTGCCCCACATGGACGAGTTCGCCGAGCGGCTGCGGCGGTCCCTCCTCGGCGACCCGCCCGACGTGGTCCACGCCCACTTCTGGATGTCGGGGCGGGCCGCGCTGGCCGCCGCCCGGCCGCTGGGGATCCCGGTGGTGCAGACCTTCCACGCCCTCGGTGTGGTCAAGCGGCGGCACCAGGGCGCCAAGGACACCAGCCCGCCGACCCGGCGGCGGGAGGAGGCGACGCTGGCCAGGGAGGCCGACCGCATCGTCGCCACCTGCTCGGACGAGGTGTTCGAGCTGGTCAGGATCGGCGCCGACCTGCGCCGGGTCGCGGTCGTGCCCTGCGGGGTCGACCTGGGCATGTTCCGCCCCGACGGCCCGGCCGCCCCGCGACCCTCCGGAGCCGCCCGGCTGCTGGTGGTCAGCCGGCTGGTGGAGCGCAAGGGCATCGGGGACGTGATCGCGGCCATGGCCAGGCTCCCCGGGGTCGAGCTGGTGGTGGCCGGGGGGCCGCCGGCCGCCGAGCTCGCCGGGATCCCCGAGGCCGCGCGGCTGGCCGCGCTGGCCGAGCGGGTCGGGGTGGCCGGGCGGGTTCGGCTGCTGGGGCGGGTCGGGCGCTGCGACCTCCCCGCCCTCTACCGGTCGGCCGACCTGGTGGTCAACGTGCCCTGGTACGAGCCGTTCGGGATCGTGCCCCTGGAGGCGATGGCCTGCGGCGTGCCGGTGGTCGTCTCGGCCGTCGGGGGGCTGGTCGATACCGTGGTCGACGACGTCACCGGCATCCACGTCCCACCCCGCCGGCCCGAGCTGCTCGCCGCGGCGGTCGCCGCCCTGCTCGCCGACCCGGAGCGGCGCGCAACCCTCGCCGCCACCGGGGCCCGCCGCGCCCGCCGCCGCTACGGCTGGGACCGGATCGCCGGCAGCACCCTCGAGGTGTACGCGGGGCTGCTCACGGGCGTCGGTGACGATCGGGAGCCGGCTCCTTCGCCCCGGGCTGTGGACAACCGGGAGCAGGTTCCTTCGCCGCCGGCTACGCTCCCCCTCCTGGGGACCTCGCAGCGGGAGGTCGGGTTTGCGCCTGCGCGGAGGCGGCGGTCGGGGAGGTGGCCCCCGTGACCCGAGCGCCGCTGGTCGTGGTGGGCGACGCGCTGCTCGACCGGGACCTGGACGGGCGGGCCGAACGGCTGGCCCCCGACGCGCCCGTGCCGGTGGTCGACGACCCGGCCGAGCGGCGCCGGCCCGGCGGGGCGGCGCTGGCCGCGACCCTGGCCGCGACCCTCGACCGACGGGCGGTGGTCCTGGTCACCGCCCTGGCCGGTGACGAGGCCGGGACCTCCGTGCACGGGCTGCTGGAGGCGGCCGGGGTCGAGGTGGTCGACCTGGGCCTGGCCGGGCCGACGCCGGAGAAGATCCGGGTGCGGGCCCAGGGCCGCTCGCTGCTGCGGCTCGACCGGGCCGCCCGGCCGGGGCGGGTGGGCCCGCTCGACCGGACCGGCCGCCGCGCCCTGGCCGGGGCCGGGGCGGTGCTGGTGGCCGACTATGGGCGGGGCGTGGCCGCCGAGCCGGGGCTCCGGGCCGCCCTGGCCGCCCTGCCCTCCCGCCGGCCGCTGGTCTGGGACCCACACCCCCGCGGTCCGGCGCCGGTCCCGGGGGCGCGCCTGGCCACCCCGAACCGCGCCGAGGCGGCCGGGTTCGTCCCCGAGGTGCCGGGTGACGGCCTGGCCGCGGTGACGGCACGGGCCCGGCGGCTGACCGAACGGTGGACGGCGGCTGGGGTCGCGGTCACCCTCGGCCCCGGCGGGGCACTCCTGGCCGAGGGCGCCGGAGCCCCTCTGGTCGTGCCGGCACCGGCCGCCACCACCGGCGACCCCTGCGGCGCCGGCGACCGCTTCTCGGCCACCGCCGCGGGCCTCCTCGGCGACGGCGCCCTTCCCTCCGAGGCGGTCGCCGGCGCCGTCGCCGCCGCCACCGCCTTCGTCACCGCCGGCGGCGCCGCCGCCGTCCGCCTCTCCCCCACCACCCCGGCCACTTCACCCCCCAGCGGTGGGTCGCCGATGGAGCGGGCCCTGGGGTTGATCGCGGTCGTGCAGGCCATGGGGGGGACGGTGGTGGCCACCGGCGGGTGCTTCGATCTGCTGCACGCCGGGCATGTGGCGACGCTGCGGGCGGCGCGGGCGCTCGGGGACTGTCTGGTAGTGTGTCTGAACTCCGACGACTCGGTACGCCGGCTCAAGGGCCCGGAACGTCCCCTGGTTCCGGAGGCGGACAGGGTCGCGGTGCTGGAGGCGCTCGGCTGCGTGGACGTGGTGGTGCCCTTCGACGAGCGGACCCCGGAGGGGGTCCTGCGGCGGTTGAGGCCGGACGTGTTCGCCAAGGGCGGCGACTACGCCCTGACGGACCTGCCCGAGGCGGCCCTGCTGGGCACCTGGGGCGGCCAGGCCGTCGTTCTTCCCTATCTCGAAGGCCGCTCGACCACGCGGTTGATGAAGGAGGTCGTCCGACGTGACAACCACTGACGGGCCGGCGCAGGACCGCCGGCCGGGAACGGTCCTGGTGACCGGCGGCGCATCCGGCCTGGGGGCGGCCGTCGCCCTGGCCGTCCAGGCGGCCGGCGGCCGGCCGTTCGTGCTCGACCTGGTGGCCCCGCCGTTCGCCGTCGACCACGAGCTGGCCGACCTGGCCGACGGGCGGGCCGCGGCGGCCGCCGTCGACCGCGCGGCCCAGCGGCTCGGCCGCCTCGACGGGGTCGTGACCGCGGCCGGGGTCGACGCCTGCGGGCCGCTGGACAGCGTCCCCGCCGACGCCTGGGAGCGGGTGGTGGCGGTCAACCTCCTGGGCACGGCCGCGGTCGTCCGAGCCGCCCTCCCCCACCCGGAGCGCACCGCCGGCAAGGTCGTGACCGTGGCCTCCACCCTCGGCCTGCGCGCCGTGGCCGACGCCACCGCCTACTGTGCCAGCAAGTTCGGGGTGGTCGGCTTCACCAGGGCCCTGGCCGCCGAGACGGCCGGCCGGGTCGGGGTCACCCTGCTCGTCCCCGGCGGCATGCACACGGCGTTCTTCGACGGCCGACCCGAGCAGTACAAGCCAGCGGCGGACGCCAAGCTGAACCGGCCCGAGGACGTCGCCCAGGCCGTCCTGTTCGCCCTCTGCCAGCCGCCCGGCTGCGAGGCCAGGGAGCTGCTGGTCGCCCCCTCCACGGAGTCGTCGTGGCCGTGAGCCCAGCCGGCCTGGGGTCGGCCCCGGACCCGGCCCGGCCGGCGGTGGTGGTGCTGCGCGCCCTCGGTCTGGGTGACCTGCTCACCGCCGTCCCGGCCCTGCGCGCCCTGGCCGATGCCTTCCCCCGCCACCCGCGCCTGCTGGCCACCCCGGCCGTGCTGGCCCCGCTGGCCCGCGCCTCGGGCGCGGTCGACGAGGTGGTCCCGGCCGAGGGGCTGGGCGAGCCGCTGCACCCGCGCCTGCACGGCGCCGGGCTGGCCGTGAACCTGCACGGCCGCGGGCCCGAGAGCCACGACCTGTTGCTGGCGACCGAGCCGCGGCGGCTGGTCGCGTTCACTCACCCGGCCGTGCCGGCCAGCTCCCAGGGCCCCCGCTGGCGGTCCGACGAGCATGAGGTGGCCCGCTGGTGCCGGCTGCTCGAGGAGAGCGGCATCGCCGCCGACCCGGCCCGGCTCGACCTGGAGCTGCCGCCCGGCCCGGTGCCGCACGGCGCCGCCGGCGCCACCCTGGTCCACCCGGGCGCGACCGGCCCGTCGCGGCGCTGGCCGCCCGAGCGGTTCGCCGAGGTCGCCAGGTCCGAGCTCGCCCAGGGCCGCCGGGTGATCGTCACCGGCGGCCCGACCGAGGTGGACCTGGCCAACGACGTCGCCGCCAGGGCCGGGCTGCCCGAGAGCGCCGTCCACGCCGGCCAGGGCGGCGTCCTGACCATCGCCCGCCTGGTCGACGCCGCCGACCGGGTGGTGTGCGGCGACACGGGGGTGGCCCACCTGGCCACGGCCCTGCGCACCCCGTCGGTGGTCCTGTTCGGGCCCACCTCCCCGGCCCTGTGGGGCCCGCCCCCCGACCGGCCCTGGCACCGCCCCCTGTGGGCCGGCACCAGCGGCGACCCGCACGGCCAGCTCCCCGACCCCGGCCTGCTCGCCATCGACGTCGACCAGGTCATCGAGGCCCTGGCCGACCTCCCGCCGGCACAGGCCCCCCGATCCGCCCGCCGCAGCCCCTCACGCGGTCGGGTCGCGTAGGCGGTCGCCGGACGCTTCGTAACGCTCCCGAGACGCAGGCCGGCCACACTGCCAGCGCCCCGCGACACCGACCGACACGGAGGGCCTTCTTGAGGCGACGGCCATGGCGATGAGCCCCGCCTCCCCGCCGGCGGCGGGGCGCCGGTGGACGGCGACGCTGGCGTGGGCGGTCGCCGGGCTGGCGGTGCTGGCGCTGGTACCCGCGGTTCGTCTCGCGCTGCTGGTGAACACCGGCGGGCTGCCCGAGGCAGAGCCCACCTTGGCCGGCATCATCGCCGCCTGCGCCGCCGTCCTGCTGGCCACGGTGAGCTCGGCTGCCGTCGGGGCGGTGCTGGCCAGCCGCCGACCCGGGCACCCGGTGGGCTGGCTGCTGCTCGGAATCGGGCTGGCGGTGGCCCTGAGCGTGCTGGTCGAGTGGTACACCAAGTACGGGCTGCTGGTCCGGCCAGGGTCGCTCCCAGCTGCCGGGTATCTGGTCGGGTTGGCCGTCTTCAGCTTCACCGTCATCTGGCTGGCCTGCGCCGGGTTCGTGCTGCTGCTCACTCCTACCGGGTCCCTGCCGTCGCCGCGCTGGCGCTGGTGGGCCAGGGTGGCCGCGGCCGCGCCGGTGCTGGTGGTGGTGGGGTCGGTCGTGCAACCCGATCCGCTGGCGCCCGACTGGTACGGCAATCCCCTGGCCGTCCCGAGCCTGTACCGCCTGTTGGTCGTGCCCGGTGTCGCCGGCATCGTCATGGTCCTGGCGTCGGTGCTGGTCGGGGCGGGGTCGCTGGTGGTGCGGTTCCGCCGCGCCCGCGGGACCGAGCGCCAGCAGCTGCGCTGGCTGGCCCTGACGGCAGCGCTGGCGGCAGGGTTGCTGCTGGTCGCACTGGTCGCCGGCTATCTGGGCAGGGACGCGGTGGTGCTGGCGTCACTGGCCCTGTGCGTGGCGCTGCTGCCGCTGGCCACCGGGGCGGCCATCCTGCGCTACCGGCTCTACGACCTGGACCGGATCATCAGCCGCACCCTGGCCTACGGGCTGCTCAGCGTCCTGCTCGGCCTCGGCTACGCCGCCGTGGTCCTGGGCCTGGGCCGGCTGCCGCCCCAGGGCTCCAGCCTGGCCGTGGCCGCCGCCACCCTGACCGTGGCCGCCGCGTTCCAGCCGGTCCGCCGCCGCATCCAGCAGGCCGTCGACCGCCGCTTCAACCGCCGCCGCCACGACGCCGCCCTGACCATCGAGGCGTTCAGCGCCCGCCTGCGCGACCAGCTCGACCTGGACACCCTGACCGGCGAGCTGCTGGCCGTGGTCGACCAGACCATCCAGCCCACCCAGGCGTCGCTCTGGCTGCGGCCCCCGGCCGAGGACCGTCAGACGGCCAGGACGAGGGCGGGGTCGCGGCCGCCGTTGGGCGAGGGAAGGCCGCCGAGGATGCGGGTGGTGACGTCCTCGACCCGGCCCACGCCATCGACCATGGTGAGCAGCCGGCGGTGGCGGTAGTAGTCGATCAGCGGCCGGGTCTTGACCGCGAACACCTCCAGCCGGTGCCGGATCGTCTGCTCGGCGTCGTCGGCCCGATGCTGGGCCGCCGCCCGCCCGGCCAACCGCCGCAGCAGCTC
>Ga0075419_10000689_pt1 | contig 21532 bp, 17 predicted proteins | sample SoiMetdeltSBSDD3_FD_76900 | JGI IMG/M metagenome (GOLD analysis project Ga0075419, IMG submission 76900) | Bulk soil microbial communities from a Populus tree surrounding site in Tennessee, USA - Soil MetaG P. deltoides SBSDD3 | ecosystem: Environmental > Terrestrial > Soil > Tree plantation... | reverse complement strand
GCATCGCTGCTTCGGGCTGCTCCTTTCTGCAGCCGTGCGACTTCGATGATCTTGCTTTCGTTGACCTGCGAGTAGCCCAGCTCGATCAACCGTCGGACCTGTCCCGCCGCGACACGGCCGAACGGCGCAGTCATTCCCAGCCCTCGTGCAAGTTCGAGAGCGTAATCGGTGTCCTTCAAGCGCAAGACCGGCGTGAACGCGACGTTCTGCTCGTGATCGTCGGCGACCATCCGCCGCGCGTTGCGCACGACCTGTGGACTGGCGGCCTGACCGGTCGTGATGGCGTTCTCCACGGTCGCTAGATCAAGACCGGCCTTCTCGGCAAGCGCAAGGCCTTCGGCCAGCGAGGCGATCTGAATTGCACCGATGAGATTGACGATCAGCTTGTACGCCGTTCCCGTGCCGACGGCGCCGAAGTGCAGGATTCGATCGCTGATCGCATTCAGCATCGGGCGAGCCGATTCCAGGTCCGATCCATCGGCGCCGACCAGCAACGTCAACGTACCCGCTGCTGCGCTGTCGGGGAGTCCGGTCACGGGCGCATCGATATATCGAAGATTGCGCGCTCGGGCCTGCGACGCGAGCTCCATCACCCACGCGTGCGATAGTGTCGAGCACTCGATCGCGAACGCTCGCGGCGCCAGTCGCGCAGCCAGTATGCCGTCCGATCCCAACCACACTGAACGCGATGACGTGTCGTCCGCGGTCATCGCGAATACTGCGTCGACGTCGGTGCATGCTTCGCGAGGCGTGGCGCAGCTCCGTGCGCCCGCGCGCTCGAGCTCGGCCGCCTTCGACTTCGTGCGGTTGTAGACGCGCAGTTGATGCCCGGCTTGCAGCAGGCGGCGCGCCATGCCGCTGCCCATGTTTCCCAGTCCGACGAAGGCGATGCTTGTCACGTTGGTCTCCCTCGATAGGAGTCCGCGACCACCCAGGAGCCGGCCGTCAGTGCCACCGAGACCACGATCTCCGCCCATTGGAACTCGGTGGGATGGCCTGCCACTGCAATGGGCACCCATACCAGCAACGTGATCATGCCCGTCTCCAACGCTGAAAGCGCGGCTGCGAGCTTGCCATACACACCGATGATCACCGCGACGCCTGCCGCGATGTACGCAGCGCCGGTGAAATATGCCCACGCCACCGGAGATGCTGGCAGCCAGCCGGGCACCAGCACAGTGGTCGCGTCGAGATACAGGAAATGGGCGATGCCGAACGGGATCAGTGCCAAGCCGTAGAGCGCTCGCGCGATGCGCAGACCTTGGGCGCCCGCAGCGAAACCGAGCCGCTGCCGATCCCAATCGGTCGCGAACCAGACGTACAGCATCCAGGCGCCCGCCACCATCACTGCCGTCTTGCTGGCCGACCACCAGTAATCGACAGTGAACGAGAGGACGACGCCCGGCACTCTCAGCAGCAGCAACCAAAGCACGAGCGATGCGAGCAACACGCGCGCAGCGAGGGCCGCAGTTCGTTGCCAGAGAAGTCCGATGCCCGCTGCAAGAAAGATGAGGGCGCTGAGATACGAGAGTGCCTCGCGTGCGGGCATGCCTTTCGGGACCGGTTGCCAGATCGCCGTGAAGTCGCCGTCGATCAGGCCCAGGATGCCGAGGCCGATCAAGGTCGCGGCGAAGACTGCATGACTCACGCTTGCGATACGCATCTGCCAATAATAATGAGAGTGTCGTCTGGCGCCACGCACGAAATGCGTGCAGGCTGAGCACCATCAGCCAGCGCGATGGACGAGAGGAGCAACGCGATGACCTGGTGCGAAAGCGGTGGGAGGGGCTCGCGAGCCATCCTGCTCCTGCACGGCCTCGGCGCGACGGCAGCTGTCTGGAACGGCGTGCGGCGAGTCATCGAGCAGCGCACGATCGGCCGGTGGCTCGCGCCCGACCTCGGCGGTCATGGCGGCTCAGCCTGGCAAAGTCATTACACGGTCGGCGGCTACGCTGCCGAAGTCGCGACACTCGTCCGTGGCTCGCAAGAGCTGTTTGTGATCGGCCATTCCCTCGGTGCCTACATTGCGCTCGCGCTCGCGAGCCGCTGGTTCGGCGTCGAGGTCGCAGGCGTTCTCGGCATCGGACCGAAGATCACATGGTCGGAAGCAGACCTGCAGGGCTCGCGCGAGCTCGCGGCTCGACCAGCGCGCTCGCATGCGACGTCAGAGGAAGCATGGACACGCTATCGACGCGTGTCCGGCCTCGATGCCGGCGTCGCGCCGAGCGACGAGTGGCTCGCGCGCGGTGTCGTGCAACGCGAGGAAGGCTGGCAGCTCGCACAGGACCCGCGGACCTTTGCAGTCGCCGGCGCGCCGTTCGATTCGCTGGTTGCGAGTGCACGAGCACGCGCGATCCTGGCGCGTGGTGAGCGCGATCACATGGTGTCGATGGCCGAGCTGCGCGCACATGCGTCGCAAGCGATCGACATCGCAGGCAGCGGACACAACGTGCACGTGGAGAAGCCGGACGTCATCGTCGACCTCTTGCAGAGCCTGATATGAGCTCAGACGAGCAGCGGGCGCTGGCTGAGACCTTCGATCCGAACCGTCTCGATCCGGCGTTCTACGATAATCCGTATCCCGTCTACGCGGCATTGCGCAGCTTCGATCCCGTGCATCGCTGTCCGGACGGCACGTACTTTCTCAGCCGCTATGCCGATCTCGATCGCATCTATCGCGACCGCACGGCGTTCAGCTCCGACAAGAAGCAGGCGTTTGCGCCGAAGTTCGGCGTCGGTTCGCCGCTCTACGAGCACCACACGACGAGCCTCGTGTTCAACGATGCGCCTTACCACACTCGCGTGCGGCGACAGATCGTCGGCGCGCTCACGCCTCACGTGCTCAAGGCGATGGAGCCCGACGTGGTCACACTCGTCGATGCACTCCTGGATCGCATGGAGGCACAGCGCGACGTCGATCTCATCTCCGACTACGCGGCTGCAGTGCCGGTCGAGGTGATCGGCAATCTATTGCGAGTGCCGCGCGCGGATCGCGGGCCGCTGCGAGGCTGGTCACTCGCAATCCTCGGCGCGCTGGAACCGGCGCCGACGGCTGCGCAGTTGACGGCTGGCAATCGTGCGGTGACCGAATTCTGCGCTTATCTGCGCGAGCTGATCGCGGACAGGCGACGACGCCCCGGCGGCGACGACGATCTGCTCACGCGTCTGCTCAGCGACGACCAGCTAACCGAAGCCGAGCTCGCGCAGAACTGCGTGTTCCTGCTCAATGCCGGTCATGAGACGACCACCAATCTCATAGGCAACGGCCTGCACTTGCTGCTTACGCATGCCGATTCGCTGCAGCGCTTGCGCGAGCAGCCGAACCTGATCGCGACGATGGTCGAAGAGTGCCTGCGCTTCGAGAGCTCGAATCAGTTCGGTAACCGGCTCGTCGTGGAGCGCACCGTCGTGCGCGACGTCGTGCTGGAGGCGGGCACGTATCTCACGCTCTGCATCGGCGCGGCGAACCGCGATCCGAACGAATTCGCCGATCCGGACCGCTTCGACATCGCACGACAACCGAACCGACATCTCGCATTCGCCGCCGGCGCACACGCCTGCGCGGGCATGGCGGTTGCGCGCCTCGAAGGGCGCGTCGCAATCGCTCGCGCGGTGCAACGATTCCCGCGACTGCGCCTTTCAGGCGAACCGGTGCGTGGACGGCGCGCGCGATTCCGAGGGTTCAGCTCGCTACCTTGCTCTTGCGAACAGGCAGCTTCCAGCCCGGCCGGATGAAGTGGCACGTGTAGCCGCCGGGATTGTTCAGGAGATAGTCCTGGTGCTCGGGCTCGGCTTCCCAGAAATCGCTCGCCGGCACGACCTCGGTGACGACTTTGCCGGGCCACAGCCCGGACTCGTCGACGTCGGCAATCGTGTCCTCGGCAACGCGCCGCTGTTCCTCGGTCGTGTAGAAGATCGCCGATCGATAGCTGGTGCCGATGTCGTTGCCCTGGCGGTTGCGCGTGGTGGGATCGTGAATCTGGAAGAAGAATTCCAGGAGCTGCCGATAGCTGATCCGCGCGGGATCGAAGACGATCTCCACGGCCTCCGCATGCCGGCCATGATTGCGATAGGTCGCATTGGGTGTGGTGCCGCCGGTATAGCCGACGCGCGTGGAAAGCACGCCGTCGTAGCGGCGAAACAGATCCTGCACGCCCCAGAAACAACCGCCTGCAAGAACAGCGCGTTCTTCACTCATGAGCTCGTCCTCCACCTGAATTCCGAGGAGCAATACAACCAAAGACGCAGCGGCGCCTCCATTGCACGATAGTATCTGGCCCGCGCACAATGTCCGCCATGGCTGCGCTACTTACCGATCACGAAATCACCGAGCGTGTCCTGTCGCATATCGCCAACCGCAGCACGGACGTCGGCGATGAGCTGTGGCGCGAGCCGGTTGAGAACTATCGCTCGCAGCAACGCTTCGAGGCCGAGATGGAGCGCGTGCTGCGGCGCTCGTACGCTGCGTTCTGTCCCTCCGCGGCATTGCCCGGGCCCGGATCCTTCATCGCGCGCGAAGCGGCCGGCCTGCCGATCGTGGCGGTCCGCGGCCAGGATGGCGTGGTGCGGGCTTTTCAGAACGTCTGTCGCCATCGCGGCATGCGCATCGTGTCTGACAGCGGCTGTGCCAATGCGTTCGTTTGTCCGTATCACGGGTGGACGTACGAGTTGAACGGACGCTTGCGGCACATCCCGCATGCCGAGGGTTTCCCGGGGATCGACAAGCAGCAGCATGGTCTCGCGCAGCTCCATGCGGTGGAACGCCAGGGGCTGGTGTTTGTTTCGCAGGCTCCGACCGCAACGGAGCTCGATTTCCCGGGGCTGCCCGAGCTCGTCAGCCAGGAGCAGCGGCTATACGCGACGAGCGAGCGCGTGACGGAGGCCAACTGGAAGATCGTGCTCGAGGGCTTCCTCGAGGGTTACCACATCCGGGCGACGCACCCGGAGACGTTTTTCCCGTACGGCTTCGACAACCTCAACGTCATCGAGCACTTCGGTCCGCACAGCCGTGTGACATATCCGTTCCGTCGCATCCAGAAGCTCGCCGCCGTGCCGCCGAGCGAACGGCGCGTCATGGGCTTCGTGACCTTCGTCTACCACATCTTTCCCAATGCACTGATCACGATGCTCTCGAATCACACCAACCTGCTGGTGCTCGAGCCGTTGAGCGTCGATCGGACCAACGTCGTTGCCTACTCGCTGACGAATTGGACCGGTGACCCGGCCCAGGCGCTGGAAGCCGCGACGAAGGATTCGAATTTCACAGAGATCGGTGCCAGCGAAGATCGCGCCATGGTCAGTGCGATTCAGCGCGGCGTGCGCAGCGACGCGAACGAGAGCTTTATCTTCGGTCGCTACGAGAGCGCCATCGTGCATTTCCATCAAACGTTGGGTGCAGCGCTCGCGCAGTGAGAGGGTCAGGACGTCGCTAGCACCAGCACTGCCCACGCTAACAGCGGGGCCGACACCACTACGACTGCGCTATAGGCGAGGAGCTGGCGATACAGCGCTTCCCGATCGATGCCGTGTGCGCTCGCGAGGACCAGCGCGCCGTTCGTAGAGAAGGGACTCACATCCACGATGGAAGACGAGATCGCCAGCGCGGCGACGACACCCGCAGTGTCGATTCGTCCAAGCAACAGCAGCGGGACAGCCAGCGGGATGATCGCGCCGAGCACCCCGACCGTCGACGCGAACGCCGAAACGACTCCGCCCACATAGCACAGCAGCAGGGCGCCCATGAGCGGTGCGCCGGAGCTCGACACAGCGTTCCCGACGTAAGTCACTGCGCCGCCTTTCTGCAGCACGGCGACGTAGGTGACGACACCGCAGATCAGCAACACGGTCGACCAATGGATCTGCTCGACCGCGCGTGCCTGGTCCTTGGGGAACAGGATCGTCAGTGCCACTGCGATCGTGATCGCCACGAGCCCGACGTTGAGCTCGAACACCAGCGCGCCGACGCCGAGGGCGATCAGACCGATGAGAGTCAGGACTTGCGGGTAGGCGAGTCGCCTGCCGCTCGCAAAATCATCCGCCGGCGCGCCGGCTTGCGCAGGATCAGCGCCGGCTGCCGGTTGCGCGAGCAAACTCCGTCCGCCGAACACGAAGAAGACGATGACTGCCACGAGCAGGTTGAACCCCAGGCTGGCGAGGAACAGGTGCAGGTCGCTACCGGCCAGTTGCGCACGCTCCACGACCTGATTCGTGATGCCGCCGTAGATACTCATGGGCGAGAAGCCGCCGCCTTGCGCTCCGTGAATCACCATCAGCCCCATCAGCAGCGGATTGATGCGATAACGTTGCGCGCACCGCAAGGCTACGGGCGCGATGATGGCTACCGCACCGGGACTTACGGCGCCGATACTCGTGAGCAGCGCCGTGACCAGGAACATCATCCATGGAATAGCCGCCGTTCGGCCGCGCACCGAGCGGACTGCCTGACGCACGAGCCAGTCGATCGTGCCGTTGTTCTGCGCGATCGCGAACAGGTAGGTGATGCCGACCAGCGTGACGAACAAGTCACCCGGAAAGCCTGCCAGGACGGCGGCTGCCGGCATGTCGACGTACAGACCTCCGACGATGAAGGCCAGGACGAACGCCAGCGCACCCATGTTGACCGGCAATGCCGTGCCAACGACGAACAGGACGATCAGCCCGACGATGCATGCAATTTCAGGCGACACGGCGCGGGATATTAGTGGCTGCGGCTGTCCCGCCGCCACTCATACTCAGCGCGTCAACGAATGCCGGCCGGCGTCGACCAGCGTGCCATCAGTGCGAACGAACTGAAGCTGATAGTCGACCGTACGCGCGCCGGTCGGCACGCTGAATTCGAACGGATGTCGCTCGTCGGTGAGCGTGCGCTCCGTCCCGCCATCGTTGAACGTGATCCGCGCCGCGCGGACTTCGCTGTCGGACGCGGAAGTCCAGAGATAGAACTCGTGACGGCCGGCGAATGACAGGAACATCGCCGTCGCATTGCCGACCGAGGTCTGGTCGGTGCGAAAGCCGCTGTCGGCGGGAGCTGCCTGCTGGTTGCTGTCGAAGTAGTCGGCGTGCAAACGCGTGAACACAGGCAGCCCGTCGACTGCGATCGCGGTCAGTCCCTTCGGCGACAACTGCAACTTTACTTTGCCATTCAGCACCGCTGTCGTGCCCGCCGGCTTGCCGTCTGTCCACAGACGCGCCGAATAGCTGCGATCGATCGCGTAAGGAATGCGCTCGCGGTCGAGCGTCACCGTGACCGACCGAGCCTCGCTCGACTCGTTGCTGAGCGCGAGATAGAAGCGACCGTTGCCGTAGCCGGTGAGATGGTTCGCCTGGCTGTCGTCGGTCGCGACCAGGCGTCGCGGCATCCACAGCCGGACGTCGTTGTCGCCCATGAACGTCCCGGGGCGGTCGCCATACACCTTGCTGCGCAGATATGCATAACCCTGCGCGTAGCGAGCGGGGAATGCGATGGCGCCCTGCGAGCGCGTCTCGAAATCGGAGAGCAGGTAGTCGGTCAGCAGCGCGATGTGCGGCCAGACGTGGTTGTAGTAGACCTCGTTGTAGTTGAGGTGCGAGAAGGGCCGATAGTGGTAATCGCTGCGCGCGTAGACATCCGAGAACGCGACGTTGATGTCGTAGCCGGGGAAGGTCTTGTAGCGACCGACGATCGCGGAGCGGGCCACGTCGTGCAGGAAATCGTCCTTTGCCGCCGCCGCGATGCGCAGCTCATACGCTGCGTGATGCGCGAGGAACGTGCTCGGATTCAAAGCATAGGTCGTCTGGGCTTCGGGCGTCAGGCCGATCTGCGACACCTGCCACGCCGGCAGCGTGACCTCGGGCGTGCGGATGCCCTGCGCATCGGGCTTCGCTGTGAACAGGCCAACGGGTGCAACGCCGCCGCGGTCGACCGTGACTTCGCCCGCGGGAACGCGCGGGAAATACCATGCGAAGCTCGCATAGGCGCGCGCGCCCTTCTGCGCGGCTGCGAGATAGCGCGGCTCCTTGGTCTCCTGCCACAGCTCGAACAGCTCGACGAACTTCGGTGCGAAGTCCGACCAGAACTGTCCGCCGGCATCGAGGCGGACGTCGTTGAAGTCGCGCTGGGGCGTATCGATCCGCGCCTTGATATACGCATCCGCCAGCGAGCGCGCTTTCGCGAGCCGCGCCTGGTCGCCCGTCAATCGATACAGCGCAAGCTCGTCCCAGAAGGTGGCACCGTCGCTGACCATCAGCAGATTGAGCTTGCGCGGCTTGCCCGCGAGCTGCAGCGCGTAGTGGCGGAACACCGGGCTTTGCTCGTGCGACATCTGGTAGAGCTCGGCGAGCTCCGAAACTTCAGCGGCCGGTCCCTGCATGTCGCGAGCAGCGTTCTGACCGCTTTCGCCCGTGGCCGTGTTGTAAAGGTACTTCGTGCGCGACATCAGGAATTCGGTGATCGGCAGCGCACGCAGCCGATAGATCTCCGGATCGTCCTGGATCAGCGACGCGGCGAGTGGATGCAGGGCGGAGACGACCTTCACGGTGCCTTTCACGTCGGTGTTGTAGTCGAAGCCCTTGAGGTCGGCGTCCCAGCCCGAATGCGCATCGTCCATCGCGAATTCGGTCATGGTGTCGAGCGTCGCGTTGAGCGACTGGCTGGCGTTGCGCCGGTAGTCGTTGAAGCCGAACAGCCCGCGTGCAGCTTCCGTGAATGCCTGGTACCAATCGCCGACGACGAGCAGCGGCCGTACAGCGAATGTCGCGCTCTGTCCCACGGTGAATCGTGAATCGTTCTGGCCGAGGAGCGGGGCGAACGCGGAGGGCTGCGCCTGGCCCTTGGGATTACGCAGCATCACGCCGAAGCGCGCGTTGGCAATCGTCGGCAGGCGATACGGGCTTTCGCGCGGGTCGACGCTCAGCCCCTGAGTGACACCGTCGCGAGTGACTAGCGTCAACGGCAAGCCGCCCATGCTTTCGGCACTCAGCAGCGGTGCGCGCGGAAAGCGCTTCTCCTGCCAGATCAGCGGCTGCAGAAATCCTGCAGCGCTCGCTGGATTGCTCGCCGGGGCGCCGGTGTAGCCGACGGAGTACCAGCCCGGGGTGCGTGCCGTGAACTTCCAGGTGATGCGCGGCGGTTCATTCGTAACGGGATGAATCTCAGCTTCCAGTGTGAAGTGCTGATTCGGCTCGAACGTCCAGGCCACGGCGCCGTCGGGCAGGGCACGCGAGCCAGTGGCGCGAATTTCCGTGACCGATCCGGCGTCGTAGAGCACGTCAGTCATGCCGTTGCCGTTCACGGCGCGCCAGCGCGGCAACGGATAGTTCTCGACGTTCACGCCTTCGAGGCTTTCGCCCGGCGTCGAAGCGAAGCCCGACAGGCCGAGCTGCGGATCGGCTTCGGCACGGATGACCGTGAACACCGGTTGATAGATGGCGCGCTTGCCGCCGCGCTCGACGGTAACTGCGCCATTCGACGCACCGCTGAGTCGGTACGGCGGCGTCGATGGCTGCTGCGCGCTCGCGCAGCTCGCGAATGCGACGAACAACAGGGCAGCGGCGCAGGTCAGATCGCGAGCAAGCTTCATCCTCATCCTCTTAGTCGACGGCGTGACGCAGCAGCGCCTGCTCATCCAGGCCGATGCCGAGACCTGCGCCCGTCGGCGCAAACAAGTAACCGTTCTTCACTTCGGCCGGAGTTGCCGCAATGGTTCCGCCGATCGGGTTCTTACCGATCCAGTACTCGCACACGATGCTGTTTGGCATGGCGACGGCGAGATGCGCGCTTGCAGCGACGTGTACCGCCGACCCGATGCTGACGTGTGGCTGGAATGCCAGGCCGAAGCAGTCGGCGAGCTCGGCGATGCGCCGACACTCGGTGATGCCGCCGGCGCGGCAGACGTCCGGCTGCACGATATCGATCGCGCGATTGCGGATCAGCTCGACGGTCTCGTGCCGCGTCATGATCGAATCGAGCGCGATCGGGATGGTGAGCCGCCGCGCCAGCTCGCCATAGCCCTCGACATCTTCCGGCGGAATCGGCATCTCGAAGAAGCCGACGCCGAGTTCTTCCATCGCTTCGCCGAGTCGCAGAGCGTCGGCACGCGAGTAGACGCCCGCCGCGTCGGCGTAGATCGCGAAGTCGTCGCCGAGCGCGTCGCGGATCGCGCGAATAGCACGCAAGTCGCCCCAGATGCCGCGGCCGATTGCCATCTTCACGCCGCCATACCCGGCCTCGCGCAGCGAGCGCGCTTCTTCGACCAGCTCGGCGAGAGCATCGTCCGGTGCATCGAGTGGCAGCGACGGAATGCCGGAAGCATAGACGCGCACGCTCTCGCGCATCTTGCCGCCGAGCAACGTGGAGATCGGTGCACCCGCAGCTTGTCCCGCGATATCCCACAGTGCGATGTCGACGCCGGCGATCGCCTCGATATAGAAGCCGGCGCGGTGGCCCCGCACGCGCATCCCTGCATACATGCGTTCCCACAGCACGAGCACATCGCGCGGGTCGGCACCGATCAGAATGTCAGTGAGCAGCAGCTCGACGATCTTCGCGGTCGCCTGGGGCGCGACGGGCGCTTTGCATTCGCCCCAGCCGACGAGTCCCGTATCCGTCTCGATGCGCACGATGACGGTATCGATCGTGCGCGAGTAGACGAAGCGGCGGCGCAGCGGCACCGGATACTCTGTCGACAACTCGGCCTGGCCGGCCGCGCGCTCGGTGCCCCACGCACGGCTGCCCCAGTACGCGCGCGTGTCGATCGGCTGTGCCTGGATCGCGAACGCTTCGACCTTGACGATCCTCATGCGACCTCCTGGCAGAGTGCGAGCAGCAGCGGACCCTGGCCCCAGGGGAACGTGCCGAACGGACGCGTTGCATACACGGCGCGTGCGCCGACCGGCGTTGCATCGCTGACGAGTTGCAGCCGGCCGTCGGACGCGATCTGCTCATGCATTGCGGCTCGTGCCTTGCGCTCCATCGCGCCGTGACGCGACGCTTCGATCACGCCGCGCGCAATGCCTTCATGCAGCGCGTACACGGCCATCGTCGCCAGCGTCGATTCGAGATACGTGGCCGGATCGTTGATCACGGTGTGCCAGAGCCCGCTCGGGCCTTGCGCCAGGGCGAGTGCATCGACGAGTGCGACGGTGCGCTGGTGCAGCTCTGCCCATGCGGAATGCGTGCGTGGCAAGAGAATGAGCGTATCGATCAATCCCATCAGCGCCCAGCCATTGCCGCGCGCCCACAATTCGCCGTTTCGGCCGCAATCGCGCTCGAAGCCGTGGAAGAGCAGGCCGCTGTCGGATTGCAGTGTGCGCGCGTACCCCAGGAGCTCGCCGGCCGCCTGGTCGAAGTAGCGATCGTCACCAGTCGCCTGTGCCAGTGCGGCGAGGAACGGGCCGTCGACGTCCATGCAGTCGACCCAGATCTGCCAGCGCCAGCCTGGCGTATCTCCGCGATGGTAACGCTCGCCATTCGCTCCGGCGGGGAAGCTGGCGTTCAGTGCGGCAAGCTTGCGAGCAGCGTCGAGAAACTGCGCGTCGCCTGTTCGCCGATGCAGTTCGAGCAGCTCGCGTCCGGCGCCGACGTGATCTTCGTTGGTGCGTGCGACGCCGCGTCCCAGCCAGCTCCGCATGATCCCGTGCACGAATCCGAACGGCGCGGGATCGCGCAGCGCATCGCTGGCCGCGAGCAGGCCGCGCAGCGCGATTGCCTCGCCGAAGCCCCACACTCGATAGTTCCAGCGCATCGCGACCGCGGCGACGGCGCTGAGTTGCTCGCGCGTCATGCGTGCTCCAGCAGAATTTCGAACAGGCCGCCCGAGCCCGGGTGATCGCTGAGTGCCTGCGGGCTCAACCGCATTCGCGACGTCGTGACCAGCAAGCGGTTCGACGACGCGAAGCACAGACTGCTGACGTGCGGGGCGGGCAGCGGGATCGTCCGTAGAAACGCGCCGTCGCGAGCAAGCTGGGCGACGCAGTTCCCGCCCCACATCGCCACCCAGAACGTCCCGTCCGCGGCCAGCGTCATGCCGTCCGGCTTGCCGGGCAGGCCGAGAAAATCAGAAACGATGACCGGCTCGCCGAGGCGACCGCCAGCGACCGGATAAGCGAGCAGCGTACGTTCGAGCGTGTCGACGACGTACAGCGTGCAGCCATCGGCGGCGAGCTTCATGCCGTTAGGCACGCCCAGGCCGCTGGCGACGCGCGCCGGCTCGTCGCGCACCGAGCGCGCGTGAAAGATAGCGCCGCGAGTCGCGAGAATCCCCCGATGCATCATGCCGACCCACAACCCGCCGTCGGCATCGACGGTCATGTCGTTGAAGCGGCAACCCGGATCGATCGCCGCCGCGAGACCAGCCTCGATCTCGCCCGACTGCGAGATCGCGCAGAACCGATCGTCGAGCGCACCGGCCAGGCCATCGCCCGATTTCGCGAGCGACCACACCGACGACGCCATCGCGATCGATTGCAGCTCGCCATGCTTCGTAGCACTGAGCAGCCGCCGCGAGACGGGATCGGTCCAGTACACACGGTCGTTCAGCCACGCCGGCGATTCGCCGATCGCGACGCCGGCGTCGCAGATCGGACGAACGGTCGGTTCAGCCACGACACATCTCGTGTAGCGCGCGAAAACCACGCAGACATGCGGAGCGCGAGTCGACCGTTTCGCTGCGCACGTCGGCTGCGAGGAGGGCGCTCGCGTAGAGGCGGCATAACGCGGCATTGCCGATCAACGGGACGATGCCGTCGCGGACTGTCGGATAGACCGCCAGCGCATCGGCGATTTCCGAACCGATCAGCAGTCCACGAATGTAGGAAGCGGCGTCCTTCTTCGCGAGCTCACCGCGCACGACGCGTGCGCGCGCGCCGAACAACAACGTGCCCAGACCCAACTGGCGTGCGCGTCCGGCTGCGACGCCTTGCAGGAACACCTGGCCTTCCTGCGCTTCGCCGTCGACGATCGAAGCCAGCAGTCCCTGCACCGTGAGCCGATCGAACATCTCGCCCGACATGCTGGTGAAGAAGTCGACGACGCGGCCCTGTTCGAGCCGCACCCACTTGGTGTGGGTGCCGGGCAGTGCGACCCAGCCATCCACATTGCGTAGCGCAGCCAGACCCACCAGCTCGATTTCCTCGCCGCGCAGGATGTCCGGTTGTCCGTCGAAGCTGCGGCGGCAAGCGATGCCGGGAACGATATGCGTCGCGACGCGACCGATGGTCGTACTGACTGCCGCGCTCACGAGGTCCTTGCAGCCCGCCGGCGCCTGCGCGTACGGAACCTCGGTCCAGCCGACGTTCGAGCCGATCATCCCGGACGCGTAGACCGGTCCACGGTCCGGCCAGCGTGCAGCGAGTTCGTCCATCGTCGCAGCCATGCCGCTGCGATCGAGCGTAACGATGCCGGCAGGCGCGGAGTAGTGGTCGAGTGCAGTCCCGTCTGCGCCGATCAGGTAGGCGCGAAAGTTCGTGCTGCCCCAGTTGACGCCGACGAACGTTCCCTCAGCGGCGCGTGACACCGGCACCTCCGTCGATTGCATAGACCGATCCTGTAATCCAGCGCGCGCGATCCGACGCCAGGAACAGCGCCAGGTCGGCGACTTCCTCGGCGGTGCCGATGCGACCGAGCGGATGTCGCTCGGCGTTCTTCGCGAGCGCGGCCGCAGGATCCGGCGTCCGCGCGAATGACGCGCGCAGCAGCGGTGTATCGATGCTGGACGGCGCGATCGCGTTGATTCTGATCTTGTCCGGCGCGAGCTCGAGTGCGGCCGTCTGCACGAGGTTGTTGACCGCCGCCTTGGTCGTGGCATATGCCGCGAGAGTCGGCGTGGCGAAATCTGCGTTGATCGAGGACATCAGGAGCACCGAGCCGCCACGCGAGCGCATCGCGGGAACACACAACTGCAGCAGCCGGACGGCGCCGACGACGTTCACGTCGTAGAGATCGAGGAACGTCGCCGGATCGGTATCGAACACGCCGCCGGCGAAGCTCGCGGCAGCGGCGTGGACCACGATGTCGGGAGCGCCGATCTTGGTCGTCGCAGCCGCGATTGCCTGTTCGAGCGCTGGGCCGGAGCGCATGTCCGCGGTCACGCTGTAGTCGCCCGCGGCGCCGGGCGTGATATCCAGCCCCGCGACGCGTGCGCCTTCGGCCTGAAATCGCCGGACGATTGCCGCGCCGATGCCGCTCGCCGCGCCGGTCACCAGCGCGACGTGTCCGCTCAGTTCTTTCAAGGCCGCCTCCGCGATCAGAACTTCAGGCTGACGCTGGCCTTGTAGATCCTCCCGAAGAAGAGGTTGGTGCGCAGCGCCTCGTCGACGCCGTCGTAGGTGCGCTGCTTCTCGTCGAGAAGGTTCAGGGCTTCCAGTCCCAGCGAAACGTTGGACGAGAAGTCGTAGCGCACCGTCGCCGACAGGTCGGTGTACGGGCTGTTATAGATGCCCGTCGCTGCTGCTGACAAGCCGATCAGGTAATCGTCGCGCCAGTTGTAGGCGAGGCGCACGCTGATCGGGCCCTTTTCGTAGTAGCCGACGAAGTTCACGTTGTTCGGCGACAGGCCCGGCAGGGGCAGGGTGCGGCCGGCCACGTCCTTGATGGGCGTGTTCGAGTCGATGTACGAGTAGCTCGCGATCACGCCGAAGCCGTCCCACGCCCCGGGGAGGAAGTAGAACGGGAGCTGTACCAGCAGTTCGACGCCTTGCACGTCGGCGCCTTCGCCGTTGACCTTGCGGTTCACCAGGTAGTTGACGTTGTTGTACGTCTCAGGACGCTGCTGCTGGATGATGAAAGTCGAGACGTCTTTGTAGAACAGTCCCAGCGACACCAGCGCCTGCTCGCCGAAGTAATACTCGGCAGCGAGATCGACCTGGTCGGCCTTGAACGGATCGAGATCCGGCGCGCCGCCGGTGCCTGTGCCCAGTACCGTCTGGACGCCGCCGACGAAGACAGCGTTGTTCGCCAGGGTTACGCCACTGTTGAGATCGACCGTGTTCGGGTACGCGATCACGCGTGCGGCGCCGAGCCGGAAGATCCAGTCTTCATTCAGGGCGAGCTTCGCGACCGCCGAGGGCAGCAGGTCGTCGTCATCGCGCTCGAATGTGCTCGGCGTTGCGCCGCCGGTCGGGTTGATCTGGTTGCCGATCGATTCCAGCTCGCGCTTCACGTAGCGCACGCCGACGTTGCCGGTCAGCGCCGAGGCGCCGAGCTGCGTGTCGAAGTCGACCTTGCCGTAGCCTTCGGTGAACCGCTCCTTGATCTCGAACGTGCTCGCAAAAGCGTTGGTGTTGTTGGTCGGCTGCAGGCATTGGACGTCCTGCGAGACAGCGGTGACGCTGCCGAACGCCGAGCAACTGCTGACCGCGCTGCTCGCTGCGAGATAGGAACGCGGCAGACCGGCGAACTCGCCGCTGGCGAAGCCGGTGTTGGAGTACATCGTGATGAACGGCGACAGCGACGTCGCCGGGATGCCGCCGGCGGGACGGATGTCGGCGCGCAGCGGATCCTGTGCCGAATCGACTTTGTCGTAGCGCACGCCGACGCTCGCCGCCTTGAAGAATCCCGCGTCGAGGTCGTATGTCCAATCCGTGCGGATCGCAGTGTCCTCGCTCTCCGCTCGGAAGGTGTTGTCGAACAGAATCGTGTAACGCAGCTGCGACGGGTCGGACAGGTTGATCCCATTGATCTGGTAGGAGCCGAGATCGCCCTGCGTGAAATCGAAGTTGACGGTGGGCGTGACGCCGATGATCGGCTGCAGGCGGAAATACACCTGGTGCGCGCTCGAGGTCGACTTCGTATAGGCGACTTCCGCGCTGGCGTGCAAGCGGTCGGTCACGTCGAAGTTGCCGCGCAGCGCCGAAGACCAGATGTCGGCGTCCGTATCGAGGAATTCCGTGTTCGTCAGCACCGGACCGGTCGCGGTGCCCGACAGCAGGATGTTGTTGGGTGAGTAGCGCGCGTTGGTCAGGCCCGCCGTGGGCGTGAACGACAGCCAATGACGGTCGCGATCGGAATCGAGCTCCGAATAGAAGGTGTCGAGAGTGATCTCGGTGCGATCCGTCGGCTGCCACTGCAGCACGCCGTTCAGGCCGAGATTCTTGCGCTGCTCGGCGATCGCCTCCGGGCGCGCATCGGCGTTGCCGAAGCGAACGGTGCCCGTGGAGTCGGTGAAACGCGAGTAGCCGGAGAACGTGTCGAGGCCTTCCTGCGAGAGGTCGCGCTTGTTGTACGAAGCCGAGACCAGCACGCCGAGCGTATCGTCGGCAAACTTCTGCGACGCGAGCACGAACCCTTCGTAGCCGCTCTCGGCAGCCTGGTCGTAATAGATGCCGCCGACCTTCGCGCCGATGCGGCTCGGGCCGTCGAGTGGCATCGGGGTCTGCACGTCGACGATGCCGCCGAGCGCGCCGGAGATCTGGTCCGCGCTCGCGAGCTTCGTCAGCTCGAGGCGCGAGATCAGCTCGGAGGGCACGAGCGACAGCAGGCCGAAGGTCGAAGTGCCCAGCGTTTCGAGACCGATGCCGCCGCGACCGGTCGGGTCGATGATCTGGCGACCGTTGAACAAGTAGACGTTCTGCCGCAAGCCGCGCACGGAGATGCTGGTGCCTTCGGCTATGCCGCGATCGACCTGCACGCCCGACACGCGCGCGAGCGATTCGGCGACGTTGCGATCCGGCAGCTTGCCGATATCGTCGGCGACGATCGCGTCGACGAACTGCGTCGCGTCGCGCTTGATGTCGCGCGCCTTGTTGAGACTCTCGCGGATGCCCGTGACGATGACTTCTTCGACGGTGTCGCCGGCCGGTGCAGTGGTCTGCGCATACACAGATGTCGCGAGCAGCGTCGCGGGACTCAGCACCGAATACACCACCCCGCGAACGATTCGATTCGTCCGGATGTTCGTCATGACGTGTTCTCCCCCTGGCCGCCTGGTCGTAATGGTGATACTAATATAGCAACGCTATGCACAAATCAAGACGCACAAGCGGCCGAAAATTGCGTTGACATCGACTATTAGACGGATGAGTCTTACACATATAGCAACACTCGACCGACGAGAGAGGAGAACCGCACCATGGGGACCCTGAGCGGCGTCTTGCCGATCCTCCCGACGATCTTCCGGCCCGGCGGCGCGGTCGACGAGGCCGGTACGCGGCGGGTCGTCGAGTACATCGTCGGCGCCGGCGCACGCGGCATCGTCTTTCCCGGACTCGCCAGCGAATACGAAACGCTCAGCCGCGACGAACGGCTGCATCTGACCCGTCTGATCGGAGAGTGGGTCGGCAAGCGCGTGCCGTTCATCGTCGGCGCGAGCGCGGCTGCAACCGAAGATGCAGTTGCGTTTGCCGCGGCCGGCGCAGAAGCGGGCGCGGTTGCCGCGATGGTGCTGACGCCGAAAGTCTTCGCCGACGATCCGGCCGGGATGAGCGACTTCTATCGCGCCGTGCACCGCGGATCCGGCATCGACATCATGCTGCAGAATGCGCCCGCGCCGATGGGCATTGGCTTGTCGCTGGAAAAGGTCGCCGACCTCGCACGCGCGGTTGACGGCATCCGCTACGTGAAGGAGGAAGCGCCTCCCTCCGGTCAGCGCATCACCAAACTTACGGAGCTGGCCGGCAACTCGCTGCGCGCAGTGTTCGGCGGGGCAGGCGCGCGCTACGTCATCGACGAGCTCACGCGCGGCGCGAAAGGGACGATGCCAGCGTGCGAGATCACCGAGTTGCACGTCGAGATGTTCGATCGCTTCACTCGCAAGGACGAGGCGGGCGCGCGCGATTTGTTCGAGCGCACGTTGCCGCTGCTCAACATGCAGGCCGTGTTTCGCTGGCGGCTGACCAAAGCAGTGCTGGAACGCCGCGGTGTGATCGACAGTACCTTCGTGCGAGCACCGGGACCCGAGCTGGATCGCTACGATCGCATCGAGCTCGACGCGTTGCTCGCGCGACTCGCAGATCTCCTGCCGCTGGAGGTGGTTGCCGCGTGAGCCGCGTTGCCTCGATCGAGACGTTCATCGTCACCGTGCCGCGTGACACGCCCTACCTGGGGCCGCTGGCAGCGGACGAGCGCGTTAACGCGCGCGGCTACGTGGTCCGCAAGGGCAACGGCACGATCTACCCCGTGGTGGATCGCTCGATCGTCGTGCGGATCACGACCGACGACGGCACGATCGGCTGGGGCGAGACGTACGGCATCTGCGCGCCGCGCGCGACGTGCGAAATCATCAACGACCTGCTCGCGCCGGTGACGATTGGCGCAAATCCCGCCGACGTCGAAGCGATCTGGGACGAGCTGTATGGCCTGATGCGGGTTCGCGGCTGCAGCGGCGGCTTTCACGTCGACGCGATCGCGGCGATCGACATCGCGCTCTGGGATCTGTACGGCAAGCAGCGCGGCATGCCGATCCGCGACTTGCTCGGGACGACCGTGAATGCGACGGTTCCCGGGTATCTGTCGGGTCTGCCGTGCTCGAAGCTGGCAGGACGCGTCGCGCTCGCCGTCGACAACTATGCAGCCGGTCATCGTTCATTCAAGTTCGCTGCCGTCGTCAGTCACGAAGGAATCGTCGAGGAAATGGTGGCGTTGCGTCGTGCGCTCGGGGCCGACGCGCAGATCATGGTCGACCTGCACTGGAAATTCACCGCGGCCGAAGCGCTGGCGCTGATCGCCCAGCTCGCACCGTATCGACCGTACTTCGTCGAGGCACCGGTCAAGCCGGAGGATCAGGCGGGACTCGCGTACGTCGCTCGCGAAAGCCCGGTTCCGATCGCGGCGGGCGAGGAGTGGTACACCGAGTACGAAGTCCGCAATCGGCTCGACACCGCGCGCATCGCCGTTCTGCAGCCGGAAATGGGCCACACCGGCATCACCCAGTTCCGTCGCATCGCCAGGCTGGCGGCGGAGCAGGGCGTGGCGATTGCTCCGCACGCGACGATCGGTACCGGGTTGTTTCTTGCAGCGAGCCTGCAGGTGTCGGCAACATTGCCGCACCTGTGGAAGCATGAGTGGCAGCATTCCGTGTTCGCACGCAACCTGCGTTTCCTCGACAGCGATATGGGCTACGCCGACGGCGCCTACGTGTTGCCGACCGCACCGGGTCTGGGCGCCGCGCCGCGCGCAGGGATGTGGGACTGCGCGGAGCGCGTCGCATGAAGCCAAAGCTCAACGCACAACCCAACAAGAGCTTGATCGACGGCATCACCACCCGGCAGGCGCGGGCGTCTTCGCCCGAGCCGGTGGGCTGTCGCGAGCTGGCGCGGCGGCTCGACATCGATCCCGTGAAGGTGAACCGGCTGCTGAAGACGCTCGCGTATCTCGGCATCGCGCGCCAGACGGCAGATCGCAAATACACGGCCGGGCCGGGCATGCACGTGCTCGCGGCGCAGAGCCTGTTCGCATCGGGCCTGATCCGGCATGCGCTGCCGGTGCTGGAGAATCTGCGTCGGTTCGGTCACACCGTCGCGCTCGGCGTGCTGTGGCAGGACAATGTCAGTTATCTGTTCCACGCACCGCCGGGCATTGAAGCATCGCGCGGGCTGGGACGCATCGGCCTGCTGCCGGCGACGACCAGCGGCATCGGCATCGTGCTGCTGTCCGAGTACGACGACGCAGATGTGCGCGAGCTGTACCAGGATCGCGAGATGCCGATGTTTCCCGAAGGCATCGAGCAGCTCCTCGCGAAACTCGCCGAGGTGCGCAAGCTCGGCTATGCGCGCGTCCATGTGGCTGATGCGCGCGATCATCACGTAGTCGCTGTGTCGACAGGCGATCCCGCGCACGCCGGCGTTGCGATGTCCGGCTGGATTCCAGAAGCCGCGACCGCGGAGCTCGTCGACGCGTTGCGCACGGCGGCAACAGAGATCGGCGGCTAGCGATGCACGCGTCTGCGTCGACGACCGACGTCACGAGCACACAGGGCAGCAAGCTGCGCTGGGCGATCCTCGCGATGCTGTTCGCCGCGACGGTACTCAACTACGTCGATCGGCAGACGCTGTCGATTCTCGCGTCGCAGGTGCAGAAGGATCTCGGGATCGACGACCTCGGCTATGCGCGCATCGTCCAGTACTTCCTGGTCGCATACGCGCTTTCGTATCTCGGTGCCGGCTGGGTCACGGACAAGCTCGGCGCAAAACTGACGCTCGCGCTGTTCCTCGGCTGGTGGTCGCTCGCGAACATGGCCACGGGCTGGGTGCGCAACGCGGCGCAGCTCGGCTTCGCGCGGTTGATGCTCGGCATCGGCGAGCCGGGTGTCTACACCGCCGGACCGAAAGCAGTCGCCGAACATTTTCCGTCGCAGGAGCGCGGCTTCGCGATCGGTGTCTACACCGCCGGCGCGATGATCGGCGCGACTATCGCGCCGCCGTTGATAGCGTGGCTGGCGTTGCAGTACGGCTGGCGAGCGGCATTCGTCGTCACCGGTGCGGCGGGGTTCGTGTGGCTCGCGGTCTGGCTGATCGTGTATCGCAGCCCGGACGGCGCCGAGCCCGCGCGCACGAAAGAGCCGATCGAGTGGGGCACGATCCTGCGCGATCGCCGTGTATGGGGGCTGGCGCTCGCGCGCTTGATCGCGGATCCGGTCTGGTACTTCTACCTGTTCTGGTTCCCGAAGTACCTGACGGACGAGCGCGGCATGGGATTGATCGAGGTCGCGAGCCTCGCGTGGCTCGTCTACCTCGCGGCCGACGTCGGCAGCATCGGCGGCGGCTGGTTCTCAGGTCGGTTGATCCGCCGCGGCATCGCGCCGGCCCGAAGCCGGCTGATCGCGATGACCTGCGCGGCAGTCTTGGCGCCGATCGGGATGCTGATCTCGCTGCGCCTCGGCATCGGGCCGACGATCGCACTCGGGGCGCTCGTGGCCTTCGCGCACCTCGTATTCCAGATCAACATCGGCGTGCTGGTCGTGGATATCTTTCCGATGCGCCACGTCGCGACAGTGTTCGGCCTGATCGCGGCGGGCAGCGCGCTGGGCGGATTCGCATCGACGCAACTCATCGGTCAGCTCGCGAGCACGCATGCGTATGGCGGGATCTTCCTGTTGATGGGCATGTTGCATCCGATCGCGCTGCTGGTCGCGTGGACTTCGCTCCGAGGCAGAAACAATGAGCAGCCTGTCTGAATTCGACGCCGCGTTCGCTCGCTGCCCGCTGATCGCGATCCTGCGTGGCGTGACGCCGGGCGAGGTCGTAGCCGTCGGCGAAGTGTTGTTCGATGCAGGCTTCCGTGTCATCGAAGTGCCGTTGAACTCGCCCGAGCCGCTGGAGAGCATCGAGCGGCTGGCGAAAGCATTTGCCGCTCGGGCAGTGATCGGGGCGGGAACGGTGCTGCGCGCCGCGGAGGTCACGGCGGTCCGCAACGCTGGCGGCACGATGATCGTCTCGCCGAACACGAACGTCGGAGTGATCGCTGCGACCAAGAGCAGCGGCCTGGTCTCGCTCCCAGGATTCGCGACGCCGACCGAAGCTTTCGCAGCGCTCGAAGCGGGCGCGACGGCGCTCAAGCTGTTCCCGGCAGAAGGTGCGAGCCCTGCAGTCTTGAAAGCCATTCGCGCGGTGTTGCCGGCCGGAG
>Ga0075419_10000688_pt1 | contig 21589 bp, 19 predicted proteins | sample SoiMetdeltSBSDD3_FD_76900 | JGI IMG/M metagenome (GOLD analysis project Ga0075419, IMG submission 76900) | Bulk soil microbial communities from a Populus tree surrounding site in Tennessee, USA - Soil MetaG P. deltoides SBSDD3 | ecosystem: Environmental > Terrestrial > Soil > Tree plantation... | reverse complement strand
GACGCCAAGGAAATCCAAGGCCAAATTGATTTCTTGTTCTTCCTTGGCGCTCTTGGCGTCTTGGCGAGAGACTAAAATCGCTCATAAGTTGGATCTGACGTGTCTTTGCGCCCCCGCCGCATCCCGGGCGCAGTCGGATCCATATAGCCCAGGCACCAGCCTTCGTTCGCAGGCGTGTCGCGATTCCAGTCGAACACCGTGCGCCGGTGCGCGATCTTCCACTCGCCGTTGCGGCGCTCGAACTTGTCGTTCAAGCGGCCGCCGGTGAACGTGTCCCAGCTCCGGCCGTCGCGCTCCACGCGCAGGAAAGTCCAGATGTATGTCTCGACGTATGCGCGATCGCCGTCGAGCTCGATGAAGCTGTTGCCGAGCAGGTGCTGCATCACGCCCATGTTGCGGACCTTCGGGATGGCGGCATCGACATAGTCGTGCGCGCGGCCGGTGAACGAGCTGCCGTGCTCCTCGATGGCATCGTCGAAGTAGCACGACTTCAGCAACGGGCCGTCGGCGCGGTCGATGCCGCGTGCATAGCGGGCGAGAACTTCACGGATGGCGTCGCGGGCCAGCATGCGATCCAATTGCGTCATGTGACGGCTCCTGGCTGAGTGCTTCGGGGTTGCGCGCTGCGGGTCACTGGCATTATAAGACTGACGGGGCCGGAAAGCTGGCCGGAAGCGGAGGGGAGCGATGGGGGAGCTCGCGCCGGGGCTCGGGCAGAACCTGTGGGTCACTGCAGTCGTGCTGCTCGCGTGCGTGCTGCTGTTATGGCTGCTCAGCATCCGTCTGCGCGACACCAGCATCATCGACATTTTCTGGGGCCCGGCTTTCGGCATCGTGGCGCTGGTCGGCTATGTGCTCGGCGAGGGCCGGGGCGTCGAGATGCGTTCCACACTTATCACGGCGCTCACCGTTCTCTGGGCTGCCCGGCTCGGCGCCTATCTCTTCTGGCGCAACCACGGCAAAGGCGAAGATCCGCGCTACACCGCTGCGTTTCGCAATCGCTACGCGAAGAACCTGCAGTGGCACACGCTGACCAAAGTATTCCTGCTCCAGGGATTCCTGGTGTGGCTCATCTCGATTCCCGTGCAGCTCGCGCAGTATCTCGCGACGCCAACCGTGCTCGGCCCGGCGGCGATCGTCGGTACCGTGCTGTGGACCATCGGCTTTCTGTTCGAGGCGGTTGCCGATTGGCAGCTTGCGCGCTTCAAGGCCGATCCGACGAGCCGCGGCCGCGTGCTCGATCACGGACTGTGGCGCTACAGCCGGCATCCCAATTACTTCGGCAACGCCTGCTTGTGGTGGGGGTTGTGGCTGATCGCGTGCGATCACCCGGTCGGCTTCGTGACCGTGTTCTCGCCGATCCTCATGACGCATTTCCTCCTCAACGTCACCGGCAAGAAGTTGCTCGAGAAGCGCATGTCGCGGGCGCGCCCGGAGTACGCCGATTACGTCGCCCGCACGCCGGGCTTCTTCCCCTGGTTCCCGCGCAGCTCCTGACGCCCGCCCATGTATCGCGTCGTCCAGTGGGCTACCGGTTCGATGGGGCGCACTGCTTTACGCCGCGTGATCGACCACCCGGATCTCGAGCTCGTCGGCGTCTACGTCTACGACTCGCGCAAGATCGGCGTCGATGCCGGCGAGATCGCGCGCCGCCCACCCACGGGCGTGCGGGCAACCAATCGGATCGAGGACGTTCTTGCTCTGCAGCCCGACGTGGTGTTGCACATGTCGCGCATCACGCTGCCGTACGAGAAGCAGAACGCGGACGTGGCGCGGCTGCTCGCGGCCGGCATCGATGTGATCTCCACTGCTGGTTTCCACCACCCGGCATGTCATGGACTTGCCTATACCGGCTCGCTGCTGGAAGCCTGTAACCGGGGCGGCAGCACACTCGCGGGCGTAGGGCTGAATCCCGGGTTCATCGCCGAGCGCGTCGCCACGCTCCTGACCGGTCTGTGCGCGCAATTGGAATCTGTTGCGTGCTACGAAGTGGCGGACGCGTCGAGCATGCCCTCGCCGGAATTCGTGTTCGGACTCATGGGGTTCGGCGCGGACCCGGCGCAACGCGACGTCACTCGGGAACCGATTGCTGCGATGTACGGAGAGCTGTTCATGGAGGTGCTGCATGGAGTCGCAGAGGCGATCGGCTCGCGCGTGGTGTCGCTGACTCCCGAACACGCTGTCACGCTTGCGCCTCGCGAGATAGGGATACGTGCCGGCACGATTCCGCAGGGCACGGTCGCGGCGACACAATGGCGCTGGCGTGCGCGGCTCGAATCCGGCATCGAGCTGCTGCACTCGGTCACCTGGACCGCCGACCCGGCACTGCACGGCGCCAGCCACAGGGAGGCGGCGGCCTGGCGCATCGAGATCGGCGGACGTCCGAATGTGAAAGCGACTATTGCACTGGAAGACCCGGACCCTGCGGCACCGCACATGCGAGCGGCGGTCGACGCCACCGTGGCCGTCGCATTACACGCGATCCCGGCGGTGAGCGCGGCGCCGCCCGGTTTCTACAGCCTGCCCGCCGCCTTGCAACTGCAACGCGGGGGCGGGTAGACTGACCACGTCTCGTTATGCAAGTTAGTTCAGACCGCACGAAGCTGAACGCTAGAGATGTCGGGCTGAAGCCCGATCTACAAGGGGGCACTGATGAGCTTCGATACTAACCGCGCGCGAACGCTGCGCGCCGTCATCTCCGGATTGCTCGGCACGGCCGCATTCGGCGCGGCGGTGCCCTCGTCGTATGCGCAGACGACGCCGACACTCGAAACCGTGACCGTCACCGCGCAGCGGCGCGAGACGGACCTGCAGACCACGCCGGTCGCCATCAGCGCCTACGGCGGCGAGCAGCTGGTCGAGAACAAGATTTTCACCGTGAACGATCTGGCCAACAGCGTGCCGGCGTTCTCGCTCACGGCATTGACGCCGCTCGACGCGGAGCTGAACATCCGCGGCATCACCAACACGCGTCTCGACTCGCCGACCGCCGACCCCTCGGTCGGAACTTTCGTCGACGGCGTGTACATGGGCCGCACCGGCGACCTGAACTACGATTTCTACGATCTCGAGCGCATCGAGGTCATTCGCGGCCCGCAGGGTGTGTTGCTCGGCAAGAACGTGGTGGGCGGCGCGCTCAGCGTCATCACTGCGAAGCCGACATTCGACAACTCCGGCAACGTGCTGCTCAGCTACGGCAACTACAACTCGGCGCTGGTATCCGGCTTCGTGAACGGCGGGCTCAACGATTCATGGGCGGCCCGCGCCTCGTTCCAGGGTCGCAAGCACGATGGCTATGCCGAAGACATTCTGCATGACCGCGATGTCGAAGACCTCGAGTCGTACCAGGCCCGCGTGCAATTCCTGTACGGACCGGACGGCTCGAAATTCACCGGCCGCCTCGCGCTCGACTACAACCACGACGAGACCAACGGTCTCAACACAGTTGCCGTGGCGGGCGGCACGACCTCCTGCGAGACCACTTACCTGCGCACCAATTGCACGCGTCCATGGAGCAACCTGCGCGCGTATCTCAACCTGAACGATCCGCGCAAGAACGTCGCGCAGAGCATCCAGTACGCGGGCCAGCCGCGCATCCAGCAGTTCATGGAGCGCGACGGCTTCGGCGTCGTACTCGATCTGCAATACGAAGCGACCGGCTTCACGTTCAACTCGCTGACCGCGTACAAGGACGGCGAGGGTCAGCAGGTGTACGACCAGACCGGCGCCGGTCCGGAAGCGCTTGCGTGGGACCCGGCGCAGTGGGCCGCCTATATGACCTTCGTCAACAACCGCTTCGGCACGCGACCGGCGACATCGAACAACGGTCAGTTCCTGTTCGCGCAGCCGGTCGGTGAGGACGCTGAAGTTCAGCAGTTCAGCCAGGAGTTCCGCTTCACGTCGAACGATCCCGACAGCCGCTTCGACTGGATCGGCGGCCTCTACCTGAAGAGCGACGACATCAAAAAAGTCGACCGCTTCATCGGCGAGAACTTCCTGGGCACCGTGCTGCCCGGCGGCAACAATCCGCTGTCGACGCTGTCCGGCGAGAACCGCTGGGAGAACGACGGCAAGATCGAGAACTACGCCGGCTTCGCACAGATCGGCTTCAAGTTCACCGACACCGTGAAGCTCAGCGTCGGTGCGCGTTACACGCACGACAAGAAGGAAGGCAACGTGAGCGGCTTCGTGGTCGCTACCGGCGATCGCTTCAGCCCGAACGACCCGCGGCCGAACGTCACGATCGAAGGTCTGTGCCGCGCGCCGGACGGCACCATCATTCGCACGGCCACCGGCGGACAGCCGGCAACCTGCGTCGCGCCGAACCAGTGGATCTTCTCCGCCGGCACCGGCTTCCAGACCGACTACTCGAAGAGCTGGAGCGAGACCACGCCGCAGGCGACTCTCGACTGGCAGGTGACCGACACGCTGTTCACGTACGCGACCGTCGCAAAGGGCTTCAAGGGCGGCGGCTTCGACGACACGCCGGCGAACGTAGCGCAGGCGATCACGCCGTTCGATCCTGAAGAGGCGACCAACTACGAGATCGGCTTCAAGACCGACCTGCTCGACAACCGCATGCGGTTGAACGCCGACGTGTTCTACATGGACTACAAGGATCTGCAGGTCACGCAGACCAACGCAGCCTGCCTGTGCAACATCACGGACAACGCCGCGAGCGCCGAGATCAAAGGCGTCGAAGCGGAGTTCCAGTTCGCCGCGACCGAGCGCCTGCGCCTGTCGCTCGCCGGCTCGTACGTCGATGCCAAGTACAAGGACTTCATCGAATCCGCGATCGATCCGACGACCGGTCGCAACCTCGACAGCTCCGACAACCGCCTGCAGCGCACGCCAGAGACGCAGCTTACCGGCGGCGTCGATCTGACGCTGCCGCTCGGTCAAATGGGCGATGCGCTCAACTTCCGCGTGAACTACACGTGGCAGAGCGACATGTTCTGGGCGACAGACAACATCGCGAAAGAAGACGCCTACGGCTTGCTCGACGTGCGCGTCGCGCTGTCGCCGCCGAGCTCGCCGTGGGCCGTCGCCCTGTGGGGCAAGAACGTGACAGACGAGCTGTACCGCGTGAACATCATCTCGTTCTTCGGCGAGGAGGTGTCGCAGTTCGGGGTGCCGCGTACCTACGGTGCCGACTTCAGCTGGAAATTCTGACCATGTCCGAATTCATCGAAACCGTGAAGCGCCTGCAGGCCCTCGCCGAGAAGCGCGATCGGGCCGCGATCCTGGCGATGGTGACGCCTGACCTCGAGTACCACTATCACGTGGGCTCCAAGCCGGTGACCGGGCCGGAAGGGCTCGGGCGTTTTCTCGACAACTACTGGGGCCGCTCGAAAGACGGCGTCTGGAAGATCGAGTCGTTCGCGCAGGACGGCAACAAGCTGCTGATGGAAGGCTGGGAAGAGTTCACGGACACGACCAACGGCCAGCGTGTCGTAAATCGCTACATGGGAGTGATGGAGTTCCGCGGCGGCAAGATTGCGCGCTGGCGGGACTACTTCCAGTTGAACCGGCCGCCCGCCGCCTGAGCTGACGCGGCGGCGGAGGCCTGATGCGCACGACTCCGCAGCATCTCGCGGCCGAGCATCGCGCGAGCGGTGCGTGGTCGGAGCAGCGTATCGGCGATCTGTTCGCCGCTGCAGCCGCCGTCGAGCCGGCGCGTATTGCGATAGCAGACCCCCCCAATCGCGTCGCGCTCGACGGCGCCGTTCCGCGCCGTCTCGATTGGCGCTCACTTTCCGCACTCGTCGACGCAACGATGGTGGCGCTCGCCGATGCCGGGCTGCGACGCGACGACGTGCTCGTGACGCAATTGCCGAACGTCGTCGAGTACGTGGCGGTGTATCTCGCGTGCGCACGACTCGGCGTCGTCATCAGTCCGATACCGATGCAGTTCCGTCGCGGCGAGATCGAGCCGCTCTGCAAGCTGACGCACGCGCGGGCGATCCTGACGGTGCTGACGTTCAAGGGAACGGAGCACGCGCGTCTTGCAACGACAATCACCGATGGGCCGCAGGTGCTCGCGCTTGGTCGCGTTGCGCCTGAAGGCACGCGACCGTTCGTTCCGGAGCCGAATCCCGGTGACGCCGCCCGCGTGCGCGAGCTGGAGAGCGCGGCGAACGTGCACTCCGACGACATCTTCACGATCTGCTGGACGTCGGGCACCGAAGGCGTACCGAAGGGCGTGCCACGTTCGCACAATCACTGGATCTCGGGCAGCCTCTGTCACTACGACGGCGCGCAGATCCGCCGCGGCGACCGGCTGCTGAATCCGTTCCCGCTCGTGAACATGGCTGCCCTCGGCGGCTGCTTCATGAGCTGGCTGCGAGCGGCCGGCACGCTGCTCCTGCATCACCCGTTCGAGCTGCCTGTCTACCTGCAGCAGATCGCGACCGAGAAGCCCGAGTACGCGATTGCACCGCCCGCAGTTCTGATGCTGCTCTTGCAGAATGAGACGTTGCTGAATGGCGTGGACCTGTCGTGTCTGCGCTGCATCGGCTCGGGCTCCGCGCCGCTGCCGCCGGTGATGATCAAGACCTACAAGGAACGGTACGGCATCGAGATCATCAACAACTTTGGATCGAACGAAGGCCTGGCACTGGTCTGCGGCCCCGCTGAGGCGCCGGATGCGCAAGCACGCTCGCGATTGTTCCCGCGCTTCGGGCGGCCGGAACTCGACTGGTCGCAGCGCATCGCCAAGATCACGCACACGCGCCTCGTCGATCCGGAAACCGGCGACGAGATCGTCGAGCCGCATCGGCCTGGCGAGATGCAGATCCGCGGGCCGGTCGTATTCGACGGCTACTTCGCCGCGCCGGAAATCACCGCGCGCGCATTCACAGCGGATGGCTGGTTTCGCACCGGTGATCTGTTCGAGATCGACGCGAGCGGCCGCTACTACCAGTTCGTCGGGCGCTTCAAGCAACTCATCAACCGCGGCGGCCTCAAGATCTCGCCGGAGGAGATCGACGCCGTGCTCGCGGAGCATCCGGATATCGCGGAGGGAGCAGTCGTCGGCTATCCGGACGAGGTGCTCGGCGAGCGCATCTGTGCCGTGGTCGTGCCGAAGGCAGGGCAAACGATGACTGTAGAGGCACTGCAGAGCCACTTCCGCTCGCGCGAGCTGGCGAAGTTCAAATGGCCGGAGCGCGTGCGCATCGTCGAGCGGCTGCCGCGCAATCCCGTCGGCAAGGTCATTCGCGGCGAGCTTGCCCAGATTGCCCAGATGGTTGCTGCAGCCACGCAGCCACCGCTTCCTTGAAGTCCGAGGTCTCGGTCAGATGCATGTTGCCGAGCTTAACCAGCTCCAGAAGGGTCTCGAAGTCGCGCTCGAACGACGTGTTGAGCAATTGCTTCGCCATCGCAACCGCCGCGGCGGGCGCTGCAGCCAGCTCTGCGCAGACTCTCGCGACGGCGGCATCGAGCTCGGCATGCGGCACGACCTCGTTGACCAGTCCCATGCGCGCGGCAGTGTGTGCGTCGATCAGCCGGCCGGTCAGGATCAACTCCTTCGCGCGATGCAGACCGATGAGACGCGGCAGCATGTAGACGGCGCCGAGATCCGGCACGAGCCCACGACGAACCCAGAACTGCCCGAACTGCGCCTGCTCCGAGGCGATGATCAAATCGCACGCGAGCGCGAGATCGCAGCCGGCACCGATTGCAACGCCATGCACACGAGCAACGACGGGCACACGAAGGGCGCGCAACTGCCGAACTGCAGATTGCGCGAGCTCTTCTTCAGCGCGGCGCTGCTCGGCCGTCCAGGCGGCAGAAGCGCCGATGTCGACGTTCTTGTCGCCGCCGGCGCAGAATGCGCGGCCGGCGCCGGTCAGGACGACGACGCGGATGGATCGATCGGCGTCTATTGCCGCAAGGTGGGCCACGAGCTGGCGAAAGACCTCGCCGTACACTGCATTGAGAGCGGCGGGGCGATTCAGCGTGACAGTCGCGATCGCGCCGGCGGACTCGCGCAGGACGAGGTCCGACATGACTCAGCGACTCGCGCGTGCGCCGCCGAGCGCGTTCATGACGTGCAGCGTGTCCAGGTATTCCTTGACGGCGTGGATGCGACCGTCGCGGACTACGAACAGGAAGTGATAACGATTGTGGTAGAGCGTGCCGTTCACGAGCGTCGCCTTGCTCTCCGCCTCGACGGCGACGCGATCCTCTTCGGCGGTCATCGCGCCGACGATGATCTCCAGGCCGTGCGGCAGCAGCTTGAGATTGGCCGCGAGTCGGCGCTCTACCGTCGCCTTGTCGGCCCAGCCCGCGGCGGGAAATTCCTGCGGATGCCCGGGCAGCCACCAGCGCGAGTCCGGTGCCAGCATCGCCAGCGCCGCGTCGTAGCGGCCGTGCGCGTAGTGGTCGAGGAAATCGCGGACCAGTCTCTTGTTGGCGTCGAGGCTCATCGGCAGTACCATTCGAGTCAGTCTCGTAGTGCAACCTTCAGCAGCATACAGGCCAATCCGGCACAGGAACAGGGTAATGCGTACGTATCGTGAGGAAGCGAATGCCGATCCGGTGGACCGCCCGACCTGGGTGGACGGCATCGACAATCCCTACCTGCACGGGCCCTACACGCCCGTCATTTCCGAGATCACGGCGGTCGACCTGAAGGTCACGGCGGGCGAGATCCCGGCGGACTTGTGCGGCGCGTACATGCGCAACGGGCCGAACCCGGTGCTGGAGCCGAAGGGCCTGTATCACTGGTTCGACGGCGACGGCATGGTGCACGCCGTGTATTTCCGCGATGGTCGTGCCAGCTATATCCGTCGCTGGGTGCGCACGCGCGCATTGCGCGACGAGATCGAAGAAGGCCGGGTAACACTGTCCGGGATCATGGGTCCGTTCGACCTGTCGCGCGGCGACGGCTCGCGCACCGTGAATCCCGACTATTGCAAAGACACGAGCAACACGACGCTGACCTGGCACAACGGGCGGGTGCTGTCCAACTGGTACAACGCCGGCCGCACGTATGCGCTCGATCCGCTGACGCTGGATACGGTCGCCGACGAAACGTTCGGCGGCGCCGTCGACGCGACGTTCAACGCGCACTCGAAGTGCGATCCGCGCACGGGCGAGCTGATCAACTATGACTACGGCGACTTCAAGTCGTACCTCACCTATTACGTCATCGGCGCCGACGGCAAGCTGAAGCACAAGACGCGCGTCGACCTGGCCGGGCCGCGGTTGCCGCACGACACGACCATCACGCCGCACTACACGATCCTGCACGACTTCCCGTTGTTCCACGACGTCGACGTGCTGCGTAACACCGGCCATCGTGTCGTGGAGTTCCATCGCGACATTCCCTCGCGCTTCGGTGTGATCCCGCGCTACGGCACGCAGGAGCAGATCAAGTGGTTCGAGTTCGAGCCCGGCTACGTCCTGCACATGGTGAATGCATGGGAGGAGGGCGACTGGATCACGATGGACGGCTGCTTCCAGCCGGACCCGACGATCCGCCGCGATCCGTCCGAAGGGCCGCTCGGCTCGATGCTGGCGTACCTGCGCTATCGCGGTCACCTGCGTCGCTGGCGCATGAACGTGCGCACCGGCGAGAAGCATGAGCAGCAGCTCGACGATCTGAACGTCGAGTTCTGTTTGCCTGACGCGCAGCTCTATGGCGTGAAGACGCGCTACTCGTATCACCAGCGCATTCCGACGGATATGCAGACACTGGCGTTCGACGGGCTCGTGAAGTACGACCACGAGAGCGGTGCGCACGAGGTGTACGAGTATCCCAAGGGCTGGTACGGCAACGAGGCGCCGTTCGCGAAGAGCACGCGCGGCGGCGCAGAGGATCGCGGTTACGTCGTCACGCTCGCGACCCGCGGCAAAGACTATGTGTCCGAAGCGTGGATCTTCGATGCGCAGCGCATCGGCAAAGGTCCGATCGCGCGCGTCGCGTTGCCTGGCCGCGTGCCGATCGGCTTTCACGCGGCGTGGATCCCTGGGCAACTGCTGTGGTCAGAGAAAGGGGCGACTGCGTAAAGTACGCCCATGTCGACTTCGCAGCCGGTCCATCCGCCCTGGTTCGATCCACGCATGCCTCGGCGCGAGGACTGCGTGCTCAAGGCGATCCTCGACGATCGCGCGGCACGCGTGCCGGAGCGACGCATCGCGTTGTTCGAAGATGGAACGCAGTGGACCTGGGGCGAGTGCCGCGAGCACGTGCGTGCACAGGCGGCGGCACTTCAAGCACTCGGAGTGCGCGCGGGCGATCGTGTCGTCGCCTGGTTGCCTAACGGGCCGGCCCTCGTACGCGCCTGGTTCTCGATCAACTATCTCGGCGCCATTTTCGTACCGCTGAACACCGCGTATCGCGGCGCTTCGCTCGAGCACACGATCAACGCGTGCCGCGCGAAGCTCGTGCTCGCGCATCCAGCACTCATCGAGCGGCTCCAAGGTTTGTCGCTGACTCACGTCGAGCGCGTGATCGCAGTCGGTACTGATGCCCTGGAAGGCGATGCACGGCAGCTCGATGACTCCGCACAGCCGCAGCCATGGGACGCGCAGTCGATCATCTACACATCCGGGACGACCGGATTATCTAAAGGAGTGCTGTCGCCGTACCTGCAGCTCTACACGACGGCGACGGTTGTGTACGGCTACCTGCGCGACGGCGAAGGCATCCTCGTGAACCTGCCGATGTTCCACGTCGGCGGCACGAGCTCGCTGATGATCGCGCTGATCCGCTCCGGCTCGTTCCATCTCGTCGATGGCTTCAGCACCGATCGATTCTGGGACCAGGTCCGGCGCGGCAACTGCACGACGACTTCCGGCCTCATCGGCATCATGGGTGCGTTCCTGATGAAGTCGCCGCCGCGGCCGGACGATCGCGAGCATCCGCTCCGCTGCATGACGGGCTTTCCGGTGAACGAACAGACGGTGCGCATCCGCGACCGGTTCGGTATCGACTATCTCACCGGCTTCAACATGACGGAGCTGTCCGCGCCGCTGGTCAGCGAGCTGAATTCGAGCGTGTTCGGCGCGTGCGGCAAGCCGCGCAGCGGCGTCGAGTGCCGGCTGGTCGACGAGCATGACCTCGAGGTGCCGGATGGCATGCCCGGCGAGCTGATCGTACGCAGCGAAATGCCGTGGACGTTCAATCTGGGCTACGACGGCTTGCCCGAAGCCACTGCGCGTACATGGCGCAACGGCTGGTTCCACACCGGCGACATCCTGCGCAAGGACGCAGACGGCAACTACTTCTTCGTCGATCGCCTCAAGGACGCGATCCGCCGGCGCGGCGAGAATGTGTCGTCGCTCGAAGTCGAGGCAGCGGTGCGCTCGCATCCTGCCGTCGACGAGGTCATCGCGGTCGGCATCCCGGTCGAGTCGGAAGAGGAAGTGATGGCCGTGATCGTCGTGAAAGCCGGTCAGACGCTCGACCCGCGTGCGCTGATCGAGTGGCTCACGCCGCGCATGCCGTACTTCGCAGTGCCGCGCTTCGTGCGCATCGTGGAGGCGATCCCGAAGACCGAGACGAACAAGCAGCGGAAGTTCCCGTTCCGCGAAGCCGGCATCACCGCCGACACCTGGGATCGAGTGGCGGCCGGGATGGTGTTGAAGCGGGAGCGGTTGGCGTAGGTTTACGCAACCATCGCGGTCGAACCGACCTTCGCGGCCTCTTTCTCCAGAAACTTCGCCAGATCTTCCGACGTGTATTTGCTCTTCACCGTGTGCGGAAACGCGTGCGCACTGCGCGGTGCACGATCGAACCAGAACACTTCCGGCCCTTCGCGAGACGGCCGCGTAGCCGCTAGCCAGAGCGCCGTATCCGCTCCCTGCGCGGCATCGCGCAGCACGGTGCGCAGTCGACGACGGAAGTTCGGCATCGCAGTCTTCACACCGTCCGTGTCTGCCCAGCCGGGATGCATCACGTAACAGCGCAAGCCGGTGCTGCCGTGACGTTGCTGCCAATACTTCACGAGCTCAGCCTGCCCGCGCTTGTGCACGGCGTAAGCGTAGACGCCGTTGTACTTCCTGGGATCCTTCATGCCCATGTAGTCCAGCGTCAGCGGGGCGTTGTACATGCCGCCCGAGGACATCTCGATGATCGTCGCCTGCGGCGCGAGTGCCGAGCTTTGCAGGAGGGCGTCGGTCAGCACCCAGTGCGTGAGCAGGTTCGTCGCGTAGGAAGTCTCGAAACCTTCCGCAGTGATCGACAGATGGTCGAGGAGCAACCCGACGTTGTTCACCAGCACATCGACGTGTGCGCCGCGCGCGAGAATTGCGGAAGCCGCGCGCCGCGTATCCGCGACGAGCGACAGATCGGTCAGGATCGGAATCACGCGGCCGGGGCCGGGTACTCCGCGTGCCAGAGCTTCGAGCTTGTCGTGGCTGCGCGCCAGTGCGAGCACAGCGGCGCCACGCTTCGTCGCCCCTTCGACGACCGCGCGGCCGATGCCGCCGGTGGCGCCCGTCACGACCCAGGTCTGTCCGGTGAAGTCGCCCGGCAGCGGTTGCCACGTCAGCGCGCGGGCGCGATAACCGACAGCGGAAAAGCTGACCAGGAACCGGCCGTAAAAGCCGACCACCTTCTTGAGCCTGGCGAAATCCATGAGTCCCTGTCCCCCGATAATATTGCCGCCCCAGGTTGATGGCTTGGGGGCGTTCGATTATAAGTCTCGTTATGCAACTGACAAGGCTCGACTCCGTTCCTTTCCGGCAGACGGACTTCCTGCCGGTGGACCTCGCGGTCGAGCGGCGCAGCGACGGCGCAATCGTGCTGCGCTCGCGCATTCCGCTGCAGGAGTTCGAGCCGTGCCTGCCGCGTGTGCTCGCCGCACAGGCCGGACGGCTGGGCAACAAGCCATATTTAGTTCAACGCCAGGGGCCGCAACGCGCCTGGACACCGCATTCTTACGCGGACACGAAGCGGGATACCGACGCGATCGCCCAATGGCTGCTGAACCGCGGCATCGCGCGCGACCGTCCGATCCTGCTGCTGTCGGGTAATTCGGTCGCCCACGCGCTGGTGAAGTTCGGCGGGATGGCCGTCGGCGTCCCGGCCTGCCCGGTGAGCGCCAATTACGGGCTCATGGACGCCAACTTCACGCGGCTGCGACACGTCGTGCAGCTCACGCGTCCCGGTGTCATCTTCGTCGAGAACGCGAAGCCATTTGCGCGCGCGCTGGAACAAGTCGATTTCGGCGATGCCGTCGTGCTCACCGCGACTCCGGACGATGCGCCGCGCGGCGCTGAATCGCTCGCGAGCGTGCTCGCGACGCCAGTGACCGGTGCCGTGGCCGAGCGAATCGCAACGCTGCGCGGCGAGGATCACGCGGCGTACATGCTCACGTCCGGCTCGACCGGCCCGCCGAAAGCTGTGGTGCAGACCTACGCGAACATTGCCGCGAACATCGCGCAGGCGCTGCAGACGATCGGTGCAGCGGCAGGTTGGCGCGGCACCACGATGGACTGGCTGCCCTGGAATCACGTGTCCGGCGCGTTCGGCAAGATGCTCACGCTCGTTGCGGGCGGCACGCTGTACATCGACGAAGGCAAGCCGGTGCCCGGTCCGATGTGGCAGGAATCGCTGCGCAACTTGCGCGAGGTTCCCGGCAGCTATTACGTCAACGTGCCGCTCGGCTATCAACTGCTGGTGGAAGCACTCGAGGCGGACGAGGATCTGCGTCGCACGTTCTTCCGCGATCTGCGAGTGCTGCTGTATGGCGGCGCGGGTCTGCCGCAACCGATCTACGAGCGTCTGCAGCGCCTCGCGGTAGCGACGATCGGGAAACGGCTCATGCTCATCTCCGCATACGGCTCGACCGAGACGACTTCCGGCTGTCTCGCGATCCATTTCGAAACCGACAGGGTCGGCCTCGGCGTGCCGATGCCCGGCATCAGCGTGAAGCTCGTGCCCGTCGACACTCGCTATGAAGTGCGGATCGCCGGCCCCGTGGTGACGCCGTGCTACCTGCGCGACCCGCAGCGCACGGCTGAAAGCCGCGACGAAGAAGGCTACTACCGCATGGGCGATCTCGCGGTGTTTCACGATCCGCAGCGGCCCGAGCACGGGTTGGCGTTCGCGGGCCGTCTCGCGGAGGAATTCAAGCTAGGCAGCGGAACGTGGGTGAGCGGCGGACAGCTTCGGGCCGAACTGCTGCGCCAACTCGCACCGCTGGTCGACGAGCTGGTTCTGTGCGGCGAAGGTCACACGAGCATCGGCGTGCTCGCGTGGCCGAATCGCGCGTCGCTGGAGAAAGCCGGCGTGGCAGGCTTGCACAGCGCAATTCGCGACCGGCTCGCCGCGCACAACGCCGCGAATCCCGGCGCAAGCACGAGCGTGCGTCGCTTGTTGTTGCTGCAGGAACCGGCCAACGCCGGCGCACACGAGCTATCGGACAAGGGCACGGTGAACCGAAGCGCGGTGCTCCTGCGTCGCGCGGCGGAGGTCGAGCGGCTCTATGCTGAGCCGGCTGGCATTGATGTGGTTGTGATCGACTAGAAGGGAAAATTCTCTCGCCAAGACGCCAAGAACGCCAAGGGAAGAATTCCGAATAGCAGGAACTCTGCTTCCTCTTTTCTTCCTTGGCGTTCTTGGCGTCTTGGCGAGAGTTTCTTCCGGTCAAGGGGCTCGAACAATGGAAATCGCAAACTCAGTAGCGTTCGTCACCGGCGGGAATCGCGGCATCGGCGAGGCATTCGTGCGCGCGTTCGTCGCCGCAGGCTCGCGTCGCGTCTACGTGGGCACGCGGCAACGCGAAGCTGCTGCGCATCTGGTCGCCGAAGCTCCGGACCGCGTCGTGGCCGTGGAGCTCGACGTCGCCGACGAAGCGTCGATCAAGCGCGCGGCGCGCGACTGTCCCGACGTCTCGATCCTCGTGAACAACGCCGGGCAGTTCCTCAAGCAGACGCTGCTGACTGCGCCCGACCTGAGCGCGGCCCGCTTCGAGATGGAAGTGAACTACTTCGGCCCGCTCGGCATGTGCCGCGCGTTCGCCCCGATCCTGGCGAAGAGCCGGCCGAGCGCCATCGCGAATGTCCTGTCGGCGGGCGGGCTCGTCGCCGTGCCGATCATGGGCGGATACAGCCCGTCCAAGTTTGCAGCGCGCGCGATGTCGACCTGCCTGCGCGCGGAGCTCGCGGCGCAGGGTACGACGGTTTCGGCGCTGTTCGTGGGCTCGGTCGACACGCGCATGGCGAGCCATGTGAAGGGCGCGAAGGAAAAGCCGGAGACGATTGCCGCGGCGGGCCTCGCCGCGATTCGGCGCGGAGCCGAGGAAGTCGATACCGACACCATGGCGATCGAGGTCCGTGCCCAGACGATTCGCGAGCCCGAGGCACTTGCGCGTCGTTTCGCGAAGCAGCTCGGCACGACTGAGATCAATACGGGACGCTAAGCCGCCACTCGGCTGACCAGACGCGCGAACGGCGCGCGCGTCGTGAATGCCAGCACCGTCGTGATCGGCGCAATCGCAATTGCCACGAGCGCAAGCGCTGAGCCGATCCGCAGCGGATCCTTGTAGACGTAGTCCGTCAGCAGCCCGACCGACAACGGACCCACGGTCAGCCCGACGATACTGTTTGCGAGGTAGTAGATCGCGGACGCCTGCCCGCGCAGGCGATTCGGCACAGCCTCCTGCACGACCTGGATCGCCGTGCCGCCCGGCAGCGTCATGAACACGAGCCCCGGCGCATACCACAGCAGCGCGCTCCAGCCATTCGTCGCCCAGCCACCGAGTGCAAGGAACGGCCACGCGACCGCCATGCCGATGACGGTCACCCAGATCGCCGGCTGCTGCACGCCTCGTTTGCCGAGCAGAGCGGCTGCTATGCCGCCGAGCACCGTGCCGGCGCCGCCGAACAGCAAGAGCACGAGGCCGTAGCGCAGCCCAGTCTCGCCGGGCGTCCAGCCATGGACACGGATGAACAACGCAGGCACCCAGCTCAGCACCGCATAGATCATGGCTGAGTACAGCGACACTGCGACGTAGTGACGGACCATGAAGTCCGCGTGCTCGCGGATGAAGTGGTCGATCCGCACCGGTCCCACTACAACGGCGGACTCGTTGCGACGCGCCGGCTCGATGATCGTCGCGAGCAGCGGCAGCAGCACGAGCCCACCGAGGCCGACGAACACGAACGCTGTTTGCCAACGTCCAGAGACGAGCTGGATCACTGTGCCGCCGACGATCAGTGCGAGCCCTGCGCCCAGCGCCGCCGCGGCCGCGTACACGCCGATCGGCACGGCGCGCCGTTCCTTCGGGAACGAATCGCTGATGATCGACATCGCGGCAGGGGAGAGCGCGGCCTCACCGACACCGACGGCGATGCGCGCCAGGAACAACTGAACGAAGGTGGACGCAAGCCCGCACGCAGCAGTCGCCGCGCACCACAGCGCCGCGCCAGCCGCGATCAGCCCGCGTCGCGAAGTGCGGTCCGCGAGCCAGCCCAGCGGCAGGCCCATCACCGCGTAGAACAGCCCGAAAGCCATGCCCTGCACGAGCCCGATCTGCGTGTCGTTGAGCGACAGGTCGACCTTGATCGGCTCGATCAGCAGCCCGAGGATCGTGCGATCGACGAAGGAAATGATGTAAGTGAACGTCAGCACAGCGACGGTCCACCACGCGCGCTGCGTGCTCGGCCAGGCCATGGGTGCGTCGGTCGGAGCACCGAGCTGATGCATCACTTCGCTCCGGATCCGAAGAGCTGCTGGAACGCTGCCATCGCGTCGGCAAACTCGGTCGCGCCCTGCATATCGAGCAGCTCGGCGACGTCGCGGGCCAACGCTTCGGGCGTCGCGTCCGTCGGTTCCGCGTAGCGCAGTCCGCGGCCCTCGACATTGGCTGCGCGGCGGAACACGCCTCGGCCGGCGATGATCACCTGGCCGTTCAGGCTCGTCTGCTCGCTGACCATGAGAGCGACCACCGGCGCCACATACTCGGGGCGCATGGTCCTCATGAACTCTTCCGGCATGTTTCCCTGGCGTGCGGTCATCGGCGTGGCCGCGTACGGCGCAATCGCGTTCGTCAGCACGTCGTGCGATTTTCCTTCCATCGCGAGCGTGCGCATGAAGCCGATCAGGGCCGCCTTCGACGCAGCGTAGGCCGTCAGGCCGTGCAAACCGTAAAGTCCGGCGACAGATGTCGACACGACGATGCGTCCGTACCCGGCCGCGCGCATGCGGGCATAGGCGGCGTGCGTCACGTACAGCGAGCCGTAGAAGTTGATGTCGAAGATCTGCCGGAACTGCTCGACGCTCACCTTGTGGAACGTCGAGCGCTGATCGACGCCCGCGTTGTTGACGAGCACGTCGAGCCGGCCCCAGGTGTCCAGCGCCTGCTGCACGATCCGCTCGCCCGCGGCGGGGTCTTCCACGCTGTCGTAGTTCGCGATCGCCTCGCCGCCTGCTTGCCGGATGGCCTGCACGACTTCATCCGCGCTCGACGGCTCGGTTGCCGACCGCCGGCGGTTGTTGACCAGGATGCGAGCGCCGCGTGCGGCGAGGTGCATCGCGTACGCGCGGCCCAGTCCTTTTCCTGCACCGGTGACGATTGCCACTTTTTGATCGAAGCGGATCATTGCATGCTCGCTCCGCTGCGCCTACAGTTCGCGCGATGCCATCGAACGCCAAGATAATCGCTTCCAGCTCCGTCACGCGTGCATTGAGTGTCATCGGCGACCGCTGGACGCTGCTGATCCTGCGCGACGCATTCCAGGGCGCGCACCGTTTCGAGGAGTTCCGGAACCTGAGCGGCGCGGCCCGCTCGACGCTCACCAGCCGCTTGAACGGACTGGTCGAGAATGGCTTGCTGGAGCGCGTTCGCTACTCGGAAGCGCCGCCGCGCTTCGAATACCGCCTCACGGCGATGGGCCTGGCGTTGTACGGCGTGACGCTCGTGACCTGGCGGTGGGAACACAATTGGGCACCGAGCGGTGCCGGCATCCCGCGTTATCTGCGACACAACCTCTGCAAGCACGCGATGCAGCCGGAAACCATGTGTTCCGGTTGCGGCAAGCTCGTCGACGTGCGCGACACCGGCTACGAGGTCGTGGCCGGCACCGGCCGCAGCCGCGCCGCTACGCCGCGCTATCGCCGTCTGTCCTCGGTGAATGCGGAGAGTCATCGCGGCGCGAGCTCGGCCTTCGTGCACATCACCGACATTCTCGGCGACCGCTGGACGCCGCTCGTGCTGTGCACGGCGTTCCTCGGCCTGCGTCGGTTCGACGAGATCCAGAGCGGGCTCGAAATCGCGACCAACATCCTCACTCACCGTCTGAACTACCTCGTCGATCATCGCATTCTCGAGCGCCGGCAGTATTCCGACCGGCCGCCGCGCTACGAGTATCGGCTCACGCAGAAGGGACGCGACCTGTTCCCGCACGCGCTGATGTTGATGCAATGGGGCGATCGCTGGCTGCCGCAGTCCGCCGGTCCGAACCTGCGCGTGTTCCACAAGCCCTGCGGCGCGCGGCTCAACGCGGTGGTGGCCTGCAGTCACTGCCACAAGACGATCGATCCTCACGACGTCACCTACCCGCCGGTTGCCGGCGAGGCCGCTGCCCGGCGCGGCGCCGTCGCCGGTTAACGCTGCGCTCATTCGCGACGCTGCGAGGCGTCGAAGTCCTGCTTCAGTCCCATCGCCTCGATCATCTGGGCGCGATCGTAGTATTCGCGCCAGGCCTTCACGCGCCCTTGCTCGACTTCCACGACACCGACGACTGGCACCGCGCCGTGATGGCCGCGATACACGAAATCATCGACGCGCTCGATGAACACCACGCCGTCGGCGACGCCGAGATGGCGGATGCGCAGCTCGATGCGCGAGATGTCCTTGGCCAGCGTGCCGATGCGCTGCTTGATCGCCTCGCGTCCGACGGTAGGCGTTTCCAGCATCATGCTTTGCAGGACGCCGTCCTCCGCGAACAGGTCGTACACCTGCTGCCAGTTGCGCGTGTTCCAGGCGTCGATCATTTGTCGCACGGTCGCGAGCTTCTGTGCGTCCGTATCGGCCGCGGCCGACGGCGCGGCGGCGGCCAGCAGAAGGGCTCCAAGCACTGCAAATATCCGCGGTCGCATCGGAAGATCCCCCCAGCGGTCGATTGGTGGTGCGGTAGTGTAGGGCCGCCCACAAGCTTGCACAACGAGACTGTGGGCCATAGAATCGCCGGGTGATGAGAATCGAGAAGCTCCCGCCGATCAGGACCACGCTGCGGGACAGCGTTCACCCGTATCTGTCGGGTGCGTGGACGCCGCTGTACGAGGAAGTTACGGCGCACGACCTGTCGGTGCTCGAAGGCACCGTGCCCGCCGATCTCGACGGCGTCTACCTGCGCAACACCGAGAACCAGATTCATCAGCCGCTCGGCCGCTATCACCCGTTCGACGGCGACGCGATGATCCACCAGCTCGATTTTCGTCGCGGCCAGGTCAGCTATCGCAATCGTTTCGTCCGGACGCGCTGTCTCGAGGCGGAGCAGGAAGCGGGCGGCTCATTGTGGGGCGGGCTCATGGACCCGCCGGGCACATCGCTGCGCCCCGGGTTCGGCGCGCACGGCAGCCTGAAGGATTCGTCCAGCACCGACATCACGATGCACGCCGGCGTCGCGGTGTCGACGTTCTATCAGTGTGGCGAGGCCTACTGCCTCGATCCTGAAACGCTCGACACGCTCGGCGTCGCGGCCTGGGGCCCGCTCGAAGGCGTCTCGGCGCATCCCAAGGTGGATCCCGCCACCGGCGAGCTGATGTTCTTCAACTATTCGAAGCATGCGCCGTACATGCATTACGGCGTCGTCGATCGCAACGGTCGGCTTACGACCTACACGCCGATTCCGCTCCCGGGGCCGCGCTTGCCGCACGACATGGCGATCACTGCGCGTCACTCGATTCTCAACGATCTGCCGGCGTTCTGGGATCTCGACTTGCTCCGCAGGAACGTGCACGCCGTGCGCATGCACGATCTGCCGTCGCGCTTCGGCGTGATTCCTCGCCACGGTGGCACGGAGCAGCTCCGCTGGTTCGAGGCTGCGCCGACTTACGTCCTGCACTTCCTCAACGCGTACGAGCGCGAGCACGAGATCGTGATGGATGGCTACTTCCAGGAGAATCCGACGCCGCGCCCGCGCAAGGATGGACCCGCAGGCTACGAGCACATGATGGCGTACCTGGACGAGCACAGCTTCCGCTCGCGGCTGCATCGCTGGCGCTTCGACCTGCGCACCGGCCGCACGCACGAAGAGCCGCTCGACGATCGCATCCTCGAGTTCGGCATGATCAATCAGCAGTACACCGGCGTGCCGAACCGTTACGCGTACAGCTCGAAGTCGAAGCCCGGCTGGTTCCTGTTCATCGGCTTCGTCAAGCACGACCTGCAGACCGGGCAGTCGTGGGAGATCGAGCTCGGCGCCAATCGTTACGCGAGCGAAGCGCCGTTCGCGCCGCGCATCGGCGCGCGCGACGAGGACGACGGCTATCTCGTCAGCTTCGTAACGGACGAAAACACCGGGACGTCGGAGTGCATCCTGATCGATGCAAAACGTTTCGCAGACGGGCCGGTATGCCGCATAGGACTGCCGCACAAGATCTGCAGCGGCACGCACGCCCACTGGGCCTCGCGGCCCTTCAGATAAGAGACTCTCGCCAAGGCGCCAAGACCGCCAAGGTCGCCAAGAAGAGCTCTGGCCAGTCAGAATTCCGGACTCGGCGCTCTTGGCGTTCTTTGCGTCTTGGCGAGAAATTTTCTCTTACTTGTCCGGTCCGTTGTACGCGTCGCAGCGGACTTCCTTGTGCCAATTCACGAACGTGCCGGTCGGGCTGTCCTTCCACGCCCAGACGTGCAGCGTGTAGAACGACCGCAGTCCGAAACGGTTCGGTGCGCCGAAATAGTGGAAGATCTGCCCGTTCAGCTCGGGGGCCTGTCCGTGGGTCTTGTCCCAGGTCTCGGCGTCGACGAGGTAGTCAGCGCCGGTGATCCGCGGACCCCACGGCGTCGGCTCGTAGAGCAGGATTTCCGGCTCGTCGGCTTTGACCTCGGCGTCGAATATCCCCTTCGCCGGGTCGATCAGGTACCGGTCCAGCTTCACGTAGTGCAGGCCCATCGCGCCGGAATCGTCATCGCTGACGCAGCCGAACAGCAGCTGAAAACCGTCGTCCTCGGCGGCTTTGATGGGCTGCCCGTAGTATTTGCGAGTCACCTGCCGGACGGTGCTGACCAGATCGTTGCGCCGGCTCTGGTTGTTGAGCTGCTGCTGGTTGTTGAGCTGCTGCTGGTTGTTGGGCTGCTGCTGGTTGTCGTGAGCCTGGGGCGCCGGGGCGGCCGCGAGGGCGAGCGTGCCGAGCGCTGCACACGCCAGGTATAGAGTCGATCGATCTTTCATGAGCCAGGTCTCCTGCGAATGGGTTAAGGAATCAGGGCTCATAAGCTAGAAGACCCGCGCATGCAGGTCCCGGGCGAGTTCCGGGATTACGCCGGGATTTGGTCAGGCTGAAGCTTACCCACGGCAGTCGATCGTTCTATTTCGAACTCTTGCGGTACTTGCCGTACAGCAGCTCTTCGACGAACTCGACGCACTTGAAGTCGAGCAACTGCATGTTCTTATCGAGGCGGCGATACAG
>Ga0075419_10000683_pt1 | contig 21713 bp, 10 predicted proteins | sample SoiMetdeltSBSDD3_FD_76900 | JGI IMG/M metagenome (GOLD analysis project Ga0075419, IMG submission 76900) | Bulk soil microbial communities from a Populus tree surrounding site in Tennessee, USA - Soil MetaG P. deltoides SBSDD3 | ecosystem: Environmental > Terrestrial > Soil > Tree plantation... | reverse complement strand
ACCGACTTGTGGAGCGCTGCCTGGTCGAACTGCACGGGAGCGCACGCAGGCACGATGTACGGCTGCAGCTCCGGATAGACGATGCCGAAGGTATCGCCGGTGAACCAGCCGCGACTCGCTTCGTCCCAGATGCAGTGATGATGGCGTGCGTGGCCCGGCGTATCGGCGAAGCGCAGCGGCCGCCCGCCGAGCTCGATCACCATTCCATCCGACGTGGTGATGACGCGCTCCGCCGGAATCGGCACCAGCTCGCCGTAGTCGCGCGCGGCGACTTCCTCGCCATACACGGCGCGCACCCCTTCCATCAGCACCGATGGATCGATCATGTGCCGCGCGCCGCGCGGATGAATCACGAGCTTCGCTCGCGGCAACTCGTGCATCAGCAGCCCTGCGCCGCCCGCGTGATCGAGATGGACGTGCGTCGGAATCACATAGTCGACGGCGTCGCGCTCCAGCCCGAGCGCTTGGAGCGTGGCGAGCAGGCGCGGCACGGCGCTGTTCGGTCCTGTTTCAATGAAAGCGGCCCGGCCGTTCTCGACGAGCAGGAAGCTCGCGTCGAAGCACGGGCGGACGAAGCCGGTATCGACAACGGTGATGCCGTGGTCGAGTTGTTGATACGCGCTCGACACTTTCAGCCGAATCCTTCGAGGACCAGCTTGCCGATCGTGCGCCCGCGCTCGAGCAGCTCGTGGGCGCGACGCAGGTTCGCTGCATTGATCGAGCCGAGACTCTCGGCAAGCGTCGTGTGCAGCGTGCCGCTGTCGATCAGCGCGGCCGCCGCTTCCAGGATCTCGTGCTGACGCTGCATGTCCGGCGTCTGGAACAGCGAGCGCGTGAACATGAATTCCCAGTGGATCGACACGTTCTTCTGCATCAGCGGCGTGAGCTGCACCGGCTCGCTCATGCTGACGATCAGGCACAGCTTGCCTTGCGGCCGGACGACCGGAGCGAAGCGCGGGAAGTACGGCGTCGCATCGGTGAGGCAGAAGATGTAGTCGGCTTCGGCAACTCCGCTCGCTTTCATCTGCGCCGCAAGATCGCCGGTGTGATCGATGACCGCGTCGGCGCCCAGCTCCTTGACCCACCGCGACGACTCGGGCCGCGAGGCCGTTGCAACGACGCGCAGGCCGGCGAGCTTCTTCGCAAGCTGGATCGCGATCGATCCCACGCCGCCCGCTGCACCGATCAGCAGCACGGTCTTGCCGCTATCGCCGCCGGAGGACGAGATGCCGAGTCGATCGAACAACCCTTCCCACGCGGTCAGCGTAGTGAGCGGCATGGCTGCCGCGGCGGCGAAACCCAGCTTGCGCGGCTTGCGCCCCACGATGCGCTCGTCGACGACGTGAAGTTCGCTGTTCGCGCCGGGCTTGTGGATGCTGCCGGCGTAGTAGACCTCGTCGCCCGGCTTGAAGAGCCGCACGCCAGGGCCGACCTCGCGAACGACGCCAGCCGCGTCCCAGCCGAGAATTCGCGGCAATGCCGCGTTCGGGTCCGGTCGTGCGCGCACCTTGTAGTCGACGGGATTGACCGAGATCGCTTTGACCTCGACCAGCAGCTCGCGCTCCGACGGCGCCGGCTTCGGCACTGTCAGATCGACCAGCGACTCGGGGTCGCCGATGGGAAGGTTGCGGTAAAGTCCAACGGCTTTCACGAGAATCTCGCCAAGGCGCCAAGGACGCCAAGAGCGCCAAGGCCTGGAGAATAATGACTCATCTTGGCGACCTTGGCGCTCTTTGCGTCTTGGCGAGAACTGTCTTACATGTTCCTTCGATACTGCCCACCCACCTGATACAGCGCCCGCGAGATCTGTCCCAGCGAGCAGCTCTTCACCGCTTCCATCAACTGTTCGAACACGTTGCCGCCCGCAGCGGCGACCGCCTGCAGGCGCTTGAGCGCGTCGGCCGAGCGATCCGCGTTGCGTGCCTGGAACGCGCGCACGGCGGACACCTGGTCCTGCTTCTCCTCCTCGGTCGAGCGGATGAGCTGCGCGCCTTTGTGTTCCTGCGAGGCATCGCCGTCCGACAGGAACGTGTTGACGCCGATGATCGGCAGCGAGCCGTCGTGCTTCTTGGTCTCGTAGTAGAGCGACTCTTCCTGGATCTTGCTGCGCTGGTACATGGTCTCCATCGCACCGAGCACGCCGCCGCGCTCGGAGATCGCTTCGAACTCCTTGTAGATCGCTTCCTCCACGAGATCGGTGAGCGCGTCGATGAGATACGAGCCGGCCCACGGATTCTGGTTCTTGTTCAGCCCGAGCTCGCGATTGATGATCATCTGGATCGCGACCGCACGGCGCACGCTCTCTTCCGTCGGCGTCGTGAGCGCCTCGTCGTAAGCGTTGGTGTGCAGCGAGTTGCAGTTGTCGAACAGCGCGTACATCGCCTGCAGCGTCGTGCGGATGTCGTTGAACGAGATCTCGCGTGCGTGCAGCGAGCGGCCCGACGTCTGGATGTGGTACTTCAACATCTGCGAGCGCGGCGACGCCTTGTACAGTTCCCGCATGGCACGCGCCCAGATGCGGCGCGCGACCCGGCCGATCACGGCGTACTCCGGGTCCATGCCGTTCGAGAAGAAGAACGACAGGTTCGGCGCGAAGTCGTCGATCTTCATGCCGCGCGCCAGGTAGTACTCGACGATCGTGAAGCCGTTCGCCAGCGTGAAGGCAAGCTGCGAGATCGGGTTCGCGCCGGCTTCCGCGATGTGATAGCCGGAGATCGACACCGAATAGAAGTTGCGCACGCTGTGATCGATGAAGTACTGCTGCACGTCACCCATCATGCGCATCGCGAACTCGGTCGAGAAAATGCAGGTGTTCTGCGCCTGATCCTCCTTGAGGATGTCCGCCTGCACCGTGCCGCGCACCTGCGACAGCGTTTCCGCTTTGATGCGCTTGTAGACCTCGGGCTCGACGAGCTGATCGCCGGTCACGCCCAGCAGCGCGAGGCCGGTGCCGTCGTGCCCGTCGGGAAGTTGGCCTTTGTAGCCCGGGAAGGCGACGCCGCGGTCCGCCGTCCTGGTCTTCAGCTCTGCAATCTTGCGTTCCGCTGCTTCCCAGCGCCCGTCGCTCTTCAGATAGCGCTCGACACGCTGGTCGATCGCGCTGTTCATGAACATCGCGAGGATCATCGGCGCGGGGCCGTTGATGGTCATCGACACCGACGTGGTCGGCGCGCACAGATCGAAGCCCGAATACAGCTTCTTCATGTCGTCGAGCGTCGCGATCGACACGCCGGAGTTGCCGGTCCGGCCGTAGATGTCCGGCCGCGGATCGGGATCCTCGCCGTACAGCGTCGTGGAATCGAACGCGGTCGACAGGCGCGCAGCGCCGTGATCGCCGGCAACGTAGTGGAAGCGCCGGTTGGTCCGCTCCGGCGGACCTTCACCCGCGAACATGCGCGTCGGATCTTCCTGCTCGCGCCGATACGGATACACGGCCGCGGTGTACGGATACGCGCCAGGCAAGTTCTCGTTGAGCACGAACGACAGGATCTCGCCCCAGTCGACGGCGCGCGGCACGGCGATCTTCGGAATCTGGTTGCCCGACAGCGACGTCGTGTAGTTGTCGCCGGTCACTTCGCGCTGCCGTACGGTGTACGAATACTTCTCCTGCGTCACTGCCTTGACGCGCTTCGGCCAGGCCTTCAGCTCGCCGATGGCGTCCGCGCCCATCTCATCGAGCGCTGCGTGATACGCGGCGCGCAGCTCGCGACGAGTCGCATCCGCAGCCGAATCGGTGAGCGCCGCTTCCGGATAGCGATCCAGCGGCGACGGCAGCGCTCCGTCCTTCAGCGCTTTGAGCGATTCGTAGTGCGCATACGCGCGTCGAGCTGCTGCAACCTGCGCCTCGATATGCGCACGTGCCCCGCGACCGGACTCTGCAATTTCTGCGAGGTAGCGCGAGCGCGAGCCGGGGATGAGCGGATCGCGCGAAGTCATCACCGTGACGCCCGGATCGCTGACCGTCCACTTCGCGGTGCCGATCGACTTCCTGTCCAGCTCGGCGCAAATGCTCGCGAACAGGCGGTTCACGCCCGGATCGTTGAAGCGGCTCGCGATAGTCGGGAACACGGGCACGTCGTTGTCCGGAATCTGCATGCGCTCCGGATGATTGCGCCGCCACTGCTTGCGCACGTGCCGCAGGCTGTCCTCGGCGCCGCGCTTCTCGAACTTGTTGAGCACGACCATGTCGGCGAAGTCGAGCATATCGATCTTCTCGAGCTGGCTGGCCGCGCCGTAGTCGCTGGTCATGACGTACAGCGACAGGTCCACGAGGTCGACGATCTCGGTGTCCGACTGGCCGATGCCGGCGGTCTCGACGAAGATCAGGTCGAAGCCGGCGAGCTGGTACAGCTCGATCGCGTCCTTGAGCACGGCCGACGTCGCCAGATGCTGGCGGCGTGTGGCGAGCGAGCGCATGAAGATCTGCTCGTTGGCGAGCGAGTTCATGCGGATGCGATCGCCGAGCAGCGCACCGCCGGAGCGACGGCGGGTCGGATCGATCGCAACGACTGCGATCTGCCGGTCCGGGAACTGGCGGACGAAACGCGCGAGCAGCTCGTCGCTCAGGCTCGACTTGCCCGCACCGCCGGTGCCCGTGATGCCGACGACCGGCGCCTGATGCTTGGTCCGCGCGAGCGCGCGGCGGATCTGGTTCGATTCAGCAGCGGCTTCCCCTTCACCGTCCGCGCCTTCGAGCACGGTGATCGACGTTGCGATCCGGCGATGATCCCGCACGTGCAGCGGCCCGAATTCGTATGGCGGCTTACGTGCCGCGCGCACGCGCTTCAGCACGTCCTCGATCATCGGCAGCAGGCCCATGCGTCGGCCGTCCTCGGGCGTGTAGATCTTCTCGACGCCGTACTGCTCCAGCATCTCGATCTCGTCCGGGGAAATCGTGCCGCCGCCGCCGACGACCACGCGGATGTGCTCGCAGCCGTGCTCCTTGAGCATGTCGACCATGTACTTGAAGTACTCGTTGTGGCCGCCCTGGTAGGAGCTGACCGCGATGCCGTCGGCATCCTCCTGGATCGCGGCGCGCACGATGTCGGACACGCTGCGGTTGTGGCCGAGGTGGACCACTTCGGCGCCGCTCGCCTGCAGCAGGCGGCGGATCATGTTGATGGCCGCGTCGTGACCGTCGAACAGCGATGCGGCCGAGACGAAACGCAACACACCGCGCCCGGCGGGGGCGGGCTGTTGTCGAAGGGAGGAAGCCTGCTCAGCCATGTGTCTACCGTTCCATTCCGGAGGGGTCCACTGTCACTAGCGGGAAGGTAGACTCGTCTGGCCTACCGGGAAGCGCATCTTCCTTACTTTGGCGGCCCCACGCCAGTTTCCAATGGAGACATCGTAATGCGACGCACATTTACGGCATTTCTGGCACTGGCCGCTCTGGCTAGCGGCATCCTGCTGGCAGCAGATCGCGGCCCGACCGTACCCCTGCGCAGCCAGCCGCTGTCCGATCTGAACAAGGTCGCCGACATGGTGACGGTGGAATACGCCCCGGGCCAATCGTCCCCAGCCCATCGTCACAATGCCCACGTCCTTGTATACGTTCTGGAGGGCTCGCTGGTGATGGGGGTCAAAGGCAAGGAGCCGGTGACGCTCACGGCCGGCCAGACGTTCTACGAGTCGCCCGGCGACGTGCACGAGGTGTCGCGCAACGCCAGCGATTCGCAGCCCGCGAAGTTCCTGGCGATCCTGATCCATGACCCGGGCGCTGCGACGATGCTGCCGGCGGACAAGCAATAGCTATTAATATGGGAGCCAGATGGCTCCACGCGCACACCGTTCCGCCACCCACAAGTTCCACCAGCGTCGGGATACGATCGTCCGCGCCGCTGTCGAGGTGCTGAACCAGAAGGGCGTGCGCGGCATGACGCTCGCCGACGTCGCAGCGAAGATCGACCTGGTGCCGACGGCGGTGATGTACTACTTCCACAAGAAGGAAGAGCTCGCCGCCGCCTGCTTCCACAAAGCGATCGAGCAGTACGAGAGCATGATCGCGCAGGCGCAGCGCGGCCGCTCGGCGCGCGAGGCGCTGGAGCTGTTCATCCGCGGCTACTTCGAGTTTCGCCGGCAGGTCACGGCCGGCGAAGCGGATCAGATCGCGGTGTACAACGACGTGCGCGCGGTCCAGGACCCGGGCGTCGGCATTGCCTACACGCAGATGTTCCGCAACGCGCGCAGCCTGCTGCTCAAGTCGCCGGAAATCGCCGCGCTTCCCCGCATGGATTGCAACGCGCGCACGCACCTGCTGCTCGCGCAGCTTTTCTGGTCCGTGGTGTGGGTGCCGCGCTATTACGTCGACGACTATCCGCGCCTCGCGGATCACATGCTCGACATCCTGGAGAACGGTCTCGTGCGCGCCAACGGCGACTGGCAACCGCGAGTGCTGCAGGAGTTCGAGCCGCCGCTCGCGGACCGCTCGAGCGAAGCGCGCGAAACGTTCCTGCGCGCGGCAACCAGCCTGATGAACGACCAGGGGTATCGTGGCGCGTCCGTGCAGAAGATCTCCGAGCGGCTCAACGTAACGAAGGGCGCGTTCTATCACCACCTGGACACGAAGGACGACCTGATCCTCGCGTGCTTCGAGCGGACGCTGGCAATCGTACGACGCGCGCAGCTCGAGGGCGCGCGCCTGGCCACGAATGGCGCGGAGAACCTGATCGCGGTGGCCGCAGCGCTGGTTGAGTATCAGCTCTCCGGCAAGGCGCCGCTGTTGCGGACCTCGGCGCTGACTTCAGTCCCGCAGGAAATCCGCGCCGACCTGGTGAAGGAATTCGACCGCGCCTCGGGGCGCTTCTCGCTGGTGCTCAGCGAAGGCATCGCCGATGGCTCGCTGCGTCCGGTCGACGCTGCAATCGCCGCGCAGATGATCACGGCACTGATCAATGCGGCGGCGGAAGTGCACAACTGGGCGCCAGGGATTTCACAGCAGAATATCGCGCGCGCGCACGCGCGGCCGTTGTTTCAGGGATTGTTGAGCAGTTAGCAGCGAGGCTCCATGGCCACACCCGCACCGCATCTGCCAATCGCCGCGTTAGTCGGCATGGGCGCCGGACGACTTCGCGCGCAGTCCGCTGACACTGCTGATTTTCGGCACGGCCGCGGGCTACTACGCCTGGTATGCGCTCGGCCTCATCCGCTGGCAGCGCTCCGTCACCAAGCCGACGCCATAAGAAATACTCTCGCCAAGGCGCCAAGAGCGCCAAGTCCGGAATCCGAAAATTTCGGAATTCTTCTTGGCGTCCTTGGCGTCTTGGCGAGAACAACTTCCGGGCTCACCACGCATCTACCGCAGATCGCCGCTTGCCAGGACCACGCGGTACCGTCGGCAGTGAGCGCAACAGGTTTGCGAGCCAGGGCCGCGTGTCCGCGGGGTCGATGGTGTCGTCCACGCCGAAGATCGTAGCGATGCTCAGCGCTTTGCCGCGCTCGTACATTTGCGCGACCATTTCTTCGTACTTGCGGCGACGCTCGGTGGGATCTTCGATTTTCGCGAGCTCGTTGCGGTAGGCGAGCTTCACTGCGCCTTCGAGTCCCATGCCGCCGAATTCGCCGGTCGGCCACGCGACCGTCGCAACGGAGCGCTTGAACGAGCCGCCGCTCATCGCAATCGCGCCGAGCCCGTATGCCTTGCGCAACACGACGGTGAAGAACGGCACGCCGAGGTTCGCACCGATCACGAACATGCGGCTGGAGTGCCGCACGAGCGCGGTCTTCTCGATCTCGGGCCCGACCATGATGCCCGGCGTGTCGCACAGGAACAGCAGCGGAATGTCGTGCGCATCGCAGAGCTGCATGAAGCGCGCTGCCTTGTCCGCGCCGTCCGAATCGATCGCGCCGCCGAGGAAGCGCGGATCGTTGGCGATCACGCCGACCGCGCGGCCTTCGACGCGAATCAACGACGTGACCATGCCGCGCGCGAACTCGCGCCGCAGCTCCAATACCCAGCCCGTGTCTGACAGCGTCTCGACGACGGCGCGGACGTCGTACACGCGCAGGCGGTTCTCGGGAATGATCTGCCGCATGTGCCGTTGATCGGCAGACTCGTATTGCGCGAGCGGACCCTGGAAGTACGAGAGGTATTTCTTCGCGACACGCACTGCTGCCGCTTCGTCGGCGACGCCGATGTCGACCACGCCGTTCGCGAGTTGCACCGGCAGCGGGCCGATCTCCTCCGGCGCGAACACGCCGAGACCGCCGCCTTCGACCATCGCCGGGCCGCCCATGCCGATGTTGGCGTTCGCAGTCGCGATGACGACATCGCAGCAGCCGAGCAACGATGCGTTTCCCGCGAAACAGCGGCCGGAGGTGATGCCGACGGTCGGCACGAGCCCACTGAGCTCTGCGAAGCGACCGAACGTGGGCACGCCGCCGGAGTCGCCGGTGGTTTCGGTATCGCCTGGCCTGCCGCCGCCGCCTTCGGCGAACAGCACCACTGGCAGGCGGCCCGACTGCGCCACACCGATCATGCGATCTGTCTTTGCGTGATTGCGCGTGCCTTGCGTGCCCGCCAGGACGGTGTAGTCGTACGCCATCACGACCGCGGACGACTGCGGCTCCGGAAACAGATCGCCGTTGATGCGGCCGACGCCGGTCACCATGCCGTCGCCGGGAGTCTTCTCGATCAGTTCGTCCAGGCTGCGTCGTGCGCGCTGCGCGGCGAGAGCCAGCCCACCGTACTCGACGAACGTCCCTGGATCGCACAGATCCTCGACGTTCTCGCGCGCGGTACGCTGTTGCGTGGCACGCCGACGCGCTACGGCTTCCGGCCGCTCGGCATCGAGAGTCCGCCGCTTGCGTGCTTTCACTTCGGCGAGATCCTGGCGGATGTGATCGGGATCGACCAACGCGGCGATCTGCTGGGTGTCGTGCTCCACATCTCCTGCTCGCACCGCCATGAGCGGCGCTCCCTCCAGCACGGCATCGCCTTCCGTCACCAGGATCTCGCCAACGTGGCCCGCAGTTGCAGCTTCGATGACGTGTTCCATCTTCATCGATTCCATCACCATGACCTGCTGGCCCCGGCGCACGACGTCGCCCGCATGCACATCGATACTCACGATCGTGCCCTGCATCGGCGCCTTGAGTACGGCACCGTCGGCCAGACCGCTCGTCACGTCGGCTCTGTTTACCGCCGGGCGCGCTTGCTTGCCGTGATGCAGGACTGCGAGCGGATCGCTCGTATCGATGCGCGCGCCCGCCAGCGCAGTCTTGGAAGGTTGCGCATAAAGCCGCGGATGCCCGCTGTCGCTCGCGGCGAACTCGTTTGCGTGTCGCTCGATGAACGTCGTATCGACGTCGTTCGATTCCACCGACGGATGGCAGAGCAGGTTCTGCAGGAAGCCGATGTTCGTCGCGACGCCTTCGATGCGGAACTCGCACAACGCGCGATAGGCACGCTGCACGACGTCGGTGAAGTTGTCCGACGAGGAATGCGCGATGACCTTTGCGAGCAGCGGATCGAAGCTGGGCGACGTGCGATAGCCGGCGTAGCCGAAGCTGTCGACGCGAATACCCCGCCCTGCCGGCGGCTCGAATGCGCTCAGCGTGCCGCTGGTCGGCCGCGCCGTGCCGTCGCTCTGCATGGATTCCATGTTGACGCGCAGTTGCATCGCGTAGCCACGCGGCCGCGGCACGGATTTCTGCTTCAGGCCGATCTCCTCGAGCTTCGCGCCGGCGGCGATGCGCAACTGCGCCTGGACGATATCGATGCCGAGGATCTCTTCGGTCACCGTATGCTCGACCTGCAGGCGCGCGTTCGCCTCGATGAATACGAAGTGCTCCCCGGCGCGCGCATCCACCAGGAACTCGAACGTGCCCGCGCTCGCGTAGCCGATGTCCTGCGCCATCTTCAGTGCGGCCACGATGATTTCCTGCCGTGTCGAGTCCGGCAGCGTCGGGCTGGGCGCGATCTCCACGACCTTCTGGTGACGCCGCTGCAGGCTGCATTCGCGTTCCCACAGGTGGCTGACCGTGCTGCCGTCACCGATCACCTGGATTTCGATGTGTCGCGCACGCGGGAAGAATTCTTCAACGTAGACGTCAGCGAGTCCAAAGGCCGCTACCGCCTCGGACTGGCATCGTCCATAGGCTTGGGCCAGGTCCGCCTCATCGGCGACGACGCGCATCCCGCGGCCGCCGCCGCCAGCGCACGCCTTGATCAGCATCTGACCGCGTGCGCCGAGCGAAGTGAGGAAGAACCGCGCGTCCTCGATCGTCGTCGCGCCGAACGTACCGCGCAGCACCGGCACGCCGAGTCTTTGCGCGAGCGAGCGCGCTTTACCCTTGTCGCCGAACAGCTCCAGATGTTCGACTTTCGGGCCGACGAAGCGCAGGCCGGCTTCAGCGCAGTCGCGCGCAAACGCCGCGCTTTCGCTCAGGAATCCGTAGCCCGGATGGATCGCGTCGCAGCCGGCTTGCAGCGCCGCGGCGATGATCGCCGCTCCATCCAGATACGCGCGCGGCCCGGTGCCGGGCAGCTCGACGGCATGTTCCGCCCTGCGAATGTGCAGCGACTCGGCATCGTCCTGCGAGTAGACAGCGACGGTCCGCGTACCCAGCTCGGCGGCGGCCCGCGCGATGCGGACCGCGATTTCGCCGCGATTGGCGATCAACAGATTCATCCCTGCACCTCTTCCGCGCGCAGCGTGCGCGTGGCGATGAAATAGTGCGCCGCGGACCACAGGTTGACCACGACGATGATTCGCAGCGACCAGCGCAGCCCTTCGCCGAGCGCCTCCGCCTCGGTCAAGCCGCGCTCCAGGAACATCTGACGTAGCTGATCGCTTGCGATGCCGGCGAACAACGGACCGAACCCGAGGCCGATGAAATTGATGATGAACAGCAGCACTGCGCTCGCCAGCGCGCGTTCGCGTATGCCCACGAGACCGTAGGTCGCAGTGATACTCGGCGCAAGGTAGGCAGCGCTGCACATCACGACGAACGGCAGCAGCGCGATCACGATCCGCGTGTCGGCGAACAGGAGCACGCCCTGGCTGAGCGGAAAGCCGATGAGCAGCGACACTGCCGGAACCCAGAGGTAGTACCGGCTGTCGTGCCGCTGCGCTGCGAACCGGTCGCTGAGCAGTCCACCGAGGTAGGTGCCGGCGGCCCCGCCGATCACCGTGCAGATCGCGAGTACCGTGCCCGCCCTGGCCACGTTCATCTCGTGCGAGCGCATGAGAAACGGCGCGTACCAGTTGCCGACGCCGTACACCGCGAAGTTGTGCAGCGCTGCCGCGAACGCCAAGTGCACGAACGAGCTCTTCGACAACAGGTCGCGCATCACCTTCCAGACCGGCGGCGGCTCGGCCACGGTGCGGACCGGATCGGAATAGCCGCGCGGCAGTTCGCGCAACGTGAGCTTGAGCAACAGTCCGACTGCGACCCCGGGCAGTCCGACGAGCAGGAACGCTGCTCGCCAACCGTAGGTGTGTCCGATCCAGCCGCCGAGCAGCAGGCCGAGGAACGACCCGATGTAGCCGCCCATCTGGAAGATGGAGAGCGCGGTCGCGCGGCGGCGTGCTTCGAAATAGTCGCCGATGAGCGAGTAGGCGGCGGGATTGCAGCCCGCCTCACCGACCGCGACGCCGATCCGCGCAATCAGCAGGTGCAGGAACGTCTTGGCGAGGGCGGTCAGGCCCGTGAACGCACTCCAGACCAGCAGCGAGACGGCCATGATGTTGACGCGGTTGTTCCGATCAGCAAGCCGCGCCAACGGCAGGCCCAGCGTCGTATAGAACGCCGCGAACGCGAGGCCGCTGAGCAGCCCCATGTGCCAATCCTGGAGCGCGAACTCCTTGCGGATCGGCTCGACCAGGATCGCCACGAGCTGGCGATCCATGATGCTGATGGTATAGACGCCGCACAGGAGCCAGGCGACGTAGTACCGATAGGTGTCGGTGACGCGGATGGAGGCATGCACGATTCGCCCGCTCCAACGTTTTCGTTGTTGCGGGGAGCGTATGCGAAAAGCGCCGGCCCTGACTAGCTCGGTGAGGAACTCGCGAGTGCCGCCGCCGGCAGCGTGAAGCGGAACGTCGTGCCTCTGCCGGCCGCACTCTCCACCGTGATCCGGCCGGCGTAGCGCTGCACGATGCGCGCGACCGTCGCGAGGCCGATGCCGATGCCGGGGAACTCGCTCGTCGAGTGCAGGCGATGGAACGGCTCGAAGATGTGCTCCGCCCCCGCCATGTCGAAGCCCGCGCCGTTATCCCGCACCGAGAACACGGTGCTGTCGCGGGCCTCGGCGTGGGCGAGCTCGACGCGGGGATTCTCGGTGCGCGAGGTGTATTTCCACGCGTTGCCCAGCAGGTTGTACAGCAGGCTCTTCATGAGCCGCGGATCGGCATTGACCGCGAGCTTCGGCTCGATCCGACACTCGACGCGATGGCGCGGATACTGCTGGTTCAGGTCCTCGACGATTGACTGGGCGAGCGCCGACAGGTCGACCCGCTCGTTCAACAGCTCCTGCCGAGAGATCCGCGCGAGCGACAGCAGGCCGTCGATGATGTCGGACGAGCGCCGCACGCACGACTGGATGCGATCGATGCGGCTGCGAATGGCATCGTTCATCGACGCCTGCAGCTCGTCGCGCAGCAGGCCGGCCTGCCCGGCGATCGCGCCGAGCGGCGAGCGCAGATCGTGAGAAGCGGAAGCCGTGAACGCTTCGAGCTCCTGGTTGGTGAGTGCGAGCCGCTGATTGGCGCTCTGCAGCTCGGCGATGCGCGACTCGACGCGACTCTCCAGCTCGCTGTTCAACTGCGCGAGATTGGTGTTGGCGCGCTCGACGCGCAGCATGAAATTCTTGAGCAACGCCGTCAGCCCGAGGAACAGCGCCGACACCCCGGCCAGGACGTAGATCAGGCTGCGCGTGCGATCGCGCCATGGCTGCATGATCGCGTGCTTGTCGCGCGCCGCAGCGACAACCAGTCGATAGCCGGTGAGATTGTGGTACGCATAGAGCCACGTCCCATCGACGATCGGGCTCGGTCCTTCGACGAAGCCGCTCTCACGCGACACATCGCCGGCCTTGCGAAACAACTGCGTCTTGCCGACGTTGATCGTGCGTTCGGCGCCGCCCGGAGCGCGAGGCACGCGCAACAGCAGGTCGCCGCGCGTCGAGAGCAGACTCAGCGAGCCGTCGCGGATCGCCATGCTCTCGTACAACTGGTCGAGCGCTTCGACACCGAGCAAGGCACCGGCCCACACCTGCTCGCCGCTCGGCTGGGCAATGCGCACGGCGATCGGAATGACGTGCTGCGAGCTTTCGACCGGGTCGGCGATGCGCGGCCCGACGTAGACATTGCGCTGGCGTTGCCTGGCGAGGTCGAACCATTGCGGCCAGGTGTCGAGCGCTTGCACCTGGTCGTCCCGCGCGACACTGAGATAGCGGCCCTCGCTGGCGACGAACAGCGCCCGCACGTAGTCGCCGCTGGTCAGCTCGCGCGACAGCAGCTCGGTGGCTTGAGCAGGGTTGATCGTGTCGAGACCGCCGCGAGCGATGATCGAGCTGGCGGCGGCCTGCGCCGCGCCGAGGCTGTCGTTGAGGACCGCCTGCATGTGCACGTACATGCCGGCGGCGACGGCGCCGAGCTCGTGGCGGGCGTTGTCGAGAACCTCGGCCTCGTCGCTGCGGATGCGCCAGGTCGCGTAGCCCCAGACCAGGACGATGATGACAATAGCCTGGGCGACCACCGCTCGCTTGACGAACGACGGCAACGTCGTATCCGGATGCTTGTCTCCATCCCGCATCTTCGGCCTGCGAATGTCCCGGTTCGCTCACCGGGAGTCTCGCGCGCCGCTGCAGGGCCGAGCTAGAGGTCCGTCACAGAATCGCGTTCAATTCCTGGAACAGAGCACCGGCGGTTGGACCGAGCACAAAGTGCAGGCTGTCGCGCGCCGGGCGGGCAACCCCACGAACGGTCAGCGCGGCGACGCGGGAGTCGACCACGGCGGTGGCGTCTTTCACCGCGATGCAAAGACGACTGGCTGCCAGCTTCACGTCGCGCACGTTGCCACGCCCGCCGATGGCTTCCAGCAGATCGAGCGCGGAGACCGATTGCGCCGGCTCAGCCACCGGTGCCTTGAGCACACTGCGAATGTCGGACGCAAGCTGGTCGGCGATCGGACCGACCACGACCTGCAACGTCTCCGGCGATGGCCGCACGACACCGCGTGCACCCAGCTTCTTCAACGCTGCTTCGTCCACGGGCGCCTGATTGGCGATGACCAGTCGTAGCCGCGTCGTACAGGCATCGACGGTCACGAGATTGCGAGCGCCGCCGAGCGCGTGGACCCAGGCCACGCCCGCTGCGCCCTCCGCCACCGCTTCACCCGCTGTCGTCTCCTCCGCTTCCCGGCCGGGCGTCTTGAGATCGAGCCGCACGATGAAGAACCGGAACAGCCCGTAGTACAGCGCGAAGTAGGCGAGCCCGATCGGGACCAGCAGCAACGGCCGCGTCGCCTGCTTGAAGTTCAGCACGTAGTCGAACAGCCCGGCCGAGAAGCCGAAGCCGAGGTGCACACCGACGGCATTCATGAACGCCATCGCGATGCCGGTGAGCACGGCATGGATCGCATACAGCACCGGCGCGAGGAACATGAAGGAGAACTCAATCGGCTCGGTCACGCCGGTCAGGAATGAAGTCAGCGCCATCGAGAACAGCAGGCCCGCAACGGCGCTGCGCCTCTCGACCGGCGCCGATCGATACATCGCGAGACACGCCGCCGGCAGGCCGAACATCATCACCGGGAAGAAGCCGGACATGAAGGCACCGGCCGTCGGATCGCCGGCGAAGAAACGGTTCAGATCGCCGGTGACGCCGTTGTAGTCGCCGAGCAGGAACCACGCGATGTTGTTCAGGATGTGGTGCAGCCCGGTCACGATCAGCACGCGGTTCAGCACGCCGTACGCGAACTGCCCGAGCGCGTCGGAGGCCAGCACTGCCTGGCTCGCTGTATCCATGCCGCGTTCGAGAACGGGAAAGCCATAGCCGAAGCACAATGCGAGCGCGATGCCGGCGAACCCGCTGGCGATGGGTACGAAGCGGCGGCCGGCGAAGAATGCGAGATAGCTCGGCAATCGGATGTTGCTGTAGCGGTTGTAGAGCCAGCCGGCGAGCAGGCCGTTGATCAAACCCGCGGGGACGCTCAGCTTCGCCAGCTCCTTGGCCCGATAGGCGGCCGAGGCAAGATCGACTGCGCGGCCCGAAAGATCTGCAGTCACTTCCGCCGGCACTCCGATCAGCACTTCCGCGCCCTTCGTCGTCACCAGGTAGCCGACGACGCTCGCCAATCCGGCAGCGCCGTGATTCTCGCGCGCGAGCCCGACCGCGACGCCGATCGCGAACAGCAAACCTAGGTTGGAGAAGATCGCGTTGCCGGCGGCCGCCACGGCGGCGATGTTCAGCAGATCGGGCTGCCCGAGGCGCAGCAGCAGCGCGGCCGCGGGCAGCACCGCGATCGGCAGCATCAGCGCCCGACCGATCGGTTGCAGACGTGCGACGATATTCTTCATGACGCCACCTGGGATTCCGAGGCGGAGAAGTCGTTGACGAGTGCCCGCACCGCTTCGGCGGTGTCGAGTGCAACGGCGCGCTGCGCGAGCGAACGGCAGGCGTCGAGCGTCAGCGTGCGGATGAGACTCTTGAGTTGCGGCACGAGCGTCGGCACGACGGACAGCTCGTGCACTCCGAGACCGAGGAGCACCGGCACTGCCGCGGGTTCGGAGGCCAGCCCGCCGCACACGGCGACGAAGCGCGAATGTTTTTCCGCTGCTGCGACCGTGGTAGCGATGAGCCGCAGCACAGCTGGATGCAACCCGTCGATGCGATGCGCGAGCTCGGAATGGCCGCGGTCCATCGCCAACGTGTATTGCGTGAGATCGTTGGTACCGATCGACAGGAATTCCACTTCGTTCGCGACGCGCTCGGCGAGCAGCGCCGCGGCAGGCGTCTCGATCATTGCGCCGACAGCAATCGAGCCGGTGAGCCGCAGCTCGCGGCGCACTTCATCGATCATGCGACGCACGGCCCTGATCTCGGCAGTATCGGTGATCATGGGCAGCAGCACGCGACATTGACCGGCGGGTTGCACTCGCAGGATCGCCCGCAATTGCACGCGCAGCAGATCGGGTCGCCACAAGCTGGTGCGCACGCCGCGCAGGCCGAGCGCAGGATTCGGCTCGGCCGGCATCGGTAGATAAGGAATGGGCTTGTCACCGCCGATGTCGAGCGTGCGAATCACCAGCGGTCGTCCGCCGAGCGCCGTCGCGATCCCCTGGTACTGGTGGAGCTGCTCGTCTTCGTCCGGCGGTGCATCGCGTTCGAGGAACAGGAACTCCGTGCGCAACAGCCCGCAGCCTTCGGCGCCGTGCGCCATTGCAACCTGCGCCTCGGCCACCGAGCCAAGATTCGCGAACACTTCGATGCGCACGCCATCGGCCGTTCTGCAATCGGCATGCGCAGCCGCGCGTTCGGCTTGCTTACGCTGCTGACGCGAGACGAGCGTTTGCTCGGCGGCGGCGAGAGCGGTCTGGTCCGGCGCGGTCACGAGACTGCCCTGCTCCGCATCGAGCACGACCCACGTACCTTCAGCAACGTCGAGCACGGATGAACCGAGCGCGACGAGCGCAGGGACACCCATCGCCGCCGCGAGAATCGCGACGTGCGAAGTCGGCCCGCCCGCGGCCAGGCAGATGCCGGCGAGCCGGGTCGCGTCGAGCGAAACGAGTTGCGAGGGCTTCAGATCTTCGGCAATGAGGATCGCGCGCTCCGGCAGGTTGCGAATAGCGATTGGTTCTGCGCCGTGCAACGTGAGCAGCACCTGCGATTCGAGATCGAGCAGATCGTCGACGCGCTCGCTCATGCGCGGATCGCCGAGCGCTCGCAGCGTGTCGGCGCTGTCGCGAACTGCGCGGCGCCATGCGAAGCCGGCGCTTTTGCCGCGTGCGATCGCGCGCCGCGCCGACGCGACCAGTTCCCAGTCGTCGAGAAATTCCAGGTGCGCCGCGATCACTTCGCGCGCCGTGCCCTGCGCGGAGGCGACGAGTTGTTCGAGTCGCGCGCGCACTACGCCTCGTGCACGCTCGAATTCCTCGCTCTCGTGCCCGATGCCTTTGCCGGCTTCGACGACCTGGACTTCAGCGCCCTTCAGCGGAACAGCACGGCCGACGGCGAGACCGCGGCTGGCGATCACGCCGCGGAGTTTGCCTGGCTGCTGCGTCTGTGGCGAAGCAGAGACCGGAGCAACCGTCGTGACATGCGCCGTCTTCTGATCCAACGACAGGATCAACCTCTTCAGCTCGCCGACCGCCTTCGCTCCACCCTCACCCGTCGCGACCAGCGTCAACTCGTCGCCACGCTGCGCGCCCAGCGACATCAGAGCGACCGCGCTCTTCGCATTGACGCTGCGCCCGCGCACGGCGATCGTGATTTCGGCCGCCGCTGTCTTGGCGAAGTTCGCGATCAGTGCAGCAGGGCGCGCGTGGATGCCGTGATCGTGCGCGAGGGTCACTCGTTCCGTAACTTCCTGCGACGCCGGCTCGTCACGCCGTGCCTTCGTCTCGCTGCTCGCAGGCCGCAGCTCGAGCAGTGGATCGCCGACGTTCACAGCGCGTCCGACGCGCGCGTTCGCGACCGAGAAGCGCTCGCCGTTCGTGATGACGATCGGCGTGATCAGACTCTTCGCCCGTCGCGCGAGTGCGTCCAGGTCGAAATGCAGCAGCGGCTCGCCGCTGCGAACTCGTGCGCCGACGGCCGCATGGACATGAAAACCTTCGCCAGCGAGCGCGACCGTGTCGATGCCGACGTGCAGGAGGATCTCGGCGCCGTTCGCGGCCCGCAGCGCGACGGCGTGGCCTGTCGCGGCAACGGAGATCACTTCGCCGTCGCAGGGCGCGTACAAGACGCCTTCGGTCGGATCGATGGCGACGCCGTCACCGAGCAGCCGCTGCGCGAACACGGCGTCGGGCGTTTCGTCGAGCGGCGCACACCAGCCGCGCAGCGGAGAGACCAGCGTCAGATTCGCCATGCAGGCTCCTAACGGTTCACGGTCGCAGGATGAGCGCCGCCCTCGGCGTCTGCAAGGCCGACGAGCTGCACGGCATCGATGACCCAGAACGGATCGAACGTTGCCTGCGTGAACGTGAAGCACAGATCGTGCAAGCCGGTGCGCTTTCCGATCGTGACGGGAGCAAGCTCCGTCACTGCGTAGTTCTTCACGGCCGGCGCCAGCGGCAGCGTGGCGATCTTCTCGCCTTCGCAGCCGTCCATGCGCACTTCGAGTTCGCCGGCCGGGGTCTGCGGCTTGCGCAACGGAATCATCCTGGTGTCGTCGCCGATCTGGAAATTGAACGGCACCTGCCCCACCGATGCGGCGATGCCCGTCACCTGCGAGAGGTCGACATCCCGGTACAGCCAGCACGGATTCATGATGTCCACGAGAAACACGGCACGCTCACCCTGCAGCGGCGCATCGTCCTCCAGCGACAAGAGGATCTTCTGGCTGCAGGACTCGAGCTCGTGGCTCGTGCGTCGTCCCGGTCGTTCGGCGACAGCTTCGGGCATCTGCGCAAAGCCGACACCGAGCTCGCGATAGCGCGCGAGCTGGCTGGGCAGTCGAGCCGAGAACGACTGCCAGTCGATGCGCTCGGCCGGCGACCAGCCGACTTCCGCGATCGCCGCGGCCCGCGGGAAGAACATGTATTCGGCGCGCTCCTCGGTCCGCACGTGCTCGGTCCACAGGTTCGCCTGCACGCCGAGAATGTGCGCGCGTTGAGCTTCGCTCAGTGCGGGCGGCGCCGGATCGAAGCGATACACGTCTTCGATGCTCACAACCGGCCCACGTCCCGTATGCGCGGTGTTCAGCGGACGGTTGTCGAAGTAAAGCGTCGGCGCGGGAGACAGCACCGCGTCGTGCCCTGCTTCCGCCGCTGCGACGGCGCCCTGGATGCCGCGCCAGGACATCACGGTCGCGTTCGGCGCGAGACCGCCTTCGAGAATCTCGTCCCAGCCGATGAGCCGCCGGCCCTGCGCGTTCAGATACTTCTCGATCCGCTGCACGAAGTAGCTCTGCAGCCCATGCTCATCCTTCACTCCGAACTCGCGCCTTCTGCTTTGCACGCGCGCCGATGCCGCCCACTGGTTCTTCACGGCTTCGTCGCCGCCGACGTGGATGTATTCGCCCGGGAACAGCTCGATGACTTCGCTCAGAACATTCTCGAGGAAGGCGAACGTCGAGTCCTCGACGTTGAACAGATTCGGGTAGATGCCCCAGTCAGCAGGAACGACCGACGGCTTGCCGGTGACGCCGAGCTGCGGATAGGCGGCGATGGCCGCGCTCGCGTGCCCGGGCATCTCGATCTCGGGGACGACCGTGATGTGTCGGGCAGCGGCGTACGCGACGATCGCGCGGACCTGCTCCTGCGTGTAAAAGCCGCCATACAGCCGCGGGCGCTTCGTCGCCGGATCGATATCCGCCGCGGCCGCAGGTCCGGCGGGCACGCGCCACGCGCCGACTGCCGTGAGCTGCGGATACTTCTTGATCTCGATCCGCCACGCCTGGTCGTCGGTCAGATGCCAGTGCAGGACGTTGAGCTTGTGCAGCGCCATCGTATCGAGCAAGCGCTCGATGAACTGCGGCGACTGGTAGTGCCGCGCCGAGTCCAGCATCAGTCCGCGCCAGCGAAAGCGCGGCGCATCCTCGATCTGCAGCGCCGGAATCTGCGCGCCGGCTGCAAGCTGCCACAACGTCACTGCGCCGTAGAAAAGGCCGCGAGGGCTGTGCGAGGCAACGATGATTCGCTCGGGGGACACAATGAGCGAATACGCTTCCTCGACCTGGGAGCCCTCGCGGGCCTGAAGCTCGAAAGAGATGCTGCGATTGCCGCCCGCCTCGCCGGCGGACGCCGCGAGCGCGACGCCGCGCGTGCGCTTCATGAGATCCACGAAATAGCTCGCGACCTGCTCGCCGGGCGAGCCCGCCGCATAACGCACCGGCGTTGCCGCACTGAGCTCGAACGCGCCGCTCTTCATCGTGACCTTCGCGGGCGCCGGAATGACGGCAATGGATTGCGTCGCCGCGGCCGGCGGCGCTTCCTTCGTCGAGCAGCCGACCAGCAGGCAACACAGCGCCAACGTCATATACTTCTTCAATGTCCCCTCCAACTCATCCGCTGCTCGCCCGCGCCGAAGAGCTCAAGACGGTGCTCAAGGGCGACCCGCGTGCGGACTGGGCCTACAACGAGCTGACCGAGCTGCTCTACACGATGGGCCGCCATGGCGATGCGCAAACGCTCGCCCGCACGGCGCTGCGCGTCAATCCGCTCAATGCGCAGGGCCACAACCTGTTCGGCACGATCCTCTCGCAGCTCAACGACCTGCCGGCCGGCGAGTGGCATTTCCGGCGCGCGCTGCAGCTCGGCGGCGAGCAGGCGCCGTTTCTCGCGAATCTCGCGCTGAACCTGATGCAGCAAGGTCGCACCGACGAGTCCGAGACTTGCTTTGCGCGCGCGCACGCACTCGCGCCCGAGGAGTTTCGCACCCTCGCACATTGGTCGAAGCTGCGCGAGGTTCGCAACGATCACGCTGGAGCCTGGGACCTGCTGGAGCGCGCCTTGCGCGTTGCGGGCGCCAACGATATGGACCTGTTGCGCGCCAATCATCTTTCGCGAACCGGCAAGGCGCACGAAGCGCTGGCGATTCTGAACGCCGCGCCGGCGCTCAACGGCGATGCGCGACTGGAACGCGGTCGCCTGCTCGATCGGCTCGGCCGCTATGACGAAGCGTGGCGCGACATGGTCGAGGGCAAGCGGCTGCTGGCCGCCGAGGCTGGCGGACTGACCTACAACGCGCAAGCGGTCGATACGTTCTTCGCACGGCTGAAACACTTCTTCGTCCGCCCGAACATTTCGCTGTTGCCGCAGGCACCGCTGCGCGCAGACGTGCCGCAACCGATTTTCATCATCGGCTTCCCGCGCTCGGGCACGACGCTGATCGAGCAAGTGCTCACGAGCCACTCGGCGGTGCGCGCCGGCGGCGAGCTGTCGTTCGTCACCGAGCTGCGCCAGCTCTCGCTGCAGCAGTTCGCGGGCCCCGAGCCATTTCCGGAAAACCTGGCGCGCACCTGGACAGCGGACAACCGCTGGGCGGCGACGCTGTTTCGCGATTACTACTTCGCCCGCGCCGAGCAGTACGGGCTGCTCGCGCCCGGCAAGCGCTATTTCACCGACAAGATGCCGTTCAACGAGATCTGGCTGCCGCTCCTGCGCATGGCGTTCCCGCACGCGAAGATCGTGCGCGTGCTGCGCCATCCGCTGGATGTGTGCGTGTCCATGCTCGCCAACAACATGACTCACGGCTTCAACTGCGGTTACCGGATCGAGGACATCGTGCAGCATCTGTTGGCGGTATCCGATCTGGACGAGCACTACGCGCGCGAGCTCGATGCCGACGCGCTCCCGCTCCACTACGAACGCTTCGTCGCGGAACAACGCGGCGAGACTGCGCGGCTGCTCGCCCATCTCGGGCTCGATCTCGAGGCTGCATGCCTGAGCTTCCACGAGAATCCGCGCTATGCGCCGACGCCGAGCTATGCACAGGTGACGCAGCAGCTCAACGATCGATCCATCGGACGTCACCGGCATTACGCCGCGCAGCTCGCGCCGTTCCTGGCGCGGCTGCGGCCGCTGATTGCGGCGCGAGGGT
>Ga0075419_10000681_pt1 | contig 21716 bp, 22 predicted proteins | sample SoiMetdeltSBSDD3_FD_76900 | JGI IMG/M metagenome (GOLD analysis project Ga0075419, IMG submission 76900) | Bulk soil microbial communities from a Populus tree surrounding site in Tennessee, USA - Soil MetaG P. deltoides SBSDD3 | ecosystem: Environmental > Terrestrial > Soil > Tree plantation... | reverse complement strand
TTCCAGATAGAATTGATCCCGGCCGAAGATCTCCTGGAATTCTTGGGCGACCGCGAGGGCACCCGTCATGTCCCCTTGGCCGATCAGATAGGGAATTTCTCCGCTGAGACAGCCCGACAAGGCGATGAGACCTTCATGGTGCTCTTTCAGCAGGTCCTTATCCATCCGGGGCTTATAATAGAATCCTTCAAGATATGCTTTACTGACCAGCTTGATCAGATTTTGATAGCCGGTCACATTCCTGGCAAGCAGGATGAGGTGATAATAGTCGTTGTGCGCGAGTCCGCTGTCTTTTTTGGCGTGGCGGCTGCCCAGTGCCATATAGGCTTCGCACCCGATGATGGGCTTGATGCCGTGCGCTTTGGCCTTCCGGTAAAACTCGATGGCGCCGAACATATTGCCGTGATCCGTCATGGCCACGGCCGGCTGTCCGAAGGCTTTCACTTGCTGGACGAGCGGTTCGATTTGGTTGGCACCGTCGAGAAGGCTGAATTGGGTGTGCAAATGCAGGTGCACAAAGGAAGCGCTCATGAGGGCGGATTCTAGGGGGGCGATGGCGGCAAGTCAAACGCGCAGGTTCACGAGACGGCGGCGCTGTTAAAGTTTTTCGCCGTATTTCTCGCGATGCTGTTTTTTTGCACCTGCGATCCAATTGTCCCGCTTAATGCGGCCAGGGACAGTTTCCAGTTTCCGTGCGACGCGGGCAATGTCGCTGTCCTTCCACCTGGCGATCTGGACATACGTGAAAGTCCCCATCTTGTTCAACGCACGTTCGATGGCGGGACCGATGCCGGGGATTTTTTTGAGGTCATCTTTGCGGGGCGGAGTTACGGTTTTCGGCGCGGGGATCTGGAGGGTCAATTGGTTGGCCGGCCCGTTCGGACGGACAAGGACGGGGCTGCCGTCGTCGCGTCCGCGAAGGGCAGCGCGGAATTCACCGAGCCGTTTGCGAAGCCGGGAAATCTCCGCCTCCTGTTCACCCATCGTCTTCGCCTGACCGGCCATCTCCGTTTGCAGCGCCTGCAACTGTGCGACGCGCAGCTCCAGTCCGGCGATTTGACGGTCGCGATCGTGAAGTAGTTGCGCCTGTTGCGTCAGTTCGGCCAGACGTCGATCACGTGCAGAGAGCTCATTTTCGAGCGCGTGTAACGCCCGTCGATGCTGCGCCTCCTTTTCGCTGAGCTGGACTTCCAACCAGTGGACACGCCCTTGTGCCGGCTCGAGCTCCGCCAGCTGACTTCTGAGCCGATCAATCTCGGCACCCTTGTTGTCCGACTCGACCAACCGTTGCTGCAGCGCCAAGATCTCCTGTTCTTTGAGCGCGAGTGTCTCTTGCGATTGGGTGCGGGCCGCATTGGTCTGCTGAAGTTCGTTTGCGTAGGCAGAGAGCATGGTTTCCTGTTCGGCGAGCCGTTCACGCCCGGCCTGCTGCTCGTTCTCCAAAGACGCCGTGCGCGCCTGGCTCTCCTTGAGTTCCTGTTGCAGCCGGTCAATGCGCTCTTGGCGGGACGCGAGCTCGTGCTGGGCCGAGCGACCCAAACTCTCGAGCGAGGAGACTTTCGACTCCAACGCCGACAGTGCCGACGTCTTCACCTTCAGTTCATAGATTGCGGTGTCGAGCGCCTGCCCCTTCACCCGCAGTTCCGTCTCGCGATCGGTCAGCTGATGTTCGTCCGACTCTGCGGACCGGTTACGGAGGAGCCACCCCACCGTGAAGCCGATGGCGGCGGCCACAAGGAGACATCCCAGGATTTGACTAATAAGTGCGATCATCACTCATCCGTTTTCAGCACACGAAGCTCGATGCGCCGGTTGCGTTGAAGTTCGGCTCGCGTCATCCCTGCGGCGCGGGGTTTGCTGGCGCCGTAGCCGACAGCGGTCAGCTCATGCGTGACGCCATGTGCCATCAGATATTGCCGCACGGCATCTGCGCGACGGCGGCTCAGCTCCTTGTTATAGTCGGGCGCCCCGAACCCGTCCGTATGCCCTCCGATCTCGATTGATGTGCGCGGGGTCTCCTTTAACAGGGGAATGAGCCGATCGAGCGCCGCCTGACCTCGGGCCGTGAGCGTCGCCTGGTTGGAATCGAATTCGATCTGGCTGTGGGTGAGCAGGTCATCCACCCGGGCTTGGAGTGAGACAGAGGCCGCCGGACCGGCGATGGTCATATGGTCTTCGAGTTCGAGGCCGAGTCCGCGCAGCGGCGACACGGTGCTCAGGATTTTGGCCTTGATCTGTTCCGATGGCACGGCGCCGCTCAGGACGACGAAGCGGCCATCGATCATGACCGACCGCGCTCCTTGCATTGGTTCTAAGACGGGGAGGATGGCCGGAAGTTGACTCACCCAGGACGGCGAAGCGATTCGACTGTCTACGGTGAGTTGATCGATGATACGAACCTGCGTGGGGTCGTAGGCGGCACGCGCCTGCCGAAGAATTCCCTCATGGGCCCTCGCATCCGGGAGCGAACCTCGAAGGAGAAGCGTCCCGTGCTCAAGGTGTGCGTGAAAGTTTGCCGGCACCAACGGAGGCGCGGATGCCGACGACGGGAGGTGACGAGGGATACACACGAGGGCCAACAGTGTCAAAGCAAAGAGCCCGCCACCCAGAATCGTCCTGCGTTCCATGCGCTTCAGCCAGTCAACCGCAAGCATTACTTGAATGGCACCGTATCATAACTGACGGAGGCAAGCCAGCCCGGAGTATGGCTCCCCGGAAGCTGGCGTGTTGAACTTGGGCTCATCGTTTGCTATCCTCCGCCCATCCTTCCCAGCCGCTAACCATTCTACGGTGTGACATCAAGGAGTGCTTTCATGGCCAGCATGAAGCGGGCATTGATCAGTGTCTCGGATAAGACCGGGGTGGTCGACCTGGCCCAGGGGCTGTCGGCTCTTGGCGCCGAAATTTTGTCGACTGGTGGAACAGCAAAAGCGCTCCGCGATGCCGGAGTCATGGTAACGGACGTGGCGGTCTATACCGGCTCGCCTGAAATTCTCGACGGCCGCGTGAAGACCCTCCATCCAAAAATTCACGGTGGGCTGCTGGGTCGGCGGTCGATTCCGGCTCACGTGGAGCAGATGAAGCAGCACAACATCGGCCCGATCGATGTGGTCGTCGTCAACCTGTATCCATTTGAAGCGACAATCGCCAAACCGAATTGTGACTTCGATGAGGCGATTGAGAACATCGACATCGGGGGGCCTTCGATGCTCCGCTCGGCAGCAAAAAACCATGAAGATGTGCTCGTCGTCGTCGATCCGGCCGACTACCAGCGCGTGCTCAAAGCCTTGAAGGACAACACGGTAACGCAGGCGCTCCGGCGTGAACTGGCCATGAAGGTGTTTCAGCATACGGCCCGTTACGATAGCCTGATTGCTGGGTTCATGGAAAAGCAGGTGCAGAGCGGACAGGCGAAATTCCCGGCCATCCTGTCTCTACAGTACGAGTTGGGCGAAATTCTGCGCTATGGCGAGAATCCACACCAGCAAGGCGCCTTCTATCGAGAACGACAGTCGGGCGAGCCGTCCGTCTCGCGCGGGAAAATCCTGCACGGCAAAGCCATGTCGTACAACAATTACCTTGATGCCAACGCCGCCTTGGAATTGGCAAAGGAGTATGACGAAACCGCAGTGGCCATCATCAAGCACAACAATCCGTGCGGCGTCGCGTTGGGGGCGACGTCCGGTGAAGCATATGTGAAGGCGCGCGAAACCGATCCGACGTCGGCGTTCGGCGGTGTGATTGCATTCAATCGGCCGGTGGATCTTCCGGCAGCGAAGGAAATCACCTCGACCTTCGTCGAGGTGGTCGTGGCCCCAGGATTCAGTGAAGAGGCACTCGCCGAATTGAAGCGAAAAAAAGATCTGCGGCTTCTGGACGTTGGCCCGCTCACCAAGGTGAAACAGGAAGGGTACGATTTGAAAAAGCTGGTCGGCGGACTGATTGTCCAGGATCGGGATTTAGGGACATTGCCGGATTTGCGGATGCTGCCGGTGCCGACTGTCCGCAAGCCGACGGATGAAGAATATGCCGCCTGCGCCTTTGCGTGGAAGGTGTGCAAACACGTCAAGTCGAACGCCATTATCTATTCCAAGCCGGGTCAGACGGTCGGCATCGGGGCAGGACAGATGAGCCGTGTGGACAGCGTCAAGCTGGCGGCAATGAAGGCCCAAATGCCCGTGAAGGGGTGCGTGATGGCCTCCGACGCCTTCTTCCCATTCCGGGACGGTCTTGATGCGGCTGCACAAGCCGGGATCACAGCCGTCATCCAACCGGGCGGGTCGATTCGCGACGCCGAGGTCGTCAAAGCCGCGGATGAACATGGGTTGGCGATGATTCTGACGGGCATGCGTCACTTCCGCCATTAGTTGGCGCTGAGAATGGGTGGTCGAGACGCTCTCGGTCGCCTGTCTATCTCAACGCACGACGATGTACGCTTCAGTGTCCACGCTTCCTGCACTCTGGCGACAACCCATTTTGAGCACTCACAATCGATCGCTTGGCTGCGGCCTTGCTTGGAAAGGGAGCGCGTCAGGGCACACGATTGCCAGGCCATCGGCGGGTTGGGCGGGTGAAGCATCGTCGCGAGGGCCGGGTGGGTGAGATGAGTAGATCGTTCGACCATCGAAATCTGACAGCAAGCGCTATCAAGGTGCCCGTGTGAAGATCCTCATCGTTGGCAGCGGCGGACGTGAACATGCCCTCGTTTGGAAGCTGGTTCAGAGTCCGCGTCGGCCGCACGTCTTTTGTGCTCCGGGAAACGCCGGCATTGAGGCTTTGGCGACGTGTGTGCCGATTAACGCCACCGATCTCGCCGCACTGAAAACGTTCGTGCAGGCGGAGGGAATTGATCTGACCGTCGTCGGACCGGAAGCACCGCTGGCTCTTGGCATCGTCGACGACTTTCGCAAATCCCAGCTCAAGATTTTCGGTCCGACCAAGCACGCGGCCCGCCTCGAAGCCAGCAAGATCTTCTCAAAAGCGATCATGGCCCAGGCCCACATTCGTACGGCGCGTTCGAAGGCTTTCGACAAGCCGGCCGACGCGCTGGCCTATCTCGAGGACCACGAGCTGCCCGTCGTCATCAAAGCCGATGGCCTGGCTCAAGGCAAGGGAGTGCTGATTGCCCTCACGCGCGACGAGGCCCGCCGCGCCATCGTGGACTCGATGGAACATGCGGTCTTTGGCGATGCCGGCAAGCAAGTGCTCATCGAGCAGTTTCTCGAGGGTGAGGAGCTGACGATTATGGCCTTCACCGATGGCCGGTCCGTCGCACCGATGCTGCCGGCGCAGGACCACAAGCGCGTTGGTGACGCAGACACCGGATTGAATACCGGCGGTATGGGCGCCTATTGCCCCGCGCCGCTCGGCGCTCCCGCCCTTCGCGCGCAGGTGACGAAAGAGATTTTGCAGCCGATCGTGGACGCCATGTCGCGTCTCGGATCTCCGTTTCAAGGCGTATTGTATGCGGGGTTGATGGTGGTCGACGGCGTCCCGTACGTGTTGGAATTTAATGCGCGAATGGGTGATCCAGAAACACAGGTGGTGCTGCCTCTCCTGAAAACCGACCTGCTCGACGTCATGGAAGCGGTTGTAGAGCACCGGCTGGATCAGCTTCGCGTCGAGTGGCACGACGAGCATGCTGTTTGTGTGGTGATGACGTCCGGCGGCTACCCTGGTCCCTATCAAAGTGGCGTGCAGATTTCCGGATTAGATGCACCCCTCGAGGCCGCCGCCCTGGTATTCCACGCGGGGACCGCCACACGCAATCATGAAATTGTCACAGCCGGCGGGCGAGTCCTTGGGGTCACCGGTCGAGGCCGTACCTTAGCCGAAGCACAGGCACTTGCTTATCGCACAGCCGAGCGCATTACTTTCCCTGGGTGTCATTACCGGCGAGACATTGCGCATCGTGCGCTTGTCACGCGTTGACTGACGGGCAGTGCTACTCCTGCTCGGTCTGAGGCCCCGCTGACTCCTACACATGGCTCCAATTGAGTCCTATTCCCCTGCGACAGTCGAGCGTCTCTCGCGACAAGCCGCTGTCGTGATCCAGCGCAGTGGCCTGGTCGCGATCCCCACAGAAACCTTTTACGGTCTCGGCGCGAATCCCTTCGATGCTCGAGCCGTGGATCGCGTGCGAGCCGTGAAAGGCCGAGAAGACGCAAAAGCTATTCTCGTCTTAGTTGGCTCGGTCAACGACCTGTCATCGTTCGTGGAAGACGTGCCGCCTGTTGCCTCGATGCTGATCGAGGTGTTTTGGCCTGGCCCCCTGACCATCCTGTTTCCCGCCCGTCCCTCCCTTCCGCTTGCTCTCACGGCCGGCACGGGCTTGGTGGGAATCCGCCTGAGTTCCTGCCGGCCCTTGTGCGAGCTGCTCACGCGCGTCGGCCCTTTGACCGGCACGAGTGCGAATCGTGCGGGGGCGGCACCGGCCCGGACGGCGGAGGCTGTGCAACAGGCATTAGGAGAGGCAGTGGATCTGATCCTCGACGCCGGACCGACGCCAGGCGGTTTGCCCTCGACCGTGGTGCAGGCACACGATGCACTGCGCATCGTGAGAGAGGGGGTCATTGCGCGAAGCGTCATAGAAGCCACGCTTCAGCAGCGAGGATTTTCACTCAAGAGTTCGTAAATGTGGTATACAGCAGCAGCAGTGCCTATATAAAGGAGGGATTGATGCCAATCCGTGACATGTGTCGACAGCATCGAGCGGCAGGGTTGGTGATGGCAGCGGCGGTGCTGCTGGCCGGTTGCGATTACTGGCCGCCGGCACTCCAAACGCAGATTGAGCAGCTTCGGACGGAACTCCAGACCGTCACAATGGAGAAGGCCCAGCTGCAAAATCAGATGACATCGCTCACCAAGGCGAAGGACGATTTGCAAATGCAAGTCGACGACCTCAGCCGCACGAATCGAGACAAGAGCACGCTGATTGCCAGTCTGCAGAGCAGTGTCAGTACGCTGCAGGAGCGGTTGGCTAAATCAGCCAAACCCGTGGCCGCGAAGGCGCCGATTGCCAAAGTACCGCCGAAGCCGGTCGTCAAGACTGCCCAAAAAGCGCCGGTCAAGAAGAAGACGCTCACGAAGTCGGCCGTGCACTAGCACGACCGATCTTCTGCGCTAACTCTTCGGCGTGTTCGTCGTCGGGGGTGTTGAGGCCGGTGAACTGGTCGTGGAGGTGCTGGCCGGTGTGGAGCTGGTGCCGGCCGGAGTCGCTGTCGTCGAAGCAGGCGAAGGGGGGCCTGCAGGCGTGTCTTTTTTGTCCCCCGCGGTCTTCTCGCCTTCTGATGGCGGTTTCAGCTTGTTCGAATAATCGGTGACATACCATCCACTTCCCTTGAACATGATTCCCGGTGAGGAGATGAGCCGGCGAAGGTTTTTCCCGCACCGCTCGCAGGTCGTCAACGGAGCATCTTTGATGCTCTGTTTGACTTCGAACCGGTACGAACAGCTGTCGCACTGATATTCATAAATCGGCACTGGTAATCCCTCCTCCGGCGGTGATACGGTTCGCTCTTCTCACAGAGCCATGCAGCGCTTACCCGAGTTTTTGCAGCGCCGCTCGCAGACGATCCAGCCCTCTTCCAATCGTTTCCATACTGGTGGCATACGACAATCGCATATGTGACTGGCTGCCGAACGGTTCTCCTGGCACGACTGCAATGTGGGCGTCTTTCAGTAAATAGGTGGCGAGCCCCGTCGGTGACGTGATCGGACCAGTCGGTCCCCGCTTGCCCAGCACTCCCTGGATATTGGGGAATGCGTAAAAGGCTCCGGCCGGCAGGGAACACGAGATGCCCGGAATGGTATTGAGTCCATCAACAATGGCCCGCCGCCGGCGATCAAACTCGGTCACCATCTCTTTCGTGAATGGCCCGCCGAACCGCAGCGCCGCCACCGCCGCCTTCTGCGAAATGGAGCAGGGATTCGACGTGCTCTGGCTCTGAATGTTTCCCATCGCGGTAATGAGGTCTTTGGGACCTGCCGCATACCCGATGCGCCAGCCCGTCATCGCGTAGGCTTTGGAGACACCGTTGATGACAACGGTGCGGGCGGCGATGTCGGGCCCTAACGACGCAATGCTGACATGCATCGCGCCGTCATATAAAACTTTTTCATAAATCTCGTCGGAGATCACGACCAGATCGTGCCGGACGGCAATCGACGCGATCCGCTCGAGCATCGGACGGCTATACGTCGCTCCGGTAGGATTGCTCGGGCTGTTGATGATGAGAGCCTTTGTCCTTGGCGTGATCCGTTGCTCCAAGGCAGCGGGATCGATGGCATAGCTGTCCGCTTCGCTGGTGGCCAACAACACAGGGGTGGCATCATTTAAGAAGGCTTGGTCCGCATAGGAGACCCAGTAAGGAGTGGGAATGATTATCTCATCACCGGCTTCGAGCAACGCCTCGGCCACGTTGTAGAGGGAGTGTTTGGCGCCGCAGGACACCAGGATTTGCGATTTGTCGTATTGCAGGCCCTGCTCAATTTTGAGCTTCTCGGCGATCGCGTTGCGAAGCTCGTCGATGCCTGATGACGGCGTGTATTTGGTGAAGCCTGAACGGATGGCCGCTTCGGCGGCGGCTTTGACCGGCTCCGGTGTATCGAAGTCCGGCTCTCCGGTGGAGAAATCGATCACATCGATGCCTTGCGCCGCCATCGCCTTGGCGGTTGCCGCCATAGCCAAGGTCGGGGAGGGCGTAATCCGGCTGACGCGGGCCGCAAGCTTCATGACTTGGCACTCCGAATTCTGGCTTGGAGACGACGTGCGACTTCCGGATGGAGAAACTCGGTCAGCGTCCCGCCGTGGTTTGCCACGTCCTTGATGATCGTCGACGACAGATACGAATATTCTTCGCTCGGCATCAGGAATACCGTTTCCACTTGTTTGGCGAGTTTGCGGTTGATGAGAGCCATTTGAAATTCATGCTCAAAATCCGAGATCGCCCGCAGCCCGCGAATGATGGCATGGGCACCGGATCGCTGCACATGGTCCACCAACAACCCGTCAAACGTGACGACCTCCACCTGGCCGATATCCTTTAAGACCAGCTGGACCATCTCCAGTCGCTCCGCCAAGTTGAAGAGCGGATGCTTGGTCGGATTCGGTGCCACAGCCACCATTACTCTATCAAATACCCGCAGGCTGCGGGTAATGATGTCGGTATGACCATGAGTGATGGGGTCAAAGGTACCGGGGTAAATGCCAATCTTCATGAAGACAACCCGCGCGGCGCCGGCCCGTAAACAAAGAGTGCCGTATCTCCATACCGATATCGACGGGTGAATTGAGCGTCATTGGTGGCGACCGGCAACTCGGCCCGCGCATCCTGTTCGATGACCATCACCGCTTCAGGTGCAAGAAGTCCGATAGTCCAACCGGCCAGCACCAGATCGACCGCCGCCGGATCTGCATAAGGCGGATCGGCGAAGACAATCTCATACGGAGCGTGCTGCCACCGCCGCTGCCGAAGAAACATTTCTGTCGGCTCGCTGCGCAATTCCGCCTGCTCGAGCAGGCCGCAGGTCGTCAAATTGTTGCGCATGACCTGCATCGCTTTGGGATCGGACTCGACAAACGTGACGACAATCGCGCCCCGACTCAACGCTTCAATGCCTACCGCTCCCGTGCCGGCGTACAAATCCAAAACACGGCTGCCTGATACGCGCGGGCCCAGGATTGAAAACAAGGCTTCCCGTACCTTGTCGGACGTGGGACGCAGGGACCTTCCCTGTGGGGCACTGAGACGTCGACCGCGATGGGAACCAGCGATGACTCGCATAGAATGTAGGACCTATTCAACTCGCGTTGACTGGCTCGCGATCATGACACTGCTTGCGCACTCGACGCAGAAGTCGCCTCATGTCCTTGGCTCACTCTGTCCAATAGCTCAGCGACCTGCGAATAACTCGGCATCACACATCAGCCCTGGCGTGAATTTGAGGCCGAGCGAGCCCTGCAGCGACACACATCTCGGTTCGCCTGGGTCTCCGGAACAGGGCATGTCCCAGGGGTCCCGTAGGAGAAGACATCGTCCAGCTGTATCGGCATTCTTGTGAGGCGAGAGGCATTGCTGGCGCGCCAGACTGTAACATAGCGTTTTTGCAGGGGTCAAGGGTGACGCGAACGTGAATTCTCGATCAGTCACGAACGAGAGCTGAGCAGGAGGGCGGCACATCCGGCGGCGTGGATTGCTGGCATTTTGACGCTGTGAGTGAGGCTGACTATAATTCTGCACCGTGAGGGTGCCAGCGTGTGAGAGGGGCTTGATGCAGCCGAAACGAGACGCACTGTGGGCTGACTCCAGCGCTCGCGTCCGGATGCGCGAGCGAGAGGGTCAGCGTGTCGCGGCGGCCGAAGGCTGCGCCGGCTGGGCCGTCTGTGCGTCGCGGGCGGCCAAGCTCTTCCGGCGATTGTTGGAAATGGTGCGATCGATAATGGCGCCGCAGTTAATGCACTTCCATGCATAGAAGATCAGAAAGAAGTCGGAGAACCGCTCGAGCATCATGAGCCCTTTGCATTTCGGACATTCCATCGCTTCCTCCCTGGTTGCGACATGCACAGCTGGGGGCGAAGCAAAGCAAGAGCCGAACCATTTTTTGTCGATACGTAATTTCAACATCTTAGGTGGTAAGTATTTGTTACCAAGGCCTCTCCAGAGGGGTCTCGGCTAGTACAAAAACGTTCAACGTGTCATATTTTTGTCAGGAGAAATGCGGTGGAACAAAAGGCGGCGCGACAGGGCATTGCCTACTGGCCGGTGACTGAACGTCCACGTGAACGGCTGTTGATGCAGGGCGCCGAAGCCTTAACCGATGCGCAACTCCTCGCGATTCTCCTGCGTGTTGGGCGACAACGCTTTTCCGCCGTGCAGGTCGGTATGGAAGTTCTGGCTTGTCTCGGAGGAGTGGCAGGATTGGCCCGCTGCGGTATCGAGGAACTTTGCGCGGTGCGCGGAATCGGGGAGGCGAAGGCGGCCCACATCAAAGCCGCGATCGAACTCGGCAAACGCTCCCTCGCCTCGCCGCTGTCCAAAGGCATGAAAATAGGCTCCAGCCGAGAAGTGTTCGAGCACTACCATCCAACATTGCGAGACCTGCGTCATGAGATTTTCAAGGTGGTGCTATTGGACGCCAAGCATGCGGTCGTCCGCGACGCAACGGTATCGGAAGGCAGCCTGACACTCAGTATTGTGCATCCGCGGGAAGTGTTCACGATGGCGGTCAGGGAATCCGCTGCCGCCGTCATTTTTCTGCACAACCATCCAAGCGGCGATCCGTCACCCAGTCAGGAAGATCATGTGCTGACTGCGCGGCTGGTGTCGGCGGGCGAACTGCTGGGCATCCGGGTGTTGGATCATATCGTCGTGGGCGACGGGCGGTACGTCAGTTTTGCCGATCAGGGCTGGTTGCACCACGCGGGACCGCAATGAACAACGAGAGGGGCGAATGACCATGTAACCTGCATTGAGGCGGAAGAGGCACACGCTTCCGCACGAAGGAAGGAGGGTCCTATGAACGAGCCTGGTGCGAGGTCTCTCAGAAATGTGGTGATCATCGGCAACCGAGGGGCGGGGAAGACGTCCCTGGCTGAAGCGATCCTCTTGACTACCGGTACCATTGCGACTCTGGGCTCTGTGATGCAGGGCACGACCGTCTCGGACTTCGAACCCGAAGAGATACACCACCGCAGTAGCGTCAGCACCAGCCTCCTTCGCTGCATCTGGAATCAGACGACGATCAACCTCCTGGATACACCCGGTGCCCTCAGTTTGCTTGGAGAAGCCATCACGGCGCTGCATGCCGCTGATGCCGTCATTATGGTGATCACGCCGTCCAGCGGCATCCGCAGTGAACTGCTTCGGCTGTGGAGCTACGTCAAAGCGCTCCACCTGCCCTGTCTCATCGTCGTCAACGAATTCGAGAAGGAGGCCGCGTCCGTCGAGGACGTCATCGCGGTCTGCCACCGCGAGTTGGAGATTACGCCCCTTCCGATGTCCTGCCTGTGGAAAGAGGGTGCCCAGTGTCATGGCGTCATCGACTTCATGGAACAGCAGGCCATCCAGTCGCGGGCGGACAATATGAAATGGCAGCAGCAACCGATCCCATCCGGCGCGGAACCCGTCATCGGGGAAGCGAGAAAGCGCATTCAGGAAGCCGCTGCCGAATCCGATGACCAATTGCTCGAACACTATCTATCCGCCGGCGAACTCACTCCGGCGGACGTGCTCCGCGGGCTTCGAGCGGGCGTGCTGGCGGGGACCGTTGTCCCGCTGTATGTGGGATCCGTGCTCAAGAATATCGGCACTGTGCCGCTGCTCAATGGCATCGTCGACTTGCTCCCATCACCCGCCGATCGCGCCGAACGGCAACCGCTCGTCGGAGAGCATCCCGATGGGCATCAGGACGTCTCGCGCCCTGCCAGCCCCGATGCACCGTTTTCCGCCGTCATCTTTAAGACGATCATTGACCCATTCGTCGGGCGGCTGTCGTACGTCCGCCTGTACTCCGGCTCGCTGCACGCCGATTCGGTACTCTTTAATTCCACCCGCAGGATCAAAGAGAAAAGCGGGCATCTGTATCAGTTGCTTGGCAAGAAGCATACGGCCGTGAGTTCCGCGTTGGCCGGCGACATCATCGCGATTGGCAAACTCAAAGATGCGCAGACCGGCGATACGTTATGCGAGGAGGCGCAGCCGATCAGCTATCCTTTGCCGACGCTGCCACGGCCCGTCCTGTCGTTTGCCATTGAACCCAAGTCGAGTGCAGATGTGGATAAGGTGAGTCTGGGATTGCATAAACTGATTGAAGAAGATCCGACGTTGGGCTTCTCCCGCAATGCGGATACCAAGGAAATGGTATTGAGCGGGACAGGACAGTTGCATCTGGATCTGGCGTTGGAAAAGCTTCAGCGGAAGTACGGAGCCGAAGTCGTCATCCACACGCCAAAAATTCCGTACCGGGAAACGATCCGTGCGACTGCGCAGGCGCAGGGCAAATACAAGAAGCAGACGGGTGGACACGGGCAGTATGGGGACTGCTGGCTTGAAGTCACTCCTTCAGCACGCGGGGAGGGATTTACGTTCACGAACCGGGTGGTGGGCGGCGTCATTCCTCGCAATTTCATTCCGGCCGTCGAGAAGGGTGTGGTGGAGGCCATGCAACACGGGACGCTGGCCGGCTTTCCCGTCGTGGACGTCCGTGTGGCCGTCTATGACGGGTCTTATCACGTCGTGGATTCGTCGGAAATGTCCTTCAAGATTGCGGCGTCGATGGCCTTCAAGAAAGCGATGGAATCGGCGCACCCGGTGCTGTTGGAACCGATGATGACGGTGGAGGTCGAGGCGCCCGCGGCTCACATCGGGGCCGTGATCGGCGATCTGAATGCTCGGCGTGGGCGCATTCTGCATGTGGAAGCGCGGGGGCATGCCGAAATCGTCAAGGCGCTGGTCCCGCTCAGCGAAATCATGACCTACACGACGACGCTCAACTCCCTCACCGGCGGGGGAGGGAGCTATGTCATGGAATTGGCCCGATACGATGAAGTGCCTAAAGAGGTGGCGGCGAAGATTGTCGAAGAGACGAAAGCCACGAGGCAGGCCGTGGGGGCGCACTAGCGAATCAGGGAGACGTTGGCCTCACAGGTTTCAAAGCTGCGTCAGGACTCGCGTGCGAGGTTTAGGGCTCGGTTGGTTTTAACACGACATAAAACGCACGGCTTTCACGCAGGACGCGCAAGAGCACGGTGTCACCGCGTCGGACCTTCGCGACGGCGCTGGTAAAGTCGCCGACAGTTCCAACGTCTGCACGGTTGACTTCCTTAATGAGGTCGCCTTCGCGGAGACCTTCGGATTGCGCGAGGCTCCCGGCCTCGACTTTGGTCACGAGCACCCCGCGGGTTTCGCGAAGCTTGAATTTTTCGGCCAGCGCAACGGTCAAGTCTTGCACATCAACGCCCAATTTCGATTCATTGCGGGATTGGGGCAACGAGGCAACCGTGGCGTGATCTCGACGTTCGGTCAACGCCACTTCCACTACCATGCGTTCCTGATTCCGGACGACTTCCACGCGGGCCTTGGCACCTGGAAGGAGACCGGCAACGATCCGTGAGAGACGGTTCGGACTGTCGATCACTGAGCCTTCGATGCGGGTAATGACATCCCCGGCCTTGATGCCGGCTGCGGCCGCCGGGTCCTTCTCGAACACTTCGTTGACGAGCACGCCTTCTTGCTCTGGCACGCCGAATTTTCTGGCCAACTCCGGCGTCAAGGGTTGGATGCCGACCCCGAGCCAGCCCCGGACGACACGCCCTTGCTCGAGTAACTGTTGGAGGACTTGCTTGGCCATGTTGGAGGGAATCGCAAAGCCGATGCCCTGGGCAAAGTTGATGATGGCGGTGTTGATCCCGATGATCTCGCCGCGAAGGTTGAAAAGCGGACCGCCGGAATTGCCCGGGTTGATCGAGGCGTCGGTTTGGATGAAGTTTTCATAGCGGGAGAGATTCACATTTTCCCGCCCGATGCCGCTGACGACTCCCAACGTGACGGTGCGCTCGAGCCCGAACGGATTCCCCACCGCGAGCACCCACTGTCCGACACGGACCGTGCTCGAGTCGCCGAAGCGCGCGTGCGGCAGGGGACGATCCGCCGTGACTTTCAGGACCGCCAGATCCGTGTCGGGATCCTTCCCGATGACCTGCGCAATCAGTTTTGACCGGTCGGATAGTCGGACTTCAATTTCCGCGGAATCTCCCACGACGTGATTGTTGGTAATGATGTGGCCGTCCGGGGTGATGATGACGCCCGCTCCGGAGCCGGGCGCATTCGGCACACGTTCCGGTGCAAAGTCACGGCCTTTGCCCACAGGATTGGTAGGAAAGAGGCTGACGACGGAGGGTTTGGCCGTCTCGGCCAGTTCCGTGATGACGGCCTGCATCTCCTCGAGAAGTCGCAGGCCATTTGAGCCTGCGGCCGGTGCGGCGGCCGGTTCGACCGCAACAACCGGTGTCACATGAGGGACCAGTGCGATCAAAGAGAGCAGGGGCAACAGGACGACGAGGCGGCAGCGCATACGTTTAGTGTACCTCAGGTGACCGCGAAAACCTATCGGGCCAATAGCGATGTCGGGAATCTACGACGAGTCAAGCTTTGCCCGTCCGGCCGGCGGTAAACCAGGGGGCGATGTGATCCAGATCGGTGCGGGAGCCGATCGCAATGACGATGTCGTCGGTTCGGAAGATGAACCGGTCGGTAGGCGGAATGAGGAAAGGACCCCGAAATACGGTGACCAATCGCACGGTCGGCGGCCACGTCAGCTCGCCGACTTCTTTGCCGATCACCTGACAGCCGTGTGACACCGAGAGGCGCTCGATGGCGGCCGAGCGGAGACTCAAGTCTCGCTGCAGCGCGAGTAGATCGCCATGAATTGCTTCCAGTTTGAGTTCCCGGATCTGGGCATCAACTTGAACGAGGGTCTGCTTTAGCCGATGGACACGGTCGGTCGCGTGATTGAGCGTGCGCTCACACTCGGTCATGGAAAAGCCAGCACGAGCCGGTGTGAGACTCGCCAGCTGTTGGCCCAGTTCACCCTGGACGGTTTCCATCTGAGTTAACAAGCTGGCGGCTTGCCCGTGGAGCCGCAAGACATGCACTTTGCGGTTCACGCGTTCGGCAATCGCCACCACGGACTCATAGACGGCGCTGCCGGTCAGCGACAATTCTCTTTGCAGGCGGCCAAGAAATTCGAGCGACATCGAAGGAATGTCTGATAAGGGATATTATGTCAACTTGTCACAATTTCTGAGTGTAGAGCATGAAGCTTCCGTACTTACTCTCTTCTCCCCCGTCGGTCAATTCCAACCGGCTGCTCTCGTAGATTGACAAGCCGGGCCTGCAAGGCTACACCAAGGCATGGGTCTTCATCCCTTAGCCGGTCAGCCCGCGCCAGAGACGTTTCTGGTGAATGTCGACACGTTGCTGGATGCCTATCGGCATGTCCCGGATCCGGCAGTCCCCGGTGAACGGGTGAGTTTTGGCACGTCAGGACATCGTGGTTCATCCCTCAAGCGATCCTTTAATGAGCACCACATTCTCGCTGTCGTTCAAGCGATTTGTGAATACCGGCATAGCCAAGGGACCACGGGTCCCCTCTTTGTCGGCATCGACACGCATGCACTCTCGCGGCCCGCATTCGAGACGACGCTCGAGGTGTTGGCGGCCAACGGTGTCGAAGTAATGGTGGACCGTCATGGAGGCTATACGCCGACCCCGGTGATCTCGCATGCGATTCTGACCCATAATCGCGGCCGGTCATCCGGGCACAGTGACGGGATCGTGATCACGCCATCCCATAATCCCCCTGAAGACGGCGGCATCAAGTACAACCCACCACAAGGCGGACCGGCCGATACGACGGCGACGAAATGGATCGAGGAACGGGCCAATAGCTTTTTGGCCGCCAAGCTGCAGGGGGTGAGCCGCCTATCCGGATCGTCGAGCAAGCGCAGTGCATTGATACATGAACATGATTATATCGGTGCGTATGTCGCAGATTTGGAGCACGTGATCGATTTCGAGCCGATCCGAGGTAGCAAACTCAAGTTGGGCGTTGATCCGCTCGGCGGCTCCGGAGTGGCCTATTGGGAACCCATCGCCGAACGCTATCGTTTGGACATCGAAATGGTCAATGCGAGGGTCGATCCGACCTTTCGGTTCATGCCGCTGGATTGGGACGGCAGAATCCGGATGGATTGCTCCTCTCCCTACGCCATGGCGAATCTCATCGCGCTCAAGGATCGATTTGACGTGGCGTTCGGCAATGATGCGGACAATGATCGTCATGGTATCGTCACGCGCTCGGCCGGTCTCATGAATCCGAATCACTATTTGGCCGCGGCCATTGCCTATCTCTTCTCCCATCGGCCGCACTGGAGCGCCGGTGCCCGCGTGGGCAAGACGCTGGTCAGTAGCAGCTTGATCGATCGTGTCGCGGAGAAACTCCGACGCATGCTGGTGGAAGTGCCGGTCGGCTTCAAGTGGTTTGTCGAGGGATTGTTGGATGGTTCGCTGGGCTTTGGCGGGGAAGAAAGCGCGGGGGCCTCATTCCTGCGGCGCGACGGCCTCGTTTGGACCACCGACAAGGACGGCATCATCATGGATCTGCTGGCGGCTGAAATGACGGCGACGACGGGGCGGGATCCGTCCCACCTGTACCGCACGCTCACGGCGGAATTGGGTGAGCCCATTTATGCGCGGATCGACGCACCGGCCACTCCTCAGCAGAAAGCGGCGCTCTCGAAGCTTTCCCCCGACCAAGTTCCGGCCCAGACGCTCGCCGGCGATCCGATCGTGGCCAGGCTCACCACGGCGCCGGGCAACGGAGCCGCAATTGGCGGACTCAAGGTAGTCACCACGCAGGGCTGGTTTGCTGCCCGTCCTTCCGGCACGGAAGATGTCTACAAACTGTACGCCGAGAGCTTCAAAGGGCCGGACCACCTTTCGCTGATCCAAACGGAAGCGCAGGCGCTGATTGCGAAAGTGCTTACGCCGGCTTAGCGCGACGCGTGTTGATCCGCATGGTAGGAGCTGCGGACCAAGGGACCGGATTCGACATGGACAAAGCCCATGGCCAGCGCCTCGGTCTTAAATGCGGCGAAGGAGGCCGGCTCGTAAAACTGGGCGACCGGAAGATGCTGGGTAGTCGGCTGCAGGTATTGGCCGATGGTGAGAATGTCACACCCGGCACGCCGCACATCGTGCAGGACAAGGCGGATTTCGTCCGGCGTCTCCCCCATCCCGATGATCAATCCTGACTTGGTGGTGAGTCTGGCGCGCTTCGCATGCGCTAACACCTCCAGCGAGCGGTGATACTTGCCTTGCGGACGCAAGAGCGGAAACAGCCGTGGAACGGTCTCGATGTTGTGGTTCAAGACATTGGGCCGCGCCTCGCAGATCACGTCGAGTGCGGCGGCATTGCCTGCGAGATCAGGAATCAGCACTTCGATCGTGCAACCAGGATTGGCCCGCCTTGTGCGCCGGATGGTTTCAGCAAAGATCGCTGCACCGCCGTCCGCCAATTCGTCTCGGTTGACGGAGGTGATGACGGCGTGTCGGAGATGCAACGCCTTGACGGCTTCGGCGATCCGCCGCGGTTCATCCTCATCAACGGCGCCAGGTCGGCCGGTCGCGACCGAACAATAGTGACAGCGCCTCGTGCAGACGTCGCCCAGGATCAAAAACGTGGCGGTGCGGGCATTCCAACACTCCCACCGATTGGGACAGCGGCCTTCCTCACAAATCGTGTGGAGCTTCAGGCGATCGACGGTCTGCTTGATGTTCAAGTAGTCCGCACCCGTCCTGGCTTGGACGCGGAACCACTCCGGCAGGCGTGGCCTCGAGTGCGAGCGCACTTTCTCGATCGAAATCAAACTCATGGTGAGTCGTTATTCATTCCCGCGAAACCAGTTGAGGATTTTCGACAGCGGACCCGAGCCTCGATCCGGCGGCGGATCAGCATACTCGATCCAGCTTTCCTGTGAGCCCAGGTACGTCCCGTTCCGAAAACTCAATTGGGTTTTGAGTTGACGATACCCCTGCGCATGCAGGTCGTGGATCAACACTACCAAGGCAGCCTCTTCCGTGGCAGCCGCCACGGTGACCATCTGCGTACACTCATATCGCAGTCGAGCACGGTACTGCCCCTCCACCTGTTCAAACTCTACCGGCCGGCTGAAACCCCTCAGACGGTCGTCGAGACCCGCGAGTTGGAAGCGATCGAGCGAGCGGTTGATGGCGTCCCTTTTCTCACCCATTCCAGGCTCCGGCAAATGCATACACCCTCCCCGCCCGCGAGGTGGTTCAGAGTATAGAGTGCGGGACCGGGGGTCTGCCCCTGTTTTCTCTTGCGAGCGCCGGTAGATGTTCTCAACCGTGTGCTGTGCATACGCTCACTGCTATTCCAGCGCTCGGAAGACGGCAACCAGATCACTCAGCGCGAGGGTTTTCTGCTTCAGCACATTGCGCTCGGCGACCAGTCTGTCGGGCAGGGGGGCCTTGCCAGCACCGGCTTTCATACATGAGGCGCCCAGGGCAAGGATTCGATCGCATTCTTCGGTCAATTTCCTCTTCACGACTGGATTGACGGAAAGGATGCTCATCAATGTCCGGCGAGTCTCCGTCAAATGAGCCTCAAGCTCGGCGTCCGGGTAGCTCGTTCGCGCCACGTCGTCCACACAGCGATCGAGGTATTGTGAGAGAAAGACATAGAGACGCACGAGCGCGGCGGCGATTTCAATCTGGTCTTTTGCGGTGGCAGGCATCGAGATCTGCAGATCGCGAAGAATTGCTATAACTGGACTTTCACATCAGAGCCCTCAACCTTGACCGGGTAAGTCTGGACCCGAGCCGACGGGTTGTTCACGCAGGCGCCCGTAGTCACATCGAATTGCCATCCATGCCATGGGCAGGTCACGACAGTCGCTTCCAGCTCGCCCTCACCGAGAGGACCTCCACGGTGGACGCAGGTATTGTCGATGATGTGAATGTGCCCGTCGACATTGAAGACGGCCAGCGCCTTCCCGTTGACCTCCGCCACCAGGCCCTGCCCCGGCTTCACATCGTCGACTGCAGCAACGCGCACGAACTCTCCCATGGGCCCTGCCTCCTCCTATTGACCAGTCGTCACTGATTCGTAAATGGTTGCTTGATCTTTTTGAGCAAGCTGTCGATCGAGGCGCCGCCCTTTGCGGCACCCGCCAATGACTCCACGAGCTTTTTGGCGATCTCCCGAAAGGCAGCCGCTTGCGGCGAACTGGGGTCCGCGACGACGATGGGATGCCCCGTGTCCCCGCCTTCCCGGATGATCGGGTCGATCGGAATGCTCCCCAGAAATGGAACTCCCAGTTTGGATGCGGCGCGCTCTCCTCCTCCGTGTGAAAAAATGTCCGTCCGCTCGCCGCAGTGGCCGCACACAAAAAAGCTCATATTCTCGATAATGCCCAACAGCGGCACATTAACCTTTTGGAACATCGCCATGCCCTTGCGGACATCGTACAGAGCGACTTCTTGAGGCGTGGTGACGGTAATCGCTCCGGCCAACGGTACCATCTGGGACAAGGATAGTTGGACATCGCCGGTTCCCGGCGGCAGATCGATCAGGAGATAGTCGAGGTCTCCCCAGAGCACGTCGCGGAAGAACGCTTGGAGATATTGGTGCACCATCGGGCCGCGCCACACAAGCGGCGCTTCTTCGGGGACGAGATACGCCATTGAGATGAGTTTCACGCGATGGTTCTCGACCGGTACAATCTTCCCATCGCGTTGCTCAGGCCCGGTCGTACTCCCCATCATCATGGGAATGTTCGGCCCATACAGATCGGCGTCCATCAGGCCGACCTTGGCTCCGGTCAAGGCTAGTGCACAGGCGAGGTTTGCGGCAACAGTCGATTTGCCGACGCCGCCCTTGCCGCTGCTGATTGCGACAACATGTTGGACGCCCGGGATCAGATTTTCTTTGGGCTGGGCTGCTTCCCCTTCGTCAGCCATATAGAAAAACTCCTTGTCGCGTGATGTTCATGGGTTCGGACTGGAGAGCTGGACTGACGCCGGATCCATATGGAATCGACCACTCCCCTACTGCTGCATCATAAGGGATACGGAAGGCGAAAGAAAATGGGCCCATTGGCCCTGGCAGGACCGCTCGAGACCCTATTCCGACAAGACGGTTGAATCCAGGCGGCGAAGATTGGTCGCCAGTCCGAGCATTGAGAGGGAGTAAATCGTCCACTTGGAGGGATCGAAGTTGTACCAGCGAGGACCGTTCCGGTAATCGCGCGCGTAGGTGTGGTGGTAATTATGGTACCCCTCACCGAAGCTGACAAAGGAGATCAGCCAGTTGTCGCGGCTGCTGTCCCCCGTCCCGTGTGGTTGCGTGCCGAACATATGACAGAGGGAATTTATGGCAAAGGTCGAATTGAGCACCATAAACATCCGGAACATTCCGGCGAGCAAGAAACACCCGATGCCACCGATCAACCCGCCGTGGAGGTAGCCGAGCAGCAAGGGAAACGCTAACCCGGAGATGACAACCGCATGGTAGTGCCGGTGTTGCCACATGACGATGGGATCCTTGCGCAATTGCCGTTCGTAGTTTTCCGTCCGGTGCGAGGTGTTGATAAAGAGCCAAATGCAGTGGCTATGCCAAAACCCTTTCTGGGCATTGTATGGGTCTTCCTCCTGGTCCGTCCTCGCGTGATGACGAAGATGATCCGCGCTCCAGCGGAGGGCGGAATTTTGCAGTGCCCATCCGCCGGCGATCAACAGCAGGGCTTTCACCCAGGGATGGCACTCGAAGCTACGATGAGAAATCAACCGATGATAGCCAACCGTAATGCCGAGGCCCGTACACACGTACAGAATGGCAAAGAGTGACCAGTCAAACAGCGTATAGCCATAAAGATAGCCGAAGAGTGGTGTTCCGATCAGCGTCACGGCAACGACGAGACAGAAGAGCGTGAACGTCTTATAGGCAAACGGGGTAGTTGCAACAGCGTCCGGCATCCTTACTCCTTCTGAGCATTAAACGCGGTTTATGAAGCGGTGTCTCCGGCCCGGGCGCATTGCTTTGCAGCACGCAGAGCTTCTCAGCCCACTCAAAAGAGCTTTAGGCACTCCGGCGTGTCATGGAATTCAGATTGCTCTGGCCGGGACTGAAGTCTC
>Ga0075419_10000678_pt1 | contig 21781 bp, 19 predicted proteins | sample SoiMetdeltSBSDD3_FD_76900 | JGI IMG/M metagenome (GOLD analysis project Ga0075419, IMG submission 76900) | Bulk soil microbial communities from a Populus tree surrounding site in Tennessee, USA - Soil MetaG P. deltoides SBSDD3 | ecosystem: Environmental > Terrestrial > Soil > Tree plantation... | reverse complement strand
GGCCGCAACCCGCAGACGGGCGAGGCCATCAAGATCCCGGCCAAGCGCGTCCTCAAGTTCCGCATCGCGAAGGCGATGAAGGATGCGGTGCTGAAGTAGGCGGTACGCCGCGCATCTCTCGGGCCCTGTCGTCACGCACGACAGGGCCCGCGGCTTTTTCGGCGCGCGACTCGGCGAGCACTCGGCATCGCGTCAGCTCTCGCGGATGAACGTCCCGCTCTTGAGCTCCGCCACCGCCTGACGCAACTCGTCCTGCGTGTTCATCACGATCGGGCCGTACCACGCGACCGGTTCCTGGAGCGGCCGGCCGGAGATGAGCAGGAACCGGATGCCGTGCTCGCCCGCGTTCACCACCACCTCGTCGCCGTCCGAGAACATCACCAGTGAGCGGTCGCCCACGGGGTCGCGCGCCACGATCTCGACCGGGCCCGGTTGCTCGACCAGCACGCCGAACGGTTCCGAGGCGTCGCGGAACGTGCCGCTGCCCTCGAACACGTACGCGAACGCACGGCGGCGCGTGTCCACCGGCAGCACCTTGCGCCGTCCCGGCGGCACCCACACGTCGAGGTACTGCGGATCCGCCGCGATGCCCTCGACCGGGCCGCTCTTACCCCAGAACGAGCCGCACACGATGCGCACGCGCGCGCCGTCATCGTCGGTGATCTCCGGGATCTCGCGAGCGTGCACGTCCTGGTAACGCGGCGCGGTCATCTTGAGTGACGCGGGCAGGTTCGCCCACAACTGGAAGCCGTGCATGCGGCCCTGCGCATCGCCACGCGGCATCTCCTGGTGCAGGATGCCGCGGCCCGCCGTCATCCACTGCACGTCGCCGGCGCCCATCGCTCCCTGGTTGCCGAGGCTGTCGGCGTGCGTCACCTCGCCGGCGAGCACATAGGTGATGGTCTCGATGCCGCGGTGCGGATGCCACGGGAAGCCCGCGAGGTAGTCCTGGGGCCGGTCATTGCGGAAATCGTCGAGCAGCAGGAACGGGTCGGTCTCGTCGGTGTCGCCAAACCCGAACGCGCGGCGCAACTTCACGCCCGCGCCCTCCATGGTGGGCTGCGATTGCACGATGCGCTGCACGGGACGGATGGACATGGGGCCTCCTGGGAACACTGCGGCGCTCGAGGTGCGGTGCGGCATCCTTCCGATGCGCTCCCGGCGGCGGCGGTGCGCCCGGCGCGGCGGCCCCCGGCAGTGTAGCGCTCTCGCATCAGGTAGAGCGTCGCCGCCCGGTCAGCGGACGATGATCACCTGGCGCACGGTGCCGCGGACGCGGAAGTAGATGCCGCTGCGCAGTGGCTTCTCCACCCGGCGCCCGGCGACATCGTAGTACGCATCCTCGATGACCTTGGGCGGCGCCGGCGGACCCTCCGTGGTGAGCGTCGCCGCTGCACTGATCATCCAGTGGTCGAGGACGGTGCCGGGTGAGCAGCCCTGGCTGCAGTTGCTCGAGCCGGGCGGGCCACATACCGCCCAGCCCTCGATCCGGTCCGCATGCACCGCGAGCTTGAGATGGTGCAGTTCGTTCGAGCGCGCGAGGGAGGCTGCCGGCCTCGAGGACTTGACGCCACCGCACGCCGCCCCGCCGCCGCCCAGCACCAGGCTCACCAGTCCTCCCGTCGCCGCCGAGCTCCAGCGCTCGTAGTGGTGACTGTGTCCGTGCATCGACAGGACGAACTTGGGGAAGCTGGTGCGCAGCGACACCAGTACCGCCTGCATCGATGGGTCGTCCGAATGGTCGGAGCCCGAGTGCCACGCCGGGAAGTGCCCGTACACCACGATGAACGTGATCTTCGGTTCCAGCTGTGCCGCGGCCATGATCGGCTCGACCGCCACGGCCCACTCGGCGAGCGCACCCGCCATGTCGGTCGTGGGCATCGAGATGAAGCGCGTGTTGCCATAGTCGAACCAGCCCCAGTCGTCGGCGGGGCCGTTGCCCTTGGCCGCTGCGGCACCCGCGATGCTCTGCGTGTTCGGGAGCACGAACCGGCCTTCGTAGTTGTTGAGGTTGTCGGGCCGGTTGCAGGTCTTGCACTGCCACTCGTGATTGCCCCATGCGGGCATGTACGCGGCGTCCCGTGACCAGACCTGCACGTCATTGAAGTGCGCGTCCACGGACGCAGCGGTGTTCTCGTCGGCGTAGGAGAGGTCGCCGATCCCGAGCACGAACCGGGGCCGGTCGTCCCCGGGCACGGTCGGCTCGTCCGCGGCGATCTGTTCCTGGGTCGGGGCGGTTCGCGGACTGCTGACGCTGCTGCCGATGTCGGCCTGCGCGGCGAACCAGAATGTCGCCGGCCCCAGTGCGGGCGGCGTACGGAACGTGTGCTCCGGTCCGTCCCCGATGCGGTAGCGATAGAGCGTGTTGGGCAGCAGCCACTGGAGGATGGCCTCGCGGTGGTCACCGCCGACCGGCTCGGGCGAGGGCACGGGTGTGTGCGCGATCACTCGCCACACGTAGGGCCCGGCGCCCTGGAAGTAGATCGTGGTCTCGGGACCGCGCCAGTAGAACGCGACCGAGTTGGGCCCGAGGATCGTCCAGTGCACACCTTCGGCTCCGTAAGCGATCTCGGCGCTGGCTGCGAGCACGAGCAGTAGCGAGCCGCGGATCCAGGCTGTGGCGCGCAAGCACACCCTCTCAGTCGGGTCACGGGTCATGCCTTCCGTGGCGCCGTACCGCGAGTCGCGGTGCGGAAATCATTCTGCGCCGCGCGAGCATGGGGTATCAACACCCCATTGCAACTCGCATGATGTTTCACACTTGATTCATAGGGCTAAACTCGGGTTGCCGGTTCGCACCGGCGCGCACCCGGCCGCGAAATGGAGGCGGAGCGGCGCATGCCATATCCTCGCGGCATGCCTCCCGTACCTGATCCTCAGGAGCCTCGGGTCCACGGCGAAGTGGTCGTGAACCGGCTGTTCGACGTGGGCTACGCGATCACGCTCGACCGGGCGTTCGAGCTGTTGTCGTCGAGTGCACCCGAGCGGCGGCTGCCGACGCGTGGCGAGGCGCAGACCATCCAGATCCCGAACCCGCCCGTCACCGTGAGCCTCGGCGGGGAGCAGATCGAGATCGCCGGGCGTCCCGTCGAAGTCTCCATCTCGGCGCGGGTGTTCGATTTCGGCGTGGTCTCGTTGCGCGCGAAGGTCGTCGTGCACCCGGGACTGGGCTGGGGCGCGTTCGCGGAGTGGGGGGCGGCGGTCGGCGTCGCACCCTGGAACGAGTTGCTCGCGCGCGCGCGCGATCGGCTGCTCGCGCGCATCGCACCCGCTGTCGAGCAGCCGGGAGTGTCGCATGTCACGGAGGACTACACGGTGTTCCGTGTGCATCAACTGCTCGCCGCCGACGGTTCGCCCTTCCCGCCCTCGCAGCTCGAGGATGGCGCGATCTCACGGCTGCTGCTGTCCGAATCGCGGCCGCTCACCGACGCGGCGCGGAAGGACCTGCTCTCGCCTCGGCTGTCGTACTTCGAGGACGACCTCACCGTGCTCACCTGGGGCACCGCGCTGGTCGTGGAGCCGGTCGTGGCGGACACCGACATCCAGTACGTGCTCGAGTTCGCGAACGCGCAGCTGCTCGAGCTGCGCTGGTACGACGCGATCCTCGACGGCGAGATCCCCGACATCCAGACGCGGTTCAAGCAGGCGCGGCAGAGGTTCCACGTACTCGGCCAGCGCTACAGCCGCCTGCTCGAGCGCCTGCAGCAGCGCGTGGCCGACTCGGTCGAACTGATCGAACGCGTCGAGAACTCGCTCAAGGTGACCGAGGACGTGTTCCTGGCTCGCGTCTACGCGCAGGCCATGGAGGAGTTCCGCGAGCGCGTCTGGCGCACCGGCATCGAGCGCAAGATCGCCATCGTGCGCGGCACGTACGACATGCTGAATGCCGAGTCGCTCGCCCGGCGGGGGGAGACGCTCGAGATGATCATCGTGGTCCTGATCATGTTCGAGATCGCGCTGACGCTGTTCGGGCGCTGACCCCATAACACTAGGCCCCGGGCCGTGCTAGCCTGCGCCCGGCCCGGCCCGGGCCCTTCGCTCGCGCACGATCCGATCCCACGGGAGACCCCCACCTCATGTCCGACCGGCCGATCCTTCGCACCGTCCTGCTGTCGCTCGCCATCGTCCTTGCCGGGCTCGTCATCGGCGGCGGCATCCAGCGGTTCCGGCTCGCGGACCGGTCGGTCACCGTGAAGGGCGTGGCCGAACGTGACGTCCGGGCGGACATCGCGCTGTGGCCCATTCGCATCGTGGCGTCGGGGACCGAACTCGGGCCCACGCAGGACAAGAGCGCGGCCGACCAGCTCATCGTGCGCCGGTTCCTCGCCTCGCATGGCATCGACTCGTCGCACGTGGAGCTGCTGTCGCTCGAGGTGGTGGACAAGCGCTCGAACCCGTACGAGGGCAATCCGAGTTCGGCGCGCTTCGCGATCAATGCCACGCTCGTGGCGCGCAGCGAACAGCCCGAGCGCATCCGAGCGGCGAGCCAGGACGTGGGCCAGTTGGTGGCGGCGGGCGTGGCCCTGTCGAGCGGCGGCGGCTGGGGCACGGGACCGACCTACCTGTTCACGCGGTTGAACGAACTCAAGCCCTCGATGCTCGCCGAGGCCACCACGAGCGCGCGCGAAGCGGCCTCTGAGTTCGCCAAGCGCTCGGGCGCTCGCGTGGGCAACATCCGGCGTGCGCAGCAGGGACTGTTCGAGATCCTGCCGCGCGACCAGGCGCCCGGGATCCCCGAGGGCAGCCAGCTCGAGAAGCGGCTGCGCGTGGTGACCACGCTCGAATACGAGCTGTGGTGAGCCTCTCGGCTCGGCCCGGCGCGCCACCGCATCGGGCTCGTCCCGAGAACCGATTCGCGCTCGCGCGCTTGTGAGCGCGCACGCGACTCCGGCACACTGCCCGCTTCCTCGCCGCACACTCGTCCCGGAGGCCGCCATGCGTTCGCTTCGCCCTACCGCGCTGCTCGTGCTCGTGTTCGCAGCACTGTTCGCTCCCGCCGCTCATGCCGATCGCTTCGCCGTGCGAGCGGCGCACTTCGTGGACGTGAAGGCGGGCGCGGTGCGAGGCCCGGTGTGGGTCGTGGTCTCGGGCGACACGGTCGAATCCGTGCAGTCCTCGGCGCCGGCAGGGCTGGCGGTCACCGATCTGGGCGAGGCCACGTTGCTGCCCGGGTTGATCGACGTGCACACGCATCTCGGCAGCCGGGTCGGCATCGACCGGATGGCGCGGCTCAAGAGCCCTGCGGCGCGCGACGCCATCACCGGCGTGAACAACGTGCGCGCCACGCTCGAGGCCGGGTTCACCACCTGCCGCGACGTGGGCGGTGGCGAGCTGGTGGACATCTCGCTGCGCGATGCCATCAACGCCGGGGAGATCGCGGGCCCGCGCATGCAGGTCGCGACGTGGGCGCTGTCCATGACGGGCGGCCATGGTGACGACCGCAACGCGGTCGACTACCACTGGTGCAACGACCTGGTGAGCGGCGTGGCGGACGGCGTGGACGAGGTTCGAAAGCAGGTCCGCTTCAACGTCCAGCAGGGGGCCGACCTCATCAAGATCCTCGCCACGGGCGGCGTGCTGTCGGCGAACGACGACCCGCGCCACACCACGTACACGCAGGACGAGATGCGTGCCGCGTGCGACGAGGCCAACCGGCTCGGCCGGTTCGTCGCCGCGCACTGCCACGGCAAGGAGGGCATGATCTGGGTGAGCAATGCCGGCGCACGTTCGATCGAACACGGCACGTACCTGGACGCCGAGGCCGCCGCGGTGCTCAAGAAGAACGGCACCTGGTATGTGCCCACGCTCTACGTGGTCGAGCCCATCGTCGCCGAGGGCAACCCGCTCAAGATCCCCGAGCAGAACCTCGCCAAGGCGCGCGCGGTGCGTGGCTCGATGCGCGAGGCGTTCAAGACCGCGAGCAAGCTGGGGGTGAAGATCGCGTTCGGCTCGGATGCGGGCGTGTTCCCGCACGGCACGCAGGGGCACGAGTTCAAGGTCTACACCGATCTCGGCATGACGCCGATGCAGGCGATCGGCACCGCCACGACCTCGGCCGCCGAGCTGATGGGCTGGTCCGGCAAGGTGGGTGTGGTCGCCCGCGGTTCGTTCGCCGACATGATCGCGGTGAGCGGTGACCCCTCGAAGGACGTGACGGAACTGGAACATGTGAAGTGGGTCATGAAGGGCGGCAGGGTCTACAAGGACGAGCTGAAACGCTGAGACGCACTGCGGAGAGGCGCGCACGGCGTCGAGCCCGCGGCGTTCGTGGCTCGCGGGCCGCCCGACCGCGGCGCGTCGCAACCCCGGCCGGTCCGATGCCGTAGAGTCGGCCGTCCCGTTCATCCCCATCTTGGAGTCCGATTGTCCGCGATCGTCGTCGAGGACCTGGTCAAGAGCTACCCGCGCGGCCTCGGCGCGCGCACGGTCGCGCTGGACGGCGTGTCGCTGACCATCGAGCCGGGTGAGACCGTGGGGATCATCGGTCCCAACGGTGCGGGCAAGACCACGCTGCTCGGCTGCCTACTCGGGTTCCTGCGCCCGGACTCCGGGCGCATCACGATCGACGGCCACGATGTCGATGACCTCGCCGTGCGCGCCGCCACCGGCTACCTGCCCGAGCGGCTGGTGCTGGACCGCTGGATGAGCGGGCGTGCGCTGCTCCAGTACCACCACGCGCTCGCGGGCCTGCCGGTGGACTCGCGCCGCACCGACTGCGAAGCGCTGTTGGACCGTGTCGGCCTGGACCGCGCCGCGGCCGACCGGCGTGTGGGCCGCTACTCGCGCGGCATGCTCCAGCGCCTGGCCCTGGCGCAGGCCCTGCTCGGCGAGCCGCGGTTCCTCTACTTGGACGAGCCCATCTCGGGCGTGGACCCGGCCGGTATCGTCGTCTTCCGCGACATCCTCTCGCGGCTCTCGGCTTCGGGCGCGACCATCCTGATCAACTCGCACCAACTGGCCGAGGTCGAGCGCGTCTGCCACCGCGTCGTGTTCGTGAAACAGGGTCGCATCGAGGCCATGGACACGACGCGTGCGGGTTCGGCGCACGCGCGCGTGCTTCGCGTGCGGCTGTCGACGGAGCAGCCCGTCACGCCCGCCGAGCAGTTGTCCGCCATCGCCGCCGGTGCGGCCGCGACGTTCCGCGGCTGGTCCGCTCCCGACGCGCGCTTCGCGGTGACCGACGACAGCGGTGCCACGCGGCTGATCGCCGCGCTCGTGCGCGCGGGTGTGGCCGTCATCGAGGTGATCCCCGAAGAGGGCCGGCTCGAGCGACTGTTCACCGAGGGGAGCGCTGCCACCACACCCGCGCACGCGCCCGCCGCGGCCGCGCCCGCCGTGGCACCCGCCCCCCCCGCCGGCCCCGACGACGAGACGCGCTTCATGCCACCGCCCGCCGGAGGTGGCGCGTGAACCCGACGCTGATCCGCGCGTTCCTGCTCCAGCGCTTCACCAGCCCCATGCGGCTGGGACTCACCAGCCTGTTCACGTTCTTCCCGCTCGTGGGTGTGGCGATCTCGGGCGAGCTGGCACTCCTGGGCGGTATCGCCGGTCCGCTCGCCGTCCTGTTCGCCGCCGGTGCGATCGGCCAGGACGTGTCGTCCGGCACGCTGCAACTGCTGCTGGTACGCCCGGTCACGCGGCCGGGCTATGTGCTCAATCGTTGGCTGGGCGCGATGTTCGCCGCGCTCGGCGTGGTGCTCGTGACCACCCTGTGTGCCGTGTTGCTGCTCTACTTGCGAAGCACGCCGCCCGACGCGCTCGCGCTCTCACGACTGGTGCTCGATTCGGTCACGACCATCGCGGGCCATGCCGCGGTCATGCTGATGCTGTCCTCGCTGGTGGGTGGCGTGGGCGACGTGGCGCTCTACGCGGCGTCGCTGTTCGTCGCGCAGATGCTCGTCGTGCTCGCGACGTGGCAGCAGTGGGCGTGGCTGATGCGCGTTTCAACCGAGATCCAGGGCGTGCTGGGTGCGAAGCTGTCGTGGGCGTGGCTCGGCACCGGCATGGCGCCGTCGGCGTTCGACATCGTGTCCTGGGCGTCCACCCTCACGCTGGCGCTCGCGGTCGCGATCGCGGCCATGAACCGCAAGGAGCTGTCGTATGCCAGCGGCTAGCCCGAGCGGTCCGACCCGTCGCGACCCGCGCCTGCTGTGGATCGTGGCGCTCGTCCTGCTCGCCGGACGCGTGGGGCTCGGCCTCTACGAGCAGCGTCACCCGCCCCAGAAGCCCGACCGCGTCTCGTGGGTGGAGCCCGCCGACGCGCCCGAGATCGCCCGGCGCACCGGCAAGCCCATCCTCTACGACTTCACCGCCGACTGGTGCGCACCGTGCCAGCAGATGCGCGACGAGGTGTTCGCGGAAGAGCGCAGCGCGGACGCGCTCACTCACCTGGTCGTGCCCGTGCGCGTGCTGGACCGGCAACGCGAGGCCGGCCGCAACAGCCCGATGGTGGATTCCCTGCAGCGCGCACACGCGGTGACCGCGTTCCCCACGCTCGTGATCGTGGATGCCGACGGCAAGTCGCTCGGCCAACTGGAGGGCTACCCCGGCGTGCAGGGCGTGCTGAGCTGGGCGGGTAGCACGAGCATGAAGGGGCGCATCACCGACCCGAAGGGCGTGAAGATCCGATTCCCCTGACGGCTGCCCGAGACTCAGTACGATTCGGCCGCCTGCCTCGGTGCCGGGACGAAGCGTCGGATGACGTTCGCGAGTCGCGCCGGCTGGTCGAGCATCATGTAGTGCCCGCAGCCCGAGACGCGCTCGAGCGACAGCTGCGTGATGCGCGAGTAGCCCAGCGCCTTGGCCACGTTCGCCTGCGACTCGCCCGGCTCCCACGAGTGCGGCGCCAGCACCGCGAGCACTCGCATGTGCAGCTCTTCCACCTTTTCCGAGAGGTCCGTGGAGATCGCCACCGGGATCCACGCGCGCATCCGTTCGCGCTCGACGAGCGAGGCCTCCGCCCACAGCCGCTCGCCCTGGAGCGAGTCGCGGCCGAAGCTCGTGTAGACCGCGCGCAGCGTGCCCTCCCAGTCGCGGTCGAGCTGTGCGAGCAGCGTGTCGTGCTCGGCTCGCGTCATCTGCGGTTTGAGTGCCGTCTCGACGAGCACCAGGGCGCGCACGCGCTCCGGTGCGTGCAGCGCCTCGGCGACCGCCACGAGTCCGCCGACCGAGTGCCCGACGAGCACGACCGGCTCGCTGCTCTGCTCGGCGATGGCGCGATCGAGCGCGAGCGTGGCCTGCTCGAGTCCGAACGGCAGCATCATCGGCGACACCCCGTGGCCCGGCAGCTCCACGAATGCGACGCGATGGTCGCGCGCGAGGTCGCGCGCGACGGGCAGCCAGTGCTGGACGTCGGAACCGAGTCCATGCACGAGCACGACCGTCGGGCCGTGCCCGATGGCGCCGACGAGTGCCGACTGCGGGGGCGGCGCGGGTGCGGCGCGGAACAGGAGCACGAGCAGCCCGGCGAAGGCTGTGGCGATGGCAAGGCGTTTGAGCACGAGGGAACCCCCAGCGGGACCCTCGTGTCATCGGCAGGAACGGGGCGGGACTTGCGCGCGGCGGAGCCCGGCGCGGTGGCGCTCGCTCGTTGTCTCGCGTCCTACTTCTTGCCGCCCACCTGCGCTGCCGCGAACGTGCTGATCCAGGCGGCCAGCGTGTCGGGCTGGTCCTTCATCGCCCAGTAGCCGGACGAGGGCACGCGGCGCACCGCGAGCGTGGTGTCCTGCCAGCCGAGCAACTTGAGCGTCGCGCCCGGCATGGCGTCGTCCTTGTACAGGCGGCTCGTGAGCAGGATCTGCATGGGCACCTTGAGCGCACGCGCGTCCTTGTTGCCGTCGCTGTAGAAGCCCTCGCGCACGTACGCCTTCACCGTCGCGGGCGACGTCTGCGAGAACATCGCGAAGATGTCCTTGCTCTGCGTCGTGTCGCGGCCGAGGTTCGAGAACATCATCTTGGAGACCGTCTCGTACGAGCGGTCCATGAACTCGAGGAACTGCTTCTTCTGCTGGTCGTCGATCTGCGCCGGGATGCCCACCGGCACGTCCATCAGCATCACGCCCTTCACGCGGCCCGGGTGCGCGGCCAGCGCGGACAGGACGGCGCGTCCGCCCATCTGGTGCGCGACGACGATCGTGCTGTCCGGGTTCTGCTTCGCGAGCACCTGGTCCAGCACCGCGCCCACCGCGCCGAACGAGAACGGGTCCGGCAGCGGCGTTTCGCCATGCCCCGGCAGGTCCACCATCACCACGCGGTAGCGACCGACCAGCTTGCGTGCGGTCGGCATCCAGTCGCTGCGGCTGGCACCCAGGCCATGCACGAACACGATGACCGGGCCGCGGCCGAGTTCGGTGGTCTTGGGGGGCACGACCTGCGCCTGCGGCCGCGCCGGCAGCGCCAGCAGGGCCGCGACCGCGACCAATATGATGAACGGCGCGGGGCTCCGGGTCAGCTGCGGGGTCACGTCGGCCTCCTTCGGGGTCGGGGGGAGTCGGCAGTATCCATCGCCTGCGGCGTGGCGCGCCAGTGGGGCGCTCGGGTGCGGATGCCACGAGTCGCGCCGACACCGCGCCGACTCCGACCGGCGCGGGTGATCGTCCCGCGAAGATCGTCCGCGCGGGACTCGGAGTCGCCGGTGTATGTTCCCATGGGCCCTCGGAGAAGCCGGCGCATGAAGTACACGCTGCTCGTGAACGGCAAGTCGCGTTCGGTGGACGTGGACGCCGAGATGCCGCTGCTGTGGGTACTGCGCGACGTGCTCGGGCTCACCGGCACCAAGTACGGTTGCGGCGTCGCCGTCTGCGGCGCGTGCACCGTGCACGTGAACGGCGAGCCAGTGCGCTCCTGCCAGACGCCCGTCGCGAGCGTGGGCCGCGCCGCGGTCACCACCATCGAGGGCCTCTCGGCCGATGGCTCGCACCCCGTGCAGCGCGCGTGGAGCGAGCTCGACGTGCCGCAATGCGGCTACTGTCAGGCCGGTCAGATCATGTCGGCGGTCGCGCTGCTCGCGAAGTCGCCGCGCCCCACCGACGCCGAGATCTCGGCGGCGATGGACGGCAACCTCTGCCGCTGTGCCACCTATCTGAGAATCCGCGACGGCATCCGCCGGGCCGCCGGCCTCGCGGGCGAGCCGCGGCGCGCGACGAACGCCGACGCGAGCGGGCGCGGGAGGTAGCGGGACATGCACGCGCCGTCGCTCGATCGCCGCGCCTTCCTCAAGGTCACCGCACTCGCGGGTGGCGGGCTGCTGTTGGCGCCGGTGCTCGAGCCGTTCGCGGAGGCCAGCGCGGTGGAAGTCGAGGCCGCCGCGCTCGGCGCGTTCATCCGCATCCGCGCCGACGGCGCGATCACGATCGTCGCGAAGAACCCCGAGGTCGGCCAGGGCGTGCGCACCATGCTGCCCATGATCATCGCCGACGAGCTGGGCGCCGACTGGAAGGATGTGCGCGTCGAGCAGGCCGACAGCGACCCGGCGCGCTTCGGCGAGCAGTTCGCGGGCGGGAGCCGGGCCACGCCGAACAACTGGGACGGGCACCGGCGCGTGGGCGCCGCGGGTCGCCAGCTGCTGATCGCCGCCGCGGCCACCACGTGGCGCGTGCCGGTGAGCGAGTGCACGGCCTCGGCGAGCGCGGTGACGCACGGACCGAGCCGTCGGAGGCTCGCCTACGGCCGGCTCGCCGCGCGCGCGGCGACGCTCCCGGCGCCAGATCTGAAGGATGTGACGCTCCTGTCGCCGGGCGAGTTCCGGCTGATCGGCAAGCCCATGCGCGGCGTGGACACACCGGCGATCGTCACCGGCCGGCCGCTCTACGGCCTCGACGTGCGGGTGCCGGGCATGCTGTTCGCGGTGTTCGAGAAGTGCCCGGTGTTCGGCGGGAAGGTCGCGTCGGCGAACCTCGACGTGGTGCGTGCGCAGCCGGGTGTGCGGCACGCGTTCGTCGTCGAGGGCGGCGAGGCGCTGAACGGACTGCTGGGCGGCGTGGCGATCGTGGCCGAGAGCGGTTGGGCGGCGAGCCGCGCGCGGGAGAAGCTGGTCGTGCGCTGGAACGAGGGCGCCGCGGCCGCACTCTCGAGCGCCGGGCTCGCCGCCCGCGCGGCGGAGTTGGCGGCCGGCGAGCCGGCGCGCGTGCTGCGGAAGGACGGCGAGGCGACCGCGGCGCTCCAGCGCGCCGCGAAGACCGTGCGCGCCGCCTACGCGTACCCGTTCCTGTCGCACGCGCCGCTCGAGCCGCAGAACTGCACCGCCCATGTGGTGGGCGGCAAGGTGGAGCTCTGGTCCACCACGCAGACGCCTCAGCCGGGTCGCCAGTTGGTCGCGCAGACGCTGGGCGTCGCAGAGTCCGACGTCACCATCCACATGGTGCGCGCGGGCGGCGGCTTCGGCCGGCGGCTGTCGAACGACTACCTCGTGGAATCGGCGTGGATCGCGCGCGAGGCCGGGGCACCCGTGCAGCTCCGCTGGACGCGCGAGGACGACCTGCGCCACGACTTCTACCGCCCCGCGGGCTGGCACCAGCTCGAGGCCGGCCTCGATGAGTCGGGCCGGCTGGTGGCGTGGCGCGACCACTTCATCACGTTCGGCGAGGGCGAGCGCTTCGCTGCGTCCGCCGGGATCCAGCCGACGGAGTTCCCCGCGCGCTTCGTGCCGCACTTCGAGCTGGCCGCATCGGTGATGCCGCCGCTCATCCCGACCGGCGCCCTGCGCGCACCCGGCAGCAACGCGCTCGCGTTCGTGTTCCAGTCGTTCCTGGACGAACTGGCGCACGCCGCCGGCGCGGACCCGGTGCGCTTCCGGCTGGACCTGCTCGGCGAGCCGCGCGTGGTGCGCGAGGCCGACGGTCGTGCGCCCTACGACGCGGGCCGCATGCGCGCCGTGCTCGCGGCGGTCGCCGAGCGCTCCGGCTGGGGCGCGCGCCGGCCGCCGGCCGGCAGCGGCCTGGGCGTGGCGTTCCACTACAGTCACCTCGGCTACTTCGCCGAGGTGGTCGAGGCGCGGGTCGAGGCGAGCGCGGTCCGCATCGAGCGCGTGTGGGTGGCCGCCGACGTGGGCAGCCCGATCATCAACCCGATGAACGCGGTGCACCAGGTCCAGGGCGCCGTGCTCGACGGCTTGGGCCAGGCCATGGCGCAGGAGATCACGATCGAGAAGGGCCGCACCGTGCAGGGCACCCTCCACGAGTACGTCCTGCTGCGGCATGGCCAGGCGCCGCCCGTGGACGTGCACTTCATCGCCAGCGAGAACCCGCCCACCGGGCTCGGCGAGCCCGCGCTGCCGCCGGTGATCCCCGCGCTGTGCAACGCCATCTTCGCCGCGACCGGCACGCGCGTGCGCGAGCTGCCACTGTCGCGGGCCGGCCTGCACTGGGCATAGCCGGCGCTCGAGGCCCTGAAGTAGCGAAGCCGGGGCGCCTGGGCTGCTCCGGTGTGCGGCGCCAGCTGACCGGATGCCGCGTTCCCGGCTCGAACACGCCGCGGCCCCTCGGGTGCCGGCCGGCGCCTCCCCCGGTCGAAGACGCCGGAATTTCCAGCTTGCTTTACTGCACACTTGTGCAGTAGTGTCCTGTCTGCGCTTGGATGGCGGCCGTCGGTCGCGAAGGGCATCGCCAGGATGGCGGCCCTCGAGACCCTTCGTCCCGCACGCGCCAGGCTCAGGACGTGCCAGGTCCCGAAGCTCCGGGCCCGACCGCACCCGGGCACCGCACCGGAAATGACTCCGGCGCGGGCCCGGGCCGCGGCGCCGGAACCGTTCCGGCGACAGCCCGGGGCGGCCTCGGAGCGATCCCCAAGATGCGCAGCGAAGCCCTAGATGAAGCCGTGTCCGTGCGCGCCGACTTCCATGGCGGCCGGGTCACTCCGGTGGCGTTCCGGCGCCGGGGACGCGAACACCGCGTCGCCCGCGTCAACGCCCGCTGGGTGGACCGGGCCGGGAAGCACCCGCGCTTCTACTTCTCGGTCACCGACGAGAACGGCGACGTCTACCAGCTGCAACTCCAGGGCGGCGACCTGTTGTGGTGGCTCGACATGGTCACGCTCGAAGGCTGAGCGGACCAGTCCGAGCAGACGACTTGCAGCACGCGCCGCGGCATCGCGGCGCTCGACACAACTCATGAGGCTCGCCCCGATGCCTTCCCACTCCACCGCGGTGCCGGGATCCGAGCACGACGCCCGGACCCGCCCGGCCACGAACCACACGGCACCCGTGGCGGCTGGGTCGCGTACCGCGGTGGAGTCGGCGGGCCCGCGGGTACCCGCGAGCCGCACATCTTCGGGTGGTCTCGTTTCCGGCGCCGGCGTCGCGGGGATGGCCGGGTCTGCCGGAACGGGCCACCCGGGACTTCCCGTCGCCGCGGACGACTCGCCCCCGCCCGATCGCACCGTGCTGCACGTCGACATCGACGCGTTCTTCGCGGCGATCGAGCAGCAGCGCGACCCGCGGCTGAAGGGCAAGCCGGTCATCGTCGGCGCGGGCGTGATCGCGTCGTGCTCGTACGAGGCGCGCAAGTTCGGGCTCAAGGCGGGCATGCCGCTCTCCGAGGCCAGGCGGCTCTGCCCGCGCGCGATCATCCTCGAGGGGCACGCCCAGGTGTACCGCTGCTACGCCGAGCGGTTGTTCGACCGCTGCCGCGACCTGTCGCCCGACGTCGAGACGTACCTGGACGAGGCCTACCTGGAACTCACCGGCACCGAGCGCGTGCACGGCGACTTCGTGCAGGCCGCAGCAGGCTTGAAGCGCGCGATCCTCGACGACACCGGGCTCACCGTCACCTGCGGCATCGGTCCCAACCGCATGCTCGCCAAGCTCATCGGCAAGACGCGCAAGCCCGACGGCCTGGCGCGGCTGCACGCGCATGAGGCCGAGGCGTTCCTCGTGGACCGGCCCATCGAGCAATTGGCGGGCGTGGGCCATGCGCACGCGAAGACGCTTCGCGGCATGAACATCCGCACCATCGGCGAACTGCGCGTGCTGCCGGTGGGCACGCTCGAAGCCCTATTCGGCGCGCCGGGACGGCTGCTGTTCGAGCGCTGCCGCGGCCGCGACACCGCACCCGTGGTGGCGCGCGAGGTACCGCTCTCCATCTCGCGCGAGACGTCGTTCCACCACGACACCGCCGATCCGCGCGAGATCGAGGGCATGCTGGAATACCTCGTGGGCCGCGCCTGCCGCACGGCGCGCGAGCTGTCACTCACCGCACGCACGGTGAGCGTGCGGTTGCGCTACAGCGACGGCGAGCCGGCCGACCAGGCGCGCTCGCTCAAGCAGCCCTCGGCCGTGGACCCGGTGGTGCTCGCACTGGCGCGCTCGATCCACGAGCGCCTCTACACGCGCCGCGTGTCGCTGCACGCGGTGGGCGTGACGCTGTCGAACTTCTCGCACGACACGGCCGAGCAGGGCGCGCTGTTCGACGAGCGCGAAGCCGGCCGGCGCGCTGCATTGTGCGAGGCTCTCGACCGCGTGCGCGGCAGCTACGGTCACGGCGCGGTCGTCTCGGGCCGTGCGCTCAACCTGAAGGGCCGCGTGGACGAGGACCGCCATGGTTTCGTGCTGCGCACGCCGTCGCTGACCAAGTGAACCCCATCCTCGAGAGGACCGCGATGCCCGTACTCGCCAAGGCACTCATGACCGCCATCTATCCCGTCCCCGACGTCGCCGCGGCCAAGAGCTGGTACGCGCAACTGTTCAGCGTCGAGCCGTACTTCGACGAGCCGTACTACGTGGGCTTCGACGTGGGCGGCTACGAGTTGGGTCTGGTCCCGTCCGAGCCGCCGGCGCACGAGCCGGGCAATCGCGGTGTGATCGCCTACTGGGGCGTCGAGGACGCGGACGCGGCGTGGAAGCACGTGATCGCGTCGGGCGCGGTGTCGCTGGATGCGTTGAAGGACGTGGGCGGCGGGATCCGCGTGGGACTGGTGAAGGATCCGTATGGCAATGCGATCGGGATCATCGAGAATCCCAACTTCGGCGTGAAAGGCTGACCACCGGGCTGCGCGAGCGGCCCCGACATCCTCATGTTCACTCCCCTTCGCGTTCGGTCGCACGGGTCGCTGCTGGCGGGCGTGGCTTCGCCGGAGTCCCTCTGCGGTCGCGCGGCGGAGTTGGGGTATGGGGCGTTGGGCCTCGCAGATCGGGACAACCTGTACCTGGCGGTGCGGTTCCTGGACGCGGCGGCAGGTGCGGGGCTGGCGGCGGTGATCGGGGCCGAGGTGTCGGCATCGGAGGACGGCGCCCGCGTGCCGGCGCGAGCGAGCGGCTTGCGCGGCGAGCGGGCGGCACGTGCCTCGGCGAGACCCCGCGTGCAACTGGTCCCGTTCGACCGGCGCGGGTGGGCGAACCTGTGCGCGGTGCTCACGGCGCGGCACCTGGACGACGCGTTCGACCTGGCGCGCTGCGTGGGCGAGCACCACGCGGGACTGCACGTCATCGCGGAATCCCCGGGGCTCGCGACGGCGCTCATGACGGCGGGCGTGCCGCCGGCGGTGAGTGCCGCGGACGAGATCGCGCGCGGGCTCACCTGGCGGGGTGCGCGAGCGAGCGCGGGCGGGCTGTGGCTCGGCGTGCGCGGCATCGCCGCGGAGCGGCCGCGGCTGCGCGAGCGCCTGGCCGAGAGCTGGCGCATCGGCGTGCCGGCGGTCGCGACCGGCGACGTGTGGATGCTGGAGCCGCGTGACCACGAAGCCCACCGGGCCGCGGTCACCGCGGCCGCTGGGGAACTGCTCGAACGCATGCCGCCGGACTCGTTCTGCGCGCGCGAAGCATGGCTCGCCTCGCCCGCCGAGTGGGAGCGCCGTGTGTGTGCCGTGTGCGGCGGCGCGGGCTGTGCGGAGCAGGCCGAGCCGCTGCTCGAGAACAACGCCGCGCTGGTCGCACGCTGCCACCTGAAGCTCGAGATGGGCACGCCCATCTTCCCGCGCGCGCCGCTGCCCGACGGCGTGACCGGCTCCGCCCGCCTGCGCGAGCTGGCGCTCGAGGGACTGCGCCGTCGCTACCCGGCCAGTGGGGCGCATCGTGCCAGTGGCGCGGCCCGGACCCAGGCGCTCGCGCGGCTCGAGAGCGAACTGGCCCTGATCGAGCACATGGGATTCACCGACTACTTCCTGCTCGTGGCGAGCATCGTCGGCTTCGCGCACGAGCGCGGTATTCCCACGGTGGGCCGCGGCTCGGGTGCCAGCTCGATCGTGTCGTACACGCTGGGGGTCACGAGCGTGGACCCCGTGCGCCACGGGCTCTGCTTCGAGCGGTTCCTGCACCCGCAGCGGCGCGACTGCCCCGACCTCGACGTGGACCTGTGCTGGCGCCGCCGCGACGAGGTGATCGCGCACGTGTACGACGCCTACGGCCACGACCGTGTGGCCATGATCAGCACGCACGCCACGCTGGGCCCGCGCTCGGCGTTCCGCGAGGCGGCGAAGGCGCTGGGCGTGCCGCTGCCGCGCGTGAACGTGCTCGCTCGGCGCGTGCCGCGCCACCTGGACGCGTCGGCGCTGGAAGAAGTACTGGAGCGCGGTGTGGTGACGGGAACGGCGAACGCACGCAGCGACGTCGGCCGTGCGCCGGCAGCGGACAGTTCCGATGCGGGCATGACCGAACGCGCGCGCAGCGCCGGTGCGGGACCGGGAGCCGGCCCGGGGCTCGGCCCGCACGACTTCGGCCCCGAGTTCCGCGAGCCGCGCATCGCCGAGGCGCTGCGCCTGGCCGCACGGCTCGCCGGCGCGCCGCGGCACCTGTCGGTCCACTGCGGCGGGCTCGTGATCGGCGATCGCGCGCTCACGCACTACCTGCCGCTGGAGCGCGCCGCCAAGGGCGTGGTGGTCTCGCAGTTCGAGATGCGCGCGGTCGAGGCCATCGGGCTGGTGAAGATGGACCTCCTGGGCAACCGTGCGATCACCACCATCGGCGAGTGCGTCGCGCTCTCTTCCGGCCGCCTCGACCCCGACGCCGTCGCCGACGACGACCCCACCGCGGCGGCCGCCATCGCCGCGGGCGACACGCTCAACTGCTTCCAGTTGGAATCGCCCGCCATGCGGAACCTCTTGCGCATGCTCCAGGCGCGCACGCTCGAGGACACCGTCGCGGCGGTGGCACTGGTGCGCCCGGGGCCCGCCGAGTCCGGCATGAAGGAGGCGTTCTGCCGCCGCCGCCGTGGCCTCGAGCCGATCACCTACCCGCACGAGCGCTTGCGCGCCACGCTGGCCGAGACCCAGGGCATCCTGCTTTACGAGGAGGACGTCATGCGCGTCGCCGCAGCGCTGTGCGGCCTGCCGCTCGCCGAGGGCGAGACGCTGCGCCGCGCGATCGCGCACTCGCGCAGCGACGAGGAGTTCCGGTTCCTCGAACGCGGCTTCGTGGCACAGGCCATGCGCGCGGGCATCACCGAGCCCGACGCGCGCGCCGTGTGGCGCGAGCTGGCGCGGTTCGCCGGCTATGCTTTCTGCAAGGCCCACGCCGCCGGCTACGGACTGCTCGCCTGGCAGAGCGCGGCGTTGAAGGCGCGCTTCCCGGCCGGCTGGGCCGTGGGTGTCTTGAACCATCACGCCGGCATGTACCCCACGTGGGTGCACGTCGAGGACCTGCGCCGCGGCGGCATCGGGCGCGAACCTGTCACGTTCCTGGCGCCGTGCGTGGAGCGCTCGGCATGGGACACGGGGTTGGAGGGGTTGGAGGGCTTGGAGGGCATGGGGCCTTTCGCGGCCTCCGGCCGCGGCGCGGCCGGAGGCCGCGAACATCCACAGGTCCGCGTGGGCCTGCACCGCGTCACCGGGCTCACCGAGACCACCGGCGCGCGCATCGTCGCCGCGCGGCCCTACGCGAGCCTCGCCGACTTCGCCGACCGCGTCCGGCCCACGCCCCCGGAACTCGACGCGCTCATCATGGCGGGCGCGCTGGACGCCCTCGCGGCAGAAGGCGCGCTCCCGCACACGCGCTCCTCGATGCGGCTCGAGGCACGCGTGCTGGAGTCCGTCGCGCACGCGCTCCCCTCACGCGCGAGCCTGGCCACCCACCCGCGTGCGGCCGGCCTCGTGCTGGACGACGGCGCACCGTTGGCGCCCACCGCGAGTGCGCCGCGCCCGGGTGGCGACGCGATCCCCGACCTGCCCGAGCTGCCGCTCGCCGACCTCGTGCGCGGCGAGTTCGCCGCCAGCGGGCTGTGGTTCTCGGGACACCCGCTCGACGCATTCGTGCCGCCCGCGGCACTCGCTGGTTGCGTGCCCGCTGCCGAGCTCGAGCAGCACGTGGGCAAGTGCGTGCGCGTCTGCGGCATCCCGTGCGCGGCACGGCGCGTGGAGGCCAAGTCGGGCGGCATCGTGCTGTTCACCACGCTCGCCGACCACACCGGCCTCGTCGAGTGCGTGCTGTTCCCCGACACCTACCGCCGCTGGGGTATGCACATGCGCGGTGAGGTGGTGCGCGCCGAAGGCCGCGTGGACGAGACGCTCGGCGCGCTCACCGTGGTCGTGGAGCGGGCCGAGCCGCTCGGCGCCGGGAGCCATCGTGAGGGTTCCCCCGGGTGGCAGGACGCGGGCCCTCCGAGCCGCAACCGGGTGGCATGACGAGTCGAGCGCGTGATGTGTCGACCACGATGGGCGTGGTCCGACGGCCGGCGCCGCGCTTCACCTACCCGGAGCTCACCGAGATCCGCGGCCCTCAGAGACACGCAGAGCGTGTGGCTATTCGGTCACTTCTACCTCTAGACTCCGAGCGGCGGCGTTCCGCATCCCGGAGCGCGAGTTCGACTCTCGACGATCTGGACGTTCGAAACCGGGTTTCACCGTGGTACCACCTTCGTCGGCGGGGGCGAGAGATGAAGTTCGGTTTGGCCGGGCTGATCGCAATGGGTGTGCTGGGTCTCGGCATGGGCAGTGCGGCTGCCGCTCCCAAACTGGGCGTGGCATTGCTGAGCCCCGACACCCTGGCGTGCGCGACGTTCCTCGGGGAGCCGAGGAAGACCGGCGATCTCGTGTACCTGTTCGTGCTCTCGCCACCTCGAGTGGTGGATGGCTGGATCCAGGCACGCATCCCGGAGGCGTGCAATGCCGGCACGAACGCGGAGGCCCTGAGCTATGTCGTGCGCCTGCGCCATCCGCTGTCGAACTCGGCCGAGATCGGCATCGCGCTCTACGACCCCAGCGCTCGGGTCGAGTACCAGGCCGGGGAGTACCTCGTCACCACGGTCGGGGCCACGGCCCCGCTCCAGTTCCGTCAATGCACCAGCGCGGAGGGCTTGCACCTCACTGCGTGGAGGGCGAATCGGCGCACCTGGCACCAGTACTGGTACCTGGGAACCGACATCGAGCCCACGTGTACGGAAAGCGAGATGAGGTAGCGAGCATCGCGCGCTGCCGCGCTATGCTCCGGGTCTCCCGGACGAAACTCACCACAGGACCGCGACCGCGTCACGAGGCGCTCGATGCGGCGTCTTCGCACCGCCCTTACCCCCCGCGAAGGAGGGGCCTTTGAAGCTCGTCAGACCCGCGCTCGTCGCCGTCGCCGTCGCCGTGCTGACGGGCGCGAGCCCGCCGCCGGACTCGACGGTGTTCAACAACCCGACCGCGGGCTTCCAGTTGAAGCGGCCCGCCCAGTGGCACTTCGCCACGGCGGCGCAGCACATGGAGAATCTCAAGGCGATCAAGCTCAACGACGAGGAGTTTCACGCCGCCATGCAGAAGTACTCCACGGCGCCACTCGTCGCGATGATGAAATACCCCGAACCCTTCGACGACGTGAACCCCAGCTTCAAGGTGAATCTCAAGCCCTACGGCGAACTCCGAGGGAAGTCGCCGACGGAGATCATCAGCCTGTTCGTGCCGCAGCTCTCGAAGATGTTCAAGGACTTCTCGCTCGTTCAGCCCCCCACCGAGGCCGTGGTGTCCGGGATCAAGTCGGGCTACATACGGATGAACTACGCGCTGGAGATCCCCGACGGCCGCACGTTCCCGACGACGTCCGAGCTGTGGATCGTCCCGCACGGGGATTACTACTTCATCATCGGAGCCGGGACTCGGCAGGACGAGAAGACCGGGAGCCGCGAAGAGATCAAGCGCATCCTCAAGACCGTGAAGATCACCCGGTAGCCGTTGGAGATCGACGTGAGCGGTGGCCCGAGTCCGTGTGAGGAGTTCCGCTGATGCCCCGCTTCGCCGCCCTGCTGCGGGGCGTGAACGTCGGCGGCGGGAATCGCGTGCCGATGGCGGAGCTTCGCGCACTGTTGGAGGACCTCGGCTACACCGACGTCGCGACGCTGCTCAACAGCGGCAACGCGGTGTTCACTTCCGGCGTGCGTTCCGCCGAGCGCCACGAGCAGTCGATCCGCAGTGCGCTCGCGAAGGCCGTCGGCGTGGATGTGGCGGTCATCGTCAAGTCCGGTGCCGACCTGCTTGCCGTCCAGAAGGAGAATCCCATCCGCGTGCAGGGAACGGATGCCTCCCGATTGCTGGTGGGTTTCGCATCCGACTCCGCGAGCCTTGCGGCGCTCAAGGACCTGTCGTCACTGGTGAAGCCGCCAGAGCGCTTCCATGTCGGCCGACACGCCCTCTTTCTCTGGTGCCCGAATGGCAGCCTGCAGAGCCAGGCGGGGAAGCTCCTGCTCGGCCGAAGGGGCCGCGACATCACCACGCGGAACTGGGCCACGGTGCTCAAGCTCGTGGCACTGGTGGGGGAAGCTTGAGGCCCGCACACTCGATGCCCCTGCACATCGGGGTCGTCGGCTGCTCGGCGGAGGGCGCCGCGCTGCGCAAAGCCGCGGGCCTCGCCTAGATGCGCATCGTCCTCGACGACCTGCGCGGCCCG